>ERZ1026886.951-NODE-951-length-13635-cov-6.549264_pt1 | contig 13635 bp, 9 predicted proteins | sample MGYA00380173_ERZ1026886 | MGnify/ENA primary metagenome ERZ1026886 (study PRJEB33269, sample SAMEA4719809) | human gut metagenome | biome: human-associated habitat; feature: organic feature; material: feces | place: Cameroon | collected 2013-10 ... | reverse complement strand
GGACATGGGGACATGAGAGACATTGCTCCATTGTTCTTTAGGACAGGAGAACAGGGGGACATGAGAGACATGATTCCATTGTTCTTTAGGACAGGAGAACATGAGAACATGAGAGACATGACTCCATTGTTCTTTAGGACAGGAGGACATGGGGACATGAGAGACATTGCTCCATTGTTCTTTAGGACAGGAGAACAGGAGAACATGAGAGACATGATTCTATTGTTCTTTATAGGACATGAGAACATGGGGACATGAGAGACATGATTCTATTGTTATTTATAGGACATGGGGACATGAGATTTGGTTGGGCTTAAAGCCCAACACGCGTGGATTGAGACTTGCGAGAATCTTACTTGGGGGTATACACCCTGTATTTACGCTTGATTTCTATTTTATCGCTACCAAAGTTTATTAGCAAACCATCGTCAATACCAGTTGCTGTGAGATAGTTAACAAGTTGTATTGAGTGGGGTGTTGAGAGGTTTTGAACAGCCTTAAGTTCTATTATCAAGCGATTTTCAACCACAATATCAGCTTTAAAGTCACCGACAATAAACCCCTTGTACTTGACAATTATCGGCTTCTCTGTCTCAAACTGTAAGCCATGCATTTTCAGTTCTATAAGCATCGCATTCTTATAAACCGATTCCAGATAACCTGGAGCCAAAGCCAACCGAACATTGTATGCACATTCTAAAACCTTGTCTATTAGTTTACTTATGTCCATATCTCATTTTATTTTTATGTTCTCATTTAAAAAAAACTACAAGCCTATCCTCTTGTTCTCATGTTCTCTTGTCCACAAAAAACACAAGCCTATCCTCTTGTTCTTATGTTCTCTTGTCAAAAAAAAACACAAGCCTGTCCTCTTGTTCTCATGTTCTCTTGTCTAAAAAACCATGTTCTCATGTCAACGAAGCAAAGTAGTCTGCCATGGCCTTCATGTCCTCCTCGGCATCCGTGAACACCTCAAGCACCATCGGTCTATCTGTCTCTCTTGTCAACAGCGTGACGATACCTATTTGCATCTCGTTCATGTCCTTGGCCGATATGTATCCAATGTCGTTCTGTGTACATATGCCTTGTGCTGTTGTCTCATGATGAGCCGACACAAAAGAGTTTGCTACTGGACTCTTGTCCAGCCCCTTAAGCTGTCTGAATATACCTCCGCCGTTATTGTTAAGCAGAACAATGCGCAGATTGCCTCCGATACAGCTGTTCCACAAAGCATTCTGATCGTAGAAGAAGCTGAGGTCGCCAATAACACAAACCGTCAGAGCATCAGTAGCAAGCGAGAAACCAGCCGCATTAGATAGCGATCCCTCTATGCCATTAACACCACGGTTGCACCATACATAATGCTGAGCATATATACATGCAAGTCGCACAGCCGAACTATTGGCATAATGAACGCAGATATCGGTATCAAGGTCGGCAAGTTGCTCCTCAAAATACTTCACCGTAGCCATTTGCGAGAAGGCAGGCTCGTAAGCCTCGGCACGCTCGGCACAATTGTCGAGCAATTGTTGCCACAGCAAGTGGAAAGAATGTCTACTATCCTCGTGCGCCATAATATCCTCGTCGTCCTCAAAGTCCTCGGGATTGTCGTATATATCACATAAGCTTGACAAGAGCATGTCTACATCCTCAAGCTGACATTCCACAATATCCTCAAGAGTCATTATTGGGTCGTGAAGGTCGAGAGCATCTGGAGTGATGAAGCACGATGCGGCTTTGGTGGAACGCAGCCAGTGACGTGTGGGTTTACTAACAAGAGTATCGCCAATATATATGATGTAGTCGGGAGCATACTTGGCACTTTGGTCTTGTCCAAGACCATCAACCACCCTAACAGCCTCATCAAAGTGTATGGTCTGATAATAGAGATTAGACAGCGGTTCGGCCATAACCACATAGTGCTGTGACAGCGAGCGTATTGTCTCCGGACTAATAATGCCATAAGCCAACTGTCCTATTACAATCATAGGACGGTTGGCATCAAAGAAGCGTTCGAACAATTGGCGTTGCTGATTAAGGAGATTCACCTTCTCCATAAGTCGGAACCGCTTGGCAACAGGCAGCTCTGCCACATCAAACGTAAACAACGGTTCGGTGATAGGCACATTAATGTGTACAGGAGCCGACTGACAACAAGTGGCACTATGAAGTGCCTCGTTTACCAAACGACGACACATCCAACACTCTTCCTCCCAACGATTATCACTATCAGACATGTTTATCCCGTCATCAAGTTTGCACATGATGTGAGGCTCAGGCAACGATACCGCCTTGCGTACAAAACATCCAAAAGCATCGGGTTGTGGAAGAGTCTGACCATCAAGTTGGTTTATCCACTGAGATGGGCGGTCGGCAGACACCACTACAAGTGGTACATGCTGATAATAAGCCTCGGCAACAGCGGGAGCCAGATTTAGCAAAGCAGTACCCGATGTAACACACACTACGGTAGGACGTTGCGTTGCTTGGGCTATGCCCAAAGCAAAGAAGCCAGCCGACCTTTCGTCTGTTATAGGATGACATCGGATAGACTGGCACTGGCTAAGATTATGTACAATAGGAGCGTTGCGACTGCCTGGGCACACCACAGCGTCGCTAACACCATATTCTATAAGCAGGGATGTTAGTATGTTGATATTGTCTTTATTGCTGAACATATATTGATTCAAAGTTTGAAAGTCTGTCGCATAGTATTCATCTTGGCTTCCGTCTCCTCCCATTCCGACTGGCACGTGCTGTCCTTAAGCAATCCGCCACCAGCATATAATGTGTATTGGTCAGACAGAGTATTGTCTTGCCCGTCTATCTTCATACAGCGCAACGTAACAAACAAGTTGGTGTCGCCGTCGGGGTCAAGTGTTCCGGCAAATCCGCTATAATAATCGCGCGGAGCCGACTCGTTGTGTGTAATAAAGTCGCGTGTATCGGCCTTGGGCATACCGCATACAGCAGGCGTAGGATGAAGAGCATTAAGCAAGTTGCCTATATGGGCTGTGTCGTTAAGACAGAAGCTTATGTCCGACCTAAGATGCACAAGGTCGCCTGCCCGCGAGGTGTAGGGACCAAATACCGAGAAGTCGGAAGTGTAGTGTTCTATACACTCGGTGATGTAGGTCTCGACATAGCGTTGTTCCTGAATATTCTTAGTGCTCCAGTGAATATCGTCCTTGCCTATGCCACTGCCCGAAACGTCAAACCCCAATTGGCTGCCACTCAAGCGCATAGTACCTGCCAACGCCATTGTTTGCATATTGCCACACTTGCCGCTTACAAGAATCTCGGGTGTAGCAATAAGCCATGTGCCGCTACGCTTTGTACTGAACAAGGCCACGAACAATCGAGGATACTTATTGCAAGCACGTGCAAAGAGCGACAATGCCGGTATGTGCTCAGTGGCCTTTAGGCGTGCACTTCGTGCCAAAACAATCTTCTGGAACGTTCCATCACGCAACTGAGCATGAAAGTTCTCAAAGTCGATGGCATATCTGTCGCGTTCGGCCTCGTAGTCGGCATCAATTAGATGAGCCTCCTGCTTGCAATCGTCGGCAATGTCAACGGGCTCCCATTCGGCATCAAGAAGCAATATAGGACACTGGGCAGATGTATCGAAAGGGGCAATAACAAAACCGCGCCGCCCGTTGAGTTCGGCGAGCGACGCTATTTCTTCAGGCTCATTGTTGAGTCGATTGCGGTAGACTTGCGTTGTATGTGGCAGTCGGAAGTATACGAAACTCATTTTGACGGGTTCATTACAAAGTTTGTAACCTCAACCGACGAAATAAGTTCGCCCTCTTCATTGCAAATTTCCACATGCCACTGGTGCAATGTCTTGCCCTTATGCAGTATGCGTGCAGTGGCGGTAACGGTGTCGCCTTCGAGCACAGCCTTGACATGACTGCCACTTACATTTACCCCCACACATATTTTATTAGGACATAAAGCCATAGAACCCACACCAGTCAAGTTCTCGGCAAGTGCAAGTGTGGCACCACCACTAAGGAATCCGAACACCTGACGATTGCGCTCGTCAACCTTCATTTTGGCCTGGCAAGTGTCGGGATCGTCGGTAGAGAGAAACTCCATACCGAGAGTCTTCGACAGTCCGTCTTGCTTCAGTCGTATCTCTTTAATTCTTTCTATATCCATAGTTGTTGATTTATTGTTATGCTTCTCTTAAAAAGTCGAGAGCTTCTTCTATCTCTTCTTTAGTTGCAGTCTGGTTGATGCGGATGTCGCCAATACCTCCGAGCAGCGTGAAATTGATAATGCCCGACGTGTTCTTCTTGTCGTGACGCATCAGTTCGAGCAGTTCGGGATAGTCGTCGCATGTATAAGGCAGACGATCATAATGGTCGAGAATGAACCTCACCGTCTGATGCATCTTGTCGGTAGGGAAGCCTGTCTTGCGCGCACTAAGATACAACTCGCACACCATACCGTAAGCCACGGCATATCCATGCAATACGGGACGACCGTGTTTCATGGCAAACGACTCGAGTGCATGGCCCACAGTATGGCCTAAGTTTAATGCTTTTCGTATGCCGTGCTCATGAGGATCTTCGGTAACAATACGCTCCTTGACCTTTATAGATTCGGCTACCATACGCTGCAACTGGGCAAGGTCGGGCTGGGCAAGGTTGAAGCCCACAAGCTCTGCCCAATGTTTATTGTCCGAGATAAGACCATGCTTCAACATCTCGGCATAGCCCGAGCAGATGTTGTCGTGGTCTAGAGTATCAAGAAATTGTGTGTTGATGATGACAAACTTGCTGTCGGAGAACACACCAATCTCGTTCTTCAGTCCGCCAAAGTTGATGCCAGTCTTTCCTCCCACCGATGCGTCGACCATGGCAAGCAACGTGGTAGGGATATTTATAAAATCGATGCCACGCTTGAAGGTAGATGCCGCAAAGCCACCAAGGTCGGTAACCATGCCGCCACCAAGGTTAATCATCAGCGAATGGCGTGTTGCGCCACCCTGGCTAAGAGCCGTCCACACCTCGGCAAGCGAGTCGAGTGTCTTGTTAGTATCGCCTGCCTTTATCACTATAGACTGTGCCCCTTTAAGGCAGAGAAAGTTCTGAAGCTTTGGCAGACACATGTCGTGTGTGGTCTGGTCGGTAAGAATAAATATCTTGTCGTGCTCGCATTCGGCTATAGCATTAACGAGGTCGCGCTCGAGATTTCCTGATACAATAACTTTCTGGTTCATAATGGCTCCTGATTTTAAAGGTTCTACTATTTCATTTCAATTCTTCTTTGCTCTTTTATCGACTGCTCAGACAGTACCGATATGGATGTCCACAGCGCGAGGTCGTCAATAGAGGCAGGAAATATGCTGTTGCCAAGCATGTCGTCCTCGATAGCACGCAGCATAACATAGTCCATACCCTTGTGGTGGCAATCTTGCACAATGGACTCAGTGCCCCATCTTTGCCAGTAAGCGCTTTCGTAACGGGCTATGTAAGGGGCATCGTCCTCCCACGTCTCGTGCTTGCTCAAGCCCTCGATATATATGCGACGGTTAACTCCATCCCATACACCACGTGTGCCTTGTACCTCAAAATCCAAACTGCGTGGACGTGGCAGCGAAGTATCGTGGGTTAAGGATATAAGCGATCCGCATTGGGTCTCTATCTGTGTAGACACGACATCGCCAAGGCATATGTTTGCGGCATCGGGGCTATCGCCATTGCCAAGCTCAATCATACGCTGTCGCATACCAACAGCCTTGGTTGCAAACGACGTCAGAGCAACAAGTCGGTCGCGCTTGCCAACACCAAGTATAAGGCAAAGCGGGGCAAGTCCGTGCGTGGGATATAGGTCGCCATTCCTACTAGTATAGAATCGGCTACGCCATACACTCTCTGTACCAATGCGTCCACCGAGATTACCGTGGTCGTCGAGCATTATATTGCGCAAATCGTGACGATAGCCGCCACGCATATATATAATGTCGCCCAACACGCCTTCGTCGGCCATGCGCTTAACGGCAAGAATCTCACGCATAAACAGCGTGTTCTCCATAGGATATACCTTGCGTCCTTTTTGGTGTGCAAGACGTATAAGAGGGTCGTACTCGCCCATTGCCAAGCCTCCCTTTATCTCCAACGCCACATCGCAACCACGCTCAACACATGCCATAGACTGCTCTACATGCAGATGCCACGGCGATGTGACAACCACAAGGTCGGGACGATGCTCGTCTATCATACGCACGTAGGCATCGCTGCCTTGATAGAAAGCAACGTTGTGCGGATACTGTATAGCGCACTTATCGGCTATCGCCACTATATTGTAGAAATCGATGCCACTCATTAGCTTAAACAGTTGTTTGCCACGGTAGCCGAATCCTATAAAAGCAATCTTTACGTGTTCCATACTGCAAATCTAATGAATAAAATCGGTAATGCAAAATAAATGAGCAGGTAAAAGTTATGCTTTTTGTGTATACACCGCTTGGAGCAAGTACATACGAGTATAAAAAACACGGACACCGCAAACCAAACAACCAATATTGTCTGGTTTGCGGTGTCCGCATTATATAGAGCAGTGTCGGCTTGGGGTAAGCTGTAGACACTAAAAATAAACATGACTTTATCCGCAGCGCGACGTGCCGCAGTTCTTGCAGATAAGGCAACCCTCCTGGTATACAAGAGTCTCCTGTCCGCATACTGGGCAAACCTGTCCCTTGACTTCGGTACCATCGACAACATATTTCTTTAGGGCGCGTTCAACACCATTCTTCCAGGTATTGATACTTTCGTCCTTAAGCTGAAGCGAACCAACCAACTTAATAACGTGGTCGATTGGCATACGATAACGCAATACGCCGGAGATTAACTTAGCATAGTTCCAATACTCAGGGTTGAACTTCTCTGACAGACCTTCAACCGTAGTCTTATAGCCACGCTTGTTCTCGAACTGGAAATCGTAACGCTTCTTGCCATCAGGTCCAGTCTGCTTGATGATGCGACCTTTGGTAACTGTCTTAGGCAATGCAATGCCTTCCTCGTCGTCTTGCAAACCAGTAAAAATCTCGTATGGATAGCCATCGAGCAAACCTATAAATGCCACCCATTTCTCCTTATTGTTTTGGAAACGCACAACATCACACTCAAGTTCCTTAGGACGAGTCTCGGTAACAACACGTCCATCTACCTGAACAACATGCTTTTCCTTAACGGCAGGAGCCGAGGTCTTCTTCTTGTCCTTCTTAGATGCAGAAACAAGTACACCCGAACGACTGCCATCGCGATATATAGTGCATCCCTTGCAACCAGAACGCCAAGCCTCAACATAGAGACGGTCTACAAGATCCTCGTCTACATCATTTGGCAGGTTTACAGTTACGCTGATAGAATGGTCGACCCACTTCTGTATGGCTCCCTGCATACGCACCTTCATCAACCAGTCTACATCATTGGCTGTTGCCTTATAGTATGGCGAACGTGCCACAAGCTGGTCAATCTCTTCCTGAGTATATCGTTTATCGGTATCGATGCCGTTGATGCGCATCCATTCAAGGAACTTTTTATGATATACAATATATTCCTCAAACGAGTCGCCTACTTCGTCCACAAAGTCGACATGCACCTCAGGGTCGCCTGGATTTACCTTGCGGCGGCGCTTGTATACGGGCATAAATACAGGTTCAATACCACTTGTAGTCTGCGTCATAAGCGATGTAGTACCGGTAGGAGCAATGGTAAGACATGCAATATTGCGGCGTCCGTAGGTCATGATGTCGTTGTAGAGCTGCTCGTCGGCTTCCTTTATACGCAACAAGAATGGATTGTTCTTCTCGCGCTGGGCATCAAATATGCTAAAGGCTCCACGCTCTTGTGCCATTGTTACAGATGAGCGATAAGCCGAAAGAGCCAATGTGCGATGAACCTCAACACTAAAGTCGGTTGCCTGCTGTGTGCCATAGCGCAAGCCCATAGCAGCAATCATGTCGCCTTCGGCTGTTATGCCTACACCTGTGCGACGACCCTTTGAACTCTTGTCTTTTATCTTCTCCCATAGATGATATTCGGCATGCTTGATGTCGTCGCACTGTGGGTCGTGCTTTATCTTATCCATTATGAGGTCAATCTTCTCAAGTTCCAGGTCGATGATATCGTCCATCATGCGCTGTGCCTTAGCTACATGCTCGCGGAAGAGATTGAAGTTGAAGCTTGCCTCAGGCGTAAATGGATTCTCCACGTAAGAGTAGAGATTTACAGAGAGCAGACGGCATGAGTCGTAAGGACAGAGCGGTATCTCGCCACAAGGATTGGTGCTAACTGTACGGAAGCCAAGGTCGGCATAGCAGTCGGGAATACTTTCGCGCAGAATTGTATCCCAGAACAGAACGCCAGGCTCTGCACTCTTCCATGCATTGTGCACAATCTTCTTCCACAACTGCTTGGCAGATATCTCCTGCGACATCAACGGCTTGTCGGAGTCGATAGGAAACTTCTGTGTGTATGGCTTATCGTCAACGACAGCCTGCATAAACTCATCGTCTATCTTTACGCTAACATTGGCACCGGTAACCTTTCCCTCTGTCATCTTGGCATCGATAAAAGCCTCGCTTTCAGGATGCTTTATGCTTACAGAGAGCATCAATGCGCCACGACGACCATCTTGAGCAACCTCGCGTGTAGAATTGCTATAACGCTCCATAAAAGGTACAAGTCCGGTAGAGGTAAGTGCCGAGTTGTTAACAGGCGAACCTTTAGGGCGAATCTGTGATAAGTCGTGTCCTACTCCACCACGACGTTTCATAAGCTGCACTTGCTCCTCGTCAAGTCGCATGATAGCTCCATACGAGTCACCATCTCCCTCAACACCTATCACAAAACAATTGCTAAGCGATGCCACCTGATGACTATTGCCTATACCAGTCATAGGGCTGCCAGCCGGAACAATGTAGCGGAAGTGGTCGAGCAGATTGAACACCTCTTGCTCGGTCATCGGATTGGCGTATTTCTTTTCAATACGCGCTATCTCGCGGGCTATACGCCAGTGCATGTCTTCAGGCGAACTCTCGTATATATTGCCGAAGCTATCCTTCATGGCATACTTGTTCACCCATACGCGTGCAGCAAGTTCGTCGCCAGCGAAATACTGTAACGAGGCGTTGAAAGCCTCGTCGTAAGTGTATGTTTTTTTATTTTCCATTTGTCGAATGACGTAATTTGAAATTTTTACAAAATAATGCGAGTGCAAAACTACAATAATATTTTGACATTTACAAATGTAGACTAACAGAAATGTCAGTTGTTAAGCTATTGCTTATTTACGCAATAACTTAACAACTGACACTTTACCACTATTACCTAGGCAGTACACCTTGCTAAAAAGTAGAACAGTTTTACTCCAGCAAGAACGGACGGTTGTTTCTGTTAACGATAGTATAAGTATAGGTTTGGTTGAACCTATTAATAAAGATAACCTTTATTGTGCGATACTTCTTAGACGAAGGACGGGCACGGAAGAGGTGACGTGTCTTGGCAAGCTGATGCTTAAGAGGTTTGGTCAGCAAGAAAGCCTCGTCGTTGTCTGTAAACTGCTGCATACGTCCCTTGTACTTTCCATCCTCATACCACACTACACGACAATGGGGGTCCCACTCCCATACATTAGCAACCACATAATTCTTTTGCGTGCGAAACTCGCCTGGCTTGTATACTCGCATTTGTAATACCGACTTAGAGTTGGTAGCTTTATACTGCCACTTCATCGATGTGCCATCTATTGTTGCAACCATATAACCGTTAGGAGCACCATCGCGATTTAGATTGCTTGTCCACCATGCACCACAGGCAGCTGCTATATTGTGCTGATAAAGACGTGGCGTTACCTCCACATTCTCGAAGAAATGGGTGTGTCCGGCAAAGACATGCGCCTCGTAAGGCTCTAATATCTCAGCAAGACGCTGTGCATTGAGTATATTGTCGATAGTTTCCATGGAGTTCCATGCAGGCGCATGCATATTGAGAATTATCATTACATCCTTGGGCACATAACTAAGGTCGCGCTCAAGCCAGCGCAAGTCCTCCTCGGTTATCTCCTCCTCATACTTGCACGAACCACGATAGTTGATATTCTTTATAGTAACAACATGGCACTTGCCTATATTGAACGAATAGCACGTCGGACCAAAAAACTCGCCGAACATCTGTTCAGCATAATGCGGTGCACCAAGTTGCGAGTTGTGAAGGTCGGCGTATGCCTTCTGAAAGTCGTGGTTGCCTATGCATTGGAAGAAGGTCATTCGACTATTCTTTATCGACTGCTTGTACTGTGCATACAACTTCATGTTGTCGAACACCACATCACCCAACGTCATGCCAATCACATCTCCCGTCTTGCGCAAGTTGGATGCCGTGTGCATTATACTTGTAACCGTCTCCTGACGCCAGCGTTTCATATCGTGCGCATTAAGTATCTGAGGGTCGCTTATGGCTATATAGTGAAAGCGGTTGGATACAGAGTCGCGGCGAAGCAGCACAAAGCTTGCCTTACGTCCCTCCTCTATTGCCTTGGCCACAGGCATATAATATCCACATGCTATACCATCAGTCTGCGGCAGTACATACTCGCAAGGTGTAGATATGGATACAAACTTGCTTACCGCCGTATCGGTAGCAAGTTGCCACATACCATTACGGTCGGTTCGGCAGAACTCACGTCCATTGTTCACCACAACTCCGGCAATACCCTTGCCCTCATCATCTACTACACTACCCTTCAACACCAACGGCTTGTCGGCAGGCTTACCACTGACAAGACCAACAAACAACATAAGTCCCAGGAAGACTCTAATACTCATAAGCATCATCGTTTTAGTCTTCGCAAAGATACCTGTTCTATGTTTCATAACCATTGCATTTATAAATATAGGAGACTACGGCTCTAAAGCCATAGCCTCCTACTACGTTTTGAATAGTAAAAATTGACGTGTGCCTTATTTTGTCATATTCGATATAGTGGCAATCATCGCAGCAATAGACGACAAGCTTGAACCCAAACTCATGGTCTCTGCTACAGTCATCTTGCGCTTTAGCTTGGCAGGAATCACAATCTCGCAACCCGGCTGCACCTTGGCACCATGGCTCAACTTAGCCACCTTGCCATTCATATATATAATATATGCACGGCTCTTTACCGCATCACCTGCATAACCACCAGCTTGGTCGATGTAATAGCTTGCACGCTTGCCCTTCTCGAATGCCACTGTATTGGCATACATCACGGCACCATTAACCTTAACAGTTCCGTTGTACTGCGGTACGATAAGACGGTCACCTTCGCGCAACACCATATCAGCATCGCCACCAGGATTCTTGATAGCAAGCTCAAGGTCGATACCTACTGGATATTCGTCTGGAACATTAAACTTGGACAAGTTAGCATTCTTGGCACCTTCGGCTGCCTGTTGCAGATTGGCACCATTGCTGCTTGCGGCAAGCTGTAATATGTTCTTCTGTTGCTGCTCCATCTCCATCTGCAATGCGGTACGCATACGCTGCTTTTCAGCCTCAGTGGCACGGCGCATAAGTCGTGCACCACGTATATAACCAAGTCCGTTAGTACCACCAGACTTTCTATACAAGTCGCTCAAACGAGTATTGTTTGCCGACAGAGTGTAGGTTCCGGCAAACATCACCTCGCCCTCTACCGACACATTCTTCTGCTCCATATATGCCGGACTCTTGCGTATATACACCTCGTCAAACGGCATTAGTGTGAATCCCGGCTCACCATCAACCACAAATCCATCCTTTAAGGACAGCGTATACAACTTGGCTATAACGCTGTCGGGAGCCAATGCCTTGGGATCGGTAACACGACGACTAACACTTACATTTACGGTAGATGCCTTATCGGTAAGACCTCCAGCCTGAAGCACAAAGTCCTCAATGGTCTCGTTGTCGGCATACTTGTATACACCAGGGAATTGTACCTCGCCTCTAATGGTGATAGTGCGCTGCTCTATATTCTCTGTCTTGGTAGGCACAAACAACACATCGTTCTCTTGCAACGGAATGTCGGGGGTAGTACCATTCATAATGCCAACCAAGTCCACACTAATAACCTTAAGCGTGCGGTCTTCCTTCATTCTATGTAACACGGCACGATTGGTAAACGCCATCTCGGTTGTTCCTTCGGCATGCTCGATAAGCGAGCGAACACTATTGACCTGCTCGCCAAGATTGTACATACCAGGACGGAACACAGCACCCTTAACCTCAACGGTATTGGCATAACGTGGTATGATAGAGTCTACCATTACCGAGTCACCATCGGCTATGTGGAAATTAGCAAAGTCGAACTCGCCTACATTAAACACAGCATATTCCTTGCCTGTCTTGCGGTTTACACGCACTGCCTTGTTGTAGGCGTCGCCCGTGAATGATCCAGAATACTTAAGCAACGAAGCCACCGACTCGTTCTTCTTCATCTCGTAGAACATAGGACGCTTAACCTTGCCAGATATATTTACAAGGCAGTCGTAAGGACCAACAACAATAACATCGTTGTCGGCAAGACGCACATTGCCAGTAAGTTTGCCGTTGAGTATGTAGTCGTATATATCTACCACAGTTACCAAGCGGTTGTTGCGATACACCTTAATATTACGTAATGTACCTATATCGTTGGTGCCTCCTGCCATATAAAGGGCATGAAACACGGTGGCAAAAGCCGAAAGGGTGTATGTTCCAGGCAACTTCACCTCGCCCATTACATTTACCATAATGGTGCGTGTCTGACCAACAGTAAGCTTTATGCGGCTGCTTGAATAGCGGCTACCAAGTGTAGAGCGCAAACGAGCATTAGCTTGTGCAACAGTAAGACCGCTAACAGCCACTGGACCATACCCCTCTATAACTACATCACCATCAGGCGACACGGTGCATTGCTCCGATTTTTGCGAAGCTCCATATATGTCGATTATAACAGCATCGCCAGGACCAAGGCGATAGTTTTGCGGTGTGGCAATATTCATGTTAGGCTCAAAAGAGAGTTCCTTGTTATTGAAGATGTCACGACCAAACACCTTGTGTACCTTAGTATTCTTATTGTCATAATACTGCTTTACAATGGCAGCCGTATCGGGAATCATCTTGCCCAATTCATCGCGATATTCCAAAACTTCATCTTCCTTGTCCGAACTATCTCTATCGTTGCTTATACGATAATTAGAATATGCGGATAAATCAGAGTTGCTACCTGCACTTTCATTGCCAGATGTACGTTTCTTGCCATTGTTAGTGCGCATACGAGACGAGCCTGTAGGGTCGCCAGCACTGCCATACGAGTGTGATGTATTTTGCGACATCTGTTTCTGATACTTGTCGCGTACACGACGTATTTGCTGAATATTCACTCCTCGTTGCATAAGCTGTGTTACAATCTGGGCATTGCCTTTGCCGGCAGTATGCTCCTTGGCAATGTACGACATAACCTGGTCGTCGCTCATCGACTGTGCCATGCCAGCCACCGGCAACAGCATAAGGAACATAAGATATATTAAAAGCTTTTTCATATTTTTTGTTTGAATTATTGCACAATTATATCTGTCTCTTATACACATCTGACGCTGCCGACGACTCCTTACGT
>ERZ1026886.946-NODE-946-length-13718-cov-39.344361_pt1 | contig 13718 bp, 12 predicted proteins | sample MGYA00380173_ERZ1026886 | MGnify/ENA primary metagenome ERZ1026886 (study PRJEB33269, sample SAMEA4719809) | human gut metagenome | biome: human-associated habitat; feature: organic feature; material: feces | place: Cameroon | collected 2013-10 ... | reverse complement strand
CCGATGCCATTGTGAAACGTGGCGTTGACAAACTGATAGACGCTATCGGACATAGTCCAGAACCACAAACTAAAAACACTGAAACACCCCAGCCGCAAAAAAGCAAGAGCAATGACACTGACGGCGCACCGCAAACAACTGACAACACGACTAACTGCGGTCTGACAGAACAAGCCATCACCCTGATGGACGAACTGTGCGACATGCGCTACAATGTGCTTGACCGCACGCCCGAGGTGCAACGGCGCGACCAGGCGGGCAAAGGGCTTGTGTCCGTGAGCAAACCGTATTTGAGGCCGCTGAAAAACCCGACGCGGGACGCGTCGCCCCCATTAGTGCTTGCGCTTTTTCCTAACTTCATCGCTCTTTTGTACCATTGAATGGCGCATGTTGAAAAACGAAGCGTTACGTCATTTGATTGTGTGACGCATTGACGAAGTCAGGAGGGCCTTGGCACATCATTTTTATGCGCGAATGTGGCGTCCTAACTGGTTAAATGTCCCATTTTGCAAGTAAACTCTGCACAGTTACATAATTTTTATGTACATTTGCTACCGGTAGTTATTCTGAAATGAATAACTGATGATATATACGACCTAATAAAACTTGCGAATACAAACTTTTTTACCCATCATCATTCTATGAGAAGAAGTCTACAATTCATGCTCATGTGCTCATTGTTGTGCGGCTCGCCTGCATACGCTTGGGCACAAAATGTGACCACTGGCAACATAACCAGTGTGGCGGCAAAAGACCAGCCTAACCTGGTAAATGTCAAACTCACGGGAACGTTGACCACCACTGGCAACAGCGATTTCCGTCAGTTGCGTGACCTTTGCTATTCAATGGCCTCGCTCGATCTGTCGGCGGCCAACTGTCCGAACATTCCTAAAAATGCGCTTCATTCGCGCCATCACTTGCGGAGTCTTGTGTTGCCCAACAACCTTTCAACCATTGGTTCGCAGGCATTCTTCGCTTGCGACTCTTTGGCAGGCACACTGACATTTTCGAGAACAACAACCAGCATAGGTGCCAGCTGTTTTGCAGGCTGCAAGTCGTTACAAGGCATTCAGTTCGCTGGCTCGGGTCAGTTGGTAAACATTGGCTCGTATGCTTTCGAGGGTTGCACAAGTTTGGCGGGCACTGTCAGCATACCTTCAACCCTTGTTGTGTTGCGCGATGGTGTTTTCTCGCGTTGCAGCAGTCTCGAGGGTATCAAGTTGCCTTCTACTTTGCAGTCGATAGGCAACAACACCTTCTTTAATTGCACCAGCCTTTCGGGCGACATCAATCTCGACAAGATGGTAACCCGCATAGGCGCCTCAGCTTTTGCCGAGTGCAAGGGCCTCACACACATCAGCATGCCGAGAGCCCTGCAGCAGTTAGGCGATGCCGCTTTCATGAATTGTAGCGGTTTGCGGGGCGAGGTAAGCATTCCGGGCAGCATCTTGTATTTTGGCAAAGGCGCATTTTCAGGTTGCAGCGGCATAGAAAGCGTCATTCTGCCTGCCGAACTCACCGAACTCAAAGCATGTGCGTTTGCCGGTTGCACTGGACTCAAAACCATAAAGGTTTATGCCGAAACTCCCGCAGCAGTCGATGCCACAGCCTTTGCCGGGGTAGACTGCGCCAATGTAAACTTGTTGGTGCCCGAGGGTAGCGAAGAGGCTTATAAATCGGCCGAGGTGTGGAAAAACTTCAACATCGGTACTGTCACCACGGTCAGCACCCAGCAGACATTAGCCAAAGTTACTGCCACTGTCGAAGGCAGCAAGGTATGGCTCAAGCATTTGCCTCAGGGCAGCCGTGTGCAGTTGTACAATGCACAAGGCCAGCTCTTGCAGTCGTTGCAGGGCGAGGGTGAAATTGCGTTGCCCTTACAGGTAAGAGGCGCTTACCTTGTCAAGGTTAACAATCGTACATTCAAAGTAAATTACTAACCCTCAATCAGACACAATATTTATGAAAAAGATATTTCTTTCCATCGCACTGCTTTGTGCAGCAAGTTGGGTGGCCCCAACAGCTGCCACCGCACAAAATTTGGTGCCAATCCCTTTGAAAATGGCCTCAGCACAGGGTCAGCCGCTTGTATGGCAGAACGTTGGACAAATTAACTGCCCCGACGAGTTGGCCAACGAAAAGGCGCACTTGCTGCGCATTCTTGCCGACCGTGCAGGCGTAACCACTCTTAACGATAACGGCACAGCACAAATTACGCTCTCTATCGACACCTCGCTCACTGATGATGAGGCTTACACGCTTTCAATCGACGAGAACGGCGTAAACATTGCTGGCAAAACGGCTGCGGGTGTGTTCTATGGCATCATGACCATGGAGCAACTCATGATCGACGACAATGCTTCGGCCCGTTGCATCGAAACCAACCCCATCACCATCGAAGATGCACCGCGCACCCATGTACGCGAGTTGATGGTTGACCCTTGCCGCATATTTGTTCCTTACGAACGCCTGAAGGAGATTGTGCCCGAAATGGCACGTTACAAACTTAACAGTATTCACCTCCACTTGGTCGACGACCAAGCATGGCGCATTGAAATAAAGAAGTATCCGCAACTTATCGAGAAAAGCACCTCGCGTGTGGGCATGGACGACATGCTGATACCCATTTCGGGCTACTACACACAAGAGCAGATGAAGGACTTCGTCAAGTACTGTGCACAATATCATGTCATGGTTGTGCCCGAAATCGAAATGCCGGGTCACGAAGTGGCAGCCATTCATGCTTTCCCCGAACTTACTTGTGGTGGAAAGCAAGTGCCTATCCGCACCACTTGTGGTGTGTCGAACGAACTGCTCTGCCCGGGCAACGAATTTACTTATGAGTTCCTTGGCAACGTGTTCCGCGAGTTGGCCGACGTGTTCCCATGCAAATATGTTCACCTTGGTGGTGATGAGGCCGGTAATCCCGCCCTCGACTGTTGGACCACTTGCGAGAAGGACAAGAAACTCAAGACAAAACTCGGTATCACCACTACCGACCGGTCGGAAAACTGGAAACTGCAAAAGTATATGTTCGACCGTATTATTGACACCTTGCGCACCAAGTACGACAAGGTACCCATGTTCTGGTACGAAACCGACTTTAAGGAGATACAAGAGGGCTGTGTCACATTTGCTTGGCGTAATGGTCTGACAGAACCTGCTGTGCAGGCGGCTATCGACAATAATGCCAAAATCATGATGTGCCCTGGCGACTATTGCTATTTCGACTATCCCATGGCAAATGGCGATATGCCCGAGATAAACTGGGGTATGCCCGTGCGCACGTTCGAGACTGTTTACCAGTTCGACCCAGGTTGGGGCAAAGGTGAGGAATTTGAAAAGAACAATCTCTTTGGCGTGGCCGGCACTTTGTGGAGCGAATCTATCAATTCGCCAGAGCGTATATTCTACCAGGCCTACCCACGTTCGCTGATATTGGCTGAGGCAGGTTGGAGCGCACAAAAGAACCGTTCGTGGAAGGGCTTCTTAAAGCGTTCACGCCCCTTGATGCTCGACCTTCAGCATCGCGGCATCACCTTCTCAATGCCTACCGAATACATCGACTTGCAGTAAAAGGGCCGCACATACATTACTAACGATACAACATCAGATTTATGAAAAAGATATTTCTAACGCTCTTCGCATTGTTGGCATTCGCATTTAATGTGCAGGCCGACAACATTGTGAGCGGTCAAAAGTACAAAATAGTAACGCTCGATGGCACAAAAGCATTGAGCTGTGGCGAAGTGGCCAAAAACGATGTCAGGCTTACACTTACCAACTTGAGCGACACCGAAGAAGGCCAGGTGTGGGTACTGACCCAAAACGGAGACTATTGGGGCATAACCTCGGCAATGGGGGCATTTAATATAGATAATCCTTCTGAGGCACACGACAAATTCGAGAACAAACTCTGTTTGTGGCAAACAAATGGTGGCGACAACCAGAAGTGGACTTTTGAGGCAGCAGACGATGACTCATATTACATGATCCCATTCGAAAATGCCGGGAAATGTTATGCGCTTGATGCCAATGGCAACTTTACATTTCAGGACAAAGGTGCCGACACACGTGTCAAGTTGGTCAAGTATGTTGAGCCCGTCATTACCATTGATGGCATAACCAGCGGCAACTACTACCAAATTTGCACATTCGACACTTCGGCAGCATTAAGCAATAATGGTTCAACGGCCAATAACACCATATTGACCATGCAGCCTTTTGATGTAAAAGACGAAGGACAGATATGGCAAATAAACCGTTCGGGAAATTATTGGACCATAAAGAGCTCGGTAGGCAATGTCAACATCGACAATCCTTCTGACTCAAATAATGCAAACTATCACAAACTCCTGCAGTGGCAAACAAGTGGTGGCAACAACCAAAAGTGGACCTTTGAGAAGGCTGATGACGACTCATATTACATGGTTCCCTTCGAAAACGCTGAGAAGTGCTATGGCTATAATGCAGACGGCACCATGACTTTCCAAGACAAGACCAGCGCGGTACGTGTCAAGTTGGTTGAGGCTAAGCCCGTTTCACTGGCCAATGCCGTTGCCAATGGCTACTATTGCATTCAGGCAGTCAGCGTATTCCCCGACTACAACTACAATAGCGAGGGACGTTTCGTGTCGTTCGATGCCAACGGCAATGCCTCGTTGAGCACAGATTACACCTACCAAGGCTCGCGCTTGCTCATTAGTACAAATGATGAAGGCGTTGCCACCCTCACGCTGCCGCAATCAGGCGCCAATGTGACGGTTGACGGAAACGCTGTTAAGTCTGCCACTACTGCCGAAGCATCAAAGTTTGTACTGTTCCTCGATGAGGACGAATGGACGCTCGATTCGCACCTGGCCATTCATGCCGGCAGCACCACTGATGCCAAGAGCGGCAACACGCTTTCGTTCGTTGCACCCAATGCAGCTGGTTCATCGCTCACCATAGCCAACAAGGTGGCAAAGAACGCCTTCACCTTCCGCTTGGTGCCGCTTCCCGCTTCGGCTGAGACCGACAGATTGCAGCAGGCAGTCAGCAGTGCGCAGCAGGTGCTCGCCACTTTGCAGGGCGAAAAGGCTGAGGCTCTCAAGCAAGCCATTGCCTTGGCACAAAGCGAACTCGACTATCCGTACCTTACAGCCAACGATGTGGCTTACGACGTAGAGGCGCTGAACGGCAAGGTGGCCGAACTGACAGGTCAGGGCGACAGCTCTGTCAAGAACTTTGGTGAGGTAACTTCAATTAACAACAACCAGACTTCTGCCGCAAAGGTGTATACCAAGTTCGGCGGTATTGTTGTTGAGAATGCCAACCAGTACAGCATCTATAATGCAGCTGGCCAACAGGTTAACAACAGCACTGCGCTGCCTCATGGCACCTATGTGGTTGTGGCCGATGGCCAAGTAGTTAAAGTTGTGCTCTAAGCACCCTTCGCATAACGCGTAAATGGCAAGTGTCCGGTAAAATGTGCTGTTGCACATTTTACCGGACACTTTCGTATTGTCCAAATTAGCACGCGGGCCATGCGGCAAACAAATGCCAGCGTTAACCAGCGTAAATGGCAAAGATGGTAGGAATCTTGTTCAAGTCGGGTGGGGGAGTCTGCTTCCACTCTTTCACCGTTTTCGATTGCAGAAACTCCTGTGTGGTAGTAAGCCCCGAAGCAATGCACAGTCGTGTGTGCGGGTTGCAGGTCGACAAGATGTCGGCAATCATCTTATGGTTGCGATAGGGCGTTTCAATGAATAGCTGTGTTTGGTGTTCAGCAGCAGAGCGGCTTTCGAGTTGTTTCAACCTTTTGGCACGGTCGCCTGGTGCAATGGGCAGATAGCCATGAAAGGCAAAACTCTGTCCGTTAAATCCCGACCCCATCACGGCCAACAGAATGGACGAAGGGCCGACCAATGGCACCACATGCAGTCCCTCACGTTGGGCTATGGCCACCACGTCAGCTCCGGGGTCGGCCACTGCGGGGCAGCCAGCCTCGCTTATAACACCAACCGACTCGCCTTTGCGCAGCGGGTCGAGGTATTTTGAAAACAACGCTGCATCGGCATGCTTGCCCATGGGGTAGAACGTCAAACTGTCAATATCAATGTCGCGGTCAACTTGTTTCAAAAAACGGCGTGCTGTGCGCACCTCCTCCACAATAAAATGCCGCAACCCAAGAATAATGTCCTTGTTATAGGCAGGCAGCACCTGCGACAAGGGCGTATCACCCAAGGTTACGGGTATAAGGTACAATGAAGCCATAGTGTATATTTCAATAATTGAAGTTTCGGATTTAACACGGGCGGGCTAAATCCGAAACTTGAGTCAATAATTACTCTCCTTCTTGATCAAATCATAGTTGTTATAACGGAGCAGTGCGTCAAATGACATTTCAGGGTGATGTTTCATGTAGCCCTCTACAATGCGCATACCAATCCACAATCCCACGCCACGCGAGTGCGGGTCGACAAAATAAGGGCGTGCATCGCTTGAATATAAAATAGAGTGTAGCAACAACGAGTCATAGCTGTTCCATATTTTTTCGTTGCGCAGCGTGTTCCACACGCGTCGTTCGTTCAGCTTGTACCATGCCTTGGTGGCCGGTTGGCAGGCTGCTATGTCGATAGCACTCTTATTAGTGAGCTGTGCCACCACCCAGGCAATTTTGCCTTGGTGTATAAGCCACTGCCCCAAAGTGTGGCGTATGCGCAGTCTCGTGGGAGGGAACTGTTGGTTCAGGTAAAAGTATAAGCAGTCCTGCACAATGCGCGAGGGCTCCATTGTGGCGCGCTGATTTTCGTAAAAATACTTTTTGTATGCGGGGTAATCAGCCCCCATGTATTTGTCGAGGCTGATGCCAATAAGGCTGTCGCCCACCACAATGCTTTGGTTAAAGGCCGAGTTTTGAGCGTAAATCTTGGGTGTTACAAAATTCTTGTCTTCGGCTTCAAGGCGCTTGAAGGCACAAGACAAAGCTTTTTCGTAAACCGAAAGGTCCTCAAACTTGCGCGATATGTCCATGCGCAACTGCACCAAAATGGGGTCTTTGTAGTATGCTATCAAGCTGTCGTCAATGTCCTCATTGTCGGCGCGCCCGAGGTGCAGCACGTCCTCAATCAATGCACGGGTCTCGCGTGGAAACTCCGTGTTCATTCGTTGCCACAAAGCCACATTGCCCGTATTGACATAGTCGTCCACCATGCGGTCGTAACGAATGATGTGCAAGTCCTTGCCAGCATTCTCTTTAATAAGGTTACGGTCAAACTGGCATGCTGCCATACAAATTGCAAGCGAGCATACCATGAGAGTGGATAATATGTAGCGTAAGCGTTTCAACTATACTGTTATTTTGTTTGCAAATATATGAAATAATATCAAAAATGCAAAGCGCTGAACCTTTTAATGCCTTTCGCGTAGTACAAAAGCAGCAAGCTTTGGTCAATACGTTCGGGCAGTCCGTGTCCGCCATCGACGGCTAACTGCAGGTTGTGTTGGCGGTCTTTCTCAAAGTCAGGCAGCATGCGCCTAAACTCTCTGCGTGCCTTGTATACTGCCTTGAAGTTGGCTACATCGCCTGTAATCAAGAACTTGAAGGCCGCCACCATGTCAAGCCATTTGCGCACACGCATGACAGGCTTTAGCTCGTCGGCCGGCAAATTTTTGTAGAGCATCAGCAGATTGTTGCGGAAGTTGAGAAAGGTCTTGCGCGGATTGCCCGCGGCAAGCGATGCCCCTCCCACGTGGTAGGCCACACTCTGTGGCACGCACACAATGCCTCTGCCGCGCGATCGCAGTCGCCAGCACAGGTCAATTTCCTCCATGTGGGCAAAGAAACGGCCGTCAAGTCCGCCGCTCTCCTTCCAATCCTTGCTGCGCACCATCAGGGCTGCGCCAGTGGCCCAAAGCAGGTGTGCTGTGGTGTCGTACTGCCCCTCGTCGCGTTCAACATCGGCAAATATGCGGCCGCGGCAAAATGGATAACCGTAGCGGTCCATAAATCCACCAGCAGCTCCGGCATACTCAAAGTATTGCTTGTCTTTCTGACTCAGCAGTTTGGGCTGGCAGGCAGCCACCTCAGGGTGCTGCTCCATATAGTCGAGCATGGGGCGCAACCAACCATCTGGCACCTCCACGTCAGAGTTTAATAACAAGTAGTAGGGAGCTTCCACCAGGTCGAGTGCCTTGTTGTAGCCCTCGGCAAAACCATAATTTTGCGGCAATGGCAGTAATTCAACTTCGGGAAATTCCTCCTTCAGCATATCGAGCGAGCCATCGGTCGAACCATTGTCGGCCACAATCACACAACCCTCGTCTTTGGAGTGCTTTACAACCGAGGGTAAAAATTGGCGCATCATGTCGCGTCCGTTCCAGTTAAGTATGACGATGGCTATTTTGTCAGTCTTAATCATGAGCAGATGTAGTTTGGTCCAACACTTCAGTCAAGCATTCGCCGTCGGCTGTAAAATCACCCAGTTTGGCCAAAGTCACATGGTTGTCTTTGGCATGGTCGCCGGCAGCTTGCTTCACGCGTATGTAGTTGTCGGTAAAGCCCTGCATGGGTTCGTTGTCGCGTGCGTGCTCCCACAGCACAGGGCGTGTGGTGCCAATAAATTGGGCATAATGCGCACGTCGTTTCTCCTCCGACAGCGCAAGCAGGCGCTGGCTGCGCTCGTGTTTCGTCTGTGCCGGCACAACGTAGGGTATTTCCAGTGCTTTGGTGCCTGGGCGCTCGCTGTAGCTGAACACATGCAGTTGCGAGATGTTGAGCGACTTGATAAAGTTGTATGACTCTTCAAAACACTCGTCCGTCTCGCCGCGCATACCAACAATAACGTCCACCCCTATGAAAGCGTCGGGCATGATGTGCTTGATGCGTGCTATTTTTTGTGCAAACAGGGCCGTGTCGTAGTGGCGGTGCATCAGTTTCAGCACTGTGTCAGAGCCGCATTGTAGCGGTATGTGAAAGTGGGGCATGAAGGCGCGCGACTGTGCGCAGAACTCAATAATCTCGTCGGTGAGCAAGTTTGGCTCTATGCTCGATATGCGGTAGCGTTCAATGCCCACCACCTGGTCGAGAGCCTTGATAAGTTGCAGAAAAGTTTCGTCCGTCGAGCGGCCAAAGTCGCCCGTGTTGACCCCCGTCAGCACTATTTCCTTGCCTCCTTCGGCGGCCACCTGCTCGGCCTGTTTAACGAGCGATGCAATGCTGCCGTTGCGTGAGCGGCCGCGTGCAATGGGAATGGTGCAGTAGGTGCAGTAATAGTTGCAGCCGTCTTGCACTTTTAGAAAATAGCGTGTGCGGTCACCGCGCGAGCATGATGGCACAAAGGTGCGAATGTCCTTGGTAGGCACACTGATAGCCTCGTGGCAGGCGTCGCCGCCATTCAGGGCCTCCTTTTGTGCCATACGTTCCTCAATGTAACGCAGCACATCGCCTTTTTGTTCCATGCCAAGCACAAGGTCCACCCCGTCAAAGGTGGCAATTTCGTTGGCCTTGAGTTGGGCGTAGCAACCCATCACCACCACAAAGGCACCCGGGTGTTCGCGTGTAAAGCGGTGTATGGCCTGTCGGCATTTGTGGTCGGCCACATCGGTTACGGAGCAAGTGTTTACAATGCAGATGTCTGCATGTTCGCCCTTTTGTATGGTTTGCACCCCTTCGCGTTCCAGTTGGTCGCGAAGTGACGATGTTTCGGCAAAATTGAGTTTGCAGCCAAGTGTGTGGTAAGCTGCTTTCTTATTGTGTAGTGATGACATGCTATTTCAATACCTTATATGTATAGTGTGTCTGTTGGTACGAAATCGAACGTGCATTCAGGTTAGTTCACGTCAACAAATTCCGCCAACACATAATCTGTGCAAAGTTACGAAATATCGGAGAAGAAATGCCTACAAGGCTAAAACATATTAACGCGCTGGTCCGAAACAAGAATAGATTATACGCCAAGCCAAGTACTTGACAAGAAACTCCCCCCCCCGAATAGTAGTGCCTTAAAGCATAAATCAAAATAAATATAACAGAATAAACAAAAAAGCATGGAAACGACAGATTCGAACTGCTGCTCTCAGTCTAACGACTGGCCAACTTCCTATATACTGGCTCTACTTCCATGCTATGTAGCAAAGATAGCAAATAAAACATTACTAAGCAATATAAAAATGGAAACTGTGTCAGAAGGGTATGCACTCTTTAGAATATACAACAAGGTAACCCCAATATACGTATTCCCGCTGAATACTTATTGCTGAGTTCGTGCTATACAGAGGAAAAAAGCAATTTTGTCTACACTCTGCACTATTGCTTGTAATATATTGAAAATCAGTAGATTATGCGTGTAGACACCGTCTGCACTTGTCTACACTTCTGTCTACACTTGTCTGCACTGTCTGCATTTTGATGCGAGTCTTTATGCAGGCGTGGTGAAATGGGGACAGGATAGCCGCAAGCATTGTTATGGGAGGGCGAAAATACAGTTACGGGAGTTAGAAAAGGATTCTTGCTCCGTTTGAAAAATCTCTCCCCTTATGCCGGTTCGTGTCTCAGTTTGTAAACGAATGAAGGGGTGTGCAAACAGTGTGCTTGAACGTAGGTGGTGGCATGGGAACAAGGTGCGTGCAGATGCCAGTGCAGACGGAATGTAGATGTGTATACACTGCTTAAGTGCTTGATTATCAATACAGAATATGCAAAAAGTGCAGAGTGCAGACACTTTTTACATAATTAAAAATATGGCGTGCATAGAACGTGTGCAGACAAGTGCACACGCTCGTTTGCACTTGGTGCAGATGGGGCATGACGCCACAATTACTAATACCTTTACAAGTTGTTTGCGAGATTATTCAGTTTGTTTGTGTATAGGACTTGTTTGATGTCAAGGAATGAAGGCGTGTGGTTGTCAAATGGTTTGGTAAAGACTTAGCTTTGGATATTCTTGCAGTGTTTCCTCTATACAGTCATTTTGCTTGTCTGTTTTGTCGCATTATATATCAACAAATAGGCGGAGGATGGGGTGATTTGAAGTCACCACATCCTTTTACCGTTTATAGCTTATGTCTTTTGTGTTCCCTATTTTCCAAGAGACTTGATCATCTTGGTGATGCACTTTTTCTTCTGCTCCATGTTCGGGTGAACATAGAGATTAAGGGTTGTTGTAATGTTGGCATGACCGAGCAATACACTTACTGTCTTGTAGTCGCAGTTGCTTTCAATGCAGCGTGTGGCAAAGCTGTGGCGCAGTCCGTGATACTTTAGTCGAGGTATGTCAAGATGCGCCATCAACCGATGATAATAGTTGCGGTAGGTACGTGGCTCTGTCGGTTTCTCCTCGTTGGTCAGTACATAGAAGTCTGTGTTTACCACCTTTTTCAGTGGCTTCACCATCGCCAGCAGTTCCTTGTTCATCGGTATCCCACGGCATGAGTTCTTGGTCTTGGGTGTGTTGATGACCAACTCCGTGTGCTTGCGTTCGCCCTCCACAATGTAGATGCGCTCAATGGTGCGACTCACGGTGATAGTGCCATTATCGGTATTGATGTCCGACCATTTCAAACCACAAATTTCTCCAATACGCAAACCTGTAGTCAGACTGATGTAGATGCCGAGGTTGCGAAACGTGAAGTTCTGCTTGATGAAATCGAGAATCTTTTTATGGTGTGCCACCGTCAGCACCTCAATTTCTTTGTTGGGCTCTGTCGTAGGGTATTTGATGTCCCACTCGCAATAGTTCAACCATTCGTTCTTTACTCCGAACTTCATAACCATTTTCAAGACAATAAGGATGTCCTTCACCGTCTTAATGCTTAGACCGCCATTCAGTTTCTGCAAAACGAACTCCTGCACAAGTTTCTCACTAAGAGCATCACAATCACCAAATGATGGCAGAATGTGATTCTCCAGAATTAACACATAAGCAGCGTATGTGGACTGCTTTACGTAGCGTTGCTTGTCACTTTTCCAAGCCAACGCAATTTCTCTAATTGTTTTTGTTTTCATTGTAATCCTTAATTTTGAAGGTGTACATAATAATTAGAGAAAAACAACCTCTAACGTCCCAAATCTCAGATTTCCTGAGTTTCAGGGGGAGTGGGAAAAATATAGGATTGAGGATATAACAGAAAACATATCTTCAGGAAGATGTAAAAGTTATTCTTCAAACGGAAAATACAATCTATATGGCTCAACTGGCATAATTGGCAAAACTGACGAAGCATGTTATGAAGGGAATTTAGTGCTTGTCGCTCGCGTAGGAGCAAATGCAGGTTCACTTCAAATAATAAATGAACCATGTGGTATAACAGACAATACTTTGATAATAAAGCCCAAAAAGGTTGACGCTCAATACATATACTATTTTCTTCAGCATTTGAATTTAAACCGATTGGTTTTTGGTTCTGGTCAACCATTGATTACAGGTGGTATGCTTAAAAAGGTAAAAGTATCTCTGGGAAATATTCAAGAACAGAATAAGTTAACAAGACTGTTGTCTCTTCTTGACGAGCGCATAGCGACCCAAAACAAAATCATTGAGGATTTGAAGAAGCTAAAGTGCGCAATTGCAGAAAGGCTATTCAAGGTAACAATTGGTGATGTAGTAGCACTATCAGATGTTTGTAATATACAGAAAGGCAAGCAAGTTAACGGTGACTGCCTTTCTGAAACAGGAGCATATTACGTAATGAATGGAGGAACTGAGCCATCTGGATATTACGAACAATATAATGCTCCTGCTGACACTATTTCTATCAGCGAGGGCGGCAACTCGTGTGGGTATGTTCAATATAACAGAGAAGCGTTTTGGAGCGGAGGGCATTGTTATACCCTTACCGATATTCTGCCTAACGTTTGTAATCTGTATCTCTATCACTATTTGAAGAGCAAGGAATGTGCTATAATGAAACTAAGAATAGGCACAGGACTTCCCAATATTCAGAAGAAGGACTTAGAAAAATTCGCTGTTCTTTTGCCACCTATAGCAAAACAAGTAAGAATATCAGCCTTTCTCACTGCGATAGAGTGTAAAACCACGAATGAAGAAATCTTGTTAAGCCATTTCCAAGAAGAGAAGCAATATTTGCTTCGCCAGATGTTTATATAAACATTTGGCGAAGCAGATACTGCTTTTGATTCAACAGACAATTTGAATACGTTTCCTCGTTTTTGATTTTATTTTCGATACTTTCTATAACATTGACGATATGAGTTTGTTGTTCTTTAGAAGGGATAACAACTTTCATATCAAGCCATTCATCAACGTTAATGGAACGTCCATCTCTTATACCGTATGTAACAATTATCAGCGATTTCACAAAATCTCTTGATGTGAAATAATTAGAGAGATAGCCATATACCAATAGTCCGTTAGGTCTCAATATGGTATACGCGGGACTGCATACTCCAGTCTTTTCAGAAAAAGCAAAACCGCCTTGAAAAGAACGCAGGTGAATAACATAGTCACCATTTCTAACAATCTTGTATGTGTTGATATTGCTACGCTCAAATTGAATATCCAAGTTCAAATCCTCCCTGCTCACCATTCCTTTTTCTTGGCTCGCAGAAAGAACGTTTGAATATTCCAATTGCTTATTACGCTCATTTATAATATTGAATAGTTGTCGGTAGGAATATTTAGTTCCTTTTACTTCCGCATATAGCTTTTCAATAATTGCGCACCTTTAGCTTCTTCAAATCCTCAATGATTTTGTTTTGGGTCGCTATACGCTCGTCA
>ERZ1026886.943-NODE-943-length-13742-cov-10.723972_pt1 | contig 13742 bp, 10 predicted proteins | sample MGYA00380173_ERZ1026886 | MGnify/ENA primary metagenome ERZ1026886 (study PRJEB33269, sample SAMEA4719809) | human gut metagenome | biome: human-associated habitat; feature: organic feature; material: feces | place: Cameroon | collected 2013-10 ... | reverse complement strand
TCATTGCTAACTTTTTCTTAATTTTGTATCACGCCTAATAAAACCATACATTACATTATATATAAGAACTTACAATACTTAAAAACCATAAAATCATAAAAACCTAAAGATTATGAGTAAATTTCCTAAGATTGGCATACGCCCCACTATTGACGGACGTCAGGGCGGCGTACGCGAAAGCCTCGAAGAGAAGACCATGAACCTTGCCCGCTCAGTGGCAAAACTCATCACAGACAATCTCCGCAATATCGACGGTTCGCCAGTGGAGTGCGTAATCGCCGACACTACTATAGGACGCGTGGGAGAGAGTGCTGCTTGCGCCGAGAAGTTCGAGCGTGAGGGCGTCGGCTCCACCATCACCGTGACATCATGCTGGTGCTACGGCGCAGAGACTATGGACATGAACCCGCACTGGCCGAAGGCTGTATGGGGATTTAACGGTACGGAGCGTCCGGGTGCTGTATATCTGGCTGCCGTCCTCGCTGCACACGCACAGAAGGGACTTCCCGCATTCGGCATCTACGGACACGACGTTCAGGACCTCGGCGACGACTCGATACCTGAGGACGTGGCAGAGAAGATTCTGCGCTTCGCACGCGCTGCACAGGCTGTTGCCACGATGCGCGGCAAGTCGTACCTCTCAATGGGTAGCGCTTGTATGGGTATCGCCGGATCTATCGTCAATCCAGACTTCTTCCAGGAGTATCTCGGCATGCGCAACGAGAGCGTTGACCTCACCGAAATCATCCGCCGCATGACAGAGGGCGTATACGACCCCGTGGAGTATGAGAAGGCTATGGCTTGGACACGTGAGCACTGCATGACCAACGAGGGCGAGGACATCGCCAACCGTCCAGAGAAGGCAAAGACACGCGAGCAGAAAGACCAGGACTGGGAGTTCATCGTGAAGATGATGATTATCATGAAGGACCTCATGCACGGCAATCCGCGCCTTGAGGAGCTCGGATTCAAGGAGGAAGCCATCGGACATAACGCCATCGCAGGCGGATTCCAGGGACAGCGCCAGTGGACCGACTTCTATCCTAACGGCGACTATCCCGAGGCTCTTATGAACACCTCATTCGACTGGAACGGCACTCGTGAGCCGATCATTCTCGCTACGGAGAACGACGCTGGCAACGGTGTGGCTATGCTCTTCAACCACCTCCTCACGGGTCGCGCCCAGATATTCTCTGACGTGCGCACATACTGGAGCCCCGAGGCTGTGAAGCGTGTTACCGGCAAGGAACTCACCGGACGCGCTGCCGGCGGCATCATCCACCTTATCAACTCAGGCGCTACCACACTGGACGGATCAGGCGCCGCTTCTGACGCTGAGGGCAACCCCATCATGAAGCACTTCTGGGAGATGACAGACGAGGACGTGGACGCTTGCCTCAAGGCCACAACATGGTATCCTGCCAACCGCGACTACTTCCGTGGCGGCGGCTTCTCCTCCAACTTCCTCACTCGCGGCGGCATGCCCGTGACAATGGTCCGCCTCAACCACGTGAAGGGACTCGGCCCGGTTCTGCAGCTCGCAGAGGGATGGACTGTTGACATCGATCCCGAAATCCACAAGATTCTGGACAAGCGCACCGACCCGACATGGCCTACCACATGGTTCGCTCCGCGTCTTACGGGCAAGGCTCCGTTTAACGATGTCTATTCAGTGATGAACAACTGGGGAGCCAACCACGGTGCCATCACATACGGACACGTAGGTGCCGACCTCATCACTCTCTGCTCAATGCTCCGCATCCCGGTTTGCATGCACAACGTGGAGGAAGACCAGATCTTCCGTCCCGCTTCATGGAACGCATTCGGTATGGACAAGGAGGGAGCTGACTTCCGCGCTTGCAAGAACTACGGACCTATCTATAAGTAATTTATAATTGAAAGTTGAGAGTTGAAAGTTATGATATGTTTCGCTGTATAAGACAATTAAACTGAAAATTATCAGTCAAGGTAATCATAACTCTCAACTCTCAACCTATACAAACTCTCAACAAAAAAAGGAAATGATACAGGACTATCAGATACAGGAATTTCTGCGTCAAGCCCATCGTGTGGGTGACGCTGGCTTGACCCTTTGCTCAAGCGGTAACATTTCATGGCGCATCGGCGACGAAGCGCTTGTTTCGGGCACAGGCTCTTGGGTGCCTACACTCCCCAAGGAGAAGGTGGCAGTCTGCCGTGTGGCAGACGGCGAGGTGCTTAACGGCGTGAAGCCTTCGATGGAGAGCGGTTTCCATCTCGGCGTACTCCGTGAGCGTCCCGACTGCGACGTAGTGCTCCACTTCCAGTCGAAGTATGCCACGGTGGTTTCGTGCATGCAGGAGACACCGAAGGACTTCAACGTAACAGCGGAGGTGCCGTGCCACGTGGGAAGAGAAATCCCCGTAATACCTTACTTCCGTCCCGGTTCGCCTGAGTTGGCAGAGGCTGTGAAGGCAGCTCTCAAGGACCACAATTCCGCCCTTATGCTCAAGCACGGTCAGGTGGTTTGCGGCAAGACCTTCGACGAGGTGTTCGAGCGTGCCATGTTCTTCGAGATGGCTTGCCGCATCATCGTCCTCAGCCAGGGCCACTACAATACTCTTACTCCTGAGGAAATAGACGACCTCGAGGCTTATGTACTCGGAAAGGTGACGAAGTAAAAACATATAAAGTTGAAGAATTGAGAGTTGAAAGTTGAGAATTGAGAGCGATGATTAGTTGATATTTAAAGCTGATAATTAGCAATCAAAGTAATCATAACTATCAACTCTCAACCTTCAACTCTCAATTTAATTTTAAACGACTCATCAAATGACATATTTGGCAATCGACTTTGGTGGTGGCTCAGGACGCGTCATCGCCGGAACACTCACCGCTGGAGAGGACGGAAAGAAGCGCCTTGACATGCAGGTGATACACCGTTTCACAAACCGGCAGGTGCGTCTCGGAGAACGACTCTACTGGGACTTCCCCGCACTCTTTGCCGACATGAAGGAAGGACTGCGCAAGGCGGCTGCCCTGAAACTGGACGTGAAGGGAATAGCCGTGGACACATGGGGTGTGGACTTCGGACTCGTCGACCGCGACGGATGCCTCGTCAGCAATCCCGTCTGCTATCGCGACGAACGCACGAAAGGAATGGCTGCTGAGTTCTTCAAGGAGGTGGACGCCACCGCACATTATGCCGTCAACGGCACGCAGGTGATGGACATCAACACTCTCTTCCAGCTTCTTAGCATGAAGAAGGCTGGCAGCCCGCAGCTCGAAATCGCAGACCGACTGCTTTTCACGCCAGACCTCTTCTCCTTCTTCCTTACCGGAGAAGCCAACACCGAATACACCATTGCCTCGACGTCGGAAATGCTCGACGCTGAAAAGCGCGACTGGGACTGGGCGCTCATTGACAGTCTCGGACTGGACCGCCGCCTTTTCTGCCCGATAGTAATGCCCGGAACGGTCCGCGGACAACTTCGCCAGGACATCGCCGAAGAGACAGGACTGGGACGAGTGGATGTCATCGCTGTCGGTTCGCACGACACGGCAAGCGCCGTGGCTGCTGTGCCAGCCGCCAACGACGAGTGTCCCGTGGCATTCCTCAGCTCAGGCACGTGGTCGTTGTTAGGTGTGGAGACGGACAAGCCCATCCTTACCGAGCAGGCACGCGCGGCTGGATTCACCAATGAAGGTGGAGTAGGGGGGAAGATTACCTTCCTGCAGAACATCACCGGCATGTGGATATTACAGCGCCTGATGTCGGAATGGAGCGAGGAAGGCGACCCGCAGGAATACGGACCGCTGCTCTCAGCTGCTGCAGAGGTGAAGACCGACGCCCTTATCCCCGTGGACGACGACGCCTTCCAGAACCCGCAGTCCATGCAACGCGCCATCAACGCTTACTGCCACAGCCACGGCATGACCGTGCCGCAGACCAAGGCAGAGACAGCTCGCGTAGTGTTGCAGTCGCTTGCCGCACGTTATGCCCAGGCTGTCAGCCACCTTAACGACATGCTGCCGCAACCCATACGCTGCCTCCACATCATCGGTGGCGGATCGCAGAACCAGCTCCTCAACACCCTTACCGAACAGGCACTCGGCATCCCCGTCATGGCTGGACCCGTGGAAGCCACCGGAATGGGCAACATCCTTACGCAGGCACTTGCCAAGGGCGAAGTGAGTGGAGTGGGAGAGATGAGGCAGATAGTAAGAGACAGCATATAAATACTAACCTAAAAGAATGAAACAGTCAATACTTTCAAAGGACGGCGTAAGCTACGTCGTCCCCTTCATCCTCATCACGTCTTGCTTTGCGCTGTGGGGATTCGCTAACGATATCACCAATCCGATGGTGAAAGCCTTCTCAAAGATATTTCGTATGTCAGCCACTGACGGCGCTCTTGTGCAGGTGGCGTTCTACGGGGGCTACTTTGCAATGGCGTTCCCCGCCGCCATCTTCATCCGCCGCTTCAGCTATAAGGCTGGCGTCCTCGTCGGACTCGGTCTGTACGCACTCGGCGCTTTCCTCTTCTATCCCGCCAAGATGACGGGCGACTATTATCCTTTCCTGCTCGCTTACTTCATCCTTACCTGCGGTCTTTCGTTTCTTGAGACGTCCAGCAATCCCTACGTACTCTCAATGGGAACGGAGGAGACGGCCACGCGCCGACTGAATCTGGCGCAGTCGTTCAATCCTATGGGATCGCTGCTCGGCATGTTCGTGGCAATGAACTTCATCCAGGCAAAGCTCAATCCGCTCGATACGGCATCACGTACGCAGCTCAGCGAAAGTGAGTTTGAGGCTGTAAAGGAATACGACCTTTCCGTGCTTATCGGACCTTACCTGGTCATCGGACTCGTAATCCTCGTCATGTTCCTCGTCATACTCTTCTGGCGAATGCCGAAGAACGGCGACAAGAACCACGCCATCAACTTCATTCCCACCCTGCGCCGCATCTTCTCGCTGCCCCATTACCGTGAGGGAGTCATCGCTCAGTTCTTCTATGTGGGCGTTCAGATTATGTGCTGGACCTTCATCATACAGTACGGCACACGCGTGTTTATGGCTGAAGGCATGGCAGAACAGCAGGCAGAGGTGCTGTCGCAGCAATATAATATTGTGGCAATGGTGATATTCTGCTGCTCACGATTCATCTGCACATTCCTCCTCCGCTACATCAATACGGGACGACTGCTGATGCTTCTCGCCATCGCTGGCGGTGCTTTGACAGTCGGCGTGATATTCCTGCAGGACCGTATGGGCCTCTATTGCCTCGTTGGAGTAAGTGCCTGCATGTCGCTGATGTTCCCCACGATTTACGGTATTGCATTGACAGGACTCGGCGATGACGCCAAGTTCGGTGCAGCCGGACTCATCATGTCCATCCTTGGCGGTAGCGTTCTGCCCCCGCTCCAGGCTTCCATCATCGACCGCGGCACCCTTATCGGCATGCCAGCCGTAAACGTATCCTTCGTCCTTCCCTTCATCTGCTTCGTGGTTATCGCCATTTACGGCTTGAGAACATGGCGACGCAGCATGAGTGGAACGGAATAGAATAGAAAGATACATATTAGTATATTGAACTTGCTAAAGTTCGGTTAGTATATAAACAAATAAAGACAGCAAAGCCAACGAATTGATATGGTATGCCATATACAAATCGTTGGCTTTGCTGTCTTTTATGTTTGTCTGAAGTTACTTCAGCCTTACAGCCTTCAGTATGGCTTCTGTTGCTCCCGTATGCTTGTCCACAACCTCTGCAGCAGCCTTGCCACGCTCCTCTATGAGCTTCGGGTCGGCGATGAAGCGGTTCATCATGGCAGCGAAATCGTCGTACGCCGTTATCTCGATGCCACCATTCGATGCCTTCAGCCATTGCGCTTCCTGGAAGCGTGCGTTGTTAGGACCGAAGAACACCGGCATGCCCCATACTGCCGCTTCCAGCACGTTGTGGATGCCAACGCCGAATCCGCCTCCCACGTAAGCCACGTCGCCATAGTTGTATACCGATGAGAGAAGGCCGAAACAGTCTATAATCAGACATTCAGCGGCGGCTGCCTCCTCGGGCGTGGTCTGCGTGTAGCGCACGGTCTTGCGGTTGAGCTTGGAGAGAATCTGCTTGAGATGGTCCTCGCCGATGACGTGCGGAGCTATTATCAGACGCCATTCGGGATGCTCATTGAAGTAGCGGATGAAGATATCCTCATCCGGTCCCCATGACGAACCTGCCACGAACACCTTATGTTCCGGTCCGTCTCCGCCGTCCGTCCTGCCCTTGCGGAATGCATCCACGATGGGCAATGGCTTGGCAGCGTCGCGAATCTGGAGTACACGGTCGAAGCGGGTGTCGCCCACCACCTCCGAGGCATCTATGCCAATGGTGCGCAGCAGACGGCTGCTCTCCTCGTTCTGCACGAAGAAGCGCGTCACACAACTCAGCACCTTGCCGTACTGCTTGCCATACCAACGGAAGAACACCTGGTCCTTTCGGAATATGCTCGACACGCTGTAGATGGGTACGCCACGATGCTGAAGGATGTGGAAGTAATTGTACCAGAACTCGTACTTGATAAAGAATGCCATGACAGGACGCACAGCCCTCAGAAACCTACGCGAATTGCGGATGGTGTCGAGGGGCAGATAGCAGACGATGTCAGCTCCCTTATAGTCCTTGCGCACCTCATAGCCCGAAGGCGAGAAGAAGGTGAGCAGAATCTTGTATTCGGGATGGGTCTGGCGCAGGCGCTCCATAAGCGGGCGGCCCTGCTCGAACTCGCCGAGCGAAGCCGCATGAAACCATACATACTTAGCGTCGGGGTCGACCTTCTCGCGGAGCAGCTTTATGGTCTGACGTTCCCCTCGCCACATCTTCTTCACCTTCTCGCTGAAGAGGCTGGCTATGGCGACGCCGGTCAGGTACAAGTAGATGACTATGTTATACATTTCTTTGTTTGGTTGTGGATGGATGTGTGCTTATTCTTACTTAAGCACCTCTACGGCTTTGCGGAGACGAGCGAGCGTCTCTTCCTTGCCGAGGAAGGCTGAGATATCGAACATTCCGGGACCCTTGCCGATTCCGACGAGGGCAAGACGGAAGGCGTTCATAACGTCGCCGAGCTTATATCCCTTCTCTTCCACCCACTTCATCACGATGGGCTCCTGACCTTCTACGGAGAAGTCGTCGATGCCCTCGAGCACTTCTGCCAGTTCGGTCATCACCTTAGCCGAGTCTGCCTTCCAGCGTTTCTTGACTGTCTTCTCGTCATACTCCAGCGGAGCGATGAAGAAGAATGAGCAGAGAGGCCAGAGTTCCTTTACGAAGCTTACGCGGTCCTTCATCATCGATACCACCTTGGTGATGCGCTCCATGCTCTCGTCCACGCCGTTGTTGGCAACGATGGGAGCGAAGAGACGGGCAATCTCCTCGTTAGACTTGCGGAGGATATACTCATGATTAAACCATATGCCCTTCTGATAGTCAAACTTGGCGCCTGACTTCGAGCACTTGTGTATGTCGAACTGCTCCACAAGCTCGTCCAGCGAGAAGAGCTCTTGCTCCGTGCCGGGGTTCCATCCGAGCAGAGCCAGGAAGTTTACGACTGCTTCGGGGAAGTAGCCGCTCTCACGGTAGCCTGAAGAGATGTCGCCTGTCTTCGGGTCGTGCCACTCCAACGGGAACACGGGGAATCCGAGACGGTCGCCGTCACGCTTCGAGAGCTTGCCCTTGCCCTCCGGCTTGAGGAGCAGCGGCAGGTGAGCGAAGGTCGGCATGGTGTCTTCCCATCCGAAAGCACGATAGAGAAGCACGTGCAGTGGGGCTGACGGAAGCCACTCCTCACCACGGATAACGTGTGTAATCTCCATGAGATGGTCGTCCACGATGTTGGCAAGGTGGTATGTGGGTAGCTCGTCAGCGCTCTTATAGAGCACCTTGTCGTCCAGAATGTCGCTCTTTATCTTGACGTCGCCGCGGATCATATCGTTCACGTGCACCTCTATTCCGGGCTCCACCTTGAAGCGTACCACATACTGTTCGCCGTCGGCGATGCGGCGCTCCACCTCCTCCTTCGGAAGAGTGAGCGAGTTGGTCATCTCCTGACGTGTGCGTGCGTCGTACTGGAAGTTCTGCACAGCGGCACGCTTGGCTTCGAGCTGTTCGGGCGTATCGAAGGCGATGTAAGCCTTGCCGTCAGCAAGGAGCTGGTCAACGTACTTCTTGTATATGGCGCGACGCTCGCTCTGACGGTAAGGACCGTGATTGCCGCCGAAGCTCACACCCTCGTCAAACTTGATGCCGAGCCAGCGGAACGATTCGATGATATATTCCTCTGCTCCGGGAACGAAGCGGTGAGAGTCGGTGTCCTCAATACGGAACACCAGGTCTCCGCCGTGCTGGCGGGCGAAAAGATAGTTATACAATGCTGTACGCACACCACCGATGTGCAAAGGTCCGGTTGGACTCGGTGCGAAACGCACCCTTACTTTTCTCTCTGACATAAATGAATATATATATGTTTATGTATCTGTATATCTTTGTTTATTTTTACAAAGGTAGTACAATTTTTCCGATTCTGACATTTTTTTCGTAATATTGCAGTCTAAACATAAGAATATAAGCACAAACGTCCACAGGCAAAGCCCGTAGGACACCTAAACGACATCCCAAAGACAACACCATTATGGAAAAATTCTATTCAAGCAGAAAGCTGAAATGGCGCAACTTCCTCAGCCGCACGCTTCTCGTGCTAATCACCGTTCTCCTCATCGTATGGGCGCTGCCGCGAAACGAAAGCAAGCAGTTCCGCTACGACATCGGCAAGCCGTGGATGTACGGATCGTTCATCGCCAAGTTCGACTTCCCCATCTACAAGACCGACGAGACCATCAAGGAGCAGGAAGACTCGCTGCTGGAGACCTATCAGCCTTACTACAACTACGACCCGGCGGTGGAGAAAAAGCAGGTCAGCAAGTTCCTGGCGGACTATCAGAACGGCATTCCCGGACTGCCCCACAATTACGTGCGCCTCATAGCAGACCGCCTGCACCGACTATATCAGGCGGGCATCATGGACACGCCCGAATATAACGAGGCTTACCGAGACTCCACTTCGCAGGTGAGGCTGGTGAGCGGCAACAGCGCACAGAGCATATCATTGGGCTGCGTATATTCCACGCTCTCCGCCTACGAGCAGCTCTTCATCGACGAGCAGATAGCCATGCAACGCCCCATCCTACAGCGATGCAACCTCAACAACTACATCGAACCTAACCTTATCTATGACAAGGGCAAGTCAGAGACCGAGCGCAACGACCTCCTTTCCTCCATACCGCCAGCCAGCGGCATGGTGATGAGCGGACAGAAGGTCATCGACCGTGGCGACATCGTGGACGAATACACGTACCGCGTGCTCAGCTCGTTCGAACGAGAGATAAAGAGAAGGTCGGCAACGCAGACGCAAATCACCAATACCATCATCGGTCAGGTGATATTCGTGACGCTCATGGTGTTCCTCTTCACGATGTATCTGGGACTCTTCCGCCGCGACTACTTCAACAAGCCGCGATCCATAGCCATGCTCTATACGCTCATAACGCTGTTCCCGGTGGTGGTTTCGCTCATGATGCGCCATAACTTCCTCAGCGTCTACATGCTGCCGTTTGCCATGGTGCCCATCTTCGTGCGAGTGTTTATGGACTCCCGAACGGCGTTTGTATGTCATGTTACGATGATATTGATATGCACCACCGCCGTGCGCTATCAGTACGAATTCATAATCATACAGCTTGTGGCAGGACTCATCGCCATCTATTCGCTGCGTGAGCTGACAAGGCGTGCGCAGGTGTTCAAGACCGCCATCCTCGTGGGAATAGGCAGCACATTTGTTTATTTGGCGCTGCAGCTGATGCAGGACAACGACTTCTCAAGCATGGACCACGACATGTATTACCACTTCGTCGTTAACGCCGTGCTGCTGCTCATCGCTTATCCGATGATGTACATCATAGAGAAGATGTTCGGATTCGTGTCGAGCGTGACGCTTTTCGAACTTTCCAACACCAACCGCGGTCTGCTGCGCGACCTCTCCGAGATAGCCCCCGGCACCTTCCAGCACTCCATCACCGTGGGTAACCTCGCCACCGAGATTGCCAATAAGATCGGAGCCAACGCCCTGCTCGTGCGTACCGGCGCCCTCTATCACGACATAGGCAAGATGAAGAATCCCGTGTTCTTCACCGAGAATCAGGCTGGCGTCAATCCGCACGACACACTCACCTATCAGGAGAGCGCCCGCATCATCATCTCGCACGTCACGGAGGGCGTGAAACTGGCTGAGCGCGAGAACCTGCCGACCATCATACGCGACTTCATCGTGACGCACCACGGCACGGGCATCACCAAGTTCTTCTACATAAAGTACAAGAACGAGCATCCTGAAGAGGAGGTCGATCCGGCTCCGTTCACCTATCCCGGTCCCAACCCGTTCACCCGCGAACAGGCCATCCTCATGATTGCCGACGGCGTGGAGGCAGCATCACGCTCCCTGCCCGAATACACGGAGGAGAGCATCTCCACTCTCGTCAACCGCATGATTGACCAGGACGTGACGGACGGCTACTTTAAGGAATGCCCCATCACCTTCCGCGACCTCGCCATTGCCAAGCTGGTTCTCATAGAACGCCTGAAAGCCATCTACCACACCAGAATCTCTTACCCGGAGATGAAGAAGGCAAGTGAGGAGGAGAAGAACTGAGAGGATGTGTATTCTCAACTCTCAACTTAAAAAAACTGCAATTTATTCCTCCACCGCATTCCCAATCGTCGCCCTCACGCGTTCTGCCGACGTATACATCAATGTGGACTCGTCGGCATCCTTGGCTCCCATGAAGACGTCGGGATTGGCGAACTGCATGCGACTGCGGACGGGGATGCGGGCAGAGAAATGGAATTCGCGCACGCCGGTCTGCTCACGTATCTGGCGTATGTTGTTTTCGTTGACGCCACATCCGGCAAGGATGATTATGCGTCCTGCGGCGAGTGCGTTTAGGGTGCGCAGCAGACCGATGCCTTCAAGGGCGGTGGGCTGCTGACCGGAAGTCAGGACACGGTCAACGCCGAGTTGGATGAGCTGTTCGAGGGCGAGGTGCGGGTCGCGGCAGCGGTCGAAAGCACGATGGAACGTCACGGACATTCCTTCGGCAGCCTCAACGAGGCGACGGTTGGCTTCCATGTCCAGCGTACCGTCCGCGTTCAGACATCCTATCACCACGCCGTCAACGCCAAGCTCACGGCATACGCGGATGTCCTCCAGCATACGTTCCACCTCAAGCGGTGAATAGAGGAAGTCGCCGCCGCGCGGACGGATGATGACGTGCAGACGGGTGGTGGTAAGCATACGGCGTGCCACCTTTATCTCTCCGTACGACGGCGTCGTGCCGCCCTCGGGAATGCCCGCACAAAGTTCCACACGGTCAGCGCCTCCTTCCTGCGCTGCCAGACAACTCTCCACGCCATTGGCGCATATCTCAAACTTAAAGTCTTCTCTCATTATTATATATATATAAGGATTATTGATTTGTTTATCTGATTGGGTCAGCAAATTTACATCAATTTATGTAATATGCCAAGAAGAGGGAGGCAAAACTATTAGCCTTTTCTCCCAAATTCTAAGTTTTGACTTTAGGTTATGAATGTGCTAATAAACAGCGGCTTTTATTGCACAAACCTAATTCTTTGTGCAATAGAAGCCGTTTGTTTTGTTAATAGACTTTAAATAGAAAGTCGTAAACACGGAAAAAGAGAACAATTTGCTTACCTTTGCAACCAATTTATTAAAGGTTATTTAAGATGAACAAATTAAAAGCAGCTTGTTTGACAGCAGCGATTGCGTCAAGCAGCGTCTCGTTTGCAGGAGGATTCCTCACAAACACCAATCAGAATGTAGCGTTCAACCGAATGATGAGCCGTGAGGCTTCTATAGGAATAGACGGCGTTTACTATAACCCCGCCGGCGTAGTGTTCCTCGGTGACGGCCACCACCTCTCCATCAACTGGCAGCTCGCCTATCAGGACCGTACGATAGAGAACGACTACAGTCTGTTCACCAATAACGTCAACAACCCCATCACACCACGCGAATTCAAGGGTAAGGCGTTCGCGCCCGTCGTCCCTTCATTCCAATATGCCTACAACAAGGGCCGCTGGTCGTTCCAGGGCAACTTCGCCTTGACCGGTGGCGGCGGCAAGTGTACGTTCGACAACGGTCTGGGTTCGTTTGAGCGCATCGTGGCAGAGACAGCCATGGCAGCTTGCGGTCTTGCACGCACCGTGGACGGAGCACTTGGACGCACGCTCGGCAGAGAGGTCAGCATGTTCGGCTCTGACCTGGCTTTCGGAGCTGGCGGCAAGTACAGCTATAACAGCTATATGCACGGCCGTCAGTACTACTTCGGCCTTTCGCTCGGCGCCGCTTACAAGGTGTCTGACAACTTCAGCGTCTTCGGAGGCGTTCGCGGCATCTACGCCACAACCAACTATTACGGATACGTGGAGGACATCAAGGTAGGCAATATGCCCCTCTATATGGTGCTCGACCCCACTAAGAAGGACGCTGCCAACATCGAGCTGAGCTGCGACCAGAGCGGCATCGGTTTCACTCCGATTATCGGCGTTGACTTCAAGACCGGCAAGTGGAACTTCTCAGCCAAGTACGAGTTCAAGACCCGTATGCGTCTGAAGAACAAGTCGGTGAACCTCGTGCCGAGTATCGGTAACCTTCCCGCCAACCTCTCAGCGCAGATGACTCAGATTCTGACCGCTCAGTTCACTCAGGCTGGTCTGCCAGCAGAGCAGGCAACTGCCAAGGCAGAAGCTGCAGCCGCTGCCGTACTTGCCGACCAGACAGTACAGAAGACTATGCTGGGTCTGAAGAATCAGTTCGACACGGAGCTGGAGGAGGCCATCGGCGAGTATGAGGACGGCAAGAAGATTGCAGCTGACATCCCCGCATACCTCAGCTTGGGCGTAGGCTACAGCCCCATCGATCCGCTCCGCATCAACGTGGGCTTCCACTTCTTCGACGACAAGAACGCCAAGGCTTACAACAACCGTCAGGAGAAGCTCGACCACGGCACACTGGAGTATAGCGCCGGCGTGGAGTATGACATCAACAAGAAGCTGACGGTCAGCGCAGGATGGCAGAGCACCAACTACGGTCTGCCTGAAGAGGAGGCAACGACATCGAAGGACAAGCGCTTCATGGACGACAAGTCGTTCGTGACAAGCTCTAACTCAGTGGGACTCGGTGGCGTATGGCACTTCAACAAGAAGATGAGCTTCACCGTGGCTTACTTCCACACTTTCTATCAGCACAAGAAGACAACGGAGTCTGTGGAGCTCATGCCGGGCAACGCCATCAACTACTCCGCCGACTACTCGCGTAACAACAACGTCTTCGCAGCTGGTATTGACATCAACTTCTAAAAGAAAATGTCATAAATATAAAAACTCAGTTCACTCAAAAAAATATGGACAGCCTCAATGGCTGCCCATATTTTTTTTGCTTGTTGGCTGAATTGTAAACAGAAATTTATCTGTGAGGTAGCTGTGTTAGGCAGGGCTTTGACAAAAACCTTTATCCACAAGCCTTTTGTTGTCACACCCTTCGGGTTCATGGTATCGTTTGGCGAATGGGATTTACGAGAGCGTTGCTCTCGACACCCATCCTCCAAACGATATCATGAGTGATGC
>ERZ1026886.940-NODE-940-length-13746-cov-7.238770_pt1 | contig 13746 bp, 10 predicted proteins | sample MGYA00380173_ERZ1026886 | MGnify/ENA primary metagenome ERZ1026886 (study PRJEB33269, sample SAMEA4719809) | human gut metagenome | biome: human-associated habitat; feature: organic feature; material: feces | place: Cameroon | collected 2013-10 ... | reverse complement strand
GTTTAGTTCTTGTATTTCCCTTTTTCGGGAAATTATGTTTTTATTTCTCATTAATTTCCCGTTTTCAGGAAATTATATTTTTATTTCTTGTTTATTTCCCAAAAATATCATATTATAGGAAATATAGAATAATTGCATATGCAATGGAGGGCATTATAATGGATAAAAAATTTTTGAAGGCAAAAGATATTGCCCAGCTTTGGGGAATTACTCCCCGGAGGGTAAATCAGCTCTGCACTGCCGGTTTTATTAACGGTGCATACAAAGAAGGAAGATACTGGTTGATCCCTTCTGATACAACAAAACCGGAATTCCTTCGAAACAAACAAAACCCACCTTTGTCCGGCAGATTACTTCCATGTCCGGTTGGAATCACTTCGTATAAAGAAGTTTCCAAAGAATGCTATTATGTCGACAAGACGCTTCTCATAAAAGATATAATTGACGACCACAGCAAGGTTTATCTTTTCACAAGACCGCGCCGTTTTGGGAAGACACTTACCATGGACATGATCCGAACCTATTTTGAAAAAACATCCACAGATACATCCATATATTTTTCAGATAAAAAAATCTGGGATTGCGGAGATGCTTACAAGCAGCTTCAGGGGACTTATCCGGTCATTTTTCTTTCTTTTAAAGATGCGCATCAGACTAACTGGGCTGATATGTACCGCAGTCTGTGTTTTACCTTAAAAGAAGAATTTCTTCGCCATATAGAACTTTTATCAAGCAAAGCAATTAATGAATACGACAAAAAATACATTCACAATCTCATAAATGATGTCGCCGATTCTACCGATTATCAGTTTGCTCTTGGCAAACTTTCTTCTTTACTTGCCACACATTATAACCAGAAAGTTATTATTATTATTGATGAGTACGACACGCCAATCCAGCAAGGACACTTATATCATTATTATAATGAAGTTGTCGGTTTTATGCGGAATCTTTTCTCCTCCGCTTTAAAAGACAATGAGAATCTGGAATTTGGCATTTTGACTGGAATACTCCGCATTGCAAAAGAAAGTTTATTCAGTGGTTTAAATAATCTTGTTGTAAACACGATTTTGGATGACAAGTACTCAGAGTATTTCGGTTTTACCGTAAACGATATATCAAATATGGCAGCTTACTATGGAATGGCAGAAAAACTTTCAGAAATTAAAGAATGGTATGACGGTTATCTCTTCGGAAATACAGAAATATATAATCCGTGGTCTGTGATTAATTATTTTAACAATAACTGTAAACCAAAGGCTTTCTGGTCCCGAACAAGCGGCAATGAAATTATTGGTGAACTCATCCGCAGTTCCGACAAAGAAGTGTACGAAAGTCTCTCACTTTTACTGCAGGGAAAAGAAGTGCAATCCATTATTAATACGGATATTATTTACCCGGAGGTAAATGCTGACTCTGACACAATCTACAGCTTTCTGCTTGTCGCCGGATATCTGCGTGCCACAAGTGTGATCAGTGAATTTAATGACAACCCGATTTGTTCTCTCAAGCTGCCTAACCGCGAGATAAAAAGTGTTTTCCAGAAAGAGATTTTGGATAATTATAATACCTTGTTTAACGGCTCCCTGCTCCGAGATTTCGAACTTGCTCTTCGAACAGGTGATACTACTCTTTTCACTGACACCTTGCAAAAATATCTCTTGCAGTCTGCCAGTACTTTTGACACTACAAACGAAAATTTTTATCACGGAACTGTTTTCGGAATGTTGGCAATACTCTCAGACCGATATTATATCTCTTCCAACAGAGAGTCCGGCGAAGGGCGTTTTGATATACAGCTTGAGCCAAAAGATAAATCCCAATTGGGCTATATTATTGAATTTAAAGCTGGAAAAAACCTTTGAGATACCGAACTTGCTGATTCTGCGTCAAGTGCGATACAACAGATCCAAAGCAAAAAATATTCTACCGATATGGAATATCATGGCATAAAAAAGATTGGACTTTTCGGGATTGCATTCAGTGGCAAACGTGTTGCAGCTAAATACGCAGAAATACAACTCCATTCATAAGACACATCCTCTCATAATTCTGAAAAACTAAGGAATCAGGATTATGAGAGGATTTTTTGTCCAGAAATTGGCAGTCTTTTTCTCTTGCATTCTTTTTCCGGATGTGGTATTCTCATTTTATCGAACGTATGTTCTATTTTATTTTTTTGATTGGAGGAGATCACATCCAGATGAAAATCCAGCAAAATATGTCACTGATGGAAAAACTTACGATTCTCTCAGACGCTGCAAAATACGATGTCGCCTGCACGTCAAGCGGTGTGGACCGCAGTGGTAACGGTATCGGCCTTGGCAACTCCATTTCCTGTGGGATCTGTCATACTTTTTCCGCAGATGGGCGGTGTGTTTCCCTTCTCAAGATTTTATTTACAAACGAATGTATTTTTAACTGCTCTTACTGCCAGAATAATTGTAACTCCGATGTCCGGCGGGCTGCCTTTACCCCGGAGGAAGTCTGCGAACTGACGATGGAATTTTACCGGCGGAATTATATTGAAGGTCTTTTTTTAAGTTCCGGCATTATGGTAAGCCCCAACTATACGATGGAACTTTTATACCAGACCCTTTATAAATTGCGCACAGCGCACCATTTTAACGGTTACATCCATGTGAAAGCGATTCCTGGCGCTGATCCTCTGCTGATTGAAAAAACTGGTTTTCTGGCTGACCGTATGAGCATCAATCTGGAACTGCCTACCGCAGACAGCCTGAAAAAGCTTGCGCCCTGCAAGTCGAGAAATACTATCCTGAAGCCAATGCGCATGGTTCAGAACGGTATTACGGAAAATAAGAATGAAGTTGCTCTTTACCGGCATGCCCCGAAGTTCGTACCCGCAGGACAGAGCACACAGATGATCATCGGCGCAACCCCGGAAAACGATTACCAGATTGTGAGCATTGCCGAGAATCTGTATCAGAAATTTGATTTAAAGAGAGTGTTCTATTCTGCCTTTGTGAATGTCACCCACAACAGCAATCTTCCTGCACTGCCCGGCGGTCCGCCGCTCCTGCGGGAACATCGTCTGTATCAGGCAGACTGGCTGCTCCGCTATTATAAGTTTAAAGCCGACGAGCTTTTAAGTCCGGAGCGGCCGGACTTTAACATTTTTCTCGACCCCAAGTGTGACTGGGCGATCCGGCATCTGGAATATTTCCCGGTCGAGATCAACCGTGCAGACTATGATACACTGCTCCGTGTCCCAGGTATTGGCTATAAATCTGCCAGCCGCATTGTAAAAGCAAGACGCCACAGCACCCTCGATTTTGCTGATCTCAAGAAGATAGGTGTTGTGTTGAAACGCGCTCTTTATTTTATCACCTGCTCCGGCAGGATGATGTACCGCACGAAGCTGGAAGAAGATTATATCTGCCGCAATCTGATGGGCGATAAGACACAGATACCACGTGAGATCCGTGAAAGCGGTTATCAACAATTGAGCCTGTTCGATACCGGCTTATCCACGGAGCCGTTTCCGCTGTCGTAGATAAATGTAAAACTTTTATTTCCCTGAATATTTTCCTCAAGACAGGAGCAGGACATTATGCATGTATTTATCTGTGAAAACACACCAAACGGAATATTGACCGGCGTATACGATGCCTGGGAATTAAAGATTCAGGAAAGATGCTCCCACGCTGATATTTATCTGGTATCCGGCCAGCCGGATAATTACGAGCTGTTTTGCGACTACCACACCGTCGCACCATCCGCTGAAAAAGCCGGAAAAGTTGTTTCTACGCTAAACCGGAAGCTTGGACACGATTTTTACGAGACAATCCTTACTGCTGTTTTATCCATTGATCTTTCCGGCAAGAAGAAGATGGACAAAGCGAACGCCGTGTATCAGACGATCGTTGCCGCACTTTATTCACCAAAGGGTGCCCGTGTATTGGATTCACTGAGTAATCCTTATATTTACCGTGTCTTTGAATTGTCCAGAGCCACAGCCTCCGAAGCCCACCACCTGAAAGGTTTTCTGCGCTTTTCGGAACTGCAGAACGGCGTTCTGTTTTCCACGATCCATCCCAAAAATAATGCCCTGCCAATTTTAGCAGAGCATTTTACGGATCGTTTTCCGCAGGAAAATTTTATGATTTACGATGAAACCCACCAGCTTGCGGCAGTTCACCGCGCCGGAAAGAATTATTTGCTTGTAGATGCTTCGGACATCAATACCGAACTTCTTCAGAACTATTCTGAAAATGAAGCAAGATTCCAGAAATTGTGGCTGGCCTTTTTCGACAGCATTGCGATTGAAGCACGTACCAACCCCGAATTACAGGCACAGAATATTCCGAAACGGTTCTGGAAGGATGCTGTGGAGTTAAGACACTTTTGTGAATAACCTTCCCGCATTCTCCTCCGTCACACGCTCGACCTCCTCCGCTGTGATTTCTTTTAATTCTGCGATTTTTGCGATCACAAACGGAATATTTGAGGAATCGTTTCTCGTGCCGCGGTGCGGTTCCGGTGCCATGTAAGGACAGTCCGTCTCAAGCAAAATGCGCTCCAATGGGATTGCCTCCACTGTTTCTTTTAGTTTTTTTGCGTTTTTGAATGTGACAACGCCACCGACGCCGATGTAGTAACCCATTTTGATAAATTCCTGTGCCATCTCTCTGGAGTAGGAATAGCAGTGGATGACACCCGGTATCTCCTCTGCGTGAACCTCTTTCATCACTTCCATAGTATCGGCTGCTGCATCTCTGGAATGGATGATCACCGGAAGGTTGGTTTCCCTGGCAAGTTCCATCTGCCGTCTGAACCAGTAACGCTGTGCGTTCTGCACCTCTGGCTCTTTATCCCAATAATAATCCAGTCCGATCTCACCGATCGCAACGGTCTTTGGAAGAGATGCCTGCTCTTTTAACCAGGCAAATGTCTCTTCATTCAACCCGCTGATGTCACTTGGATGTACACCCACCGCTGCATAAATATAGTCATATTTTGCGGCAAGTTCCAGAGTTGTCTTTGTTGTCTCTATCGAAGCCCCGACATTGATGATCCTGCCGATCCCTTTTTCCGGCAGGGAACGGATCAATGCTTCACGGTCATCGTTAAAACTTTCATCATCATAATGTGCATGTGTCTCAAATATCATAGCTGCCTCTCTATGTTATCAAATCATTTTATTTTTTCTGTGTACGCTTCCGGCGTTTTCTTATGATCAGTACGATCAAAAGCAATACAACCGCTGCACCGCCGCCGGCATAATACAAGGTGTGATCTGCCGCCGTATGTACCAGTGCAAACGCAGCCTCATATGGAATGTCTGCCACAAGGTAACTGCCGTCCTCTGTGGTTTCTGCCAATGTCCATGCATCGCTGCCTGTTTCTCTGTACCAGATCTCATTTTTTCCTGAAGTGTCCGGCACATAAAAATGTGCTTTTACTGTATCATACTTTTTGTCATGCAAATGTTCAAGACTCCAGTTGTAAGCATACACGACATCTCCGTCCGGCAGATCTGTGTCACACTCTGCCATCTGGATGGAAGTGTCATCATAGAATTTCCCTTCCAGAAGAAAAACTGCTTTTTCATTTTCTGTATCGGAATTTTCACTATCTGCATCTTCTGTTTTTGCGCCGTTTATCACTTCCGATCCCACGATACTCTCTGTCCAACGGCTGTACTCTGCCTCCACCGTTTTATTTTCCGTCATTGGTTTTCCAATCAGATCCTCCGGCCAGACTGCATAGTAACCATCTTTTTCCGGAATCTGTGGAAGATCAGATTCACGGAAGCTTCCATTATATGGGATCGTCTTTACAATAACCACATTATCTTCTGCCCGGAAAGTTACCTTCACTTTATGGAATCCTTCTGGAATATTCTCAAGTTTCATGACCTCTTCATAACTTTTTTCATCTGCAATCCCAGCATAGTTGATGTTGTCAATTCCATCAAGGTCATCGCCCACAAAAATGTTACCTTTTACCTCGCCCTCTTCAGACACAGTTCCTGCGATGCTTCCCAGACCTTCCCCATCACTTGTGATCGTAGATGCAGAAACACAGTTTTTCACGGTATATCCGCTTCCGACAATGCCTCCGACATAATCCTTTGCATTTACATTACAGAGACTGTAACTGTTGGCGATTGCACTGACACTGTTTCCTGCAATGCCTCCGGCATAATCCCCGGTATCAGATTTCACAGAGCCATAACTTTCACTTCCATAGACCAGTCCAAGTTCTTCTAATCCGGTAATACCACCGACACTGTTTTTCTTTGAAGTCACTTCCCCATAGTTGCTGCAGCGGATGACAACATTATTCACGGTAGAACGGAGTGTAATGTCCGTAGAATCTGTAAGATCAGGATCAAACTCCGGATCGAGATCATATTCAATGTTCATCGTTCCGACAATTCCACCCACATTGAGATCGCCATTGACCGTTCCTCGGTTTACACTTCCCGAAACAACACCATCTGTATCTTTTGCGCTGGCTGCAGACGAGATATCTTCCATATACTCCTCATCTCCTGTCACCACAGAAAGCGTATCTCCAACCGTATTCTGAATGCTTTTGATCTGCTTACTGATCTTCTGCACATCATTTGTGACAGACTGGATTCCATCATCCACTGTGTTCGTCAGCTTATCAATATCGCCGTTCGTATCTTTTTCTTTTATCTGATTGGAAATATCATCCACAAAATCTTCTGCCGTTTTATTGGAATCGGAGATTGTTCCACGAATGTTGGACAGATTACTGTTGATATTCTGCCATTCTTTTGAAACCGCCTCTGCCTGTTCTTTGTTTAAAATGTGATTGTTTCCCTGGATACTATCTATTTTATCCAGAGAATTATGAATATTATTCATGTACTGCTGCGCTTCCGGGTTCGACTCGCCGATGGAATCCGAGAGGGAATCCAGAGATTCCGACAAAGTTTTCGAAGAATTATCGTACTGCTCCGACAGATTGTCCACATAAGTCTTTGCCGCTGTGGAGGTATCACTCATGGTCGAAGCAATGTTGCTTAAGGTCGTGTTGATGGAACTGACCGAATCCTGCACCTGATTTACCTTATCATCCAGATACTCCGATTCTATATACGGCTCCGCCTGTCCAACAATTCCTCCTACATCTTTTCGTCCGTAGATTTCCCCTTCATTGTGGCAGTCGATGACTTTTCCACTCTGGCGTCCGGCAATTCCACCCACGTTATAACCCGTGTGTGCAAAACCGATTTTTCCCTGATTGATGCATTCACTGACAATTCCGGTCGAAACACCCACAATTCCGCCCATATCATTCCGGTCTATTACACGCCCTGTGAGATTTAATGTACCAATGTCAACGCCTCCAATATCCATCGTGGTTTTCAGCTCATCTGTATTGATGCTGCACTCCGATGTACACTCTGACACAAGTCCTTCGTTATTTCCAACGATTCCTCCGGTCTGATTGGTGGCTGTCACTGCTGCATTGCTCCTGCAGTTTACAATTTTTCCGGTCGGTTTATTGATCCCTGCGATCGCTCCGACTGCTGTTTTTCCATTGACAGTTCCTTCAAAGGAACAGTTCCCGATCGTACCATAGTTCACGCCGGCAATTCCGCCAATATTTTTACAGCTTCCCTCTGAAGTGATCTTACCGGAGATTTTCAGATCATTCACAACTGCACTTTTACCCAGATAACGGAAAAATCCGTGATCAGAGCCTTTTACCTGCAGCTTCACATTACTGATCGTGTGACCGCCGCCCTCAAAATCTCCAGAGAAATATGCAACACCATTGAAATCAACCTTCGAAAGATCAATATTATGGGTAAGTTTTACCGTTTTTCCAGCACTCCAGCTGTCATACTGACAGTTCTGTAAAAACTCTTCAAATGCCTTTTCATCGGCAATTTCGATGATCTGATTTTTATTTTCTGCCGTATCCGCACTCGTTGTGCTGTCTTTTTCTGTGGTTTCTTTTGTACCACTGCTTTCCTGTGAGGTGGCAGCCTGTATGGTCAACCGTCCGTTTCCTGCCAGAGCAGAAACGGTCAGTGTCATGGAAAAACACAGGGCAAGCACTTTCATTCTCATCTTTTTCATGACTTTTTCTCCTCCTGCTCTTCCTTTACGGCTGCCTCTGATTCTGCAGCCACATTTTCATTCTGCGTCATTCCCGGCAGCATTGGGTTTTGTGTATTGTCCTGTGTGACTTCTCCATGTCTGCCCGGTATGTGCGAGTCTAACGACACTTTCATCTGTCCCTGGAATACACCGGAAACATCTGCATCAATCTCTCCCTGTACATAACCTTTTACATGTCCGGTCACCCTTACTCTTCCGGCAACCTCCTTCTGCGGACGTGAAATATTCATGGCAAGGGCTGTCTTCTCAATGATAAAATCACCAAACAGCAGAATCTGCGGCAGCACAAAAAGAACCAGAATAATGGAAATTAACGTACCACGTCCCAAAGCCACACCAATGGAGGCAACCGTCGGATCGGATGCGATCTCACCGATCAAAAATCCTGCACAGGTCAAAATCGTTCCGGAAGTAAAAATAGTTGGAAATGCCTGATTTAAAGATTCAGTAATCGCATCTTTGATCGGCATTCTCTGTTTCAGATCCATGTATCTGCTGGAAATAACGATTGCATAGTCGATCGTTGCACCCATCTGAATTGCAGACACGATCAGGTACGCAATAAAAAATATGGTCTGCCCCCGCATTGCCGGAACTGCAAAGTTGATCCAGATACTTCCCTGTATGGTGAGTACCAGAAGCACCGGAAGCCCTGCTGACTGGAACGTGAAAAACAGGATGATCATAACAAATAGTGCCGTCAATACGCTGATCACAATATTATCCGATGCAAAGGAAGATTCCAGATCATGGTCACTCGTGGAGTTTCCTACCAGAATGACATTGTCTTTTCCGAAATATTTCGCCGCAATACCCCGGATCTCATCCATCGCATCGTAGGTTTCCTGTCCTTCCGCCGGAAGCGACAGATCTAATACAAATCTGGAATAGTCATCTCCCTGCAGCTGTAATTGCGCATCATGCAGCGTGTCATATAAGGACGTAAGCTGATCATCAAGATCTGCATCTAATGTCACATATCCTTCCTGATACTGGTCATACAGAAACAGGAACATATCAATGATCGGCACCTCATAATCATCAATGCCGGTAAATACCGGACCATACTGCTCCTCATTGTATGCATATGCTGTATACAAAATCTGTACAACTTCTACATCCAGATCCGTCAACTCTGCAAACTGTCTTGGGTTCAGCTTATCAGTCAGCATATAATCATCATTGATCGCCACATTTGCAAGCCCCAACGCCGAATTTACATAATCCAGTTTTTCAATTTTTCCCAACACCTTTTTCTCGGAATCATAATCCCCATTTGGAACCATGACAACCAGCTGATTGCTGGCACCAAAGGTATTCTCAATTTTTTCACTTGCAATTTTCGATTCACTCTTTTTCGCACTGACAATGGAATTCGTGTCATATATATACTGGCAGTGATTAGATTCCCAAAATGCAAATACCAGAAACACGATAAAAACCGGCGGAATGATGTATTTGGTCAGATTTGCAAATTTACCTACAAACGTAATTTTTGGTACATAGCATTTGTGATGGGTTTTATCAATTCCTTTTGCAAAAATCAAAAGCACGCCCGGCATTAAGAAGAAAACGGAAATCAGGCTGAGTATGATTGCTTTTACCAGAATGATACCCATATCGTAGCCCAGCCGGAACTGCATAAACATCATCGCAACCATGCCGGAAATCGTGGTAAGGGAGGACGAGCTGATCTCCGGGATCGCCTTGGAGAGTGCCACTTTCACCGCTTCCTCTGCATCCAGCGTCTCATGTTCTTCCATGAAACGGTCACACAAAATAATGGCATAATCGATTGCCAGTGCCAGCTGAAGCACAACGGCAATGGAATTTGTGACAGATGAGATCGTTCCAAACCAGTAGTTTGTGCCCATGTTTAAAACAGCCGCCACACCAAATGTGATCAGTAATACCGGGATCTGCAGATATGCTTTTGTGGAGAGCATCAACACCGCAACAATGATGACAACCGCCAGCACAAGAATAATATTCATATCCTGCGAAAGTGACTCTGCACTGCGCTCCTCCTCACCGACAGAGGAAGAAACATAGACATCATAACCATCCAGTGTCTCTTTTACTTCCTCAAGCGCATCTTTGCTGATCTGTTCATCCTCCGTTCCGTCAAACGTCACACTAAACAGCGCATCCGCACCTGTAAAATGATCCTTGGAATCATCAAATTCAATCTGCTTCACGCCCTCAATATTTTCCAGATCGTCAACCAGATCTTCCGCCTGCGCATAGGTGATATTCGAGACCATGACTTTGGCACTGCCATAAGTTGTGAACTGCTCCTCCATCAGTGACAGCCCGATCCTCGTTTCACTGTCTGCCGGCAGATAGGATGTGATATCCTGATTGACCTGCACCTTATTAATAGAAAGAACACTGTAAATCATTGCCAAAACAAACAGAATTTCGATTGCTTTCCGCTTATTTACAATAAAGGAAGCGACGGTAAGCCAGAAATTCCCTTTTTCTTTTTCCTGTTTTTCTTCCATATTCATCCTCTTTCATGTTACATCTGAATCATTTTTCTTACACAGCAAAACAGCAGTTGTTTTACCGCTGATTCATTTCACTATACTTAACATTGTGTTGATTATTTTATACTGCATTATTATAATAAGGGCATCTGGTTTACTCAATAAACATATTTTTCAAAACTGTTTGTTAATTGACATATTATGTACATCGTGTTGATTATTTCAGAAAATTTTTAGGATTATAAATTTTTAATCATAACTCCAGAAAAAAATACCAGACGATAACATCACATTTTATATGAAAGGATCTCACATTATATATGGAAGCAAAAACTGACCGCCGCATCAAGCGTACCCGCTATCTGCTTGTACACGCACTCACCTCCCTTATGCTGAAAAAAAGTATCAAGGATATCACCGTAAAAGAATTGTGCGAGTCTGTTGACATCAACCGCGGCACTTTTTACCTGCACTACAAAGATATTTATGATATGTTGGAGCAGACCGAGCAGGAGCTTTTAGAACAGTTTGAGCAGGTCTTCAAAAATTATCACCCGGATCATACTCCGGATTTTCCTTATCCGCTGTTTGTCGAAATTTTTCAGATCATTGACCAAAACTCTAATCTGTGCTGTGCACTGCTGAGTCCCAATGGCGATATTTCTTTTTCTGTCAAGATTAAGAAATTGTTTGAACACCAATACATACACGAATGGATGGTTGCGCATCATTCAGCTGATTTTCTGCCAACTTATGAATATTTCAGCAATTTTCTCGTTTCCGGCTGCTCCGGTCTGATCGAGTCATGGCTGGCTCATGGCAAAAAGGAGACGCCGGAGGAGATGGCAAGACTTATCAGCAAACTGATCTCTACCGGAATGAAATCTGTCTATCCGATACCTTGCGGACAGTCTGATGATCTGTAGAATTGCAGACCTTCATTTTGTATATTTTTACTAAACTTTTGTATTTTTTATCAATTAGAGCAAATTTTTGTTTCCTTTTCACACAAAATCATATATACTTATTATAGAATATTGGCTCCGGGGCAACGCTTCGGAGTTTTTGCTTCGCAAAACAAGGAGGAAAAATCCTCTCCTCGTCCAATGGGACTCGGATTTTTTCTTCGAAAAAACAAGGAGGAATTATGGATTTTGTTGGTACTGTCTGGGCGCTGCTTCCGCCGGTGATCGCCATTGTGCTTGCGCTGATTACAAAGGAAGTTTATATGTCGTTATTTATCGGTGTCGTAACCGGAGCTCTTTTATATACAAATTTCAGTCCGGTTGGAACGATCGAGGCAATTTTTGAAGTTATGATGGAAAAGCTTGGGGATTCGTGGAACGTCGGCATTCTGATTTTCCTCGTATTTCTTGGCATTATTGTCGCATTGATGACAAGAGCCGGCGGTTCTGCCGCTTACGGAAAATGGGCAGGCAGTAAGATCAAGACCAGATCCGGCGCACTGCTTTCCACATTTGCGCTCGGTGTCGTGATCTTTGTCGATGATTATTTCAACTGTCTGACCGTTGGAAATGTCATGCGTCCTGTCACGGACAAGCAGAAGATTTCCCGTGCGAAACTGGCTTATATCATTGACGCAACTGCAGCTCCGATCTGCATTATCGCACCGATCTCAAGCTGGGCTGCCGCAGTCACCGGATACACAAACGGAGATGGTTTCTCTCTGTTTTTGCAGACAATCCCGTTTAACCTGTATGCATGGCTTACCATTCTGATGGTGATTTTTATGGGTGTGACCGGCCTTGATTATGGTCCGATGAAAAAGTTTGAGGAAAATGCTGCAAAAGGTGATCTTTTCTCCGGCAAAAATGATTATGAAAATGTAAAAGAAAATATTATTTCCGCAAAAGGAAAGGTGATCGACCTTGTTCTTCCGGTCATTTTCCTGATTGCAAGCTGCATTATCTGCATGATTTATACAGGTGGATTCTTTGAGGGTGAGAGCTTCATCAACGCTTTTGCAAACTGCGATGCATCCATGGGACTTGTGATGGGTTCCTTCATTACATTAGTGTTTGTGTTTTTGCTATACCTGCCACGCCGCGTGATCACATTCAGTGAATTTGCTGAGTGTATTCCGCAGGGATTTAAGATGATGGTTTCTGCGATCCTGATCCTTGTTCTGGCCTGGACGTTAGGCGGTTTCTGCAGTACAAAATTAGAAGCCGGCGCCTTTGTGAGCAGCATGCTCTCCGGCAATATGACTGCAACCTCACTTTTCCCGGCTATATTATTTCTGGTTGGAAGCGGACTTGCTTTTGCAACCGGTACTTCCTGGGGAACGTTTGGCATTTTAATTCCGATCGTTACCGCTATGTTCCCGGAAACAGATCCGATGCTCGTTGTCTGTATTGCCGCTTCCCTTGCCGGTTCTGTCTGCGGAGATCACATGTCACCGATCTCCGACACAACGATCATGGCCTCCGCCGGTGCACAATGCCACCATGTAGACCATGTATCCACACAGCTTCCTTACGCTCTGACGGTCGGTGGCTGCTGCGTGGCCGCCTATCTGGTTGCCGGATTCACAAAGAACGTATTTCTCACAATGGCAGTCGGTGTGATCCTGCTTTTTGCCGTGCTATCATTCATCCGCTACAGACAGGGACATAAATAAATTTGCAAAAAAATATATCTTAATTTCAGAATCTATTTTATAATATGGATAGTATTTTACGTATCAGTGATTACTTAAAATAATGAACTCAGGAGAAATGGAATATGAGCAGAGGTGTATTAGGAAAAAATAACTGGGCATTAGTCCTTCTGATCCTTGTCGGTGTCGTGTTAGGCGGTCTTATCGGAAAGTTATGTGCGGGCGTTCCTGCTTTAAGCTGGCTTAGTTACGGCCAGAGTTTTGGATTTGTCAATCCGATGGTGTTGGATCTTGGAATTTTAGTTCTCACATTCGGATTTACGGTTGATATCACAGTTGCCGGTATTCTGGGGATTGTGATTGCGATCATTATTTATCGGTTGTTGTAATATAGCATTATCAATGTTTTTGTCAGTTGGTTGTATCATGAATTACAGTCAAAAACCGCTCAGACTTCAATTTACTGTCTGAGCGGTTTTTTATGGGCATTTTTTATTCACTTTCTAAT
>ERZ1026886.939-NODE-939-length-13752-cov-21.779806_pt1 | contig 13752 bp, 12 predicted proteins | sample MGYA00380173_ERZ1026886 | MGnify/ENA primary metagenome ERZ1026886 (study PRJEB33269, sample SAMEA4719809) | human gut metagenome | biome: human-associated habitat; feature: organic feature; material: feces | place: Cameroon | collected 2013-10 ... | reverse complement strand
TGTTAGGGACTTGCACCCATTAGAATAAGCTCATGCCGAGCATACTAAAAAAGGGTGTGGCTTTTTACAGTCACACCCTTTTTTAATATTTACTGCGCCTCCTTCATCTGTCTCAACAACTCCTTTTGCTTTTCATTCAAGCCGGTAGGCAACTTCACGTTATAGGTAATCATCAAATCACCGAAGGTGCCGTCGCCCCTGTCGTAACCCTTGCCACGCACACGAACCTTCGTGCCGTTCTGGGTCTCCGGCTTAATCTTCAACTTAATCTTCGAACCATTGCTCAAGGTGATGATACCCTCGCCACCGAGCAAGGCAGTGTACATGTCGATGTTCACGTTCATGTTCATCTCGCCATTGTTGGTTCGGGCACCCTGACCGCCACAGCCACTATTGCAGCCACCACCACAGCCGCCAGTTCCGAAATCAGCACCAGCGCCATAGCCAGCATTGGCTCCTCCGCCAAAGCCGCCGAATCCGCCAAAGCCGCCGAAACCAGCGCCTTGCTGGCCGCCACGGGCACGACCGCCGCCGAAGAGATTTTCGAAGAAGCTGGAGAATCCGCCTCCACCACTTCCGAAACTGCTGAAGTCGAAACCCTCGAAAGGATTGCCTCCAGCACCACCGGCACCGCCGGCTCCACCACCGAATCCGCCAGCACCGAAGCCACCGGCATTCTTCCAGTTTTCGCCATACTGATCATACTTGGCGCGCTTATCTGGATCGGAAAGCACCTCGTATGCCTCGTTCAGCGCCTGGAACTTAGCCTTCGCCTTCGGGTCATTCGGGTGCAAATCCGGATGGAATTGTTTTGCACGTTTACGATATGCTGCCCTCACATCCTTCTGGGGGATGTTCTTGTCAACACCGAGAATCTTGTAATAATCTACAAATGCCATATTATAAAACCTCCTATTTTTATGTTTTTAATAAGAAACCAACAAAAAGTATGCCGTAATTGGCAACTTTTTTGTAATTTTGCACATGAAATCAAATAATAAAGAAAAAAGTATGAAACAACTGTTCGCAGCGCTTCTCTTGGCGCTCACTTTTAATTCGCAAGCAATGGCACAGCAACGTACCGTTAAACTGAGAGTGGTTCAGACGAGTGATGTACATGGAGCTTTCTTTCCATACGACTTCATCAACCGCAAACCCAAGGCAGGAACCCTGGCACGCGTATCCTCTTACGTCAACGACCTGCGCAAAACCTACAAGGACAACGTCATCCTCCTGGAGAACGGCGACATCCTGCAAGGTCAGCCTACCTGCTACTATTATAATTATGTGAACACCCAGGCACGCAATGTGGCTGCCGATGTAGTCAACTATATGAAGTATGACGCCCAGGCTTTCGGAAACCACGATGTGGAAACGGGTCATGCCGTGTATGATAAATGGATCAAGGAACTGAACTGCCCCGTGTTAGGTGCCAACATCATCGACACCAAGACCGGCCAGCCCTACGTGAAGCCTTACATCATCCTGAACCGAGAGGGTGTGAAGATTGCCGTGCTCGGCATGCTGACACCAGCTATTCCTAACTGGCTGACAGAGGACCTCTGGAGCGGACTTAAGTTTGAAAACATGGTAACCAGCGCCAGAAAGTGGATGAAGCACATCCAGGAAACGGAGAAGCCCGACGTGGTAATTGGCGTTTTCCACAGCGGTAAGGACGGTGGCATTGTCACCCCGGAATACGAGGAGGATGCCTCCCTGCGTGTAGCAAAAGAAGTGCCAGGTTTCGACATGGTGCTCTTCGGTCACGACCACACCCGCTGCAACGAGACCATCACCAATGTAGAGGGCAAGCCTGTGGTCTGCCTCGACCCTGCCAACAACGCCCTCAACGTGGCTGATGCCGAGGTAACGCTCACCTTGAATAAAAAGAAGGTGAATGGCAAGAAGCAGTATGTAGTGACAGACAAGAAGGTGACTGGCAGTCTTCCTGATGTGACAAAATGTCCTATCGACGAAGACTTCATGAAGGCGTTCGAGCCTCAGATAGCCGAAATCAACCAGTTTGTGGGCAAGCAGATTGGCACATTCAAGAACACCATCCACAGCCGCGAGTCGTTCTTCGGCAGTTGCGCGTTCAATGATTTCATCCTCAATCTGCAGCTCGACATCACCAAGGCCGACATCGCCTTCAACGCACCATTGCAGTTCAACGCCACCATACAGGCGGGTCCTATCTACGTGGGCGACATGTTCAACCTCTATAAATATGAGAACCAACTCTACGTGATGCGTCTCACCGGCGAGGAAATCCGCAAGCATCTGGAGATGAGCTACGACCTCTGGGTGAACACGATGAAGAGTCCCGATGACCATCTTCTGCTGCTCGACACCCACACCAAGGGCGACCAGCAGCGCCTGGGCTTCAAGAACCTCTCGTTCAATTTCGACAGTGCGGCCGGCATTGATTACGAGGTGGATGTTACGAAGCCAGATGGCGAGAAGGTGAAGATTCTGCGCATGAGCAACGGCGAGCCATTCGATGAAAAGAAGTGGTACAAGGTGGCAGTGAACAGCTATCGTGGCAATGGTGGCGGCGAGCTCCTGACCCGTGGAGCCGGCATTCCGAAGGATAGTCTTGACAGCCGCATCATCTACCGCAGCGAGCGCGACCAGCGTTACTACCTGATGGAGGCGATAGAGAAGATGGGAACCGTAGAGGCAAAGGCCAACAACAACTGGAAGTTCGTGCCAGAGGCATGGACCAAGCCTGCCGCCCAGCGCGACTATGACTTGCTTTTCGGAAAGAAAAAATAACTGAAGTTTCGCAAGTAGCACTCTGCCGTCCCCGAAGGGGGCGAATGTGAATAACCGCGGGTGGAATGACCGGAGGTTACTTACGAAACTTGAAAAATAAGATATTATGAAGTATTGGTTTATATTTTGCAAGACAGATATCTTGCTCGAGAAGAGAGAAGACGGAACCTATACGATTCCATGTAGCGAGGAGAGTCCGATAGAGCTCAAGCCCTGGACTCACGTCCTCAACATCACCCCGATGAGCGATGGCACGGAAGTGAAAACCTTCACCATTCCCGAGCCCGTGACCGGCAACCCGAAATACGAGATGTGCGGTTTGCGCCCTAGCTTCTACAAGCTCACCCCCGAGCTTTACCAGAAGGCAGGAAAGTGCCAGGAACTCAACTATTGGGATGCAAACACCAAGTACTGCGGCGTTTGCGGCACTCCGATGAAGATGGATACCGACATCAGCAAGAAGTGCCCAGAATGTGGCAAGTCGGTATGGCCATCCCTCGCCACCGCCATCATCGTGCTCATCAGGAAGGGCGACCAGGTGCTCCTGGTTCATGCCCGCAACTTCAAGGGCAACTTCGATTCGCTCGTGGCTGGTTTCGTGGAGACAGGAGAGAGTCTGGAAGAAGCCGTACATCGCGAAGTGAAGGAAGAAACAGGCTTGACTATCAAGAACTTGAAGTATTTCAGTTCCCAGCCATGGCCTTATCCTTGCGGATTGATGGTAGGCTTCACCGCCGAATATGTGGATGGAGAGATTCATCTTCAGAAAGAGGAACTCTCACGTGGAAAGTGGTTCAGCAAGGATGCCCTGCCGATACTTCCAGAGAAGCTTTCCATCGCCCGCCGACTCATTGATGCCTGGCTGGAGGATAAAATCTAGCGAGGATAAAAAGAAAACTAACTGTACGGTTGAAACGGGCTGAAAGCCCAAAAGCTCTTAGCCCAGAGCATCGCCCTGGGTATAATAGCAATCAATAAGACGCCCTGTAAGGGCAAAAGCTTTGTTTATTGCTTGGTTCTTTAAAGCTTTTGCCCTTACAGGGCGACGGGTTTGCGTTCATAATTACCCAGGGCGATGCCCTGGGCTAGGAGCTTCTGCCCTTTCAGGGCGTATTGGGTAATTTCAACCGTACAGGTCGAAAGAAAACGATGAAAGATAAGAAAACGATGAAAGAAAAACTTTGGAATGCGAATTACATCAAGGTGATGACCACCAATTTCCTGCTCTACTTCGCCTTCTACCTCCTCACCCCACTCCTTCCGCTCTATCTCAGCGAGACATTCGGAACAGGTAAGGATGTGATAGGCATCGTATTGAGCGGATATACGGTGGCGGCCCTCATCATCCGTCCGTTCAGCGGATATGTGGTGGATAGCTTTTCCCGCAAGAAGGTGCTGATGATCTGTCTGGCAGCCTTCGCCATCTTCTTTGCGGGCTACATCGCCGCCAGCACCATCCTGATGTTCGCCATCTGCCGCACCCTGCACGGAGCGCCCTTCGGGGCAGTAACCGTGGCCAACAGCACCTGCGCCATCGATGTATTGCCAGCCAGCCGTCGCAACGAAGGCATCGGACTCTACGGATTGAGCAACAATTTCGCCATGGCGATAGCGCCGTCCGTGGGCATTTATCTTCATAATATGGTGGATAGTTACATGATCTTGTTCTGGATAGCCTTCGTGGTGGCGATAGCCTCCGTAGTAATAGCGGGAACCGTAAAACTTCCTGAGAAAGAGATTGTTAAAAACAAGGAGAAGCTTTCTTTGGATAGATTCTTCCTGACCCGTGCATGGCTGCTTGCCATCAACATCTGCATGTTCGGATTCTGCTGGGGCGTATTGAGCAACTACCTTGCCATCTACAGCAAGGAGGAGTTGGGCATTACGGGCGGAACGGGCACCTATTTCGCCATCCTTTCGATGGGTCTGTTTCTGAGCCGCTTGCAGGGCAAGAAGGCATTGAGCCAGGGCAAGTTGACACAGAATGCCGCCGAGGGCATGTTGATATCGCTGGTGGGTTTCACCATTTTCGTAGCCATCAAGCACCCGATAGCTTATTATCTGTCGGCAGCGCTGATAGGTTTGGGCAATGGTCATCTCTACCCTGCCTTTTTGAATATGTTTATCAATGTGGCGCGCCACGACCAGCGTGGCACGGCGAATAGCAGCATTCTTACGGGATGGGATTTAGGTTTCGGCATCGGCTGTCTGCTGGGTGGTGTTGTGGCGGAACATTTCAATTACAACATCGCCTTTTGGATGGTAGCGATAGAGAATGCCGCCGCCGTGCTCCTGTTTTTTGCCGCCTCCCGCGCATTCTTTGAAAAAAGGAGACGAAAGGACTAATCAGGTTATTCCATACAAAATAAAAAGAGCATCTAAGAGAACAGATGAATGGAGTTCTCTCAGATGCTCTTTATATTTTCTTACGATTCAACCCTCTTCTTAGAATGGGAGATCGTCTGCACTACCACCCGCAGCAGGAGCAGCTGGCTGAGTTGGAGGGAATGGAGCTGTAGCACCAGCTGCAGGAGCAGCAGCCTGAGGCGCAGCACCCATTGGAGGGAATGGAGCAGCACCTGGCTGCATAGCACCCATCGCACCCGCTACTGCGTTAGGATCGATGCGCTGAATATTCCATGCACGAACGCTGTTGAACCAGCGGCCCTGATACTCGTGAGCATCGATATCGAATGAAACCAAAAGCTCCTCACCACTCTGGATGTTAAACTGTGCAAGACGGTCAGCTCCGAACACATCGAAGCAAAGCTTCTTAGGATACTGCTCGTGAGTCTCGATAACGAATGACTGAGCCTTCCACTCACCTCTTGCAGAAACGCCGCTTCTTTCAGGCAAAACGGCAATCACCTTTCCTTGTAATTCCATATAATTAATTTATTAATGTTGTCAATTCTATTGTAGCGCACAGCGAATGCAATCTTGAAATTAATTTCAGCGATTATTACCCCCAAAAACGCACAAAATAGAGTGAATCTTTTAGTAACTTTTTATTTCTGACTGCGAAATTACTAAAAATAGTTCTAAAACTGAAACATTTCTGCGATTATTTTTGTCTATCACCAATATTTTTTGTATTTTTGTGCTCATAATTGCGAAATGACCCGAAAACAAGGGCCGGGCAAATACAACAAATGCGATTAAGAATACGATAAGAAGAAAAATAATAATAATAAAAATAACGACTCATGAGATTTACAGTATCAAGTTCAGCATTGAGCAGCAAGCTCAACATGCTTGTGAAGGTGATTGGCAGCAAGAACTCGTTGCCTATCCTCGACAATTTCCTGTTCCAAGTTGCCAACGGAGAATTGAGCATCACCGCTAGCGACAACGACAACATCATCAAGAGTAACATCGCCCTGACCGACTGTGAGGGCGAGGGCGAATTCTGCGTGCCTACACGCGTGGTCATCGATGCCCTCAAGGAGCTGCCAGAGCAGCCACTCAACTTTGATGTGGATACAGAATCATACGCCATCAAGATTGTATATCAGAATGGTCTTTATAACTTCACCGGCATCGATTCAGAAGATTACCCTCGCTCGCAGGAGATGGCAGAAGGATGCACCATCATCACCCTCCCTACCGATATCCTCATCGAGAACATCACACGCTCTCTCTTCGCCACAGCCCAAGATGAGTTGCGCCCTGTGATGAACGGTATCTATTTCGACCTCACCCCAGAGGCACTGACCATCGTGTCAAGCGACGGCCACAAGCTGGTAAGAAGCAAGAACTTCACCATCAAGAACGAAACCCGTTCGGCATTCAACTTGCCTAAGAAGCCAGCTACCCTGCTCAAGACCATCCTCAGCAAGGGCGACGATGCTACCATCAAGTTTGATGAGCGCAGCGCAGAAATCCAGTTTACCGATGGCGTAATGAGATGCCGACTCATCGACGGCCGCTATCCAAACTACAACTCTGTGATTCCAACCAACAACCCAAGCATCGTTACCGTAGATCGCAAGGCCCTGCAGAGTGCATTGCGCCGCGTAATGCCATTCGCCAGCGAGAGCAGTCAGCTGGTTCGCTTCCACATCGAACGCGGACGCTTCGAGGTTTCTTCAGAGGATATCGACTTCAGTACATCTGCCAAGGAAGTTCTGCCGTGCGAATACACAGGCAATAACATCAACATCGGCTTCAAGGGAAGCAGTCTGATGGAAATCCTGAGCAATCTCACCAGCGAGCACGTAATCTTCCAGCTTGCCGACCCAAGCCGTGCGGGCATCGTCATCCCATCTGAGCAGCCAGAGGACGAAGACGTTCTGATGCTCATCATGCCAATGCTCCTCAACGATTAAATCAAAGAATCCTCAACGGATTAAATCAAAGAACCAAAAAGAAAAGAAATGAAATTAAATCTTACGAAGCCCCTCATCGTCTTCGACCTGGAGACCACGGGACTTGACATGGTAAAGGATAGAATCATTCAGATTTCATATATTAAGGTAAACCCTGATGGAACCGAGATTCGCAAAAACCAGTTTATCAACCCTGAGAAGGAGATACCTGAAGAGGTAGTGGCACTCACGGGCATCAGCAACGAAGATGTAAAGGATGCGCCAACCTTCAAGCAGATGGCTGCCACCCTGAGCCAGGAGTTTACAGGCTGCGATTTCGCCGGCTACAACTCCAACCACTTCGATGTGCCTATGCTCGCCGAGGAGTTCCTGCGCGCAGGCATCGACTTCGATTTCGGCAAGAGCCGACTCATCGACGCACAGACCATCTTCATGAAGATGGAGCGCCGCAACCTGGCTGCTGCCTACAAGTTCTACTGCGGCAGAAAGATGGAGGATGACTTCGAGGCCCACCGTGCCGACCAGGATACCGAGGCTACCTATCGCGTACTGATGGGCGAGCTCGACCGCTATGCACCGGGCGTACAGGAAGAGCCTGAACGTGTGCTCAACAACAACATGGACGAGCTTGCCGAGTTCTCAAAGCACAACGACAATGTTGATTTTGCGGGCCGCATCGTATGGCAGGAGCTGAAGGATGCCCAGGGCAACGTGATTCTCGACGAGAACGGCGAGCCAAAGAAGCACGAGGTGTTCAACTTCGGCAAGTACAAAGGCTGGGATGTGGCAGAAATCCTGACCAAGGACCCTGGTTACTACACCTGGATTCTGGGCAGCGAGTTCACCAACAACACCAAGCAGGTGCTCACCCGCATCCGCCTTCGTGAGTACAACAAGAGAATGGGAAAATAAACTATGTTAAAAGGAAAGAAAATCGTATTAGGCATCACAGGTTCCATAGCAGCCTATAAATCATGCCTCATCATACGTGGCCTTATCAAACGGGGTGCCGAGGTGCAGGTGGTCATTACCCCGGCGGGCAAGGAGTTCATCACTCCTATCACCCTCTCGGCACTCACCCATAAACCCGTGGTAAGCGAGTTCTTCTCGCAGCGCGACGGCACCTGGAACTCGCACGTTGACCTCGGTCTCTGGGCGGATGCCATGGTCATCGCTCCCTGCACCGCTTCTACCATGGGCAAGATGGCGCACGGCATCGCCGACAACATGCTCATCACCACCTACCTCTCGATGAAGGCTCCGGTGTTCATTGCCCCTGCCATGGACCTTGACATGTACAAGCATCCATCTACACAGGCCAACATGAAGACCCTGCTCAGCTATGGCAACCATATCATCGAGCCGGAAGTGGGATTCCTTGCCAGCGGACTGGAAGGGAAGGGCCGCATGGAGGAACCGGATGTCATCGTGGATTATCTGGACAGATATTTCCAGATGAAAGAAGATGAAGCAAAGGCTGAGGCTGAAGGAAAGGCTGAAGAAAACTCTGATGCTTTGCTCGATTTATCAGGCAAGAAGGTGATGATCACGGCTGGTCCTACCTACGAGAAGATAGACCCCGTGCGTTTCATCGGCAACTATTCCTCTGGTAAGATGGGATTCGCCCTCGCCGAGGAGTGCCTGCGCCGTGGCGCTGATGTCACCCTCATCGCCGGTCCTGTGGCCCTGAGCTGCAGTCCAGCCATCCACCGCATCAACGTGGAGAGCTGCGAGGAGATGTACCAGGCGGCAACCCAGGCTTTCGGACAAACCGATGCAGCCATCCTCTGCGCTGCCGTAGCCGACTTCAAGCCGAGCACCGTCGCCGACAAGAAAATCAAGCGAGAGAAAGATGACCTGGAACTCACCCTGGTGCCTACCCACGATATTGCGGCAGCCCTGGGCGGGATGAAACAAAAACATCAACGAATCGTAGCTTTCGCACTGGAAACCAACGACGAAGAGAACAATGCACAGAAGAAGAGAGTGAAGAAAAACGCCGACTTCATCGTGCTCAACTCTACCCGCAACCCAGGCACTACCTTCCGCACAGACGATAACCAGATTACCATCATCTCGGAAAAAGGAAAGAAAGAATATGAAAAGAAACCGAAGACTGAAGTGGCTCGCGACATCATTGATGAGCTGGCTCTTCTGCTGTAATCCTGCAACCCTCGCGGCACAGGAACTGCAAGCAAAGATTACCATCAACCATGCCCAGATTTCGGGCACGGAGAAAAGCGTGTTTGACAACCTGCAACAAACCCTGGAGCAGTTTGTCAACGACCGCCAATGGACTCATCTTCAGTTTCAGAAGAACGAGCGCATACAGTGCAACTTCAACCTGCAGGTAACCAAGTATGATAAAGACCAGGGCGTCTTTACATGCAAGGCTACCATACAGGCCAACCGCCCGGTATATAATTCGGCCTACACCACCACCCTATATAATAATGTGGATGAGAACTTCATGTTCAAGTTTGCCGAATTCGACCAGCTGGAGTTCAACGAAGAGCAGATCGACAACCAGCTTACTGCTCTCTTCGCCTACTATGCGTATCTTCTCATCGGCTTAGACCTCGACAGCTTTTCACCCAAGGGCGGCGAGGATGTGCTGCAGCGTTGCATGAATCTCACCAACAATGCACAGAACCTCGACTTCCCCGGCTGGAAGGCTTTCGACAACGACCGCAACCGCTTCGCCATCATCAACGACTACCTGGACGGCGCCATGGAACCCTTCCGCCAGTTGCAGTATGACTACTACCGCAAGGGACTCGACGAGATGGCCAACAATGTGGAGCGCGGCAGAACCGAGATAACCACAGCCCTGGAAACAGGCCTGAAGAAAGCGAAGGAAAATCGCCCACTCAGTATGTTGCCACAAATCTGGACGGACTACAAGAAGGATGAACTCGCCAACATCTACAAGGGCAAGGGCACCCAGAAGGAGAAGGAAAGCGTATATGAAATCCTCAACTCCATCAATCCGTCGCAAAACAAGTTTTGGGACAAGATAAAGGAATAATATAACCAACTATGCTCAAGCAATTATATATCAAGAACTTCACACTCATCGACGAGCTTGACATTGCTCTCTATCCAGGCTTCTCCGTCATCACGGGCGAAACAGGAGCCGGAAAGAGCATCATCCTCGGCGCCATCGGTCTGCTCCTGGGCAACCGTGCCGACACCAAGGCCATCAAGGCAGGCAGAGACCGCTGCGTGATAGAAGCCCATTTCGACCTGTCGAGATATGGCATGCAGGCCTTCTTCGATGATCACGACATCGACTACGATGCAGACGATACCATCATCAGGAGAGAGCTCACGGCAGCAGGCAAGAGCCGTGCCTTCATCAACGACACCCCCGTGCCACTCACCCGAATGCGTGAGTTGGGCGAACAGCTCGTTGACATCCACTCGCAGCACCAGAACCTGCTGCTGCAGAAGGAAGACTTCCAGCTCAACGTAGTAGATATCATCGCCCAGGACAGCAAGCAACTCGCTGCCTATCAGAAGGAATACCAGGCTTTTCATCAAGCAAAGGTTCAACTGGAAAACCTGAAACTGGAGATACTCAAAAACCGGGAAAACGAGGAGTTCATGCGATTCCAGCACAAGGAACTGGAAGATGCCCAACTGAAGGAAGGAGAGCTGGAGCAACTGGAAAAGGAAGCCGAGACGCTGAGCCACAGCGAGGACATCAAGACGGCTCTCTTTGAGGCCGACAATGCCCTGAACGGCGATGACAACAGCATACTCGACAAACTGAAGACCGCCACTAGCCAACTGGAAAATATTCGCGAGGTATATCCAAGCATGGCCGAGATTTCCGACCGCATGCAGAGCAGCTACATCGAGCTGAAAGACATCGCCCAGGAAATAAGCAGCAGCGTGGATAACGTTGACTTCGACCCCAACCGGCTCGAAACCATCAACACCCGCCTCGACCAACTCTACACCCTTCAGCAGAAGTTCCGTGTAGAATCGGTGGCAGACCTCATTGCCACCCGCGACCATATCGCCGACCAGCTTTCGAGCATCGATGGTGGCGATGAACATGTAGAAGCATTAGAGAAGAAGGTGGCTGCACTGCACGAAAAGGCACAGAAGCAAGCCGCCCTCCTCACCGCTGTGCGCCAGAAATCGGCCAAGACGATAGAGGCAGAGATGAAGCAGCGCCTGGTGCCGCTGGGCATTCCGAACGTAAGGTTCGAGATAGCCTTTGCCGACAAGGGATTGAGCAGCAATGGCTCCGACAAGGTAAGCTTCCTCTTCAGCGCCAACAAGAGCACGCCTCTGCAGCCTGTTACCCAGGTGGCATCGGGCGGAGAAATAGCCCGCGTCATGCTCTCGCTCAAGGCGATGATCAGCGGTGCCGTGAAGTTGCCTACCATCATCTTCGACGAGATTGATACCGGCGTAAGCGGCAAGATAGCCGAAAAGATGGCAGATATCATGGCAGAGATGGGGCACCTGGAGCGACAGGTCATCTCCATCACCCACCTGCCACAGATAGCCGCCAAGGGCAGTCACCACTACAAGGTGCTGAAGCAGGAAACCGAACAGGGCACCATCTCGCAGATGAAGGAGCTCAACAAGGAGCAGCGGGTGGAGGAAATCGCCCAGATGCTCAGCGGTAGCGACATTACCCAGGCGGCACTTGCCAATGCCAGGGAACTGCTAAAAACCAACCGGCAGTAAAGACAGATTGTTTTAGAATATGAAGAAAATATATATGATCATGGTGGGACTGATGCTGGGTGCATCGTCCCTCTTCGCTCAACCAGGGGCTGTGCAGAAATCAGCCAAGAGCGTTTTTACTCTTACCACCTTCAGCAAGGATGGAAACATCATTTCATCTACACAGGGTGTATTTATTGACAACAAGGGCACTGCCATCAGTACCTTCAAGCCATTCATCGGAGCCGTGAAGGCGAGCATAGTGGATGCTGCGGGCAAATCGATGGAGGTGGATGCCATCCTCGGAGCCGACGAGCTTTACGATGTGGCTAAGTTCAGAGTCAAAGCCAATACCGCCGGTGCCCGCATCGCCACCAAGGAGTCGGAGGCTGGCAGCAAGGTGTGGCTCGTACCTTATTCCATCAAGAAATCGCCTATACAGCAGGAAGACGTGGCTAGCGTGGAGAAGTTCAAGGAAACCTATAATTACTATATCTTCTCCAACACCGTGCCTGATAATGCAGTGGGCTGTCCGTTCGTGAACAAGGAAGGTCAGGTTATCGGTATCATGCACAGCAACGGTCAGGTTACTGCCATCGATGCCAACTATGCCAAGGAACTGAAGGTTACGGGGCTTTCTACACTGGATGCGGCACTCCGCGAGACGGGCATCCGCACGGCCCTGCCTGATACTGAGGCTGATGCCGTAACCATGATGACGCTGAACAAGGCGCGCCTGAGCAGAGATGCCTACGGCAAGTATGCCGACGAGTTCATCGCCAGCTTCCCTACTTCTGCCTTCGGATACAAGGAGAAGGGTACGATTCTGGTAGAGAACAACGAGTTTGAGAATGCTGCCAAACTGATGGAGGAAGGCATCAAGAAGGCTACTGCCAAGGATGAGGCGCACTCTAACTATTCAGAGCTGATCAGTCAGAAACTGGTGTATAAGGGCGATTCTACGTTCAAGGCGTGGACTTACGACAAGGCGCTGGAAGAGGCGCAGAAGGCGTATAGTATCAAGCCGAATCCGATTTACAGGCATCAGGAAGCCCGCATCCTCTTTATGAAGAAGGATTTCCTGAAGGCGTATGATATATTCATGGATTTGACCAAGACGAATATCCGAAGCGGCGAACTGTTCCTGGAGGCTGCGCAGAGCAAGAGTCAGCTGAAGGCACCATCCAATGAAATCAAGGCGCTTCTGGATAGTGCGGTGGATGCATCGAAGGATGCGGGTGCGATAGCAGCCAGCTATTATCTGGCCCGTGCCCGATTCCTGGACGATCAGGGCGAGTATCGCAGTGCGCTGGCGGATTACAACCAGTATGATTCCATCGCCCGTCCGGTGAATCCGGATTTCTTCTATGCGCGTTATAAGTGTGAGACCAAGTTGCGCATGTGGCAGCCGGCGCTGATAGATATTGCGCGCACCTGCTATCTCGATCCAAAGGAGCCTACTTATTTTGCCGAATGGGCTAGTTTGGATTTGCGTGTGAAGAGATATGAGGAGGGTGTGAGTGCTGCCAAGAAGTGCATTGCCCTGGCACCAGAGTATGCCGATGGCTACCTGTTGCTCGGTCTGCTCCAGATAGAGCTGAAGCAGAAAGACGAGGCGCTCAAGAACCTGGAGAAAGCCAAGGAACTGGGCGATACCCGAGCAGAGGGGTACATCAAGAAAATGAAATAAAATCACAGAATAGAGAGGGTGTGCCGGAGATTCCGGCACACCTTTTTTTGATAGGCGTTACGTAGAATTTGAAACGCAAGCCCGCTAGGCGTCTCGCCGGATTTGAAATCCGGCGTAAAAAAATGTCCTAACCTATTTAGGCTCTGCGGATTTGAAATCCGCAGCAAGCAAGAATGCAATTAATAATTAGGGGATTACAAATCCCCTGGTTTTAAGTGGTCGAACATTTTTTGACGGCGGATTGCAAATCCGCCGGAACGCCTAACGGGGTGA
>ERZ1026886.937-NODE-937-length-13781-cov-9.951552_pt1 | contig 13781 bp, 12 predicted proteins | sample MGYA00380173_ERZ1026886 | MGnify/ENA primary metagenome ERZ1026886 (study PRJEB33269, sample SAMEA4719809) | human gut metagenome | biome: human-associated habitat; feature: organic feature; material: feces | place: Cameroon | collected 2013-10 ... | reverse complement strand
ACAGCAAAAAAACTTCAAGTTTTTCTTGCGTAGAAACATAGAATGCACACCCTCTATTATAATTAATTGTTTATGCCAACAGTTTCTCCAAACGCTCGCGTATAGCAGCAATGAAACCTGCAGATGTCTTAGGCTGCGGTGTTACACCTTCCATCAGACCAGCGAGGTCCTTTGTAACAATACCCTCATTAAGAGTCTGGAAGCAAGCCTCCTCAAGCTTATTGCCAAAGTTTACAAGTTCAGGCAGCGAGTCCATCTCACCACGTTTGCGCAAAGCACCACTCCATGCAAAGATAGTAGCCATTGGGTTGGTACTTGTTTCCTCACCCTTAAGATACTTGTAGTAATGGCGTGTCACAGTACCATGAGCAGCCTCGTACTCGTACTTGCCATCAGGAGATACAAGCACAGATGTCATCATTGCCAATGAGCCAAATGCTGTGCTGACCATATCAGACATAACGTCGCCGTCATAGTTCTTGCAAGCCCATATAAAGCCACCCTTCGAACGGATAACACGTGCTACGGCATCATCGATAAGGGTATAGAAGAACTCCAATCCGCGTTTCTCAAACTCTTCCTTATACTCTTCGAATACCTCGTAGAAGATAATCTTGAACTGTGCGTCGTACTTCTTAGAGATTGTATCCTTTGTAGAGAACCATACGCTCTGGTTGGTATCCAACGCAAACTTGAAGCATGAATGAGCAAACGAGCGAATAGACTTGTCGGTATTATGCATAGCCTGAAGCACACCAGCACCCTTGAATGTATGAACAACCACCTCTTCGTGCTTGCCACTTTCGCCATCAAATATAAGTTTAGCAACACCTGGCTCATCTGCGCGAATCTCTACGCTCTTGTATACATCACCATAGGCATGACGTGCAATAGTGATAGGTTTCTCCCAATTGCGTACAGCCGGATGGATGCTCGGAATAGTAATAGGTGTGCGGAATACGGTACCGTCGAGAATAGAACGTATTGTTCCATTAGGACTCTTCCACATCTGATGAAGCTTATACTCGTCCATACGCTGGTGGTTAGGTGTGATTGTAGCACACTTAACGGCAACACCAAGACGCTTGGTTGCCTCAGCAGCATCCTTTGTTATCTGGTCGGCTGTCTCATCACGCTTAACAAGACCAAGGTCGTAATATTCTGTCTTGAGGTCAACGAAAGGAAGAATAAGTTCATCCTTAATCATCTTCCACAATATACGGGTCATCTCGTCACCATCCATCTCTACGAGAGGAGTTGTCATCTGAATTTTCTGTGCCATAGGTAATTGATTTTTGAGTTTTGAATTTTAAGTTTTGAATTATTGCCGTTGGCAATTTTGAGTTATTGAGTTTTGAGTTTTGAATTGTCCTGCCAATTCCAAATTGGATAATTCACAATCGGCATAGCCGACAATTCAAAACTCAAAATTCAAAATTGCTTCAGCGTTTCGATGAAGCATAATAGTTCATCAAGCATCCGTCTGCCAATATCTGACGCTCATTATCTGTGAGGTTCTGGAAGAAGAGGTGGATAGGCTGTACACCATTCTTGGTGATTACCTTTGCATCAATCTCTTCCTTACCAGAAATGATAGCCTCGCGTATGCCAGGGATAAACACCTTATCACCAGGTTCGAAGTTGAACTCTACATCCTTACCAATAGTGAATGGAACAATACCCCAGTTGATACAGTTAGAACGATAACGCTTTGTTGCATACTCGTAGCATATATTAGCATCGCCACCAAGAACCTTTTGGCAACTTGCAGCCTGCTCACGTGCAGAACCATCGCCAGGACGGTTAGCAAATACGCATGAGCCGAATGATGTATTCTCTGCAGTAGCACCAACAGCCTTAAGAGCCTCAGCAATATTGTCGCTTATATTGCCTTCGCGACGAGCGAGGTCCTGCTTCTGTATTTCCTTGCTCAAACCAACATACTCAGGTACGCGGCGAGATAGAGCAAACTCAGAAAGCTTCAATGGGTTAGAACGATATGAACTTGTTTCGCCTGAAGGGATAAGCTCATCTGTAGTTGTAACAGGATCGTGGATAACGGCAGCAAGCTCTACAAGCATGTTCTCTGCCATTGGATACATCTTAGGCCAGTCCTTGATGTTAGGACCATATCGAAGCTCTGTCTCTGGCTTAGCCTTGCCAAATCCATTGTATACACGACACTTGTATATCTTGTCGTCATACTGATATGGCTTGTGTGTATTCTCGTACTCAACGTCTGTAGCTGCTGTTATGATACCACCATTAGCTGCAGTGGCAGCAATAGAGCGTGCATCCATAAGCGCTACCAATGATAACTGACCCTGACCAGGCTTAGAACCTTCGCGGTTAGGGAAGTTACGTGTTGTATGACGTATACTTAGACCATTGTTTGAAGGAACATCGCCTGCACCAAAGCAAGGACCACAGAAAGCTGGCTTCATTGTAATACCTGCCTCCATAAGGTCGGCTGTTATGCCCTCACGAGTTACGGCCATAGATACAGGAGTTGACTGTGGATAAGCCGAAGCCGTGAAGTAGTCGTTGCCGATGCTCTTACCTTTTATAATAGAAGCTGCCTCTGCAAGGTTGTCGTATGTACCACCCGAGCATCCGGCAATAATGCCTTGGTCGGCCCGAACCTTACCGTCAACAATCTTGTCAAGAAGATGAACGTCAACCTTATCGCCAAAACGTTTCTTTGCATCTTCCTCTATGCGTGTGAGGATACCTACTGGATCGGCCTGAAGTTCGTGAATGGTAACAGCGTTAGACGGATGGAACGGCAATGCTATCATAGCCTCCTGTGAAGAGAGGTCAATACGAATCATCATATCGTAATAAGCCACATCGCCTGGTTTTAATTCGCGATAGTCCTGTGGACGCTCGTGTATCTCGTAATGGTGCTTTACCTCCTCATCGGTTACCCATATTGAGCTCAAGCAAGTGGTCTCTGTTGTCATGATATCAATACCGTTACGGAAGTCGATAGGCAGATTCTTAACACCAGGTCCAGCAAACTCGAGTACCTTATTCTTCACAACACCACTCTCGAATGTAGCCTTAACAAGCGAAATGGCAACGTCGTGCGGACCAATACCCTTCTTAGGCTTGCCCTCGAGCCATACAAGCACAACTTCAGGAGCATTGATATCCCATGTGTTTTTAAGCAGCTGCTTAACAAGCTCGCCGCCACCTTCGCCCACACCCATATTACCAAGTGAGCCATAGCGTGTATGTGAGTCGGAACCGAGAATCATGTTACCGCATTTAACCATCATCTCACGAGCATACTGGTGGATTACTGCTTGGTTGGCAGGAACGTATATACCACCATACTTCTTGGCAGCAGACAGGCCAAATACATGGTCGTCTTCGTTGATAGTTCCACCTACAGCACATAGAGAGTTGTGGCAGTTGGTCATAGCATAAGGCAACGGGAACTCTGTCAAGCCACTTGCGCGTGCTGTCTGAATGATACCTACGTAGGTGATATCGTGCGACATCATCGCGTCGAAGCGGATGCGCATCTTCTTACCCTTTGCTCCGTCAACATCATGCGAGCGCAGAATGCCGTATGTGATAGTGTTCTCGCGAGCCTCATCTGGGTTCATGCCCTGATACTCGTCGCGGATTTCTGTACCGTTTAGGAGATAGACTCCATGATTAATGAGTTCAACCATAATGTCAATGTTTTTAGTTTTCGAAGAATAAAGGTACTAATTTTTATTTGTTAGTAATATAGATTGTTTCAAAATCTTGTAAATTTGTGTCTTTTATTGATGTATTTAGTATATTTTATGAAATTATTTTACTGTTTGCGCACAATACAAGACAAAAAGACAACGAGCGACAACATATCAGCACTACCTCCAGGAGATATGTTACGATGTATATAGTCGGTGTTCATAGCCTGTAATGCCGCCTCAAAATTTACTATATTTCGAGATGCGTCAAGCATATGCCTGGCTTCTGTCTTTACCTCTTGCATTGTTTCCATTGATGTGCGGTATACGATGTTGGTATCGTCAAGGTCGCACATTATTCGTAGCAATGTCTTGTGCAGAGCATAGTTGTCGCCCTCTGCAATGCGATCTATGTAGAAAGGCAGCCATGCCTTGAACAGTTGCGTATAACCTTCGCGGGCATTGTCAAGTGCTCCTTTCAGTATGTTGTTTGCCTTAGCCTTGCTACCATGAGTTCCGTTTGTATCGGGAAATAGACGGGCAAGCGAAGCTATTGAGTTGCTTAAAGATTGAATTTGTTTGCTGTTTACGTCATTGTATGCCATAGTGCCACATCCCTCAGCTTGTGTGATACGGCTGAATGCCTCACCTGCTAAGGCAACTGCAGCAAGACCAATAGAGAATAGTGCACCTTTGTGGGTGTTCACTCCACCTGTAACCTTAAACATTTCACGTTCTGCCTCAATGCCAATATTCACTATCTCGTCATGACATGGCTGTTTGTCGGTAAAGCCAAGTTGGGCAAGACGCACAAAATAGGGATGCAGTGCCTGTATGCTGCGTTGCATCAATGCATGATCCATATCGCGATGCGCACCATTATCATTGCGATCTACCAATCCAGGCTTGGGAGTAGTGTCAAGCTCAGTTTGCAATGCCATCGATGCGAGATGTCCTATTATATAAGGTATAGTGGTAGGTGGCACAAGCTGTATAGCATCCCATAGACAACCTTCCATCATAGCCTTGCGCACACGCGATGCACTTATTACACTTCCTTCCTGTTGTTTTCGTTGTATCTCGTGCACATGTTCCTCTCCAAGTTGCTGATGCATAAGCTCGTTATATCGTCGGGTAAGAGGATCGGTAGGTTCGCTGCCGAAGAACCTTATTGTAGCGCCAAGAGCTGGAGCAATACGGCGACGATATAGGTCGAGGTCGAGAATAATCTGCGTATCAGTTGCATCAGAGAGTTGTTTCAGGAAATAAGTCGGGAATGTTGCCGCGCTAACAGCGTAGTCGCTTCCGTCAACAACAACAACATTCCCTATATCCCTAACGCCTTGGCTCACCATCGCCTTGCGTTCGTTGTACGAGAACATGGAGCAGTCTTCCCTGACGACTACAACATACAATCTTTCAACCAACTCTGACGACTGCTCTACAAGGAAGCGATGTCCCAAAGTGAAAGGGTTTGCGTTCATTACTATTGCACCTATCGGTTTCCGAGCATTCGAAACAACTGATTCGTCATTCTTTAACTCTTCACTCTTAACTCTTAACTCTTCACTCTTAACTCCTAACTCTTCACTCTTAACTCTTAACTCTTCACTATACTTTTCTATTCCTCCTACACCTGTCTCCATCAATATAGCATTTGGAGATTCGGCAATAAGCCGGAACGACAAGCTCTCGAAGAGTTGGCGGTTATCAGGTTTGGTGTACAGTTTCACACACTGGCAACCTTCAGCATTAGCTTTGGCTATCAGATGAGAAACAATGACATTAGCCACAGCTTCCCCCTTATGTCCGTCAGCCACAGCAACACATTTTATCACACTACCCTTCAATCCGCCACCCGCAATCATCTCATCAGACGATTCATCAACAATGGCGGCATAGTAGTCTACGTCGTCATACCGTAACCCATTAGTCTGTAGAAACATCTCTATCTGACGTCGTTGGCGGGGTATTGTTGGGTGAAGTTCGAGTATATTCAAGGTTTTAATTACTTTTTATTCAATGCTTTTGCCATAACGGAACATATCATCTAAAATGTTTTCGCCCATTCAAGGCATTTTGTGCATACTATGAAATAATGCGGGCTGAAAGCCCAACCTGCTCCTAGCCCAGGGCAGCGCCCTGGGTAGAACGTTTGTTTTTCCCCTACGCCCTGAAAGGGCAAAAGCGTTTCAATCTTTAAACACATATCGTTCATCATATTCTATATTATATGAAATAAGAAACGCCTTATACTCATCGGCAAACGAAACTCTTTTGTGATGTTCGCGCTGTCCTTTGATATATTGTAGGGTTTTACTAACAACCGATTGACTCACCGAAAAAGCCCCATATCCACCTTGCCATGCAAACATATGATATTTTGGCGATATCGACTTTATCCATCGGCTGCTATTGCGTTTTATTTCTTCTACCACATACGATAGTGCCACATCTTTTGAAAGAATAAACAATATATGTACATGGTCTGCCACACCACCGACTTGTATATCTATACATCCCGTTTTATTAACGAGCTGTCCTATATATGAGTGGATGCGATCTATATCATCATCTTGAATCTTAGGACTCGTTGTTTTGACGTGGAAGATTAGATGGATGTATGTCTTACATAATGACTGTGGCATATTTTTACGCTTTTGCCCTTTCAGGGCGTATTATTGATTTTTACTCATATACCCAGGGCGTTGCCCTGGGCTAGGCGCTGATGCCCCTTCGGGGCGTATTGTCTATATCGCTTACACGCTATAACCTTCGGGGCGTATTGACAACTATCGCATACACGCTATAACCTTCGGGGCATATTGTCAACTATCGCATACACGCTATAACCTTCGGGGCATATTGTCAACTATCGCATACACGCTATACCATTTGGGATGTATTGTCAGATATTTGCTTGGTATTCATCAACCATTGCATTTATTCTCTCCCATATCTCCTCTTGCGTGTGCCACCTCATCCTCATGCAATATCTTGCTTCGCGGTCACACACAAGGCAACGACGTGGGCTGCTCCCTACTCTATCTCTTGAAACCGGCACACCATCCTTGTCTATGATGTCGATGTCGAAGAGTCTACCTAAGGGGTGAGAGTCTTCTATCTGTACAGCAATGCGTTTGGCTTCTAGCAACGGCAAGTCGGTAATGAGATAGGCTTCGTATCCAGTTTCGAGGTCGCGCTCTATCAAGCACCCACCAAACCTAACTCCTAATTCGTCACTCCTAACTTCTAACTCGTCATTCCTAACTCCTAACTCGTAACTCTCAATCATCTGCTCCACCGCAGCATGAGCCACGATAAGCGACTGCTGGTTACGCTTCACGCTTCCTGGCATAACGACAGTAAGGCACACCAGTGTCTTTCCCGAATGTTCAGCCAGCAACTTTTGTTGCATAGCATGGCGTGAGTCGCGACTCGCCAGAAGTTCGTTAAGCGTAACCATTGAATGAATTTTGAATTTTGAGTTTTGAGTTTTGAATTGTTGCCTTTGGCAATTTTGAGTTTTGAATTGTGCGCTTCGCGCATTTTGAGTTGTGAATTCTTAATTCCTAATTGAATAATTCCTAATCGGCGCAGCCGACAATTCCTAATTCAAAACTCAAAATTCAAAACTCAAAATTCCTAATTCCTAATGTTCTTTATAACATCCAGCACCGAGCCATCTCTGCCAAGCACAACACCAACTACCTTGTCGCCGAACGGCAATGGAGCAGGAGTGCCAATGATAGATAAAGCACGGTCGCGCAGATCCTCAAGACTTACAAGCTTCAAGCCAGCTGCACGCAGACGCTCGGCTATCTCTGGACGAGACGGATTAACGGCAATGCCATACTCTGTTACAACAACGTCTACCGATTTGCCCGGAGTGATAAGTGTTGTTACCTCATTCACAATGCAAGGAATTCTGCCACGAAGCAACGGACATACAATAATGCTGAGAGCTGAGTCTTCGGCTGTATCGGGATGACCACCAACAGCACCACGGATGATACCGTCGCTACCAACAAGAACATTAACGTTGAAGTTGACGTCAACCTCAAGAGCCGACAATATAACAATGTCGAGATAATGCGTAGCAGAGCCCTGCTCCATAGCACTTGCATACTCGTATGCGGCAACCTCCTTATGTTTAGGGTCGTTCTTTAACGACTCGGCTGCCACCTTATCAAACGATTGCACATCAATCAATCGGTCGATAAGACCCTCCTCATGCATCTTAACCATGTGGGCAGTAATGCCACCAAGTGCAAACGAAGCAGTTATACCCTGGTCTATCATACTCTGACGGATATACTTAACAGCAGCTAACGACGCGCCACCCGTACCTGTCTGGATAGAGAAACCTTGACGGAAGTAGCCACTGGCAAGAATAACCTTGGCAGCTTGCTTGGCAAGCAATATATCGCGAGGGTTCTTTGTATCGCGTATAGCACCCGAGGCTATCTTAGAAGAGTCGCCTACAGAGTCAACCTCAACTACGAAGTCGACATCATGCTCCGATATAGCGTTAGGTGTGTTAGGATAAGGCACGAGGTCGTCAGTCAATATCACCACCTTATCTGCATAACGTGCGTCAGGCAGAGCATATCCCAACGAGCCACATATACTCTTGGCATTCTCCGAACGCGAATAGCCACAAGCATTGCCCAATGTATCGCAAGACGACGCGCCAAGGAAAGCTACATCAATATGCAACTCGCCTGATGCAATAGCAGCACCGCGGTTGCCATGCGAACGGAATATTACAGGCTTCTCCATCAACCCATGAGAAATCTCGTTAGCCAGTTCGCCACGCAGTCCAGATGTTGACACCTGCGTGATAACACCATTCTTTATATGCTGGATAAGCGGAGCATGCACATCCTGCAAACTTGAAGCTGCAAGATGCAAATCCTTAAAGCCCATTGCAGCCAACTTGTCTACAACCATATTTACCACCTTATCGCCACCACGGAAGTGGTGATGGAAAGATATAGTCATACCGTCGCGCAAACCTGAACGGCGAATAGCCTCCTCAAGTGTTACAAGCTTCGGACTCTTCTGCTGAAGTTCCATACGTGGAGTAACCTCCTTAAGGTCGTGCTCTACATTATTATATACCTTTTTTCCCATAGCCTCAGCCACCTGCGAGGCAATGGCAAGTCTTTCTTTCAGTGTGCTCATACCAAGTCCTCCTCTTTAATTACGCCCGATGCCAAAGCAAGATCAATAACACGCTGTGCACGTATAACCACTGGGCGGTCTACCATTTTACCGTTTACTGCAATTACACCCGAGCCCTTACGCTCGGCTTCTTTAATGGCGGCAATAACAGCAAGCGCCTTGTCGATAGCCTTCTGCGTAGGTGTAAACACCTCGTTTATAATCTCAATCTGCCTTGGATTGATAATCGACTTGCCGTCAAAGCCCAACTGATGTATAAGCTCTACCTCCTTGCGGAATGTATCCATATCGTTAAGGTTGCTATATACAGTATCGAGTGCATCTATGCCTGCAGCACGTGCGGCAACAACGATAGTCTGGCGAGCCATAAGCAACTCCATACCTTCAGGCGAACGTTGTGTCTTCAGATTGGCACAATAATCCTCAGCGCCAAGGGCAATACCCATCATACGCTTCGAGGCTGTGGCAATGGCATAAGCATTTACAACGCCAAGCGTACTCTCTATAGCTGCCATAATCTGTGTACGTCCAAGGCATCCAAGCTCACGTTCCACCTTCTCAATTTCGTCTTCTACCTCAACCACCTCTTCGGCTGTCTCGGTCTTAGGCATACGTATAACATGTACGCCAGCCTTGACAACAGCCTCGATGTCCTTTTTGCCGTATGGAGTAGATAGCGGATTGATGCGAACCACCATTTCTGTATTGCCGTAGTCAATCGACTTCAGCGCATTGTATACAAGCAGGCGTGCTGTGTCCTTCTCTGCCATGGTAACCGAATCCTCAAGATCGAGCATGATAGAGTCGGGGCTATATATATAAGCGTCCTGCATCATGCCAGGATTGTTGCCTGGCACGAACATCATTGTTCTTCTTAATCGTTTCATCTGTTGTGGAATTTTTAGTTAAAAATACAAGCTTTACGTCGTCAAAGCATGTTTAATAAGCCTAACATCGGCCAAGCTGTCAAAGAAGCCCAATACCGACAAGGCAAGCAGAAGACAAGAAGGGTTATATATATTATTCCTTCCAAACGTCCTTACCAGTAGCTCTCACTGCAGCTGCAGTAGTGCGTGCGCGTATGGTGCAATCAAGGGCACCCTTGTCAGTAGCATGCACGTCAGCCTTGGTGATGCCAAGCCCTGTAAGGGTTTCACGTATCACCTCACGTATTTGGTCGCCAAACTGGAAGGCCACCGAACTTTGTAGTTGGATGTCAAGCCCCTCATGGTCTGCAGGGGCAATTTGAATCATAATGTCGCCAGATTCCATTGTTCCGGCTGTAGCTTGTTTTAGTTCCATAGGTCAACGGATTTTCAGTGGTTAGTTTTCACGGGGTAAAGATACAACTTTTATATGACACCGCAAGCGTTTTAGCGAAAATTAATTGTATATCACAGACATTTAGATATTCACCACATAATAAAACTTGCCTATTCAAATAATAAACGCTATCTTTGCGAAAAATTTCGTAACGAAAATTTTCGCAATATGAACAACCCATTCAAATTCGGTTCGGTTGTTGACGAGCCTTACTTCACCGACCGCATCAACGAATTAGCCTACATCAAACATTCAATGAACAGTGCAAACCATATTGTACTGATAAGTCCGCGACGCTTTGGCAAGACTTCGCTCGTAAAGAAAGCCATTAAGGAAATCAACCGTCCAAGCATCTTCATCAACCTGCAAATGGCTGTGAGCGTTGAAAATCTCGCCTCGTTGCTACTCAAGGAGATATTCAAGTTGCACCCATTCGAGAAGGTTAAGCATCTTATGACGCACTTCCGTGTTATACCAACCATTTCCACAAACCCATTCAGCGATGCTGTGGACGTGTCGTTTCAGCCGAGCCTCGACTCTACTGCAATATTGGAGGACGCATTGGCACTATTAGAGAAGGTAAGCTCGCCTACCAACCGCATCATCACTGTGTTCGACGAGTTTCAAGAGATTATGGGCATTGAGAAGGGTCTCGACAAACGGCTACGTGCGATAATGCAAGAACAACAGAACATCAACTACATATTTCTTGGTAGCCAAGAGTCGATGATGACCCAAATCTTCGAACGAAAAAAGTCTCCATTCTATCATTTCGGTATGTTGATGCACCTGGACAAGATTCCATACGACGACTTTATGCAATACATCACCCAACGCCTACCGCTCAAAGACAGCACGCAGACTAATGATATTGCCAAGGACATACTCGACACCACACTATGCCATCCATATTTCACACAGCAACTCGCATCTCAAGTATGGGAGATTCTAACCTACTCGGATGTGAAAGAAAACATCGTGAAGGAGGCTGTTGAGCAACTAACAATAATACACGACCTTGACTTCGAACGCCTATGGATGAATTTCAACAAAACCGACAAATACATCATGCTTAACCTCGCCCACAAAAAGCAACCGTCGTCCACACGCTCGTTGCCAACAAGCACCATCTACAGCAGTGTGAAACGCCTTATGCAAATGGGATATATAATAAAGATAAACGAATACGAAATAGAGGACCCATTCTTCAGAAACTGGCTTATTAAAAAACAAGGATAATTATATTTGCACCTATATTCATATTTCAAACATTTATCATCATAACTAGAGTTTCTGATTTAGGCAGGGGTGGGCTGAAAGCCCAACAAGCGCATAGCCCAGGGCAAGCGAAGCGACACCCTGGGTATGAATATCAAACAACATACTCATTAACGCCCTGAAAGGGCAAAAGCGTAATAAATATGGCACAGTCATTGAGCAAAATCTACATACATTTGATATTTCACATCAAAACCACGAGCTCTCCTATCCGTGAAAGCGATCTCGACCGCATTCATTCCTACATAGGACAACTGATTAATGCCACAGGCTGCAAAGTAATACAGGTAGGTGGAATATGCGATCATATACATATTTTATTCCTATTGTCAAAGGACATCACTATATCACATGTAGTGGAGGAGGTAAAACGTAATAGTAGTAGATGGATGAAAACAATAGAACCATATTATAGCACATTCGCATGGCAGAATGGATATGGTGTTTTCTCCGTCAGCCAGTCCGTCGTTGGAAAAACATTGGAATATGTAAAGAATCAAGGCATACATCACAAAAAAATGTCGTTTCAAGATGAGTACCAAAAGTTTTTAGAATCGTATGGAGTAGAATACAACAAGGAATATGTATTTAAGGATTAATGCTTTTGCCCTTTCAGGGCGTACCAATGATAATACGATAATACCCAGGGTGTCGCTTCGCTTGCCCTGGGCTATGCGCTTATTGGGCTTTCAGCCCGTTTAAAACTAAATCCGAAACTTTAGTCATCACAATTCTCCTTCGCTTCAGATTATAACTTTGCAAAAGTGCCAACAGCACTACACATTATATAATATAGAATAGCTTATGAAATATCCTGACTTAATACAGATTTACTTTACACCGTTTTAACACTTTAAATAAGAAAAAATGGTACAATCAAGTAGATCTAAAGCTTATTTCAGTGAAGACTTCAAGTTGTCTGTTCTGAAAGACATGTACGAAAACAATTTATCTGTTTATTCTACAGCTAAAAAGTATGGATTTAAAGCCAGCTCATGCATATTTGCATGGTCAAAGAAGTATCCTGTTGACTCAAAATTATTATCTTTGTCAGATGAAATAATAACAAGAGTTCAATCTATGCAAAAGAAACGTAAAACCTTTGTCAAGCCAACCGCTCCTTCCACTCGTGAGGAGCAGCTTGCGCAAGAGGTGGCAAACCTACGCAAGGCTTTGGCTTATTCAGAACTTCGCAACGAGGCTTTAAATGAGGTTCTAAAAATTGGTAGAGAACAGTATGGCATTGACTTGTTAAAAAAAGTTGGCGCCAAGCAGTAGACAACCTTCGGCTCAGACATTCCGATACAAGTATCGGCTGTCTGAGCGGACTGTTTGGCAAGACTCGTGAAGGTTATTACTCTGTTAGTAAAGATAAGCGAAATCAGCTTGAATTAACGGAAAGGAATATTGTGGAACAAGCTCGTCAACTACGCGAAGAAGCTCCAGGAATAGGTGCTTACAAGATGTTTGTAATACTCAAGGACATCTTTCAGGATGTCATGCCTGGACGCGATAAATTCTATAAAATAATGCATAAAAACAAGCTTATGCTCAAGCCTGAACGCAAGCGGCATACGACCAATTCAAACCATAACTATCACAAATACAAGAACTTAATCAAAGGCCTTGTGATAGATCGCCCCAACCGCCTTTGGGTTGCAGACATAACATACATTGAGACAGATGAAGGTGTTGTATATCTACATCTGGTCACCGATGCATGGACTCATGAAATCATCGGCTGGGTACTATCCGACTCGCTGATGGCTGCCAATACAATAGCAGCCCTTAAAATGGGAATAGATTACGCTGACGGCGCAGATCTCAGTGCTCTCATACACCATTCTGATCGAGGCTCACAGTATTGCAGCAACAGCTATGTAGAGCTTTTGAAATCGGTCAATGCCTCCATTTCCATGACGGAGGATTACAAGCCTACAGACAACGCCATTGCTGAACGTGTGAATGGCATTATAAAGCAAGAATGGCTGTATCGCATGAAAAGACCGCGTAACTTGAAGGACGCGCAAATCATCATTAACGACATTATTGATTTTTACAACAATAAACGTCCGCATATGAGTATTGGAATGATGACTCCAAGACAGAAGCGCGAGAGCTATTCCAAAACAGCATGAAAATAGGTTTGAATAAATTAGAAACTTGCATTTTCCAGAGAATAATTTGCAGATGAGAACACGATACTGTAACTTTGCAAACAGAAACATCTATGTAAAGCGTTTCAGTAACACTTTTCCTGCATAGTAAAGTTATTCAGTAAAGGAATAAATTTGTAGTAAAGTAATT
>ERZ1026886.935-NODE-935-length-13785-cov-145.837728_pt1 | contig 13785 bp, 8 predicted proteins | sample MGYA00380173_ERZ1026886 | MGnify/ENA primary metagenome ERZ1026886 (study PRJEB33269, sample SAMEA4719809) | human gut metagenome | biome: human-associated habitat; feature: organic feature; material: feces | place: Cameroon | collected 2013-10 ... | reverse complement strand
TTCAGCACAAAACTGAAGCAAACCAATATCATCATTACTAAAACTAATGTCTCCACTATTTATTAATGTTTAGTTTGAGGGGGATATGTTATCCCCCCTTTACTATTCTACCATATTCTTTCTTCTTCTGCGAATCAGGATAGCCAACATCACGAATGCTACGATGACGATGACACCTACTACGATGCCGCTCACCACAGTGGTGGTCTTCTGGGCTTCCTCATTCAGCGTCTCCTTCTTCATCACCATACCCTTGTCGCTGCTGTTCTTCGCAGCCTCAGCATCGCGGATCTGCTCTACATTCTGCTGATATTCCTTGGCAGAAGCAGCATCGGTCTTGCTGGCGATATAGTTGCGGAGCTTGGCATTGTCGCAGACGAAACCGGAGCATGAAGGCTTATACTTGTTCACGGTCTCGGTATGAAGTTTGGCGATGTCCTTGAGCTGCTGAGGAGTAGCCTTCCACATTCCCTTGCGGGCACTCTCCATCATCACGGCGGTCATCTCCATCAGCGCTGCCGGATTCTGCTTGTCGAAGAACTCCTTGGTACCGAGATGGTACTTGTCCTTGACATATACATTATAGATCTCGTCCCACATCTCCTTGTCGATCGCCTTTGGCTTCATCACATTCCAGCCGTAGGTATTGGTTACGATTTCGGCGAATGTGCTGGCACTGCTGGCTCCACCCTTCATCTTCTCCTTGATATAGGCTGGGTTGAAGATAGTGGTTCTGCCCTCGATGCCGATAGCCTCCTTCACCTCCTGCATTCTCATATTGCTATGGTTGCGATAGTCGGCGAGATAAGCATCCGGATCCTTACCGGTTACGTTGCGCACAGCGAGGTCCATACCTCCCATAAACTCATATACGTGGTCGAGACTCAAAGCGCCCCAGGTGTTGCTCTGTCGTGGCTGAACCACCACATCGGTACGGGTCAGCGCTGCCTCGAAAGCAGCCTTGCGAACAGTCTCCCAGTTTTTCTCATCACCATAGAAGGCACCCATATTGTTCATATAGACCTCGGCAATCTGACTCTCCTTATCCCAGCGGTCGCCTGCGGTTACCATCTCCTGGATACCGGTGCCATAGTTGCCGTTTACGCCACCAAAGACTCGATACATACTTACCTCGCGTGCCTCCTTTGGCGACATGCCCTTCTCTACGAGCACCCGTTCCGATTCGGTAACGCCGGCTTTCACCAGGTTGTCGTACTTATCACCCTTGGCATTTGCCGCCATCTCTATCGCCTTGTTGATGAGGAAGAGACGGGATGCTGCCAGGTCGCGGAGCTGACCGGAAGTCTGAACCACGACATCGATGCGAGGACGGCCCAACTGCTTGGATGGGATGAGACGCAAATCGGTAACACGACCGAAGGCATCTCTTACCGGTTCTACACCGAGCATATAGAGAATCTGAGCAATGGTAGCACCCTCTGTTTCGATAAACTCGCTGCTCCAGAGCGTGTAGCTCACCTTACGAGGATATTCACCCTTATGTCGCTCGCAATACATCTTGATGGTATTGTCGCAAAGTTCCTTCGCCTTCTCCCAGGCATCCTCCGAAGGTGTATTCTCCACATTGATGGAGAAGAGGTTTCTACCGGTAGGCAGGGTGTTCGGATTCACAATCAGATCACCACCAGGAGATGGAGCGGTAAAGCCGCCATTCAGGGCATTCATCAGAGAAGACATCTCGTTGAGCGGACTCTGACGGAGCGCCTCCGAATACTTGCCTACATTCTGCAAGGCATGCTCTACGGTAGTAATCGCCTGAGCCAGATGAATCTGCTGACGGGTATATTTTGGTGCCTTCGACATCATCATACCCTTATCTTTAGAAGATTTCTGAGAAGCCTTGCCCTTGCCGGCTTTCGCCATCTTCGCCTTCTTCAGATCATCCTGATACCATTTCTGTCCCTTCTTGATGGCTTCCATCATCTTGTCTGGGAAGCGACCGGTCTGTTCCATCTTCTCAAAAGCCTCACGACTCATCTGCGGAATCTTCTTCTTATGAGAAACCTTGGCTGCACGGAGTTCGCTTACCGTACGGTGATCTACCTTCTTCGGCTTTGCCTCCTTCGCTCCACCCATCTGGTCTGCCATCTGCATCATCATCTGGATAGGATCCGGAGCAGCCTGCATCGCCTCTACCTTACGTGCCATCTGGAGTTCGGCAGGAGTGATTCCTACATAACGGCAGATGTATTCATCAGAAACCGAGGCTGAACCCAGAAGCTGGGTCACGGTATTGCGTGCCTTGCTCAGATAGAGACGGTCGAAAAGCTGCTTGTGCTTCTCCACACCTTCCTGAGCACGACCTTTCAACTTATCTACTGCCAACATTCCGTAGGCAATAGGATCTGTAGCCATTGCATAGACGCTGGTGCGGACATCATCGTTATCGTATGGCACACCCAGAGTATAGAGTTTGCCGGTAATCTTCTCATTAGCCAACTCTTCTGCATAGTTCTCTACTCTCGCAATTTCATCTGCAGAATAAGGCTTGTTCATCTGCTTGGCATCGAGTCCCAGTTCACGGGCGATTCCCATCTTCACGGTCAGCGCCTTCACCTTGAGCGACTGTTCGGCAGATGCCTTCTTCTCGTATGACTGGATGGCATCGCTCAACTGCTTATAGGTCTGTCGCAATTCGCTCTCCTTGAAAGGAGGAGTGAGATAGCTCTGGGTCTGAGCATAGGTGCGGCGCTTGGCAATCATCGCCTCGCCCACATTGCCGATGGTATATATATAAAGATGTGGAACCACACCAATCAATCGGTCACTCCAGTCGTTGCTGTCGAGTGCCACCTGCTTTCTCGGGGTATATTCCAGCGAGCCGTGGGTTCCGAAATGGATAAGTGCATCGGCACTGAAACCATAACGTGCCCAGAGATAAGAGGCAACATAGGTGTAAGGAGGTGCCTGGTCGGTGCCATGCACAATCTTGAAGGAGTCGCCTCCCACGCCTGCCATCACCTGTGGAAGCAGGGCCACATTACCAAACTGCAGTCTTGCCACCGCCAACTTGCCGTCATCGGTAGCCATATATTTGCCAGGGAAGGAACCATAGAGCTGGTTCATCTCCTTGATCATCTTCTTAGACAAAGCCTTCTGGGTCCATCCGGCAAACTGCTGAGCGGTAACCAGGGCAGGATGTCCAGACTGGAGGAACTGGGTATAAGCACCCTCGGCATAGGTTCCGAAGACGGCACCCTGAGCCTGGATCATCTTTGCTAACTCCTGAGGATTGGCTGGCAACTTGCCTACATTGTATCCTTCATTCTTCAAGCGAACCAGGAGATTGTAGAGCGATGGAACCACTTCCATTCCCGAAGCGGTAAGTGCATTCTGACCCGGACCCTTGAAGTAGAAGATGGCGATACGCTTGCTGCTGTTCTTCTTGTTCTTCAGATTCACATAGCCCTGCACGCTCTCCACAAAACTCTCCATTCTGTCTGGGATGCCGTAAACCTCCTGCAAGCCCTCCTTGTTGATGCGCTGACCGAAAACCACGTATGGACGGATGGCACCATCAATCTCCGGAGTCACGATGCTCTGCGACATGAAGCCGCCGTTCATTCCCTGCTTGTCGTTCTCCCAATCGGTGGTCAAACGGTTGATATTAAGAGGTGAGAACAGTGGAATATTCTTCTGCTTCAGGAACTCAACGAAGTAATCGCCCAGTCTGCCATGCGCCATATTCACTACGGCATTCGCCTGGATACTGTCGGCATGATGACCGGCGATAAAGCTCTGAAGCTTATTGATGCGATACACCATGAATCCCTTCTTCTCGAAAGCTTTTTCCATATCAGGAGCCGCACCCATAAAACCAGTAAGCATGATGGTAGGAGCACCTTCTTTATATAAACCGTTCTTTGCCAGGAAGGCATTGTACTCGCGGATGCTGTTGAAGCCCAGTTCATCACCCTTCTCATCTTTCGGGTCGAAATGAGTCAGGAGATAGTCTGGTCGCTCATTCACACGTTCCGGCTCTGGAGCCATGAACTTCTTTCCGTCGATAAACTTACGGATGTAAGCGAGCATGCTGTGATAATTCTTCTTGCCGCCGTTCTCGATGTACTGCATCAGATAATCGGCATCGAAGTTATCCACTGATACGATATTGTTGGCTGGGTTGGTAGCAGCATGAGTCAGGGTCGGCACCTTGTAGGAAGCCTCTTCCAACTGCTTGCGCTGGTTCTCGTCGATTCGGAGACCCATACCATTCACGATAATCATATCGTAATCATCCAGATGATCGAAATCATCGGTTGTGATTTCACTCAGTTTAATCATCGCATTGTCGTTGGCATGCGAAATCTGTCCCAGCGCAATAGCCTGATAGTTGAGGAATGCGATGCGGGTAGTACCCACCCAGGCAGAGTAAGCCTTCGCCAGACCTCCCAGAACAATCACGGCCAATAAAGCCAGGAAGATGTGTTTCTTTTTAATCTTTCTGTTTTTTCCTAATCCTTTTCTCATATCTATTCCTTTATCTATTCCTTTTTTCATATCTATTCCTTTTATCGGGCTGCAAAGGTATAGCTTATTTAGAATTTGTACAATACCTAGAAATTGTGATTTTCACATTTTTTATACCTAGAAGTTGGTATCAGATTGATAGGTTCAGATTCCCATATCCTAATAAATGAGTAGTCTTTTCATGGATTTACGGAGTTTAGTTTGGTAGTTTCACATAAAAGCCGTAACTTTGCAACATAAATTAAACAGAACCATTATAATAATGAAGAAACTGATTCTTAGTGCTGCTCTTCTGGCAGCATCTCTGGCATCCCAGGCCCAGCAGGGTCCGCTGTGGATGCGCTACCCTGCCATCTCACCGGATGGCTCTACCATCGCCTTTGCCTATAAAGGCGATCTCTATTGCGTTCCAGCCAATGGTGGCGAGGCACGCCAGTTGACGACCCATGCTGCTTACGACTCCCAGCCTATCTGGAGCCCTGACGGCAAGAAGATTGCCTTTACTTCCAACCGAGAAGGCAGCCTGGATGTTTACGTCATCTCTGCCAAGGGCGGTGCGCCAACCCGACTCACCACTCACAGCGGCAAGGAGACTCCTATCGCCTTCAAGGACAACGACCATGTACTCTTCTCTGCCAACATCATGCCTACAGCCCAGAGCAATCTCTTTGCTGCCAATGAATTCTCACAGGTTTACGAGGTAAGCACTGAGGGCGGTCGTCCTAAGTTGTATTCCGTTCTTCCGATGGAGAACATCAGCATCAACAAGAACGGTCAGGTGCTCTATCACGACAAGAAGGGTTATGAGGATGCATGGCGCAAGCACCATACTTCTCCTATCACCCGAGATATCTGGATGCTCGACAACGGAAAGTATCAGAAGCTTACTACCTTCAAGGGCGAGGACCGCAACCCGGTATGGGCTGCCGACAACCAGAGCTTCTACTATCTCAGCGAGCAGGACGGTTCCTTCAATATCTACCGCCGCAACATCGCAAGCGGAAAGGATACCCAAATTACCCAGCAGAAGAAGAATCCTATCCGTTTCCTCACTTCTTCTAACGACGGTTTGCTCTGCTATGGTTTTGATGGCGAAATCTATACCGTAAAGGAAGGTGCACAGCCTCAGAAGGTCAGCATCTCCATCACTACAGACAACGATGAACCAAGCCTCATCCGCAAGGTGCAGTCTTGGGGTGCTACCGAGATTGCCCTTTCTCCAGATGCCAAGGAGGTGGCTTTCGTGATGCACGGCGATGTATATGTTACCTCTACAGAATACAAGACCACCAAGCGAATCACCGATACTCCTCAGCAGGAACGCAACCTGAGCTTTGCTCCTGATGGCAGAAGTCTGGTCTATGCTTCTGAGCGCAATGGCGTATGGCAGATTTTCCAGGCTAAGATCAAGAACGAGAAGGAGAAGAACTTTACTTACTGCACCGAGGTAGAAGAGGAGCAGCTCACCAAGACCAATGTTACTTCTCAATATCCTGCCTACAGTCCTGACGGCAAGGAGGTGGCTTTCTATGAGGATCGTGCTACCCTCCGCATCATCAACCTGAAGTCGAAGGAAGTACGCACCGTACTCGATGGCAAGTACAACTATTCTTACTCTGATGGCGACATCTGGTTTGAATGGAGCCCAGACAGCAAGTGGCTCATGTGCAGCTACATCGGTAATGGCGGATGGAACAACACTGATATCGCCGTAGTAAAGGCTGACGGAAAGGAAGTGCACAATATTACCGACAGCGGTTACAGCGACAGCAACGGCAAGTGGGTACTCGGAGGCAAGGCTATCCTCTTCGAGAGCGACCGTGCCGGTTATCGCAGCCACGGTTCATGGGGTGCTGAATATGATGCCTATCTCATGTTCCTCGACCTCGAAGCCTACGACCGCTTCCGCATGTCTAAGGAGGAACTCGAATTAGCCGAGGCCAACAAGGACGAGAAGGAGAAGAAGGCTGACGAGAAGGAGGAGAAGAAGAAGGAAAACAAGAAGAAGAAAGAGGAGAAGACCGGAAAGATTGAGGTGGATAAGGTGAAACCTCTCGAACTCGACTTCGAGAACTGCCGCGACCGTGTGGTCCGTCTTACCGTCAACTCATCCAATATGGGTGATGCCATCATCGACAGCAAGGGTGAGAAGGTATATTACCAGGCTGCCTTCGAAGGTGGCTACGACCTCTGGTGCCACGACCTGAAGGAAGGCAGCACTACCCTGATGATGAAGGGTATCGGTGGCGGCGGCTTCGTTGCCGACAAGGATATCAAGAACCTCTTCCTCTGCAATGGCAGCAGCATCAAGAAGATTGACCTGGGCAGCAAGGCTACTACCAACATCGACTTTGAGGCTCCATTCAACTACAAGCCTGCCGAGGAGCGCCAGTATCTCTTCGACCATGTATGGCGCCAGGTAGCTGACAAGTTCTATGATCCTAAGATGCAGGGTGTGGATTGGGAGTACTACCGCAAGGTGTATGAGAAGTACTTACCTTATATCAATAATAACTTCGACTTCGCAGAGATGTTGAGCGAGATGCTGGGTGAGTTGAATGCCAGCCATACCGGTTGCCGTTATTACGCTGGCGGCGCTTCTCTTTCTACCGCAGCTCTCGGTGCCTTCTTCGATCCTAACTACGAGGGTGACGGCTTGAAGATTCAGGAAGTCATCAAGCGTGGTCCGTTCGCCGTGAAGAAGAACGAGGTTACTGCCGGCTGCATCATTGAGAAGATTGATGGCGAGGCTATCAAGGCGGGTAAGGATTACAACGCATTGCTCGATGGAAAGGCTGGCAAGAATGTACGTCTCACCATCAAGAACACCAAGGGCAAAACTTTCGATCTGACCATCAAGGCGATTTCACAGAGCAATCAGCAGGAGCTTCTCTACAAGCGCTGGGTGGATAGAAACCGTGCCATCGTGGATAGCGTATCAAAAGGTAGAATCGCATACGTTCATGTCAAGGCGATGAACAGCGAGAGCTTCCGCACCGTATATAGTGAACTCTTGAGCGACAAGAACCGCAACAAGGATGCCGTAATCGTGGATGAGCGCCACAATGGTGGTGGCTGGTTGCACGATGACCTCTGCACCTTGCTCAGCGGAAAGCAGTATCAGGAGTTTGTGCCTCACGGCAAGGTGGTGGGCAAGGATCCATTCAACAAGTGGACCAAGCCATCCTGCGTATTGATCTGCGAGGACGACTACAGCAACGGTCATGGTTTCCCATGGGTATATAAGGAGTTGGGCATCGGTAAGCTGATTGGTGCACCGGTGGCTGGAACAATGACTGCCGTATGGTGGGAGACCTTGATGGACCGCAGTCTGGTATTCGGTATTCCACAGGTAGGTTGCCGCGATATGCGTGGCACCTTCGGTGAGAACACCACCCTCTATCCAGACGTCGAGGTATATAATTCTCCAGAGGATTACATCACCGGTCATGATACCCAGCTCATCAGAGCCGTAGAGGAAATGATGAAGAAGTAAGGAAAAGGAATTTTTCCGAAAAATCATCTTATACATCAAAAGAGCGTGATTGCCAAATGAGGCTATCACGCTCTTTCTTTGTTAACATTAAAATATTCGAAGATGAAAGAAATCTAGCAAACTTTCTTCTTTCGCTCACAATAGCGTTCACATTGGGCACAGATGTCATATCCCAGCATGGCACCCAGAATGAAATCCTCTTCCGGCGTAAGCTGGCATAAGGGTTTGGTGACTATCATGCGGATAGCATCCAGACATTCCTTCTTACCAAAGAAGAGATTCAGACGGTCGTTGCCAACCGGCTGGATGATATAATCAATGTTCTGACGCTCTAATCTTGTTATGGCAAAAGACTCATATTTCTTGTTGAAGGTGTAGAGCACCAGGCGGCGCACGCCCTTCTTATATTCATATATATGATTCATCAGAACCTTCAAATCTACTGGTGTTGCGATTTCCTGCTGCATACTATCCGAATTAATCAAGTTTCTTATCAGGAATCAGAGAATTCTATGATTTAAAAATCTATGAACCCAAAATGACTCAAGATTCTATAGTCAGAGATTCCTATGACTCCTGAAAAATTATTTTTTAATACTAAAGCGCTGGTTTGATGGCCTCAATCCAGGCATCGATACGCTCCTCTGTCTTATCGTCCTCGTTTACCTCGTCAAGTGCGAGTCCCAGGAACTTGTCGCCATCAATCGCCTCACTGTCATCATAGGTGTATCCATCTGTAGAAACACCAGGCAATACGGTAGCACCAGCCTCAACGGCGGCATCATAGAGTTCCTTCATGCCGCCGCAGAATGTATCAGGGTAAGACTCGCTGTCGCCACAACCAAACAGGGCAACAGTCTTGCCAGCCAAGCCGGCACTCTTCAATGTCTTCACGCCATCATACCAGTCATCCTGCATCTCGCCGGCACCCCATGTAGAAGTACCGAGAAGAAGATTCTCATGACTTGCGATAGTAGCATCATCGATGTTAGCTACATCTACAGCTTCCACGCCCAACTTAGAGGCGATGGTTTCGGCAATCGACTGGCATGAGCCAGTAGAAGAGCCATAAATTACGATAGTTGTTTTCATTTGTCCTTAATCTCTTTTAGTTACATTTATTTTCGGGTGCAAAGATACAGCCTTTTCCCTTTATCTGCAATACCTAAAAATGATGGTTTCGGGAAAATACCTAGATATGGGGATAGAAGAATAGTTTTAGGATGGTTTATCCTAAAAAATAGTATCTTCGCAGCAAATATATAATCAAAGAACAATGAAATGATATGAAACGAATAGAAAGAACGGAATATCTCAATAAGCTGATTGCTTTCAAAGACAAGTCTCTTATCAAAGTGAGCAGACAATATCGGCAACATCCTATCCACCAAGCGCATAGCCAACATCATGACTGCCGACGGAAGAAAAATAGACCAGAAAACCGTGGAACGATCTTACACTTGATGAAGACCCTACTGCCGATTACAACGGTATCAAGAGAATCAATGCCATAAGAGGCTGATGGGAGAAACAGAGTTGAACCAAAAGAAAGTTTGGAAGTGACCTCTATGAGGTCACTTCTTCGTTCTGTTGGGTGCTTTCAGCCAGATATTCTGAGTATATCGCATACCTCTCAGATAGTGACACCAAGAATAACTGAAAACCTTATTTCGCAACCAAGAATATTCGAAAAATACCCTGTTGACTGCTTTAACCTTGAATTGTCCAGAATATGCAGCAGGATTCTTCACTGTCCAATACCAACAGTTGTGTAGGTTGATTGTGTTACGAGACACCAATGGAGCCTCATGCATCTTAGCCTTGAACCCGTTTGATGTCACCGGAGCATCCGCCACATCATAATTCCACCGTGCTCTTCCACTTTCACCATCCAAGGATTTGTTTGTTATAGTCACATCAGAAACATTCATTGTATAGCTTTCGGATATTGAGCCTCCGGCACTAAATCCAGCACTTGGTCCAGAAGTATCAAGCCCGATATTACCTCCAAAATCAACACTATATCCCGAAGTTGTACTATACGAACCTTCAGAAGTCGCAGGTCTAGGATCATGCACAAAGACTTCTGTTGGTGAGAAGCTTCCACCGTTTGGTTTAAAGATTTCGTGGTCATTGTCAATCTCTCCCAAGTAAAAACCATAGCATGTACCCTTGTTTTCCTTCCATTTATCAGAAAGCATCATCGTCGAATTGTTTCCAAGGATTTCTTGATGTACCATATAGTAATCCATATTTTGATCAAAAGAGTACACTGCATATATGGTATATGTTACTTGGTACAATGCGGAGCGACCTTTAGCCTTGTCATGCCCTGGATACGTCGGGTAATATATGTACGTAATTGTCTGCGCCTTTGTCATGGAATGAATATCGTTTGAGCCACCGTTGATATTGGGCTCGCTTACAACAGCTTGTTTTTCTATCCATGTGGCTACGGCATCTGCAAATAAACCATATGTGTAAGGCGTGTGCTCTTGGGAAAGATTGGCTTCTGCAAGCTCTGTCCTTGTGGTATCACCGTCCTCTTTGATTACCACTGACGATATTTGAGCCTCATCTGAGTCGTTCAGATCTTCGAGATGCATTTCTCCTCCCTTCTTATTGAAAGCATAAATATCATTGAAGTGCCCATTGCCATCATCGTCGTCATAGTCGTGCATAAGCGCATCTCCCAGTTTATATTTTTTTAGTCTTTCCATTGTGGCCTTCGACGGTTCAGTTATGGCTATTACGCCTCCTTTGTCATAAACCTGTTTCACTTTCTCCAACATATCGCCATCAATGGTCAAGGCGGTTTCGTTGTCGAGAACCACCACCCTCACGCTATTGTCATTTATTGACACGTTCTTTGTCAGGCGGTTTACAAGAGCAGAACCTGCTTCCTTAAAATTGTTACCCAACACTGCCGTTGGCAAATTGAGCTTAACGGAAAGTTGATCGGTCTTTGGCAGGACTTCTCCTGTTGGTGCGTCAAGTTCTTCCCAAGATTCGCTATCATCAGAACATGAGCAACATAACGAAGTCAACATTACCAAACACAACACGGACTTTACAAAAAACTTCATTTTCATTCTTATATTATAGTTCATATTTTAAAGAATTAAATGATTAAAGAATTCACTGGCAGCCTTATCAAGATTTTCTGCCTATTTTAAGTTGAACGTAAATTTATTCTTATAGTCTCGATTCACACAGACCGTAGCCTTGCGCTGAGAAAGATTATACACCACCGACCACTGGGTATGGCTCGTAGGATTGCCCGGAGTTTCTGCCTGACTCACGCCATTGAGCAGATTCATGGCTCCTTCCTCAGACAACTGATTGTTGTTCTGCTTGATGACGAATTCCATCATATCATAGCGGGTCTTGCCGTGGTTCGAGAGCTTCGGACCTTTATCAGAACATGCCATGGTTTCAGATACATAGAAGTTGCTGGCATAGCGCTTTTCTATCACCTCGCGGGTGTTTGGTAAGATGTCAGGATATTTAAAATAAGTTTTGCCATCCTCACCCGTATATTCATCGTCTATGTAAATCTTGCTCTGATGATCCTTGTCATACACGAATTCTACGATGGCATAACGGCCCGTGGCATCTGCCATGTAGAAATGATAGTTGCCGTCGTTATCCGGTATCCAGAGGTCATATCCGTCCAGAATCTTGAGAGCTTCATCCACAGTTCTGGCATGATCCAACATCATGCGCAAGGCAACGGTTGTAGTCAATTTCTTTCCCGTACTAGCCTGCTGGGTCGGTTTGCCGTCGAGATGGAGCACGGAAACGGCAAAGCCAGCCTCGTTCATACCGTCCATCAGGAGATATGGGAATGCCATGATATAGGATAGGTCTTGCGTCTTATTCTTCTCAAACTCAGCCTTGTTATATAGGATGTAATGCCAGAGATCCTGTCGGTAACCTATCCAGTAGGCATCCACCATACTGATGGATTTCAGTCCGCCTTTGGGTGCCGTACGAACCAGGGCAGCTGCTATCGGTTCGTTATCATGGGAGTAATCAAAGTTGCGCCCCATCAGATAATCGCCCGTATCGGGTGTCGTCACGGCAAAGGCACTGCAGCCTGCATCCAGCTTAACCCTTGCCTTGAGCCAGGATGGCGTCTTGTCGCAGAGGGTTTTCAATACGGCACCAATCAGATGGGTGTTGTCGGTGAGATTGAATCCTGATATGGTAGGGAGTTTGTAATCCTCCGTATAGTCAAGATAGAAGAATCTTCCGTCTTTCAAGTCCTGGATAGACCTTACCATCTCCAGTTTCTTGGCATCGGTCAGCAGACTGGCCGGTACGTCCTGATAGTGAGCCTGGTTGTATACTTCTTCAGGGTCATCATCGCTGCACGAAGACACCATAACCATGAAAAAGGTAAAGCAGAAAGTTAAGCATGCAAACATTAGCCACTGAATGCGTTTGCTGTTGAAAGTATTGTTTCTTTTCATAATTAGTGATATTTAAAAGATGAATGATTCATTTTATTTTTCGATGCAAAAGTAATGGAAAATAAGGTTCGATATGGGAAAAAATAACCTGAAAAATACTGATTTTTTAGGAAAACGGGAAAAAATAACCTCAAAAGCCGTCAAAATCACAGATTTTTATTATCTTTGCACAATAATAAAGCAAAGCTAAGCAATGCAAGGTTATGCTAAGCAATTCATCTATCAATAATGAATATATCCCTACGGAGTATGAAAGCAAAAAACTCAATAAGAACCAAGTTACGCAGGTTGGAATTCTCCTTGCTGAAGAGGGAATCCAATTACCTCGATCGCCAGCGCCAGTGGCTTCTGGTATGTTTTGCCGTGATGCTTTATCTAGGCATCCTGTCTAATATCCTGGGGTTGTCGGGAGCCTTCGATCCATTTTTTACAGCATCTAACATCGTCTTTCTGGTAGTTGTGGTGTCCTCGTTCGCTGCCTATCTCTTGGGTAAGATAGGGGTGGTGAAAGGGATAACCTTCCTTGCAGTAGCAACCCAGGTTTTCATAGGCATGGATATTCTGTATAGTGCCTTCGTGCCTACATTGAAAGATAATACGATGGTAATTCTCATCAACATGCTCATTCTTGCCGGCAACATGTTTTTCTCGCTGGCAGCTTATCAGGCTCGTCTTACCCGCTGGCTGGTAGGCATAGCCTTGGGAGTTTATCTAGTCTGTGTGATAGTTACGGGCAATGAATCGCTGCGTAATTATTTCTTTATGATGCTGTTGATACTGCTGTTTATCAGTGTGCTGAGTCTGGGCATTGCCCGAAATGGCGAGTATCTGGTAAATGCCAATAAAATATTGCAGCGAGAAGAGGAGGAACTGCTCCAGGTGTTGAGAATCAACAAGAAGCAGATTAAGGCATACGTGGCATTGGCCAAGGAGCGGCATGATGTGAAGCAGACCGAGCATTTGCTGGATTTGCTGGGTGAGGCATCGCAGAAGAATGTGATAGATAATGTATTGCAGTATATTCAGACCCGGGAATTGAGCAAGCAGAATCTGGAGCGTGTTTTTCCGGAATTGAGTTCATCTGAGAGGGAAATCTGTTATCTCATCCTGCAGAATAAGAAGTTGAGTGAAATCGGTATCCTGCTCAATAAGACAGAATCCAATATCACCACCCAGCGTGGCAATATCCGAAAGAAGCTGGGGATGAATCCTTCTGATAATCTGCAGAAGGTGTTGGAAAAGAGGATAAGGGAATGAAAGATTTTGCTGCGATAGATTTCGAAACGGCCAACCAGCAGCGTACAAGCGTCTGCTCGGTGGGCA
>ERZ1026886.932-NODE-932-length-13813-cov-5.137665_pt1 | contig 13813 bp, 1 predicted proteins | sample MGYA00380173_ERZ1026886 | MGnify/ENA primary metagenome ERZ1026886 (study PRJEB33269, sample SAMEA4719809) | human gut metagenome | biome: human-associated habitat; feature: organic feature; material: feces | place: Cameroon | collected 2013-10 ... | reverse complement strand
GCCATATCTATGCAGACTTTGCTAAGGACTTCGGCGGCGACTTCGAACGCAAGTGGAAGGCAAGTGCCGGCCTGCGCTTCGAGTTCTAATGTCTAAGTAAAGTAAGTTTATCCTTATTCATAACAAGCTGCGGCGCTGCCATGGCAGCGCTGCAGCTGAAGCACAAATCATAAAAAAGGCGAAGCAGTTGTCTGCCGTAAGGCGGATGGCTGCTTTGCTTTTTGATAGTTATCACAAAAATAAATCTGACTATTATTGCTAATCTTTGTTGTTTGAATTACATACTTTCAAGAAAAAGGAAAAAGCTTTTCAAAATATCACTTGACTAATATGCGAATAGCTGATAAACTTTGAATAGTAATGATTACTAACAACTAAATAAATGGTTAATTCATATGGATGTTAAATACGATTACTTAGAATAAAGCATGGATATGTTTTTAATCAAATGTTATCAGCGATTAGGAGAGGATATCCCGATATCTTCTTTGCAGGGAAGTTCGATGTGATCTCGACGCTGTTCCGCAACTGTGAAAGGGAATTGCTTCATCTATTAAGCCTTGACTTAAACCTCTTACAAAGGGATGAAGCAGTGATGATCTTAAGCCAGGGTACTGACTAATTGTATAGTTTAAGTAATAGGTCTACGAGATTAGGCATGCTTAAGAAATATGGATATTCCTGTATTTTTTGCTGGGAATTTATCCTGTTGCTTTTAGCATTTCCTAATCTCTTTTTTTGTCTGGCGTCAGGAAACTATTAACTTTACAAGCTGGAGCGGCAACTAAAGCTATTAAGTTATATTGTGAAAGCTGATTTGCCAGACAATCTGAACCACTGGATATGGAATCAGCGGTTGTTGTATAAGCAGCAGTTTGATTGATTTTCATATAAAGTATGCGGAGCTAAGCTCTGTGCAGAGGGAAAAGCGGTTGTATGGGTTGCTTTTGCTTTTTCCTGATGTGTTGTAAAGGAGGACTATATGCTGAAGCTAAGTCAAAAAAAGAGAAAAGCCTGCTTAGCACTGGCCGTTGCCGCGGCTGTTTTAGGTGCTAATAATGCTTTCGCAGCAAGTGTGGAGCATGATAAGGCCATCTACGAAAGTAACAATTATGGTAGTTCCATGCGCACGTACTGGCAGGAACAGGGGGTTTATGATGCTGATAAGCATACTTATACCTTTAATGAGGATATAAGCTTGAAGCCTAAGGCGTCAGAACAGGAGCTGAACTACTGGACTCCGATTTTCGGTGGTCTTTATGTTGCAGGCTATAATCCTGTAACTATTGATATGCAGGGACATCGTCTGGATATTGCCCAAAACGTTGACCAGGTTAGGGTTGGCAGTGTTCATAATATCAAGGCTGTCAGTGCCAATGGTATACACGTTACCTCTTCCAGCCTGACCATTAATAACGTTAAGGGAATGAATATTTCTGCCGGCGGTAGCTTTTTGTCTGTTGGCAACGTGCGCGGTATTTATGTTGCCGGTACCAACCAGGAGGGTGCCTATGGTGATGGCAAAGGTCTTGCCAGCTTAACCATTAATAATGCTGATGGCTGGGAGAATGCAATTACGTTTAAATCCAGTCAGGCGCAGGTAGAAAATGCTATTGAAGTAAAGAAGAATACCGGTACTGCTGATTTGAGTATTTCCGGCATGGTTGACCTGTATGTAGGCAATGACAGCGATGTAATTACTGTCAGCGGTGGCACCTCCTACTATGATATCAATAGTACGCCTACTGCGTATATCGGCGGTGGCGCAATCAAAGCTGCTATGGGGCGTGCTGGTTTGATAAGCGGTGGTGTGCTGTCTATCAATTCCAAACTGCAAAATGGTGAGATGGTAGCAACAGAAGGCAGTCGCGATGTACAGGTTGAGGGCAATTTCCTGGTTAAGGATTTACAGGAAGATCAGGGTGTTTTAACACTGGGCATGAATACCGATAAATCTTATTTCAAGGGTACTATCTTTAATGAAAACGGCAGTGGTGACGCTTATATGCTGCTGCAGAACGGTGCTCAATGGACGAATGCCAGCAAGGGCGGTTATGACTATCATGGCAGCAGCCTGAAGCAATTTGTTGGCGGCAATGGTGCTGCCAACACAGGCTACATTTACCAAAATGACAGTGCAACGCTAAATTTGGGTAACTATAGCGGTTATACAACTATTTTCTATGAGCACGGTAACGCAGGTATAGAAACAGCGGACTATACTGCCGGTAATACAATTGTTGGTACTGCTAAGGCAGGCAGCAATATTACTTTGATAACCAATAATGTTGATACCAATAATGATGCTACTGTTAATGCTGCGCTGAATGCGCTTGCAGGCAAGCTGTATTATAACGCCGCCAAAAGAGGCGATAATGCCTTGGAGGGTATGGCTGTGATTGCAGATGGCCTGACTTCTTCCTCCAAGGCTTTAAAAACTGCAGGCATTTATTTTAATGAAGAGACTGGACAAGGAAGCACTACTGCCGTTAGCCAAAATACGAAAAGAGATTTTACTACTACGCTGACTGGTGTTAAAGCAAATGACAGCGAATATGCTGATGCCGGCATTATAGCTGAAGATGGTAGTTATACCTTTACAAAGAATTCTACTATTACGACAGAGGGAGAAGCTCTCAATTCCTCACAAACGAATATCGTTATCCTTACCCAAAATGACAGTTCACTTTCGCTGGCAAGCAAGGGTAAGAAATCAGTTCTGGCAAGCACGCTGAATATCCAAAATAAGGGTAATGTTTCTATTACAGCTTCTGAATTAAAAGTTGCGATGGATGCCAGCGAATCAACTGCAGGAATTACCTCCGGTATTCAGATAGGTACTATGGATACGTATCTTTCCAGAGGCAATAATGTACTGTTAGTCAAAGGTGATACAACCATTGATGTAACCGGTAAAAAGGCTGTTATGGGCATTTATTCAATGACTGACAGCGAAACCGTTTTTGATGGAAATCTGAAAATAAATGTCAACAACACTACGGCTGATACAGATGCAACCGGTATCCTGGGACATTATCATACAAATGGTATATATGCTGGCTTTAATGATTCTACTGTAACTGTCAAAGGCGATGTGGATATTACTGTCAACGGCACAGGTATCCAGGCTAATAAAGGCGGTAAGGTCAATGTAATTGGCGGCGGTTCTGTTAAAATTGATAGAACTGATAAGGCCGACCAATATGCTTTAGAGGCTGAGGCTGCCGAAATATCTATGAACGTGGCAACTGATTCAGAAGGCAATGTGACTGGTGCAGGAAGTCGTAAGGTTGTTTTGGAAGGTAACCTGGGCGTTTTGGACAAGTCCTATGGTGCTGCTCCCAATAATGATGGCGTATCTGTTATTTCTTTGGGACTTGCTACGGAAGATTCCACCTGGCGTGGTGTGGCTTATAATGAATATAGGGAAAATGAAGCTCGAGCAGAGGCTACTCAAGGCACCGATACAAAGGATGGAAAAATTAATCTTTACCTTAAGCAAGGCTCGTGGATAAACGAAGCTTACGGTGCTGTTAAGCAAGGCTTCACTGGCAGCAAGGTAAATGTTCTGGCAGGAGGAAATGATGCAGCTAATGCAGGTAATATCTTCCAAAATGACAGCAACAAGCTGACTATTGACAACTACAGCGGCAACACCAATATTTACTACGCTCATACCGGCAACGGCGAAGCTGCAGGTGACTACGCAGCAGGCGACACCATTATCAAGAGCGCAGAAAAGAATTCTTTTGTTTCTCTGATTACCGACAATAAAGGAGTTGCCATGGATAATGCTGACAGCGTAGCTAATGTGCTGAACGCATTGGCAGGTAAGCTGACATACAGCAATTTCACTAAGGGTGAAAAGAACCTGGCCGGTTACGTGAAGATTGCTGATGGCCTTACTGCAAGCAGCGCAGCTATGAAAACAGGCGACATCACCTTTAATAAAGAGGATGGCAAGGGCACCTATGTTAAGAAGGAAGTTGTTGAAAAATTTGATTTTACTACTGCTCTGACTGGCAATAAAACTAAAGATGATGAGTACGAAGGTAATATTGACAGCACTGGCAAGTATACCTTTAGCAAGGATTCCACGATTACCCTGGCAAATCCTGAGGACAATGCAGGTGCGATTACTGCAGAGCGTGACTTTACTATTGAAGCTGCCAAAGACCTGAAACTGAAGGTTAATGCCTCAAATCAAAATTCCTATGGCCTTGTACAGGATGCAGGTAAAAATGTTGTTATCAACGCCGAAAACCTGAATGTTGATATTTCCAATAATAAGGGCAGAGCTGACGCTATTCATGTTAACGGCAATTCTAATGGTGAGCGTGGTTCCCTGACTGTTAACGGCAACCTGAACATGAAAGCAACCCATGATACAAGTGCAGATGTTGGCGGTGCATACACCTTGGGTGCTTACACTTACCAGGCAGATATTGTTATTAACGGCAACGTTACTTCTGCAATTGATGCAGGTGCTGGTGTTAATGCCTATTACGGTGCATCGCATCTGTATGCTTCCGGCGCAACCGGCGAGCAGAAAGAAGGACATAAGGCAGGCACGCTTACTGTCAACGGTAATGTTGACCTAAGCGGTACTGCACAGGGACTGTTTGCTAACATTGGCGGTGCTGTTGTTACAGTTAACGGTGGCGGTAAGATTATTCTGGATGAAAAGGCTGCCAAGAGCAATGGTTATGCAGCTATTCGTGCTGAGAACTCTACTGCTAACATGAACGTTAAGCTGGATGCTGCAGGCAATGCTACCAGTGGCCTGGGTAATGACGTTGTAATCAAAGGCAACGTAGTTGCCAGCGTTGGTGCAGTCAACAGCATTGATAAAAACGGTACGATGACCAGAGTTAATCTGGCACTTGATACTGATAAATCATCTTTGCAGGGTGCAATAGTTAACGGCTTTGACCGTGAGGATGGCACTACCGGTATTGATACTGAAGCTGACGAGGGCGGAACTGTAAGCAAGCACTTTACCGGTGAAAACAACCTGTGGCTGCAGAATGGTGCAACCTGGACCAATGCGCTTTATGGAAAATTGAAGTTCTTTAAAGATGATAAATACCAGACTCCTTTCATGGGCAGCCATGTAACCAACCTTACCGGCGGCAGTGATGCAGCACATTCCGGCTACATTATCCAAAATGATAGAAGAACGCTGACCATTGATAACTACAGCGGTAATACCAATATCTTCTATGCACACACCGGTAACGGTGAAGCAACTGACAACTACGCAGGAGGCGACACTATTATCAAGCATGCGGCAAAGGATGCTGCAGTAACCTTGATTACCGATAACACTGGTGTCAATCTGAATAGTGAAGACAGCGTAACAAACGTGCTGAATGCCTTGGCGGGTAAGCTGTACTACAATGCCTATATTAATAATGAAAGAAATCTGGCAGGTACAGTAAGCATTGCCGATGGACTGACAGCTTCTTCCTTTACTAAGACCTACAATTCCGGCGACATTACCTTTAATGATAAAACCGGTCAAGGCAGCTACGTAAAAGCTGAAGTTCCTGTACAGACTGAGTTCACAACCCAAATCCAGGGCTTTGCTGCAAGAGACACTGAATATATCAACGCAGGTATTACTACCGGCGACCAGAAATATACCTTTAAGAAGGACAGTTCTATTACCGTAGGCAATAAGGATGCTATCCTTGGCGTAGCAGAAATTCCTGCTGATTGGGTAACAACCTTCGAAAAAACCTTTAAGGGTGTAACTGTAGACGCAGGCGAAAATACGCTGACGCTGAAGACGAACCAAAGGGCAATCTATGCCAACGGCAACAGCAAGCCGAATATTACCAGCAATATTACTGCAGGCAAGCTGCTGATTACAGCTAACGAAACCAGTGCTTACAGAGATGCAGCCTTTGCCGTAGCAACTGGCGGCGCAACCCTGAATATCAATGCAGATATTGAAGGCACTGTTTATGGTACAAATAGTTCATCTTATGGCCTGTATGCTGAAAAGGGCTCTAAACTGACTGTTAACGGCGACATTACAGCAGTTAAGGAAAATGGCTATGGTATTGATGGCAAAACTGTCAGCAAGAACTATGGTATCCGCGTAAATGACGGTACTATTACAGTTAACGGCGGCGTGAACATGACTGTCAACGGCAAGGCAATTGCAGCTGATAAGGGCACTGTTAACGTGAACATGAATGCAGACCTTAGCGGCGCAGCAGATCATACTGTAATCCTGCAAGGCGATGTGACTGCTTCCAATGGCACTGTAAACCTGGGCCTGAACACTGAAGCTTCCAAGCTGACCGGTGCAGTAAGCGGCAATGTAAACCTGTATCTGGCAAACGGAGCAAGCTGGGATAACACTGGCGCAGCAAGCAGCGTAGCCAAATTGGCAGGCGGGGCAAGCAAAGCAGGCAATATATTTGCTAACAGCACTAATGCCATGACTATTGACAACTACAGCGGCAACACCAACATCTACTACGCTCATACCGGCAATGGTGAAGCAGCAGAAAACTACGCAGCAGGCGACACCATTATCAAGAGCGCCGCAGAAGGCTCTGTAGTATCCATGATTACCGATAACAATGGCATCAAGATGGACAGCGAGGACAGTGTAGCTAATGTGCTGAATGCTTTGGCAGGCAAGCTGACATACAGCAATTTCACTAAGGGTGAAAAGAACTTGGCCGGTTACGTGAAGATTGCTGATGGCTTGACCGCAAGCAGCGCAGCATTGAAGACTGAAAATATCACCTTCAATGGTGAGAATGGTAAGGGTGGCTACGTAAAACCGGAAAAACCTGTACAGACCGAGTTCACAACTCAGCTACAGGGCTTTGCTGCAAGAGACACTGAATATATCAACGCAGGTATTACTACCGGCGACCAGAAATATACCTTTAAGAAGGACAGTTCTATTACCGTAGGCAATAAGGATGCTATCCTTGGCGTAGCAGAAATTCCTGCTGATTGGGTAACAACCTTCGAAAAAACCTTTAAGGGTGTAACTGTAGACGCAGGCGAAAATACGCTGACGCTGAAGACGAACCAAAGGGCAATCTATGCCAACGGCAACAGCAAGCCGAATATTACCAGCAATATTACTGCAGGCAAGCTGCTGATTACAGCTAACGAAACCAGTGCTTACAGAGATGCAGCCTTTGCCGTAGCAACTGGCGGCGCAACCCTGAATATCAATGCAGATATTGAAGGCACTGTTTATGGTACAAATAGTTCATCTTATGGCCTGTATGCTGAAAAGGGCTCTAAACTGACTGTTAACGGCGACATTACAGCAGTTAAGGAAAATGGCTATGGTATTGATGGCAAAACTGTCAGCAAGAACTATGGTATCCGCGTAAATGACGGTACTATTACAGTTAACGGCGGCGTGAACATGACTGTCAACGGCAAGGCAATTGCAGCTGATAAGGGCACTGTTAACGTGAACATGAATGCAGACCTTAGCGGCGCAGCAGATCATACTGTAATCCTGCAAGGCGATGTGACTGCTTCCAATGGCACTGTAAACCTGGGCCTGAACACTGAAGCTTCCAAGCTGACCGGTGCAGTAAGCGGCAATGTAAACCTGTATCTGGCAAACGGAGCAAGCTGGGATAACACTGGCGCAGCAAGCAGCGTAGCCAAATTGGCAGGCGGTACAGGTGCAGCGGGCAACATCTTTGCTAACAGTACTAACGCAATGACCATCGACAGCTACAGCGGCAATACCAACATCTACTACGCTCATACCGGCAACGGCGAAGCAGCTGATAACTACGCATCAGGTGACACCATTATCAGAAGTGCAGCAGAAGGCTCTGTAGTATCCCTGATTACCGATAACAGCGGCATCAGCATGGACAACGAATACAGCGTTGCTAACGTACTGAATACCCTGGCAGGCAAGCTTACCTACAGCAACTTTGTCAACGGCGAGAAGAACCTTGCTGGCTATGTAAAGATTGCTGACGGCCTGACTGCTTCTTCTGCAGCAATGCAGACCGGCAACATCGCCTTCAATACTGAAGACGGTAAAGGTAGCCTGGAGAATGGTTCTCTGAAGCCTGGCTTTAAGTATCCTGAAACCCAAGTTCCGGAAAGCAACAAACTCAAACAAGGCATTACCGGCGATGCTAAGACTGACTATGAATACAAAAAAGACGGCATCCTGAAGGAAGACGGCACCTATGTATTCACTCAGGATCCGACTAAGATTGAGGTTGAAAGCGGCGCTGCAGTAGATGCAACCGATAAGGATATCGTAATCGACACCACCAAGGCTAAGCTGGAGCTGAAGGGTGAAACTGGCATTAAGGCCAATGGTGCGGATGTTAATGTTAAGGGTAACACCGAAATCAGCGGCAATGTAGGTATCGACGCAGCAAACGGCAACGTAACTCTGAACGGTAGCACTACAATCAACGCTAATGACGGTAAAGGCACTGCAATCAAAGCAGGCGAAGGCGGCAATGTAGATATCAATACCAACAATAGCGCGTTGAACATCAAAGGCGATATCAACGCCAATGGTGGTAACATTACCCTAGACAGCGGCAAAGCTACTGGCACCATCGAAGGCAACGTAAATGCAAGCAATGGCGGTAATGTTGAAATCAGCCTTAACGACAAGAACTCCACTATTACCGGCAGCTATAATGTTGACGCTGACAGCAGCATCGTAATGAACATTGCTAATGGCGCAACCTGGAACCTGACCGACGACGAAGACGATGCTGCAGGCATGTCTCTGTTGAGAATGGCTAAGGCTCCGGCTGCAGCAAAAGGCCTGACTGTTAACGGCGGTAAAACTGAGGCAGAAACCGGTTACCTGAATATGACCAAGAGAACTAAGGATCTCAAGATTGATCACTATAGCGGTTGGGAAACCATCATCTATGGTCACGAAAATGTAGGTGATAAGGTTAGCGACTACAAGTCCGGTAACACCATTATTGACAAGGCAGAAAAAGGCTCCGGTTTAATTCTGTACACCGATAACACTGGTATTGATATGGATGATAAGAAGGCTGTAGAAGCAGCATTGTCAGCACTGGCACAAAAGGCTCAGTACAATGATCATGCAGCAAACGGCGCTAACCTAAAGGGTAAGGTTAGAATTGCCGAAGGTTTGACTTCTGCCGGCAAGACAGGTGCCATGAAGTGGGATGAAGCTACCGGTATCGGCAAGTTTGATCCGAGCAGCATCAAGTTGTCTGAAATTACCGAGGGCGACTACGAAACCTTTGTTATGAAGGGCGTAAGAAGCGCAGCAACCACCTCCATGCACAGCTGGCGCGACAACATGCAGGACACCTACACCGGTGCAGACCTGGCAGATGCAGACGGCATCTTCGCTAAGGCATTGGGCGGCAAGACCAGCTCCGATGTTAAGGGCGTTAAAGATGACAACACCTACCGTGGTGTACAGGTTGGCTTGGACAAGGCTCTGGCAAACGGCTGGCATGCAGGCGTAGCATTCGACTACCGCAACGGCGATTCCAACTACCTGTTGGGCGGCAAGGGCGACAACCAGCTCTACAGCCTGGGCGTATACGGCGTGAAGAATTTCGCAGACCAGTCCTACCTGCGTGTAGCAGCAAAAGCCGGTCGTGTTGAAAACGAATACGACGTTTACAATGAAATCCGCCGCCTGAAGCTGCATGGTGATTACAAAGCCAATGCTTATGGCCTGACTATGGAATACGGCAAGACCTTCGGCACTGAGGCAAGCTACTTCACTCCGAAAGCACAGCTGACCTGGTCTCAGGTAGGCAGCAAGGATTACACTGCGCATACTCCGAACGACAGCATGAGAATTGACCAGGACGCTTACAGCAGCCTGGTAGCACGCTTCGGTGTGGAAGCAGGCGCTAAGAGCGAAAAAGGTCGCGTATATGTTGGCTTGTATGGCGCACATGAATTCAATGGCGACATCACAGCAAGCTACTTTGCTAAGGACGGCGGCTATAAGCACACCAGCTTCGACGGCAGTGACACCTGGATGGAAATGAGCATTGGCGGCAGCTATGACCTGAGCGACAACTGCCATATCTATGCAGACTTTGCTAAGGACTTTGGTGGCGACTTTGAACGCAAGTGGAAGGCAAGTGCCGGCCTGCGCTTCGAGTTCTAATATATTAATTTAGCTCTCTCATTTTTTTCATACTCAGCTGCGGTGCTGCCTTGTGCAGCGCTGCAGCTGAATAAAGCACAAATCATCAAAAAAGCGAAGCAGCCATCTGCCGTAAGGCGGATGGCTGCTTTGTTTTTGATAACTGAATCCGATAAAAAAACAATAAAATAATACCCTGAGTTGCTACTGCAAACGGTTATCTCCCTTACTGAAATGCCAAAATTGACAAAATCACAATATATTCAAATTTCACTTGACGTCGAAGGCTATATATGGTAAACTCTACATGATAAGAAATACCAATAATAGAAAACTGCAAGTGATACACCCCTATGAAAAAACACGCATAACAAAAGAAAGCAATTACTATAGGTTTTGCGTTATAATATTAATATAAGCAATTAGGTGAAGATATTTTGCCGAATATCTTCTTCACAGGGAAGTTTGATGTGATTTCGACGCTGTTCCGCAACTGTGAAAGTGAGCTGCTTTATCGTTAAGCTTTTGCTTAAACCTCTTACTAAGGGATAAAGCGGCAATGATCTTAAGCCAGGGTACTGACTGATTGTGTACATTAAGTGTCTACGAGATTAGACATACTTAAGGAGAAGGAAGTTCTAGGCGTTTAGTTTATGCAACTATCCTTTTGTTTTAGTGTGGTCTAATCTTTTTTATTTTTTACCATTAAAAGAATTTTTTTAATTTTTTTAGCAAGGATGTTGCAAGGAGTGAGAGTATGAGGAAAAATCAATCGAAAAAATGGCAGTTACTTACTGCCAGTATTATGATGTCAGTTTGTACATCATGCTTTACTGCACTGCCAGTCTGGGCTGCAGAATACGATGAACCGCTTGTCGGCTATGTTGATGATGATCTTGATATCATCGGAGACGATGGCAACACAGTAGAGCTGGATAAAGCTACTAACACTATTACCTATGATTTCCAAGGTAAGGACCATACCTTTACTGTAAAGAACGAAGATGCTGTTTCTAACTCCAATAAATATAGCTATGTCTACAATAACGTGGGCGCTGATGGCAGCAAGGGGACACTGCACATTTACCAATCCAACAACCTGTGGAATCCCTGGGCCGGTGTCAATGGCATTGCAGCCAGCGGCAACACTATTATCAACAGTAACCTGGATATCACTGCAACATCTGATTATGCCTCTGTAGGTGTGACAGCTGGCAATGGTGCTAATCTCGTTATTAATGGTAACGTTAAAATGCGCAAGGATGATCCTTCTAATCCCTGGGGCATTATCACTAAAAACGTTCATGGCAACATCGGTCCTGGCGGTGCAACCTCTATGGATCCTACAGACGTTAACTATACTGGAGCACGCTGGCAGCCTAGTGCCTTCAGCGTTGGCTATACTATGGGCGACATTACCGTTAATGGCAATGTAGACGTTGCTGTACGCGGTACTGCTGTCAATGTAGGTGCTTACAATTCGATGAAGGGCGTACATCCTTACAATCTCGCATCTATTAACCTGGTAGGCAATTCTATTAAAATTGAAACCCCGTCTGATGAAAGAAAAGAGGACGGCAGCTTTAAGGAAGCATATTATTCTCTGGCTGCTTATGGCGGTACCATTAATATCAACGTTCGTGACGCCAATAACAACCAGGATAAAAGCTCTATCGATAACGAAAATCTGGAGGCAGTTGATGGCAATACCACTAACCTTATCGGTAACGTAATTTCCCTGAAGCGCTCCGAACGTACAGATAAGCCTGACGTATATCAGGATGGCCGTGTTAACATCGGCCTGGTAACCAAGGACTCCACCTGGAAGGGTGTAGTTGATAACGCAGGCAAAACTCAGGCAGGTGAAGTTAACGTTTGGCTGAGCAACGGCGCACAGTGGACACACGAAGCAACCTCCAGAGTCGACGGCCTTGATTATACTCATATGCCTGCTTACAGCAAGCCGAGCTACGATAACTTTGATGGCGTATCCTATGTTAATAAGCTGGTTGGCGGCAAAAAGGCTGCTAACACCGGTTATATTTATCAAAATAGCGATGTTAAGCTGAACATTGCTAATTATAGCGGTTACAATACTATTGTTTATAAGCATAACAATAAGGGTACAGAAAAGGCTGACTTTATCGGCGGCGATACAACCATCAAGCATGCTGCTTCCGGTTCCAATATTACCCTGGCAACTGGCAACAACAATATTAACCTCAGTGATGGTGATGAGGTTGCTGCAGTGCTCAATGCGTTGGCAAGCAAGCTGACCTATGAAGCCTATGCGAAAGACAACGGCGGTGAAAGAAATCTTAATGGTAACGTTATCATCGCTTCCGGTCTTACTGCTTCCAGCATCACTGCTGATGTCAAAGGCTTCATCAAATTTGACGAAGAAACCGGTGTTGGCGGTTACGTTAAGCCGCAGGAGGGTGAGCAGAATTCCACTGAAATTACCAGTGGACTGACAGGTACTGCTTCTGATAGCGAGTATACTGCTGCTAATATCCGTCAAAATGATGGTTCCTATAACTTTACCAAGTCTACCACTATTGACGTGGAGGATGGCACTGCTATTGATGCCGCTGCAAATATTAAAATTAATGCTGAAGATGCAGCTTTGACCTTAGATGCCAAGCAGGGCATTGTTACTAACGGCCAAAATGTGGATATTGAGGCCCGTACCTTATACATTTCTGCAAAGGAAGATGCTATTGTTGCTGATGGCGGTAAGGTAACAAGCCTGGGCATGACCAATATCAACAACGAAGATAAATCCACTAATCCGGCAGCGAAGAATGCTATTAAGGCAATTAATGGCGCTGAGGTTATCTTGGGCAATGGTGTAATTAAGGGCAGTGTCATCAGTGATGGCTCTGCAGTTAGCATCAATAAGGATAACCTGGATAAGGACGGCAATTATAAGACCGGCTCTTTGGAAGGCAATCTTGCTATTGCAAACGGCGGTGTAATAGACCTGACCGTTGCCGGTTATGCACAAAAATTCAACGGCAGCGTTGTGAAGACCGGTGATGTGGCAACTGCAGCTGTTGGGGACGACGGTAAAGTTAATTTGACCGTTGCTGATGGTGCTGTATGGACCGGCGCTCATAAGAACGCTGATGCTGAGCTTAACCTGACTCTTTCCGGCGGTACCTGGAATAATACCGGTAAAGATGCAACCTTGGTTAATACCTTAAAAGGCGGCAAGGGTGTTGTTAAGACTATTAAATATATCAACCCGAACGGCGGCAATAACGAGGAAGTAGAAATTCCTGTTAACGGCTTTATCAGCATGGCACCTGATGCCGGTGCAGTTACCGTAGGCAGCTTCGGCGGTACTCATATCGTAAGCTATGACCATGATAATGCAGGCACTGATGTAAGTGATTACAAGGGCGGCAATTTCACTGTTGAAAAAGCAGATGAAGGTTCTATGCTGATTGCGGCAACAAATAGCAAAAACATCAAGACTAATGACCAGGATGCTGTTGAAGCAGCCTTCAAGGCATTGGCACAAAAAATTTACTATGGCAATGCAGGTGTTGATGAAAACCTGACCGGTAAGACTATGATTAGCTCCGGCCTGACCTCTTCCAGCATTTCCCGTTGGCTTGGCGATATGAAATTTGACAGCAGCAATGGTGGCGTTGGCAGCTTTGTCGGCGGCAGCGGTATCAA
>ERZ1026886.914-NODE-914-length-14063-cov-14.833809_pt1 | contig 14063 bp, 9 predicted proteins | sample MGYA00380173_ERZ1026886 | MGnify/ENA primary metagenome ERZ1026886 (study PRJEB33269, sample SAMEA4719809) | human gut metagenome | biome: human-associated habitat; feature: organic feature; material: feces | place: Cameroon | collected 2013-10 ... | reverse complement strand
GCTGGAAATTAAAGACATCAGGCAACTGCTGCAACAGATTTGCCGGTCCACGCTTGCTCGATTTCTCGTTCGAAAAGTTCGCCCTCTTGATGGCATCACCAAAGAATCGCATCTTGCAGTAGAGGTCGTAACGCTCGCTCCAGCGGATGAACTCGTCAATCTCCGGCTCCCATTTGCAACCGTTCGCCACATACAGCACACACGCCTTCAGGTAGGCGATGACGTTGGCACGGAAAGAAAGATTCTCGTAAACCCGGTCCTGAGAGAGACGCGAGAACTCAGCATTCTCATCCTTCAGTTTGAGGGCAAGCTGGAATGCCTCAGGACAGTCAATCAGTCCCCTGGCGTTGTTCAGATTCTCGATATAAGGTTTCAGTGCCTCACGGTAAGCATCATCGTAATCGCCAAAGACAGGCATTTCATCACCGATTTCACGCTCCGGAATGGTACAGAAATTGATACGGCTGGACCATCTGTCAAAACTTTTGAGAAGTAACGCTGTCCTTTCTGGATAGTGGTAGATGCGTTCCAGTTGAATCGGATGGTTACACGCTCCGTAACGCTCGATATGCCCACGCGAGTCTGGCCGTACTGGTTGTCGCTATCTGAGGCAAGACACATGATACGGAAATGCTGGTTTCCGGTACCCTTCAGAGCATCAAACTGATCCAGCTCATTGAGCGAAGTGTAAAGAAATCGTCCCTGTGCTTCAGCGGTACGCATCACGAATGCCGGATTGGTCATATCAGCATCAATCTCCTGGATAACGAGGTTGTCCGGTCGCTTGCGTTTGTCCTTATTGGCACCCTTGCGTATCATCTCCTCCTTCCATTCCTTCTCACGTTTCAGATTCTCGGCATCCCGTTTTCGGATATCTTCCATAATATAGTTAATCGGCTTATTAACAGATGATTTACCTGCACCCGTACCGGCAAGCAAACACGTAGACAATGTAGCCTCATGTACTACATTATCAATGTATCGGAAGCTCGTCTGCCAGAGATGCGTAGCCAACGGAGGGAAGATAGCATGCGCCACTGCCGGCTTATAAACCTCCGGTGTCCGAGATATCAGCAGTTCTACCAGCTTCGGCAGTTTCTCCGGCATCTCCGGCGGTTCCGGATAATCCTCCTCAGTACTTTGAACTTGGAACATTGAACTTTGAACTGTATGATTACCATCGGCTCTTTCAACTTTTAACTGTAAACTATTAACTTGCCGGCTGGCCTGTTCTGCGGTGGCATTGATGCGGATAACATCACGTGAGAAAGGTTTCGAACTGTCACCATATTTCGCATAGAAATCATGGATAAGTTGGTGGCAATCCGGCTCCTGATAATAGCTCGGCATTTTCTCAGCCACCACCTTCATCAGTTCCTCCTCGCTCATCACCCTCGAAGCGCCGGCACTCATGATAGCCAGCAGGGAGGAATGTCTTGATCCTACGGAATCAATCGTCATCCCCTTCAGTCCCGCTGATTCCTGAAACAAATCAAAGGCTATCAGATTTTTCTCGCTGGCTTCCCCCAGCTCACCAGTGCCATAATTGCCTCCAGGATTCCCGAGATAAGAATCATCAGCATGATTGCTATTACCAGATTGGGCAGGCTGAACAGCAGTGCCAGCAGGAGCAGCATAATCGCCACGATTGCCCGAAAGTCGATTGTTTTCATTATTTTTACTATTGCTATTAACTGTAAACTGTAAACTATTAACTATCTTGCCGTCCACGGTAAGCCCACGATTAAGGAACGCTTGTCTGCGAGCCTGTATTTCGCTCTCCGGCAACACCGCACACCACATTTTAGACCGGTAGATTTCCGAGTCCTTATCCGTCAGGAAAATCATCCTCTCAGGTGTGATACAGCTTTCATCATACGGCACGCCCAGTGCCTCACAATACGCCTTCTGCGTCTCCTCGATGGTCATCCCAATCGGCATTCTAATCCCGATATGCAGTTTTTTGCGAGCGCTATAACAGAGATGCAGCAACGAGCCGTTCCATATCCCCGAAGAGCAGTTCAGCTCGCGCGCCTTCTCAATCGCCTTCTCCACATACTCCTTATCATCCACATCGATAATCGTCTGGAAGAGAAAGCTTTCCGGCATCGCATTCTCCTGTCTGCGCACATTATTCCTGAACATGCCGTAGTGTGGACAGAAGAAAGGCAGCTCACTCTTCAGCCTCTCCTGCGCCTTCTTCACCGCCTGCGCATCGTTCAAATCCACTCCGTCAATCGGCAATTCACCCCGAATCTGCTGAATCATCTTTTTAACGGCAGCCGATTCAATCACCTTATCATAAGTATCCATGCGATAGGAAAAAACTTTCCCTTTATTTCCCTTGCGATAAGGATTAATTGCCACTACATGTACTATTCCCATTTTACCTCCATATTTTTATTAATCGAACACTTCGCTGTTAATCATGATATACCCTGAGCCATAGCTTACATTGATAGGCAGAATCAGCGAGTTATCAGAAATCTCCTGAACTCCGTTCGCCTCGAAGAGCGAAGCATTCTCAGCATCATTCAGTCTGCTCTTGACGAAGTCTATTACCCATTTTGCCGCAATCTTCTCGGCAGCAACATGCCTGTCTACGAGGTCCTTCACCAGCTGTTCATCGCAGAAGTTGATATCCGCATTCACGTTCTCTGCCTCCGCTTCTTCCTTCCCCATTTCCTGGTTCTCGAAGAAGAGGTTATACTTGATTTTCATATCCTTCATCATTACGATGTTCAGATTTTTCAGTTCCCCCTCCGAGTCAGCAATCGTCTCATAGAGTTTCTGTACCGACTTCTTGAAGATGTTCTTCACGTCCATCAGACAGTAATAGATTTTGCCGTCAATCACCACCACCCTCAGTTTTCCGTACTGCGGATGAGTAAAATAAAAAGGTTTCATTGCTTTCATCTTATAAATTCCTTTTAAAACAGTTGGGCGCTCCCACAACGGTTGATGTGCCTATACACAAAAGCCCCCGAAACCCAGACCATATCGGTTCTGAATTCCGGGGGCAAAGGTACAACAAGATGCTGAAACCTACCTGGTACGTACCTGGTACGCGTACCAGGTACGAATTAATTTACGAAACGTTATTTACGTTATATAACAGACTAGCTAACAGATATTTATCGATTTTGCAGTTTCTCCGATAAATCCAGACATCTGTTGCTGGTCCATCCCTTTATTATAGGCAGAGCGAAGATTCTCCTTGTCAATATTCCAAAAGGTACCGAACACTACCCATACATTCTGTATGCCGAGTTTGGTAGAAATCTGGAATGCGAGAACTGCAGTTTTAGTTACAGAGAGTCCCTTAGGCTGGAAATGCTCATCAAGAAAGCCATGTATCGCCAAACTGGAGAGCACCATTAACCCCTGAGGATTAGCAAGAGATTCTGGCAGCGGACGGAATTTCTCTTCTGCCTTTGCCTTTTCTTCCTTCTTCTTAGGTCCATCACCATAATTTTCAATATACGTTGCATTATCGTGCAATTCGATTGTTCTATTATCACTCATGATTACTATGCTTTTAGATTCCATATAATTTACAATAAACTCACTGTCCAGACTTAAATAGACATCTGTTATAAAAAAATATAGTGCCTTTATCCTCGACAGACTACGCTTGATTCGCGTACTTAAGTTTTTCTTCATATTGCATTATTATTGTAGTTGTTTTAAGTTTCTTGCCTCATTATAGCAGAGTATGAGTGTTTGCGCTAACAATTTATGAGGGCGTAAGCAGCCTGGAGTGCTGGTGATCGCCTCTTATCGTGAGGTGTGGGACCAATTCTACATCATTTTTCCTTTTTGTTGAATATTTAAGTTAATAAAATGACCGAAAGATGCGTTTTTCAGTATCTAAGGCCGGTTAATTCTATCCTCCTCCCATTTTTCGAGATGCAAATATATAAAAAATATTAATACACACGCAAGCCAAGTTTAATATTAACACGATTTTAACACAATTAGTAACAGAAAGCAAGTTCTAAACACAAGTATAGTATAAGTTAAACACAAAATCATCATCAGAAGTCGATATCGAATAGGAAGAAAACACTTATCATAGGTATTTATATCTCCTATTTCGTGTCTGCAACATTTCTGTTGTGCAAGAAACATGTGCATATAACGTATAGATATAGAACCATATAGAGGAATATCAAATTGGCTGTTCAATCAGATTGAACACTTAATATTTATCAGGCAACAAAAAACAAATCTCAATGAAGGTGATTACAATATTTGGATTCTTTTCGTCTTTATGATAATCTTATTTGTTTGTAGCAGTATACTAACATCACGACACAGATGATTGGGAACAGACTATTTATGAAGTTAGATTAAAACATAAAAAACAAACCTAAAAGAATCAATTATGAAGAAATTGAAAAATCCTGGCGCTATCTCAGGAATTACCTCTAAGGTAATGTTGGTTTCTACTATCTTGTTGACTCCAACAACTATGATGGCAGGTAAAATTCAAGGAGGAATTCAAACACCTCTTTCTGTAGTGCAGCAGTCAAACTCCATCAATGGTACTATTGTTGATGAGACTGGTGAGCCGATGATTGGTGTAACCATCAAAAAGAAAGGTAGTGGTGTCGGTGCCATTACTGACATGGATGGCAAGTTTTCTGTAAACGTACCTGCTGGTACAGTCTTGGAAATCAGTTACACTGGTTATAAAACTCTTACTGTTTCTGCCAAGCAAAATATGGGAATCAAGATGGAGCCTGATGCTATAGGTCTTGAGGAGTTGGTTGTTGTAGGTTACGGTACACAGAAAAAACGTGACTTGACAGGCTCAGTAGTATCCGTTAAGAATGAAGATGTAGTAGTTGCTCCTACCTCCAACGTAATGGAGGCTTTGCAAGGTAAAATCGCAGGTCTTGATATTACAAAATCCAGTGGTCAGGTTGGTGGCGGAGTTAATATTCTGCTTCGCGGTTCTCGTTCTATCTATGGCGATAACAGTCCTTTGTTTATTATCGACGGTCTGCCTGGAAGCTATGATGACATAAGCCCTAACGATATAGAGAGCATCGATGTATTGAAGGATGCTTCATCTACCGCTATCTATGGTTCAGCAGGTGCCAATGGTGTCATCATTATAACAACCAAGCGTGGAGCGAAAAATTCCAAGACAAAGGTTAATTTTGACGCTTTCTATGGTTGGAGTGGTTCTCCAGAGTACAAGAGTGGCATGACTGGTGATGAATGGGTTAATTATTATACAGAGGCGTATAAATATAAAAATGGCGTAGCTCCAGCGAGCGTTTCAGACCTCTTCGGTGGTAACCAGGATTATGTAGATGCTTATAATGCAGGAAAATGGATAGACTGGGTAGATCAGGCTATGAATAATAGAGCTACGACTCAAAAATATTCACTTTCCATCCAGGGTGGAACTGACAAGACAAATGTATACGCTTCATTGGTGTATAACCGTGACCAAGGATTACTGTCTAATGAGAAACTCAACAAATATTCTGTACGTTTGAACATCGATCAAAAGGTATTCGACTGGTTTAAAGCTGGTGTGTCGACCAATCTCAACTATAGCATCCGTAATCGCGGCGACAACAAGACATTCACAGGAGCATTGAGGGCTTTTCCTCTTGGTGATGTTTTTGATGAATTTGGCGAGTATAACTCTGAGTATATCAATAACCAATACTCTCCTATGGGCGATTATATCAAGAATCAGTATGACAATAATAATCGATATACCTATATCAATGCAATTGGTTATGCAGAGATTACTCCTTTCAAGGGTTTGTCTTACCGTACTCAACTTAATGGTTCGTTAGGTCATGGTCGCCAAGGTACTTATTGGGGCAATTTGTGTCATGCCAACAGACCTACATATGCAGGTTCGCCTCACGCACAGATACAGAACTCAGACAGTTATAGTTATACATGGGAGAATATTCTTTCATACAATTTCAGCATTGCTAATGACCATAACTTTGGTGTTACAGGCGTTACTTCTTGGCAGAAGAATTCTAATGAATATACAAATGCAGATGGTAGTGGCCAGGATTTGGACATATGGAAGTATTGGCGTTTGTTGGCAGCCAATAGCCAACGTGTAGAGTCAGGATTGACAACCACCCAAAAAATGTCATACGCCTTACGATTTAATTATTCCTATAAAGGTAAGTACCTCTTCACTTTCTCAAATCGCTGGGATGGTGTGTCATTCTTCTCTCCAGGTAAGAAATGGGATTCATTCCCTGCAGGAGCATTAGCTTGGCGCGTGTCAGACGAAAGCTTCATGAAAAGCTCAGAAAAGTGGCTTGACAACTTGAAACTCAGAGTGGGTGCAGGTATTACAGGTAATTCTGGTGGCGTAGGTGCTTATTCAACACAAACAAATGCCTATAAATACACTTCTGCCGGCATCACTATAAATGGCAACATAGTGCCGTTCACTCAATATACCGGTACCTATGGTAGTCCTTCTTTGGGATGGGAAAAATCTTATAATTGGAACTTCGGTATAGATATGGCTGTACTCAAAGGACGTCTTGATGGCAGTTTGGATTTCTTCACCACTAAAACACGTGGTTTGCTCTTCAAGCGTACTATGCCTGTAACAAGTGGCAGCACTGGTTGGGGCTCTCCTTTGGCTAGCTGGGAAAATATTGCCAAGACTAGCAACAAGGGTGTGGAGTTCACCATCAACAGCCGTAATATCGTTACCAAAGACTTCAAATGGAATACCACATTGACAGGAACTTGGAGCAAGGAAAAGATCGAGAGTTTACCTAATGGTGACTTGATTTCAGAGAATCTTTTCGTGGGTAAGCCTATTCATGCTATATACGATTACAAGTATGCTGGTATCTGGGGTACTGATGCTTCACAGGAAGAACTTGATAAGTATGGCGTGAAACCTGGATGGGTAAAGGTTGAGACGATTGAGAAATTTGACGAAAATGGCAATGGTGACGGAGGTGCGCATAAGTACAGCCAGGATGACCGTCAGGTGTTGGGACACGAGAATCCTAACTGGATTATTGGTCTTAACAATACTTTCGTATATAAGGACTTCGACTTGACTATCTATGCAATGGGACGTTTCGGTCAGACTATCTATAGCAAAATGCTCGGTTCATATACAGCAAAGTCTGGAATTGGTACAAATCAAATTTCAGGTATAGACTATTGGACAGAAGAAAACCAAGGTGCTTATTATCCACGCCCTGGTAGTGGTGATGACCAAACGATTGGTAATACAGCCATCAATGTATATGATGGTTCTTTCATCAAGATAAAGAACATCACATTGGGTTATACACTTCCAAAGAGCATCTCTAAGCATGCGCTTATGGAGAAGTGCCGTTTCTATTTTACTGCCTACAATCCTTGGATTTTTGCTATGGACAGTAAGTTGAAAGGTACAGATCCAGAAATGGGTGGCTCGGATACTTTCCCAACTTACAAGCAGTTTGTTTTTGGTATAAATATCACATTCTAAACAATTAAGAAAAATGAAAAAGATGAATTTTAAGAATATATTGTTCTCTGCAGCTCTCGCTGCTGGTGCGATGTCTTTAGCTTCGTGCTCTTTGGAAGAAGAAAACCCTGGTGGTTTTACCATGGAGAACATGGCAGCGAACTCGGTTGAGTCTTACCAGACTTTGCTTAATCAGTGCTATTTTGGTATGGAACGTTTCTTGTATGGTACGGATGGTTTCATGGAATTGACAGAAGGTGATACAGACCTCTGGACTTACCAGGGAAATCAGAATACTTCCTATACTCAGTATTTTTGGTTCTTCGCAGGTGCAGCACCTAACACCACCTATACAAATGGTATCTGGAACTCTCTCTATGATGGTATTGGCAGTTGCAATATGGCTATCAGTTTGGCAAATAAAGCCCCTTTTAAAACTGAGGCTGAGAAAAATGCCAAAGTTGCAGAAGCAAGATTCTTGCGTGCTATCTATTATTTCAATGCTGTAGAGCAGTTTGGTGGGGTTACCATGATTACTGAACCGGCTAGCTCAATGAATTTTGCTCCTACACGCACAGAACCTCTAACGATTTATAAGGACATCATCATTCCTGACTTGGAATTTGCGGCGGAATGGCTGGATAAAGGCAATGACGCAACTACTACACAGCCTACCAAAAAAGCTGCACTTGGAATGTTGGCAAAAGTTTGTCTGCAGACCAAAGAGTATGCTACGGATGAGTATATACCTGAGGCGCTTGATGCAGCAAAAAAGCTGATAACAGACTGTGAGTCGGGTGGCTCTACATATGGTGCTTACATGTACCCTACGTATGAGGAGGTTTTTGCTGAGAAAAATAATAAAGAAAATAAGGAGGCTCTATGGAAGCATCGCTGGTATGCTGGCAGCGATGGACATGGTTCTAGTAATGGTAACTTCAAATTGAATCGTAACAATGAGAAGTTCCTCTGTAATATCAATAAGTTTGGTGCTCGTGAAGACAATCAGACTAGCCGTCTAACATGGGAAGGCAGCCAGGCAGGTATCTTCATGCCAACTCAGTATTTGCTCAATCTATATGTACAGCAGGATGGAACACTAGACCCACGTTTTCATAAGTCTTTCACTACTCAGTGGAACGCAAACAGGAATTATGAGTGGGACGAAAGTTCAAAGAACAACTTTGGTAAAGAAGATGCCATTGTCGGCAAGAAGATCAATACAGGCGACTTGGCCATCAAAATCGTGATGCCTCAGGATGCAGATTATGCAACGGAAGTAAGTAAGAAAGCTACAGCCAACTACTTAGTAGTAGATTATAAGGATGTATATGATGATGCAAATAAGAATGTGATAAACGAGCGTGGCGCAGGTGAAAACATGTTCCGCTACTTCTATCCATCTCTTAACAAGCATAATAGCAGCAACTATTATGTTGCTAATGCCAACAAAAAACGTAATGGAAACTTGAATGCTACATTCATCATACGCATGGCTGAGATTTACCTCATTGCAGCAGAGGCTGATATCTACCTAAATGGCGGATCTAAAGCTATGGGCTATATTAATAAGGTTCGCCAACGTGCAGGAGCTACCCCTCTCACTGGTTCCGCTTCTGTTCGTACAGTGTTGGATGAACGTGGTCGTGAGTTATGTGGTGAATACTGCCGCTTCTATGATTTGAAGCGCACAGGTATGTTCAAGGACAATTCATATCTACAGGCTACACATCCTGACTTAGCTAGGTATTTCAAACCAGAGTATGCTCTTCGTCCAATTTCAACAACCTTTACAAATGGTATTATTAATGGCGCAGAATACCAGAATCCTGGTTATTAATTTTTTTAGATTTAACTAATATATACTCGAGTAGGAGGTGAATGCTGATAATAGGTGTTTATCTCCTACAATCTTATGATTCCCAACACAGCCAGGGCAATCTTCTGTTTTACAATAAATTTAGTCATATATCTTCTCCATTTAAGATAGACTAAATTTACTTCCTCAATCTTGAAAGAAGAGGTGGTATACGATTTTTTTAATGATTCTCAGAAAAGTATACAAAAAAAAGGGAAAAAGTGAGCAATTTACGTTACTCGCCTTCTTCCCCTTACTTTTATGATTTTACGGTAGGTGCATCGCTCTGCACAATCCTTATTTCATTGCAATCTTGATAGAATCCTTACCCACTTTGGCGATAACCAAAGACTCGGATACAGCATAAGAGGCAGCACCATTGGCTGCAACCGCAGAGCCGAGATACTTGCCGTCAGCTGCGAAGAACTTCACCACCTCGCCATCGTCAAGCCCCGAGAGGGTGATGATGCCATCATGAGCCGAAGCCACTACGCCCCGTGTTCTTACCTGGTTGATGTTGGTACCATTATCCAGGTTAGCATTAATCCAATACAGCGTAGCCTCCGCCTTATCAGATGCCGAATAGCCATCAGCGGTTGCATAAACTGATATGTTATAGGCTGCAGAAAGAGTAACCTTGCCTTCCTTGTTATAAGCATTAGAAGCCATATCAGCATCCGTAATTGTATAATGATACTCAGCACCAGCCGTTTCACTAGCAAACTTCAACTCTCCTGATTCGTAAGAAATAGATGGTGTGGCGCAAGGAGTAACTGGCTTGGTATCATCACCAGATTCACTTGGGTTCCAGGCGTAGATATATTTATAATAAGAACCTAGAGTTTTTTTATAATCCTCTAGGTATTCGCTTGGCACGTTAAATATGCAAGTCGTAGAGATAGATGCATCCGATAAATTTCTCGGTGTACTACCCTTAAAATACATGGTTTCAAGACGACTACAATGCTCGAAACAAAAAGCACCCAGCGATGTAACAGATGAAGGGATAGTAACAGAAGGCAAACTACTACATTTGCTGAAGCAAGACATTCCTATTGATATTACAGATGATGGAATCGTAACAGAAGTCAAGCTACTACAACCACTAAAACAAAACTGCCCCAACGAAGTAACAGAAGACGGAATCTTGACAGAAGCCAAGCTACTACAGCCACTAAAGCACTGATATTCCAATGATTTAATAGCAGAAGGAAGGATAACTGAAGTCAAGCCACTACAATTATAAAAACATTCTTGTCCTATCGATGTAACAGATGAAGGTATAATAATAGAAGTTAATTTACTACAGTACCAAAAGCACCTCTCCCCAAGAGATGTAACTGACGACGGAATCGTAATAGAAGCTAAACTGGTACAATTATAGAAACAACCATCACCTAAGGATGTTACAGCTGAAGATATGGTAACAGAAGCCAAGCGACTACAATTATAGAAACATTCTTGCCCCATCTTTGTAACAGATGAAGGAACGTTTATAGAAGCCAAATTACTACAATCTTTAAAACAATAATTTCCCAGAGATATAACAGACGAAGGGATAGAAACAGATGTTAAGCCACTACATCCCCAGAAAGAATTATCCTCAAATGAAGTTACAGAATATGTATTTCCATCTTTCGCTTTAATATTTTCCGGAATCACAATATCACCTGTATATTTTTCGGCATTAGCAACAAGTGAGGCTGTTTTGGAGTCGGAATTTAGTAAATATTTAAAGCCATCAATTACTTCGTAACTGACACCAGCTAAAGCGTTGCCAGTCATCATAATCATCATAACTAGCAAAATGACAGTACGCTTAGAAAAGCCGTTTGACACTTTACGGACATATAACCCCGTACATTTAAATAAAGTAAAATTTCTCATAATCTTAATTGTTAATTTTCAAAATTATAGTATATAGTGAATCGATTTCAATAGCAATGTAATCTCGCCATTCGGTTTATTCTACAATTGCAGAAATTTCATAACTTTTAGTACTGTCCGAACGTCTTAGTTCTTCCCTCAACACAAAAGGTTCCTTGTCCCGGCTTACACTAATTCTTACATAGCTGTCACTCGTTGATGTTACCACTGCCTCACTGTACACTTTCAAGAAAACTTTTTGCCCTTTTTTAAAAGGACCAAAAGTTCCTTCCCAGCTAGGATTCTTGGTACTAAAATGCTCCTCTTTTTTATCTCCCTGGCATTGTATCGATACGCCCAAAGCTGATCTATTTATATTCATATGAACCTCATACTTCACATAATAGCGAACCTCCTCTAGAGCAGGGTCGTCATAATGATCATCATCACTTGAACAACTAACAAGGCAACTAGAGCAAACCATAAGAAGAACACAAAACAATTTTAATATATACTTTTCCATAATTTATGTTTATATCATTATTTACTTAATCTCATCACTATTCATATCAGCCATTTTTTTCATTAACTCACCCATCTCGCTTTTCAGTTTCTCGAGTTGTCTATCACGTCTTTCTTCTTTGGATAAAGTCGTAATTGTCAGGTCGAGTTTCAACATAGCTTTAATTGTGAGAATTATTTTGTGTTTGCCTTTCGTTGAGTTAGGAACAGAAACCCAGAAATCACCACACGGAAGCTGATTAGAATAAACCTGTATAGACGTAACTAAATCTTCGGAACCATTCGTCAGATTTAGTTTACTAACATCCCTTGCACCAATACTTTCTATTAATTTAACAAATACCTCACGCCCATTTCGATGTTTCAAATCAAACGTCTGTCCATCAAAATCTACCAAAAGAGTATTATCAAGTTTACGAGTTCGCTTCTCACCCAAATCTATATTTACACCTTGATTTTTAAGGTTTTGCGCCTCCATATGATTGAGTATTTCTTCTGGCACAAGTTTCACCTTCAAGCCCAAATGGAGTTTGTCATTAATCGTATTGAGCTGAAGATATTTATTACTAGTTCCACCAACGGTATTCACAAACCATCCATGCCCGATAGATTTCATGTATTTAGCAAACTGGAGATAGGGTTCTTTCGTAAATACAGGCAGATGAGATATCTCAAGAGCGACTTTACTCAATCGTTCTCCTCCAATAAGCCTAAGCACTTCCAGATACGTAGATTCACTCGTATGATGGAATATCCATCCATGCTCAGGAACCCATACCAGAAGTTTATCTGATTTATTTCGTTGCCTCATCGTTGGTACTACTAATAATTATTAAATGCAAAGGTAAACAAAAAAGCGTAACGATGCTCAGCAAGTTGCATATTTAACGTTACTTTAACTTAGCGATACCAATATTAAAAAAATACGCCGAAATTCCGTTATACAATGTTAAATAGCATATTTAGAATGCAAATTCTTAAACAAGAAGTTGGCATTTTGGAATGAAATTAGTAATTTTGCAGCAACAGTTCCTGCCACGCCTCTTCTTGAAAGCGTACCACGGCAGGACTTCGTGTTTTTATATTATATAAAGTAGTATGCAGTATACAAAACAAGCAATGGATTTTAATTGTCAACTTAACATTTTGAAAGAACGCGGGCTGACAATAGAAGATGAAGAAGAAGCTATGAAATTTCTTCATTCTGTAAGCTATTTTCGTTTTGCAAACTACCTACAACCGATGGAACATAATGCAGAATCGCATAGATTTGCACAAAACAGCAGTTTCACTTTTGCAACTAATTTATATATCTTCGACCGAGAACTTCGTTCTTTGATTTTTACGGCAATTCAAGACATCGAAATAGCATTCCGTACTCGAATCATCCATTATTTTTCAATGGAACATGGTCCGTTTTGGTTCATGAATGCCAGCAAATTTAAGAATCAAAGTATTTTCAATTCTTGCCTTGACAATATAGCAACCGAGGTAAATCGTTCAAGAGAAGATTTTATTTCAGAATACTACAACAGCTACACGGCTCCCTCATTTCCACCAGCTTGGAAAACTTTGGAAGTAGTTTCCTTTGGTACACTATCCAAATTGTTTTGCAACTTCAAAGACAACTCTGTCAAGAAGAAGGTGGCAAAAGAGTTTCTACTTCCACAATATCTATATTTAGAGAATTGGATAAAATGTATTGCGGTGTTAAGAAATGCTTGCGCTCATCATGCTCGCATTTGGAACCGACGTTTTCCAACAATGCCTATAATGCCCAATTATTTACCTTCTCAATGGCTTATTACTGGCAATTTTCGTCCCAATAAATTGTATCCTCAACTGTGTTGCCTTGCATATTTGGAACAATCTATAGCTGCAAATGGAAGTTTTTCCAAACGCCTTTTGAAACTCATAGATAAAAGTGAGATTGTAAATACTCGTTCTATGGGATTTCCACAAGAGTGGAAAAACGAACCGTTGTGGATTATAAACGGATAGGAATGTCCGGTAACTTAATTAAGTGAAACAACGGGCACCAGCACCACCAAGCATTCTGGCAATTCTGGTACCACCATCTATAAAGATAAGTATGGACAGGTTACCCGAAAGGGAACAGTTAGGGGCAGGGTGCCAAAGAAAAGTTCCGATTATTATTACGGATGGAGCAGTTCTAAATCAAAAGGTAAATAATCTGGAGAAGTTCTCCCCACTGGCAAAAATAAATTTAGGCAGCAACGCATCCCTATGAATCCCGTTACTGCCTAAAATAAGTAACGCCCCTCTAGTATGCTGTCTTATACGTGAAAAAGTTGTCACCTTTAGGATGGTTAAACTAAATAT
>ERZ1026886.900-NODE-900-length-14185-cov-4.801699_pt1 | contig 14185 bp, 10 predicted proteins | sample MGYA00380173_ERZ1026886 | MGnify/ENA primary metagenome ERZ1026886 (study PRJEB33269, sample SAMEA4719809) | human gut metagenome | biome: human-associated habitat; feature: organic feature; material: feces | place: Cameroon | collected 2013-10 ... | reverse complement strand
GTATAACAAGAAGTGGAAAAATAAAATAACTTACAATATTATAAAATGATAACAGTAACCAATCTCGCTATTCAGTTTGGAAAAAGAGTTCTTTACAAGGATGTCAACTTGAAGTTTACAGCTGGCAATATCTATGGTGTCATAGGCGCTAATGGAGCTGGTAAGTCAACTCTTTTGCGTGCTATAAGTGGAGATTTGGAACCCAATAAGGGTTCGGTTGAATTGGGACCAGGCGAGCGTCTTTCAGTGCTTGAGCAGGACCACTTCAAATTTGATGCCTATCGTGTTCTTGATACTGTATTGATGGGACATGAGCCGCTTTGGAAGAATATGAAGGAGCGTGAGGAACTTTATTCTAAGCCAGAAATGAGCGAAGAAGATGGAAATCGCGCTGCTGAACTTGAGCTAAAGTTTGCCGAAATGGAAGGTTGGGAGGCAGAGAGCAATGCTGCACAGATGCTTTCTAATCTTGGTATCCCTGAAACATTGCACGAGAAGCAAATGAGCGAGCTATCTAACAACGAGAAGGTGCGCGTTATGCTTGCCAAGGCATTGTTTGGCAATCCGGATAACTTGTTGCTTGATGAGCCTACCAACGACTTGGACCTCGATACAGTACAGTGGCTTGAGGAATATCTTAGCAATGTAGAACAGACAGTTCTTGTTGTGAGCCACGACCGTCACTTCCTCGATGCTGTCAGCACACAGACAGTAGATATCGACTTTGGTAAGGTAACAGTATTTGCAGGTAACTACTCATTCTGGTATGAAAGTTCTCAGCTCGCTTTGCGTCAGGCACAAAACCAACGCCAGAAAGCAGAGGAGAAGCGTAAGGAGTTGGAAGAGTTTATTCGCCGATTCTCTGCCAATGTGGCAAAGAGTAAGCAGACAACCAGTCGTAAGAAGATGCTTGAGAAGCTTAATGTTGAGGAGATTCGTCCGTCAAGCCGTAAGTATCCGGGCATTATATTCCAGATGGAACGCGAACCAGGAAATCAGATTCTTGAGGTTGAAGGCCTAAAGGCAGTTGACGAGGATGGAACTGTATTGTTCGATAATGTTAACTTCAACATCGAGAAGGGCGAGAAGGTTGTGTTCCTAAGCCATAATCCTAAGGCTATGACAGCCTTGTTCGAGATTATCAATGGCAACCGCGAGGCTGATGCAGGTACATATAAGTGGGGTGTGACAATTACAACAGCTTATCTGCCATTGGATAATACCGAGTTCTTCAATAGTGATAAGAATCTTGTAGATTGGCTGAGCCAGTATGGTCCAGGCAATGAGGTTGTAATGAAGGGCTTCCTTGGACGTATGCTTTTCTCTGGCGAGGACGTTATGAAGAAGGTAAATGTACTTTCGGGAGGCGAACGTATGAGATGTATGATTGCAAGAATGCAGCTCAAGAATGCCAACTGCTTGATATTGGATACACCAACCAATCACTTGGACCTCGAGAGTATTCAGGCTTTCAACAACAATTTGGTGGGCTTTAAGGGCAATATCCTATTCTCGAGCCACGACCATGAGTTTATACAGACTGTGGCAAACCGCATCATAGAACTTACTCCAAGCGGAACCATTGACAAGCTTATGGATTACGACGATTATATTTATAACGAGGACATCAAGGCCCTTAAGGCTAAGATGTACAACGTATAGTAAGCAATATAACTTATAGTTTACTGACAAAACCTTGCCAACTTATCCTTGAGAGGACGTGTTGGCAAGGTTTTTGCTGATATAAAAATAAAAACATTAATTATGAATAAGAATATGAAAGATAATGAGAATGTAGAGAAGGACATCGAAATCAAGGACGGCGAACTTGAGAATGATGCACAGGCTACAGAAAATAAGGAAGAGAAAAACGCTGAACCTACAGTAGAAGAACAGCTTGATGCTGCCAAGAAAGAGATAGAGGCGCTTAAGGACAAGTATCTTCGTTCGGTTGCCGAGTTTGACAACTATAAGAAACGCACCATTAAGGAGAAGGCTGAGCTTATACTTAACGGTAGCGAGAAGGCTGTAAGTGCCATTCTGCCAATATTGGACGACTTTGAGCGTGCTCTTGCAAATAAAACCGATGATGCAGAGGCTATGAAGGAAGGCATGAAGCTTATCTTCAACAAGTTTAACAAGACATTGGAGTCGCTTGGAGTAACAAAGATAGAGACAGAAGGGAAGGACTTTGATGTCGACTTTCACGAAGCGGTTGCTATGGTTCCGGGTATGGGCGATGATAAGAAAGGTAAGGTTATCGACTGTGTTCAGACGGGTTATCAGCTTAATGACAAGGTGATAAGACACGCAAAGGTTGCCGTTGGACAGTAATAAAATGCCGATACAACGTTTTATTGAATTTCAGAGTTAATACTAAGTAGGAGAATAACCACACACATTATTTTATTATATAATGGCAAAGAGAGACTACTATGAAGTGCTGGGCGTCAGCAAGACTGCTACAGATGACGAGACTAAGAAGGCTTATAGAAAAATTGCTATAAAGTATCACCCCGATAGAAATCCTGGCAACAAAGAGGCTGAGGAGAAGTTTAAGGAGGCTGCTGAGGCTTACGATGTACTACATGATGCACAAAAGCGCCAGCAATACGACCAGTTTGGATTTGAAGCTCCAGGTGGTGGCTTTGGCGGTGGCTTTAATGGAGCAGGTGGTTTCTCTATGGATGACATCTTCTCTATGTTCGGTGATGTATTTGGCGGACATGGAGGAGGATTTGGTGGCTTTGGCGGTTTTGGCGGTGGAGGCCAACGTCAGAAACCACAATATCGTGGTGCTGACTTGCGTATAAAGGTTACACTTACGCTTCAAGAGATTGCTACTGGCACAACAAAGAAGTTCAAGGTAAAGAAGGATGTTACATGTACACATTGCCATGGTACTGGTGCCGAGAACGGCAGCGGTAGCGAGACATGTCCAACATGTAATGGTAGCGGTGTTGTAATGCGCACCGTCAGAACTATGCTTGGAATGATGCAGACACAGTCTGAATGTCCTAACTGTCATGGCGAAGGCACTATCATCAAGAATAAGTGTAAGGAATGTGGCGGTACTGGCGTAGTTAAAGGAGACGAAGTTGTCGAGATCAAGATACCAGCTGGCGTAGCCGAAGGAATGGTTGTAAATGTTCCTGGCAAGGGTAATGCTGGTCAGCACAATGGCATTAACGGAAATATTCAGGTTTACATTTCTGAGGAACCTAACGATACTTTTGTGCGTGACGGTAATGACGTTATTTACAATCTGTTGCTCGACTTCCCTACAGCTGTTCTTGGAGGACAGGTTGAGATACCTACTATTGACGGAAGCAAGGTGAAGATAAAGATTGAGCCAGGTACACAACCTGGCAAGACTTTGCGCCTGCGTGGAAAGGGTTTGCCTGCTGTTCAAGGTTATGGCAATGGTACTGGCGACTTGGTTGTAAACATCAGTGTGTTTGTGCCTAAGACATTGACTCGCGATGAGAAGAAGGCTATTGAGAGCTTCCGTGACAGTGACAACTTTAAGGGCGACAAGGAAACAAAGAAGTCTATATTCGAGCGGTTTAAGAATTATTTCAACTAATAATAATTCTATGTGAGCCGTGCGATGTCGGCTTTTGAATATATTGACGACAGGGTTTATAGGGCTGCATGGTCTTGTAAACCCTGTTTTGGTATTCTAACCAGAAGTGGTTTAATTACTATAACATTTAATCATCAATTATGAATTATCAAGAAACAGTTGAATACTTGTTCAACTCGACACCTGTTTTTGAGAAGGTTGGCGCATCTGCCTATAAGGAAGGCTTATACAATACGAACGAACTCGACAGGCATTTCGGTCATCCACATCGTCTGTTCAAGACTATACATGTGGCTGGAACAAATGGCAAGGGCTCTTGTTCGCACACCATTGCAGCCATACTTCAGGCTGCTGGATATAAGGTAGGACTTTATACATCGCCACATCTTGTTGACTTTCGCGAACGAATAAGAGTGAATGGCGAGTGTATCAGTGAGCAATATGTTGTAGACTTTGTGGAGGAGGAGAGAGGTTTCTTCGAACCTTTGCATCCTTCATTCTTCGAACTTACAACTGCTCTTGCCTTTAAGTACTTTGCCGAGAAAAAGGTTGATATAGCAGTTATAGAGGTGGGACTTGGTGGCAGATTGGATTGTACCAACATCATAACGCCAATCTTGTCGGTTATAACAAATATCAGTTTGGATCATACTCAGTTCTTGGGCGACACACTTCAGAAGATAGCTGGCGAGAAGGCAGGCATTATCAAGCCTAACGTTCCGGTTGTTATAGGCGAGTACAATACGGATACAAGACCCGTGTTTGAAGCAAAAGCTGTTGAGAATAATGCACCTATAGTATTTGCTGAGGATACTCAAGAGGTTATTCAAGTAGAAAACGAACTTAACGGAATAAAACATTATACTACAGTAAGTTACGGGGATATCAATGGCGAACTTGCAGGCGAGTATCAGCAAAAGAATACCAACACGGTTCTGCATGTAGTTAAGCTTTTGAAGGATATGCATGTGATAGATAATGACGATTGTGTGCGTGTGGGATTCTCTAATGTCTGCGAATCTACAGGACTTATGGGACGTTGGCAAACCTTAGGCACATCGCCACTGGTAGTGTGTGATACGGGTCATAATGTAGGCGGTTGGCAGTATCTAAGTCATCAGATAAAGGCTGTTGAGTGTAAGACTCTGCGCATTGTTTTTGGTATGGTAGACGACAAGGATATAGAGCATGTTATGGATATGCTGCCAAAGAATGCTGTTTACTATTTTGCACAAGCTACAACACATAGAGCTATTCCAGTGAACGTAGTAGGCGAAAAGGCTCTGGCTCATGGCCTGCACGGCACATGTTATACATCTGTCGAGGATGCATATGAGCATGCATTGGCAGATGCCGAAAAAGACGACTTTGTGTTTGTTGGAGGCAGCAGTTATGTGGTTGCAGACCTATTAACATATAAGAAAAACAACAATTAATTGTTTTTAACGGGCAAAATGAAACATTTTTGCTATAAAAACCTTGGGCATTACATTTTTTTTTGTTTACTTTGCAACACATAAATAAACGCTTTACAACCATGTCCTTAATTGATAGGGCATGGTTGAAAGTAGTAGGCGTGTAACTAAAAACTTGATAAATGATGAACACAACCGAAACAGAAAACATTTGTGGACTGAAGAGAGCTGACTTTCAGTCTACAATAGCTGGTAAAGAGACCGATCTTTACATCTTGAGAAACAGTGAAGGTAATGAAGTGGCCATCTCTAACTATGGAGGCGCTTTGGTTGCTATTATGGTTCCTGACAGAAACGGTAATAGAGCCAACGTTATTCAGGGCCATGACAATATCAACGATATAGTAAACTCACCAGAGCCTTATCTTTCAACACTTATTGGCAGATACGGAAACCGTATTTGCAAGGGACGCTTCCAGTTGCATGGCAAAGAGTATCAGTTGCCTATCAACAATGGTCCTAATAGCTTGCATGGTGGACTTAAGGGCTTTAACGCTAAGGTTTGGGATGCTCTTCAGATGAATGATCACACATTGGTACTAAAGTATGTTAGCCCGTATGGCGAAGAAGGCTTCTCTGGTGAAATGAGAACAACTGTTGTATATTCGTTTACCGACGACAACGAGCTTGTAATTGAGTATATGGCTACAACAAACAAGAAGACTATCATTAACCTTACAAGCCATGGCTTCTTCTCGCTTGCAGGAATTGCTAATCCTACCCCGACAATCGAGAACTTGGAATGTGAGATTAATGCAGATTTTTATATTCCTATCGATAATACGTCAATCCCAACTGGAGAAATTCTGCGTGTAGAAGGCACTCCTTTCGATTTCCGCAAGCCTAAGACTGTAGGTCAGGACATTGATGCCGACAATGAGCAGATAAAGAATGGTGCTGGATACGACCACTGCTTTGTTCTTAACAAGAAGGAAGAGGGCGAGCTTAGCTTTGCGGCAAGAATTAAGGAGCCTGTAAGCGGACGTATCATGGAGGTTTATACAACCGAGCCAGGTGTTCAGGTTTATACAGACAACTGGGCTGATGGTTATAAGGGACAGAATGGGGCTACATTCCCACGTCGTAGTGCTATCTGCTTTGAAGCTCAGCATTTCCCTGATTCGCCTAATCGTCCTTACTTCCCGTCAGTGGTATTGAACCCAGGCGAGCAGTATACACAGAAGACAGTCTATAGATTTGCAGTTGATAAATAACAGTTATAATCAATCATACTTGATTAGTCTAATACAATAATTGAGGATTGGAGCGTCGGTTTCCGATTCTCAATTATTAATGTGTAAAACAACCTTATTGAGTAGATAAAATCTTCTATTGATACTAAATTAATTACAAATAACTAAAACAACAAACAAAACAATGGAAAATTCCAAGAAAAAACAAGGCAGTATTATTGCTATTTTGGCAATGATATTTCTCTTTGCTATGATTGCCTTTGTAACAAACCTATGTTCGCCAATGGCTATCATATTGAAAAATGCCTTTCAGGTGCCTGAGAGTTTGGCACAGGTAGGCAACTATGGTAACTTTGGTGCTTACTTGCTTATGGGTGTTCCGGCTGGTTTGCTTATTGACCTGTCTCTTATACACATCTCCGAGCCCACGAGACGGACTCGTAGTAGGTGTTGTAGGTTTGCTTATCCAGTGGGTTAGCGGCTCAATGGGCTTCGTTGTTTACCTTATTGGTGCTTTAATCTCAGGTCTTTGCATGTGTATGCTTAACACTGTAGTAAACCCAATGCTCAACCTTCTCGGTGGTGGCGGTAGCACAGGTAACCAGCTTATCCAGATTGGTGGTGTGTTCAACTCGGCAGCAGCCGTATGTGTTTACATGCTTATGGGTAGTCTTATCGGCGATGCTTCTAAGGCAAAGGTTGCTGATGCTGCTCCTGCTCTTTTCATCGCACTTGCTATTTTCATCTTTGCTCTTGTGGTTATCTTCTTCACTAAGATTGAAGAGCCTCAGCATGCTTCAAGCAATTCGGCAAAGAATGCCAACGACAAGTATAGCTGTTATTCTTTCCGTCACTTCAAGTTGGGTATGCTTGCTATTGCCGTATATGGTGCAGTAGAGGTTGGTCCTCCTACTTATATCCTTGGATATCTTACTGCTGCAAAGGACGCTGTAAACCCTGGTATGGGTATGGATGCAGGCTATTGTGGTACACTTGCAGCTGTATACTTTATCTTTATGCTCATCGGTCGTTTTGTTGGCGGTGTGTTTGGAGGAAAGATTTCTCCTAAGGCTATGATTGCTACAGTAAGCTTTGCAGCAATGGTTCTTGTTGTTGTAGGTATGGTTCTTCCTACATCTATGACAGTAAAGTGTCCAGGCATCGACTATACAACAATGAGCTTTGTATGGGGTGAGGTTCCAGCAGGTATCTTTGCATTCCTTCTCATCGGTTTGTGTGCATCAGTAATGTGGGGTGGTATCTTCAACCTTGCAACTGAGGGTCTTGGCAAGTATACAGCAAAGGCTTCTGGCGCATTTATGATGATGGTTGTAGGATTTGCTATCATGATTGGTATTCAGGCAAAGGTTGTTGACTTCACTCACAGCTATATCACCAGCTTTATCGTGGTGTTGCTTAGTGCCGCGTATATTTTCTATTTCGCAATGTGGGGTTCAAAGAACGTTAACACAGACATTCCAGTAGAGTAATTAATAATAATAAAGGCTTGTTTTAAAGATGTTGAGTCTTAAAGCAAGCCTTATTTTCAAATCTAAATATTAACTAAAACACTTTTGATTATGGATATTGAATTTGTAAGAAGCCGCTTCATCAAGCATTTCGACGGAAAGACAGGAAACATTTATGCATCTCCTGGTCGTATCAATCTTATTGGTGAACATACCGATTATAATGGTGGTTTTGTATTCCCAGGAGCTGTTGACAAGGGCATTATGGCTGAGGTTCGTCCAAACGGAACTAATACTGTTATGTGCTACTCAATCGACTTGAAGGACCGTGTAGAGTTTAAGGTAGACGATCCACAAGGTCCTCGTGCAAGCTGGGCTCGCTATATTTATGGCGTTGTTCAGGAGATGCGCAAGCTTGGTGTAGACGTTAAGGGTTTCAATACAGCATTTGCTGGTGATGTGCCTCTTGGTGCTGGTATGTCTTCATCTGCTGCTCTTGAAAGCTGCTTCGCTTATGCATTGAACGATTTGTTTGGTGATAATAAGGTTAGCAAGTGGGATATGGTTCTTGCAGGTCAGGCTACTGAGCACAACTATTGTGGTGTTAACTGTGGTATCATGGACCAGTTTGCAAGCGTATTTGGTAAGGAAGGTTGTTTAATGCGTCTTGATTGCAACAGCCGTGAGTTTGAATATTTCCCATTCCGTCCAGTAGGCTACAAGCTCGTATTGCTTAACTCTTGTGTAAAGCATGAACTTGCTGGTTCTCCATACAACGATCGTCGTAACAGCTGCGAGAATGTAGTAAAGCATATTGCTGCAAAGCATCCAGAGGCTCACTTCGATACATTGCGTGATTGCACATGGGAGCAGCTTGAGGAGGTTAAGGCAGAAGTAGGCGAGGAAGATTACAAGCGCGCTCACTTCGTTCTTGGTGAGAAAGACCGTGTTCTTGCAGTATGTGATGCTCTTAACGCTGGCGATTATGAGACAGTAGGCAAGAAGATGTACGAGACTCACGAAGGTCTTAGCAAGGAGTATGAGGTATCTTGCGAGGAGCTCGACTTCCTCAACGATATTGCCAAGGAGAATGGTGTAACTGGTAGCCGTATTATGGGCGGTGGTTTCGGTGGTTGTACAATCAACCTTGTAAAGGAGGAACTTTACGACCAGTTTATTGCTGATGCCAAGGCTAAGTATTCTGCCAAGTATGGCAAGGAGCCTAAGGTTATTGATGTAGTAATCAGCGATGGTTCACGTAAGATTTGCTAATAAAAATATTCTTGCCTTTAATAATATAAAGGTATAATAAAAAATAAATCAGCAATGCTAACTAAAGCATTGCGGATTTTTATTGTTTAAGCGAATGGTTATTCACTCAAGATAAGTTTGTCTTTAAGGTATTTGCCTGTCAAACTTTCCTTGCATTTAATGATTTCCTCTGGTGTTCCAGTTGCAACAATATTGCCTCCCTTGTTTCCGCCTTCAGGTCCGAGGTCTATAATATAGTCGCCATTCTTTATGATGTCCATATTATGTTCAATCACAACAATAGAATGCCCTTTGTCTATAAGAGTGTTGAATGATACCAGTAACTTGTGTATGTCGTGGAAGTGAAGACCGGTAGTAGGCTCATCGAATATGAACAAGGTTGGTTCTTGACGCTCTTGTCCAATAAAGTAAGCCAGTTTTACTCGTTGGTTTTCGCCACCTGACAATGTAGACGAACTCTGTCCGAGTTTTATATATCCCAATCCTACGTCTTGCAACGGCTTAAGTTTTGTTGCTATTTGTTTCTGGTCATATTGTGTGAAGAAGTCTATAGCTTCAGACACAGTCATATTCAGCACATCGTATATACTCTTCTCGTGGAAGCAAACATCCAAAATCTCCTTCTTGAATCGTTTGCCGTGACAAGCATCGCATTGCAATGTAAGGTCGGCCATAAACTGCATTTCCACATTTATCACACCTGCACCTTTACATTCCTCGCATCTTCCACCTTCGGCATTGAATGAGAAGTATTGGGCGGTAAAGCCTTCTTGTTTGGCAAGTGGTTGGTCGGCAAACAACTGACGTATCAAGTCGTATGCCTTAATGTAGGTAGCTGGGTTTGAGCGTGTGCTTTTGCCTATTGGGTTTTGGTCAACAAACTCAACATGCTTAACTTGTTGCCAGTCGCCTTCAAGTGACGAATATTCTCCAGGAGGATCTGCCACTTCGCTGAGATGTCGTTTTAATGCAGGGTATAATATACCCTTAATCAATGATGACTTGCCAGATCCACTTACACCCGTAACTACAGTCAATACATTAAGCGGAATCTTTACGTCCAATCCACGAAGGTTATTCATTCTTGCCCCTTTTATTTCTATAGCCATATTCCATTGGCGTCGGGTTGGGGGAACAGAAATTTTGTCAACACCTTGCAGATAGCGTACGGTATGACTGCGTGTTGTCTCTACATCAATATCTTTTATTCCGTCAACACTTCCTTCATACACAATCTCGCCACCAAGTCTACCCGCATCAGGACCAACATCAATAAGGTAGTCGGCAGCGCGCATAATCTCTTCGTCATGCTCTACAACAATGACAGTGTTTTGCAACTGCTGCAATTCGCGGAGTACTTTTATAAGTCTTTCTGTATCGCGACTATGCAGACCGATACTTGGCTCATCAAGAATGTAAGCCGAGCCAACAAGTGAGCTTCCCAAATTAGTAGTCAAGTTAATTCTTTGACTCTCGCCGCCACTAAGAGTGTTTGATAGTCGGTTGAGTGTAAGATATCCCAATCCCACATCAAGAAGAAACTGTAGTCGACTCTTAATTTCTGCAAGCAGACGTTTGGCAATGATAGCCTCGTGTTCTTCCAACTGTAAGTTGTCAAACCATCGTTTAAGATTGTTTACTGGCATTTCTACAAGTTCGGTTATGCTCATACCGCCAACCTTTACCCATGTAGCTTCCTTCTTTAGTCGGGAACCATGACATACCGGACATGTTGTCTTACCTCTATATCGGCTTAGCAACACACGATATTGAATTTTGTATTGATTTTCCTTTACCATTTGGAAGAAAGAATCGATACATACCTTTCCATCTGGAGCCTTGTCGGAAGGCAATCCATGCCAAAGCATATCCTTCTGAGTTTTGGTAAGATTGTAGTAAGGTTCGAATATAGGGAACTTATCCTTTGCAGCCCTTCTACAAAACTCTTCCTTCCACATACCTAGTTTCTCTCCATGCCAACATTGCACACAACCGTCGTATACGCTGAGCGAAGTATTGGGTATTACGAGTTTATGGTCAATGCCCATAATCTTTCCATAGCCTTCGCATTCGGGACATGCACCAGCAGGTGAGTTGAATGCAAACATATTGTCATTTGGACGTTCAAACTCTATGCCGTCTGCCTCGAATTTGGTAGAGAAGTCGTATGTGATATTAGAAGGGAAGAAAACAATACGACAAATGCCATTGCCTTCGTAGAAGGCTGTTTCTGCCGAATCGGTGAGTCGTGATATGGCATCCTTGTTGGAGCTTGTACTCATTCTGTCAATCAGTATGAATATGTCCTTTGGATTTACCTTGTCTAAGTCGGTGTCAGATACAAAATCGTCAATTCTGTAAAATTCCTTTTTATAGAAAATGCGCGAATAGCCTTGCTGAAGTTCCATATTAAGTTGAACCTCCAAGGAGCGTCCTTCGTTAATGACGAGAGGAGCCAATAGGGCAAACTTTGTACCTTCCGAATATTGTTGTGTACATTTAATAACATCCTCTACGGTATGCACCTTAACCTCGTTGCCGCTTATAGGCGAGAATGTGCGTCCTATTCTTGCGAACAACAATCGCATATACTCGTATATTTCGGTAGATGTACCTACTGTGCTTCGTGGGTTTCGTGATATCACCTTCTGCTCAATGGCAATGGCTGGAGGCAATCCCTTTATCATATCACATTCGGGTTTGCACATCCTTCCAAGGTATTGGCGTGCGTATGATGATAGTGACTCAACATAACGTCGCTGACCTTCGGCATAAATAGTGTCGAAAGCCAGCGATGATTTGCCAGAACCAGATACGCCAGTAATAACAATTAGCTGGTTTCTTGGTATCTTAAGGCTCACGTTTTTAAGGTTGTTTACACGTGCGCCTTTAATCTCAATGTATTTATCCATTTTACGAATTCATGGAAAGCAAGAACTCTTCATTGTCGCGAGTATGGTTCATGCGATCGTGGATAGAATTCATTGCTTCTATCGGGTTCATGTCTGCGATATATTTGCGTAATATCCACATGCGGTCGAGTGTAGTCTTATCCTGCAACAAGTCGTCACGACGAGTGCTTGACGCAACAAGGTTGACAGCTGGGAATATACGCTTATTAGATAGTGAGCGGTCAAGTTGAAGTTCCATATTGCCAGTTCCCTTGAACTCCTCGAAGATAACCTCGTCCATCTTTGAGCCAGTGTCGATAAGAGCAGTGGCAATAATAGTAAGTGAGCCTCCACCTTCTATATTACGTGCAGCACCAAAGAAGCGCTTAGGTTTCTGCAATGCATTGGCATCAACACCACCAGTAAGCACCTTGCCAGATGCAGGCGACACTGTGTTGTATGCACGTGCCAATCGAGTTATAGAGTCGAGGAATATCACAACATCATGTCCGCATTCAACCATACGCTTGGCTTTCTCAAGCACTATGCCTGCAATCTTCACATGACGTTCTGCCGGTTCGTCAAAGGTAGATGCGATAACCTCAGCGTTTACAGTGCGAGCCATATCGGTAACCTCCTCAGGACGTTCGTCGATAAGCAGCATCATAAGGTAAGCCTCTGGATGATTCGCAGCTATAGCGTTGGCAATATCCTTCATAAGGATAGTTTTACCAGTCTTAGGTTGAGCCACGATAAGTGCACGTTGTCCCTTGCCTATAGGCGAGAACAAGTCAACAATGCGAGTGCTGAGATTTGTGGTCTTCTTTTCACCGCAAAGGTTAAACTTCTCTTCTGGGAACAATGGCGTAAGATGTTCGAATGCAATTCTGTCTCTAACGTCCATTGGCTCACGACCGTTAATCATGTCTATGCTTGTCAATGGGAAGTACTTTTCACCATCATGTGGTGGGCGAACATGACATTCTATTACGTCACCAGTCTTCAAACCATAGTTCTTGATTTGCTGTGTTGATACATATACATCATCAGGAGACGAGAGGTAGTTGTAGTCGCTTGAACGCAAGAAACCATATCCGTCAGGCATTACTTCAAGTACACCATTGGCAGTTATAAGGTCTGTAAAGTCGTAAATAGGTTCTTCCTCTTCAGGCTGCTCATAATTGTCGTGCTGGTCGTTTGGCTGCATTGTTGGGTTGTCAAACATATCATAGTTTGGCACAACACCTTGGTCTTCAATAGGAAGGTCAACAACGGTAATGAAGTCGGTACCATCACCTGGATCTCCCTCCCATACGCTATTGTCGATAGGCTGTTGTTTGTCTTCAGCATAATCGTTGTTCTCGTTATGGGCATTTATTTTTTCTTGAAGCTTAGCTATAAGTTCCGACTTGTTTGAATCGTTATCATTTTCGTTTTCGCTTTTTGGGGTGAACGAAGCTTCTGGTATTTCGTCTGTCGTGTTTGACGATGGGGCTATCTCAGTATTCTCACTATTGTCCATTTCTGTAACATTTGTGTTAATTGGCTCTTCGGTTGTTGCTTCGGTATCTTTGTTACCTGCTAACAATTCGTTTTGTTTTTTGCGTGCTTCTATAGCCGAAAGAAGTTCCAACTCTTTCTTCGATTTGCGTCCTCTATGCTTTGGTATAGCCATTAGCATTTCTTCAGGAGTTAGTTCTCTCTTTTCTATCTCTTCTTGTTGTTCTTCTTCTGAAGTCACGCCGTTTGTCTGAGTTGTTTTTGTTTTCTTGACATCAAAGTTTTCTCCTTCTTTGCCACTAACTGTATATACTCTGTCTGTGTCTTTCTTTACTATTCGGGTGCGGCGACGCTTGGCAGCAAGAGGATTCTTCATGCTTCCTATCTCTGCCTGCTTGTCAAGAATAGCGTACATTAGGCTCTCTTCGTTCAAGCCATCAGTCGCCTCTGCACCCATCTCGTTTGCAATTGCCTGCAATTCCGATATATTTTTGGCTGATAATTCGTCTTTACTATACATGGAAATGAATAAAATAATGTAAGAGGTACGTTTCTGAATTGAAACGTATATAACTTGAAATTATAATTGTGCTGCAAAGTTACAAATATTATTCTGATTACATAGTCAAACAAAGTAAATGATTTTGTTAATTAACACATCTTAACTGTGGCGAATTATAACAGTGGTGAATTCTGTTTATTACTTTATGCTCTTTTTCTTTGCTTTTGAGGGTGCATAATTCAAAAGATATTGTAATATAATTCAAAAGAAATTCTATGAAAAAGAGGAGTGTCGAAA
>ERZ1026886.894-NODE-894-length-14226-cov-78.077976_pt1 | contig 14226 bp, 10 predicted proteins | sample MGYA00380173_ERZ1026886 | MGnify/ENA primary metagenome ERZ1026886 (study PRJEB33269, sample SAMEA4719809) | human gut metagenome | biome: human-associated habitat; feature: organic feature; material: feces | place: Cameroon | collected 2013-10 ... | reverse complement strand
TCCACACGGCGTAGCTGGTGGTTGGCGGACAGGTATTGTCGTTGTATCCCCAGGTGAGATAAGTTGGTGCCTTCACCTTCCGGGCAAAGTTCACCACATCGTAATAAGCCAGGGTATTGAGGCAATCCTTGTTCTGCAATATCCCATGGTATTTATTGAAGTGAGGATATCCGCCCGTTCTTCCCTTCTCAACGTATGCAGCCATATCGCTGAGCGCCGGATGATTGGCCACACACTGGGTTACTCTGCTATCCAAGCCTGCTGCGATAATTGCCAAGGCGCCGCCCTGGCTTCCGCCCTGCACAGCCACATTCTTACCATCCCACTCTGGAAGAGACGTCAGGAAGTCGATGCAGCGCACCAATCCCTGATACACATGGCGCATGTAGTAGCGGTTCTTATCTTCCAAGCCATTGGCAAGATAGCCCCCGTTTCTATCGTTGAATCCCTTGCTTATCTCCTGGAAGGTTTCGGCAGGAAGACGTGGGTCGAGGCCATGGATTTCTATCTCGAAGCGGATGAATCCGTTCTCGGCATAATACTTGTTGCGCAGGGGTTCCTTGATGGTCTTGATGCCGGCTCCCGGAGGGGTGAGAACCACGGGATGGCTACCCTGCTTGGCATTCTTGGGATAGAAGAGATAGCCATACATCGCATGTCCCATCTTGTCTATCTGAAGCTTTACGAGATAGCAATCTATCTTATCGGTGCAATACTCCTTGGCGAGTTCCTTGGTGTAGCTCAGGGGAACACTCTTCAGTTCATCCTTCGCCTTCTGCCAGAAGCTGTCGAAATCCTTAGGTTCCTGGGTATAAGGCTGAATCTTATCCACCGAGAATCCCACTTTTACATGATGCTGATAGGTTTTGCCATCAAGCTGATAAGATAATCTCAGGTCTCTGAAGCCCGGAGTCTTTCGGGTTCCCATGTTCACGATGGCTCGCCCGTTCTTCAGCTTGAAGCTTCCCTGCTTATCAGCCTCGAGCAGGTCGTTACCTATTTCATACTTCACCTCGCCGTCACGGGGTATTCCATACTTGTAGAAGCTTACTTCCACCTTGGCCTGCTCCCCGGTGCGATAGAGCCAGTCGGCATGATCAGGCACGGTAAGCCAAAGATAATCACTGCGATAGGGATAGTTCTCCGCCATCGCATTCACTCCGCCCATCATGTTCATCGCCAGGAAGAACAGGAGCGACAGATAGATAGTTTTTAATTTGTTCATTGCTGTACTGTTTGCTTTTATGTTTATAATTGATAAATATTCTGATGCTTATGATAATTTATGATTCATGAATATAGTTCAAAACTATACGGGCACAAAAGTACAACAATCTGCTGAAATAACAAAAAGAATTCAAGGATATTTATGTTCAAGATGCCAAATTGGCATCCTGAACAAGCAAATATCCTCTTCACAAGTTTAATTAAAAATGAAGGAGAAGCCAATGCTACCCCTTTTTTATGAAATACTAGAACATCTCTATATGATGTTATTCGATTATCATCTATGCGATGTTCTTGAACTACTCCTCTACAATATTCTTGAATTTCTCCCAGCCACCGGCCAACCAATAGTTGTCCTTGGCGCCCTTAGGAACAAACAGGGTACAAGCATCGGTGTTCATACCCTCGAAGGTATCCGACTTGGCAAAAGGAGGAACTTCTGAACCCATGTGGATGGCGGTAAGCTGGCGGCAACCCTTAAACACCTCGGTACCCATCTTCTTGAGAGAAGCAGGGAATCTGAGCTGCTCCAACGAATCGCAATAAGAAAAAGCTCGGTCATCTATTCTCTCCAACGCAGGCGAGAATACCACCTCCGACAATGCCGAACAGCGGCGGAAAGCCATCGGTCGGATGGCAAGAACCCCCTTAGGGAAAATGATAGATTTCAACTTCGCATTGCGATGGAACATATACAAGCCCATTACATCTTCTTCGTTCTGGCAATACCAGGCCTCAATGTAATAACAACCACCCGTAACGATTTTCGACTCCGACAAATCCAGCTCTTCCAGCTGCGGCATGTTTCGCAGGCATTTCACATCGCTGCTATCCAATGCACCGATTACTTTCATTCTAGATATGGCCAATCGCTTATCATCGCCAATTCGTTTAGACAATGTTCCTGGTTCATCGAGCTGGATAGTTACCAGTTCTTTCAAAACCTCAACAGATGCAGACGAGAAACCGCCTCCAACTTTCGACAACATAGTTTGCAATAACTCTTTCGGATTTTTCATCTTTCTTCAAATTTTAAAACATTCCTTGGTGCAAATTTAGTTATTTTTTTCGAAACTAGGTGTCGCATTCCCCTGTTCATGTGTCCACTTCCTATGTTTTAGGTGTCGCATTGGTACCAATGCGACACCTAAATTAACATAATATCACATTTAGAGCTGACTATTATCAAAAACCAAACAAATCATCATCAAAATCATCGTTTTCTTCATGCGTCAGATCACTCAAAAATTCCTTGAAATCAGCAAACACAATAATCCGTTCATCTGTTCCCTTGGTAAGCAACTTGGTTACCCCCTTGATGCCATTCTCGATTTCCACTGGCGGCACACGATATTCCTTGTATATGTTCTTGATCATAGGCAGCAATTCCACCGCCTTGATTTGAGCAAGAGATTTCACGATCCAATCCATTGCCATGGCAGGGATTGTAATATCGATACATGATTTCAGCACATCCGTAACCCATGTCAGAACCTGCAGGCGGCAGGAAGGATTCTCCACAGCCATCTGTACCACGGCATTGAAAATCGTAGGGTAAGAATCATACACAAATCCATCCGTCTTCATCATTTCTTTCAGTTCCTCGAGATGTCCCACGCCAACATGCGCCAATATCAAGGTGGTGGTTTCTTCGTACCCATAGTAATAGAAATCATAGAAACTTGGATTTTGCTTCAAGGTTTCGAGGATTACGTTGAAGAGACCTGTTAGCTTGAAATCATCAACAAGCTGGAAACCTGCTACGATAGGCAAGCCACTGGTCTCCACGTCTTCATCGAAATCATGAGTCAATCCATCGGCAAGAATGAACATAAAGAAATTGCGCATTTCATCTTCCTGCTCCTGCTGCGAGAGGGAAGCCATCGCCTTATGAGCCACTTCATACGCCTCAAGAACTTCGCTTGGCGTGTAGGCATCGAATAATTGCTGAAGATAATCCGGCAAAGGCTTTACCTCCTTGGTATAGTCAGGGCACTGATAAGTATAAGCATTCTCCTTCATTTCATCCAGGCTTCTACCCGACTGTTCTAGATTTTCGAGATTAGCCATGAGCATCATCTTCTCTTCTGGCGACATTTGGCTCAGCATTTCGTTTAGTGCATCCATAGCAGGATTGCCGTCACTATTTCCATTTTTCTTTTTTGCCATAATTTTTTATTTTTTATTTTATGAGTTCATTTGAATAAGGGCTATAAGCAGTAGTTCTAGCCCTTTCTTACTACAAAATTGGTTTAACCAACAACCAATGAGAATTGAAGGCCTAAGGCATCAGCAATTCTTAAGAAAGTAGAGAGTTGCATATCAGTCTGCCCCTTCTCCAAAGAAGAAACATATTCTCTTTTCTTTCCGATTTTCTCTGCAAGAACTTTCTGAGTCATCTTCTGCTTCTTGCGTTCATCCTTTAATAACTCTGCATAATACCATGCCTTGGCTCTTGCATCAAACTCCTTGCGAGCCGCGCTGCCAGGCTCGCCATATTTTTCTTGCAAAACATCATCAAATGTTCGCAATTTAGCTAATTTTTCTTCATTAAACTTTAACATAAGACTAATCCTCCAAATATTTCTTTAATAACCTTTCTGCTAATTTTATTTCTGCTTTGTATTGCTTTGTTCCTTTCTTTATAAAGGAATTCAGCAAAATAACTCTTTTACTTTGTATAAAACTATCATTGTCTATTGCAAACAATACCGTCCTATACTCATCAGAGCTGATAGATATACGCAGTTCATAAAAGTCTGTATTTTCAAGATGTTTAACAAACTTCTTATTTACTACATACTGAGTCTTTATGAGTCGTAACCCATAATCAAACTTATCCTGTATCCTGGAATCTAAGCTATCATAAAAGTCATTAAATTCCTCAGAATATATAACCTGCCGTATATTTTCTTCTTCCATGCTGCAAAAATAAGAAAAATATTAGTTACTTCCAAATATTTTGGAAGGAATTTATTACTTCTTTGCATATTTTGTATAAGAATACTAAATTGATATAGGCAAGCGGCATCTCAAAAAAAGAGAAAAGTGGTTATTTCCACAAAGGAAACAACCACTTATTCTTATATTATTCTTGTTCTTATACTCTAACTTCTACTTCACCATTTCTTTTCTCACGCTTCCATCGCTATACTTCACGATGTTCAAGCCCTTGGTTGGAGCTGTCAGGCGCTGGCCATTAGCAGAATAGCGCGAGATTTCCTTGGCATCAGAAGTCATAACCGCATCAGTAATACCTGCATCAACTTCTGCAACTACAATATGCTTGGTTATCTGCGGAGAAGTCTCCCAATTTTCATCTCCATACTGGAATGTAGTTATGTCTGTTTCTCCTACAGCTTTGCAATAAAGATAGAACTTACCATCCTCCTTTTTTACGTCAACCACCTTATTGTTATAGTGTACATACCGCATTTCCCTACCTGTATTTACACTCGCAGTCAACTCAATCTTATCACCTACATGAAGATTGGATAGGTCTTGTTCCCAAATAACTTCCTGTTTACCAGGTTTTACTTCATAATGATAGGTCATTTCGACTGTAAACTCCTTCTCTCCCTTGAATGTACCGACAAGGCGTACTGAATCTTCACCAACTTCACCGTTTAAGACATAATCTTTTGTCAAAGAAACCAATTCATAGCCAGGAATATTGCTCGTGAATGTTACTGTAGGAGCCTTTCCTGTATAATAAATAGTTTCTTTGTCAGCTTTTATCATTGATAACAACTGCCCACGATAGCCCCAACCTCGTTTTCTGTAACATTTTGTATCAGGAACATAAGACATACAATCCTTTCCTACTTCAAAAGAACCTTTTGGAGCATTCTTCGCTACACAAATTACTTGCTTCAAAGGAGAAGAGCCAGCCCCAATTTCAGTAACATTAGCAGGTATAAACAAAGACAGAAGACCAGTCCCATAGAAAGCACTTTTTCCTACAGTTTCCAACGATTCAGGCAAATCCAAAGCTTTCAAATTTGTACATCCGCTAAATGCCGCTTCACCAATTCGCTTGACAGACTTTCCTAATTTTACGTTTACCAGAGTCTTTGAACCAAAGAATAACATTCCCGGTACATACTCTACCTTATCTCCAAATATGACATTTTCAACAGGTGCTTGACAACTTTCATACTGATGATCCATATCTTTCTTTACTTCCCTATGTTTAATTGCATTCCATTCTAAAGTCTTCAATTTCGAACAACGCATGAACAGATAATAAAAGTCCATACTTTGTAATCCTTCACCAATAACAACCTTTTCCAGATTGTCACAATAACTAATGGCTCTTGGACCAATTGATTTCACGCTATTAGGAATAACAAATTGTTTAATCCCATCACATCCGCCAAAAGCACTTTCACCAATACTTTCAACCGACTCCGGCAACCTGATCTCCGCTAATCCTGTACATTGATAAAGGAAATAATTAGGAATAACCCGCACTTTATCACCAATTGAAATCTTATAAAGTGACTTAGAGAATCTGCACCTATCATTATTGACAGAATCCGCATTCCAAACTACTTCGCCTAGAGATGTACAACCATCAAATACATTCTCGCCTATACGGTCCATACTATGAGGAATCGTTACTTTTACAAGTAGCTTATTATTTTGAAAAGCGGAAGCTGTAATACTTTTTGTTCCTTCAGGGAACTCAAACGAAATAGGTTCAGTAGCTTGCGTGTCTTGTCTATATTGATAGGCTGCATGGTCAAGATATGTCATTTTATCTAATTCCTGAGCCCCTAACCAAGAGGTTCCCCTAAAAGCATTTATACCAACATACTCTATTGTACCAGAAGTTTTTACTGTCGCAAGACTTCCACGACCTGCAAAAATATAAGCAGGAACGGATTTTACCTTATCTCCGAAATATACTTCTCTGATAGGGCAATTGCCAAACACTTCATAGTTTGAATAACTTCCAAGATCTGCATCACAATCAATAGCATTCCAATTGATTTTCTCTATTTTGGTTCCAGTAAAAGAATTCGCTGCCAAAAACTTCATGTTTGTAGGAACTGTAAGTTCTGTAATACCAGAACAACCACTAAAAGTAGCACCATAATCGCTATAATTTGTCCATACGCCACCAATCTGCTCCATAGACTCCGGCAATTCAAGTTTCTTCAATCCAATACAACCGAAGAACACTCTATTACCTAAACGCTTCACACCTTCCCCAAAAGCTACATCCTCCAGATTGTCATATTTGTAAAAGGCATAGTTACCAACAAACGCAACGCCTCCTTCAATCACAACTCTTTTGATTTTGCTCTTCCAAGGATTCCATGAAGGCAACGTAGCATTAGTATTGGTTGGATTGGTAAAATTATTCATTTCGCCTTCTCCACCAATCGTGAGCACACCTTGGTCATCTAAACACCAATTCACCCCTGTTCCACACACACCTTGTGCCACATTATCTGCCAAGGATGGGATAACAGCCAGAAATAAGGCAACGACTATCAGTTGCAATCTTGCGTTAAAATTTCCCATATTAATTATTTCTTAGAAAATTTGACTTTGCCACGAATCCCCATTTGGCTATAAAACACACAATTATCTGACGGCAAAATAAAAAACGTGGGATTCTACCTGTTACCCGTCCCACGTTCTGAGGCCTTCGCATTGCCCTGTATTGTTGAACGAGCAACGTCGAAGCCCACGCCGATATGTATACACTTTCCCCTATACGGATATAAGACTCATCGCCTTACGCAATAAGCCATACCAGTAAAGGGATGTGGCTATTACACATCCCAATGGGCATCTACCGTTGCAATGCTCAAGACAATACAAGAAAGTTGCGAAGTTTCAGAACGTCAAGAACAAAGCGTCAAGTAAACGCCTTTATATTATGTCGCGATACCAAGCCCCACCCGCAATTCCTTCTCAGCACAAAAGCCTCTTAAAGAGACTCTCGTAACATCGATACGGCGTGAGCGAGAGTGGTATCGCTTGCAAAGGTAATGAAAAAATTGATTACTCGTATCTTTTTCATGGATTATTTTTAGCAGTCAGGATAAAAAACTGATGTTTGGGCACACAAAGAAGACTTATTGCGCCCAAACACACCATTCTCTTCGTTTTTAAACTTGGTTATCAAAGAAGATTCCTTGCTTCGGTTTATACATACCTTCGTCCAAGCGACGGAAAATTTCGTCTATGCGATGGTCTTGTACCTCTTGAGAGCAAGAATCTTCGTCGTTCAAAGTCGCAAATTGCGACTTTGAACATTCTTCTTTTGTCAATTGAAACATAAAGTCTTCAGGGAAACGCTCTATATTACGTTTTACCTGCTCATTCAATCTTTTTGTTTCTACTCCATACAGCTCAGCCAAGTCACGGTCAAGCATTAGTGGTGATTTTGGAGGATACTTAATATTGCTGATATCCCTTTACTCTGTTTTGGGCAGCAGCAAGACTGAAGGCCTTAGGGTCGAATCTGCCTCCAAGCCATTCAATCATCTCCTCATACTCCTCATCATCAGGATTCTTGAGCACATTGAGCAAATGGCGATAGCCGCCAACTCCACCACAATCCTCAGGAGGACAGGCACCACTTCCCTTCAGCAACTGTACTTTCACCTTTTCGTCCTCTTCTACGGCTTGCTTCTCTACCAGAGTTATCTCATGAACCCAGCTGTCTCCGAAGTCATATTCCCATTTTATCTTACTTTTCACCCTGCTCAGCAAGCTACCTATCGTATATTTGCCAGCATCCTTCTGCATGTCCATCATCCAGTCATCATCGCTAGGTTCTGCATAGTAAGTCTTACCGGCTATAAACTGGTTGAGATGATAGCCTTCCCAGCCCACTGCCCGAACCAGGATTTCGCCCAAGTAATTCAATGTCAAATCAGAAGGAACAACCAACTGGCGATAAACTTTGCGTGGTGAACCTTTCAAGGTAACATCCAGGGTGAGCGCATACTTACGCTTGCCTTTTCTCGCAGTTTTAGCTTTTGGTTTGCCAGGTTTGTAACCACACTCCTTAAAAAACAAAGCATCAGCATCGCGCTCATCGTCATCATCATCATCATCATCAAACCAGCTATCATCTTCGTCATTAAACCTGTCATCATCCACATCAAAGTTGCAGGCTTCGCCTTCAAGCAAGCTATTCAAGAGTTCCTTGAAATCTGCAAAACCAACAATTCGCTCATCAGTTCCCTTAGAAAGCAATCTGGTTATTTCTTTGATTCCACCCTTGATGATCATCGGCTGTATGTCAAATTTCTTATAGATGTCCTTAACCAAAGGCAACAAATCTACCGCCTTGATTTCAGCAAGAGCTACCACCAGCCAGTCCATCACCATTGCAGGCATCGTCACCTCTACGCATGATTTCAGCACATCCGAAGCCCATGCCAATACCTGCAGGCGGCAGAAAGGATTCTCCACTGCCATCTGTACCACAGCCTTGAAGATAATCGGATAAACTTCCGGCAAGAATCCTTCGGTCTTCATCATCTCTTTCAGTTCCTCAAGATGTCCCACACCTGCATGCGCCACCATCAGGGTAACTGCATCATCAAAGGAATCGAAATAAAATTCATAGAAGTCCATATCCTGCTTCAATAATTCGAGGATGATGTCAAAGAGACCTGTAAGCTTAAAATCATCTACCAGTTGGAAACCGGCAATCATAGGCAAGGCGGTGGCGTTCGCCTCTTGTGCAAACCCACGAGTCAATCCGTCGGCAAGAATGCACATAAAGAAGTTGCGCATAACATCTTCCTGCTCTTGATGCGAAAGGGGCTCCAACTCTTTATGAGCCACTTCATACGCATGAAGAACATCGCTAGGCAAGGCTGCGCCCAATAAAGACTGCAGATAACCCGCCAATGGCTTTACCTCCTTGGTATAGTCTGGCCGCTGATAAGTGTACGTATCCTCCAACATAACATCCTGAAGGCTACCCGACTGTGCGATATTTTCGAGATTAGCCATGAGCATCATCTTCTCTTCGGGCGACATACCGTTCAGTATTTCAGATAGCGCATTCAGCACAGGATTGCCGTTGTTATTTTCTTTTTTCTTTTTTGCCATTATTTCTTTTTATTTTATGAGTTCATTTGAAAGAGAGAGAGTTCTCGTTAAAAGTTCGACCAGTTCTTCTCTTCTTCCATGCTGCAAAAATAAGGAAAATATTAGTTACTTCCAAATATTCAGGAAGGAATTTGTTGCTTTTTTGCTCTTTTACGTGTTGATGCAGGCAAACGGCTTCTCAAAATGCTTCGTTGATTTTTGCTACAAGTTCCTCTGGCTTGAAGTCTTCCATCTTAGAAAAGGCAAACCATTTCTTTCCTAAGTCCTTGATGGAGGCTCCCACATGATAAACTATAATAGGAGCAGTGTGGTAAACACCCAACAAGCTACCCAACAAGTACCCAACAAGTTCAAGAGCTTATTTCCATAATAAAGGACAGAGAATATTCAGTAAAAGAAATAATGTCCCTCTTGAATTTGAAGGATAGGGTTAATTTCTTGAGGATTTATCTTAATCCTGCTTTGGAGGATGGATTTATTTCTATGAAATATCCTGAGCAGCCAAAGAGTCCAAAGCAAAAATATTTGCTTACAGAAAAAGGCAAGGCATTATTGAAATAGAGAAAGAACAAAGGCAGTGGTGATTTGTTCCACTACCTTTGTCATTTCTATTTGTGTATCATCGGAGACACCTAGGTACTTGGGGCTTTTAGTCACATCCTCAGCTACCATTACCTGGACTTATGATACAACCTCAAACGAAGAAAGACGCTTAATAGGTTCAACGACCTAGGATATTAAGTGCCAGGAGACTGTTTCTAGAAGATTCCCACTAGGCTCAGCAGACCTGCTGAGCCTAGTCAGCAGGTCTGCCCACTGCAGTCAGCAAGTCTGCTGAGCCTAGTGGCAACCCCCTTTAACCGTACAACTACGCACCCTTTAGTTGTACGACCATATACCTTTCAGTTGTACGACTATAAACCCTTTAATCGTACAACTACACACCTTTTGGTTGTACGACTACACACCCTTAAGTTGTACAGCTTGATTTTCCCCGCTCCCATAACTACAAAATTTGATGTCGCAATTTGCGACATCAAATTTTCAAACTCTTCCTTTGTCAATAGGAAAAGCGAAGATATAGGCTTCGTTGCCCTACAACAAAGGAGTCATATACAATGGTAAATAGACGATTCCATCTTCTATCTTCAAATCCTTATCGTGAAGAACATAAGGGGTAGCCAACTGTTTGCCGTATTTATTGATACACTTGGTAAGAGAGGTAAGCGTGTACTTCTTCCCCGACTTTACTTCTATCGGAGAGATATTATGACGGCTTGTAACCGTAGGCTTGGAAATCAGAAAATCTATCTCCATACGGTCTTCTACTTCCTTGGCAGAAGGCTTACTGAAGAAATAGAGTTTGTGACCAGCAGCTCTCAACATCTGGGCCACAATATTCTCTACCAACATACCTTCATTCACCTCAAGCTTATCAAACATCAATTTCTGATATAGCTCAGTCGTAACAATACCCCTCTCATCAAACGCATGACTTATCAACAACCCAGTATCACCCATATAACACTTCAAGGTTGTTCGCTCTTCATTGAGTTTAAGTCCAATGCTAGGCTCCGTAGAATTATAGCAGCAGTTGATGATTTTAGCATCCGAAAGCCAAAAGAATGCCTCAGAATAATCTCGCATACGGGCCTCCAACTGCAAATCTGCTAGCTTAAACTTTTTCTCATGCTTCTGCAACTGGCCTGGAATCTCATCAAAGATAGCTGCAACTTTTGTCTCCTGATTATCGGCATACTTCCGAATATCATTACGATAAAGCCCCAATATATCTCGCTTTCTCTCATCTACCTGATCGAAATCACCTGTTTCCACGTAGGTCTGTACAGCCTGTGGCATTCCGCCCACGATCATATATTTACGGAAATAATCCATTGCCCGACGATGAAAGCCCCCCATAGGTTGCTGCTTAGCAAACTGATTTTGAATATACGGCATCATCATCTCATCGCCCATAGCCCATAAGAATTCCTCAAAATCCATCGGAAACATTTCGATGGCATGTTCCTCGGAAGGCAACATGATATCTTTCACGTTTTTCTTGATGGAAATAAGCGACCCAGTCTCTATGTAGTCATAGCGACGATCTGCCACAAGGTGCTTGATGGCAGCTCTGGCTCTTGGGCAAAACTGTATCTCATCAAAAATTACGAGCGAATGCGCTTCCTCATCTGCATTTTTTCGATGTGTCAGCTTTTTCTTGCCATACAACTCCAAACTGGCTAGAAGCATATCTATATCATCCATATATAGTTCAAAGAACTCTATAACCTTAGGATTCACCCTGCTAAAATCCACAAGAAGATAAGAGTCATATTCGGTTTGAGCAAACTTCTCAACAATATAACTCTTTCCGATACGTCGTGCGCCCTCTATCAAGAGAGCCACGTCACCTCGCCTATTTTGCTTCCAATCAAGCAGTTGCTGATAAATTTTCCTTTTCATACCATTACAATTTACACATTTTCGAGATTTTCAAAACTGCGTTTTTACACATTTTCGAGGTTTTCGAAACTGCTTTTTTACACATTTTCGAGATTTTCAACGTTGCAAATATACACATTTTCGAGGAAATCAAAGGATTTTTTCTGCATTTCTTTAAGTTTTTAACCTTTTAAAACATCATAAAGCCACAATACTCTAACTATTCTACGCTTTCTCCGTTATCACCAGCACATGGCTTTCGTCGCTCAATGTGGTGGCGAAGATATAGGTTTCACCACCATCTTTCAGCTTCAATCGCTTGCGCAATTCTGCTACGGAAAGAGGGAAATTGCGGGTGGCTATGTTCGCCTTGGTGATTCCTGACAGATGACGCTTCAACTCCTTTTTATTAAAGGAGGATACGGCGATGATGCGGAAACTTCTGCCCGGGAAGACGGCGATAGGCTCACGGCTCACGAAAAGATGACTGTTCTTGGAAAGCATCCTTGCATCATATCGCTCGGAAAGAACACCGAAACAGCCGGCTTTCATCAACGACGCATTCGGCTCGTAAAGATACTGCATTTCTTCAAGAGTGGATGGGGCTATCTTCACCGAAGAAGACTCCATATCCAACTCGTCGCAGACGAAGGATTGCGCATCGTTGATGCAATAAATGCGGAGATTCCCGGCATGTTTTACTTCTCCATCTGCCGATGAAGCCTCCATTTCGCCCATATTTCGCGCTGACAGCACTAAAAGAAGCTCCTTGCACTCATTGTTCACGGAGAAGATATGAACCTCTCTTACGTGGCTTAATTCGCTTATGGCACGGTGCCAGTCGAGCATCGGAGAGAGTTTGATGATAACGTAATCTGCCTTCGAAAGCATCTCTTCCTGCAAAACGGTGACATCGGGTGTGCAATCCTTCAAGGATACCACCTTGTTGCCCGCATCGTCTCTACGGGCGGGATCTATGAAGATTATCTTAAGACCAAGGTTGGTCTTAAGTAATGACCGAGGCTGGTCATAAGTTATGCCTAAAGAATCATCAGCTGATGCTGCATCTTTTTTCTTTGAATGAAAAGAATGAAGCACTTCTATTCCATCCCCATTCTTCACGATGGCGTTCTTCAAGCCCAAGTGCTCGAAGTTCTCCTTCGCCGCATCACAGAGATGAGCCTGTCGCTCCACATACATCGACTTCATTCCCAATCGGGCTGCAATATAAGAGAAGTCTACTCCAAAGCCACCAGTCAAATCTACAAACCCGATTTCTTCTTCACTCACTTTCTCGTATTCTGATGAAAATGATGAAGAAGACAATGAAGAAGCTGGAAAGCCGAGCAATCTTGCAGCCAATTCTGCCTTATAAAGCGCAGTAGATTCTGAGGAGCATTGCTCCATCGAAATATGAGGGGGATAGATGATGCCATCTATATTCGCCCAACGGGGCAACTTGGCACGAGCCATCTTTCGCCCGCGAATCTGGTCGAGGGCGAAAGGCATATCTACTTCCGGATTCTTGCTTCCGAGAAAAGCCAACTGGCGGACATCCTCATCCTGGTGCTGGCGAATAAAATCTTGTGTTGCCTGGTTCATCATTTCCGTAACTTCTCTTTTCTGTAACTACTATGCTATGTATTTCCGTAACTACTTTTTCTGTAACTACTATTCTATTAATAACCGCAAAATTACGATATTCTGATGAGAATACAAAATAAAACAGGAAATAGTTCACATCAAAAGGCAAAAAAGAATAGAAGCTTAGAAAACTGAAGCCTATAACGGAACCATTAGGACAGCCCACTGTAACATACTACGCCAGTGAACTGTTCATACGGAACAGCTAACTGTCCCCTATTCCGACAGCCGGCTGTTCGTACCGAATAGCCAACTGGCTAGACTTCACAAGAAAAAAGAATCCATCTTTCTACCTATCCAATATATTTTGCCGGACGCACGAGAATTTGAGCAGAAACTTTTCACTCTTCACCAGCAACTCATAACATCCTAATTATCAATAAGCAAAATGGGTGAAGAGTTTCTTCAACTCTTCACCCACTCTTCACCACTCTTCACCCATTTGCAATTTCCGAAGAAAAAATGGTAAGCAGCTCCATTTATACCTTGCAGGTATGCAGCTCCGCTTTTATGTCATTGCAGCACCCCCCAAAAAAAGGTGAAGAGGGGTGAAGAGTGGTGAAGAGCACAAAAGCACTCTTCACCACTCAACTGCCTATTCTTCAATCACTTACACCACAAAGGTGAAGAGTGAAGAGTTTTTGGGAAAATTCTCCCGCACTCAGCAAAATCTGCAAGAAAAGCAGAATGCAGGGAGAATATTCTGAATTCTTAATCTATGCGATGGATTAGTCAGCCAACTTAGCCTTCAAGAACTCACGGTTCAGGCGGGCGATGTTAGCGATAGACTCGTTCTTAGGACAAACAGCCTCGCAAGCACGA
>ERZ1026886.893-NODE-893-length-14271-cov-119.909187_pt1 | contig 14271 bp, 3 predicted proteins | sample MGYA00380173_ERZ1026886 | MGnify/ENA primary metagenome ERZ1026886 (study PRJEB33269, sample SAMEA4719809) | human gut metagenome | biome: human-associated habitat; feature: organic feature; material: feces | place: Cameroon | collected 2013-10 ... | reverse complement strand
AGATCAAAACAAAAGACCCTTGCTGGCGAGGCGACTTCCAGGGTGTCATCGACAAGCTCGACTACATCAAGGCATTGGGTTTCACAGCTATCTGGATTACACCAGTAGTGCAGAACGCATCCGGTTACGACTACCACGGTTATCATGCCATGGATTTCCAGCATGTAGACTGCCGTTATCAGAGCAGCGATGGTAGCAAGGACGGTGACGCCATGTTCCAGGAACTCATTGACAAGGCTCACGAAAAGGGTATCAAGATTATCCTCGACATCGTGCTCAACCACACCGGTAACTTCGGTGAGCAGACACTCTGCAAGGAGTTTGACCGTAATACCGACTTGGAAACTCAGGCACTCATCAATGCTTGTATGATTCCTAACGAGGAGAAGTTGGGTTCCGACTACCTTACAAGTGTCCCTTATGAGCAGTATCAGCGTCGTCTTGGCTTGTTGAAGAATGTTCGTGGTAAGAACGAGGATGTTCACAACTACTGGCACCATTTTGGTGACTTCAACTGGGACTTTCCTAACCGCTGGTGGGCTCAGATTGCAGGCGACTGTGTTGACCTGAATACCGAGAACGACTACGTAGCAGATTATCTCGTAAAGTGCTACGGCAGCTTCATCAAGATGGGTGTGGATGGTTTCCGTATCGATACATCCGGTCACATCTCACGTCTTACCTTCTGCAAGCAGTTCATTCCTCAGTTTGCTGCCCTCGGTAAGAAGTATGAGGACAAGCGATTGAACAAGGCTCCTTTCTTCATGTATGGTGAGGTTTGCGCCCGTTACAGTGATGTCACATACCGTGGTCAGGATAACCTCTCTTGCTATTATTACACATGGGAGGCTCCACAGGACTTGCTCGACAAATGGGATGGCAGCCAGAAATACTGGGATACACAGGTACTCTTTGATAAAGCCAATGGCGGTACAGGTGTAGATGACCATCAGATGGCTCTCTGTGAGTCAGACAATGCCCCAACACCAACAAGTGACAATACCTTTATGGTGAATGGTAAGTGGCATGAGCCAGACTATTCTCAGGCAAGTGGTTTCCATGTGATCGACTTCCCATTGCACTACAACTTCGGTAATGCTGCCGCCGCATACGGTTTGGCAAAGTCAGGTGACAAGAGATATAATGATGCTACCTATAATGTGGTATATGTTGATAGCCACGACTACGGTCCTCAGCAAACCAACGACCAATTCCGTTTCTCTGGTGATGATGCTCAGTGGGCAGAGAATCTCTCTCTGATGTTTACCTTCCGTGGTATTCCATGTCTCTATTATGGTTCTGAGGTAGGTTTCCGTCGCGGTGCTCCGATTGACAGAGGTCCTCACGGTCCTCTTTCTGAAACTGGTCGTGCTTACTTCGGTGGTTACCTCACTGGTGATGTAACAGCCAACGATTTCGGTGACTACAAGGCAACAGGTAATGTGGCTGCAACATTGAATCATGATGTCGCTCAGCACCTCATCCGTCTGAACAAGATTCGTCAGGCTGTTCCTGCTTTGCGTAAGGGTCAGTGGACCGACGATGGTTGTACTCCTGCCAAGGGTGGTATCGCCTTCAAGCGTGCTTATAAGAATGACAGCTATGCACTCGTAGCCATCAATGGTGGTGCAACATTCACAGATTGCCCTGATGGTACTTATACCGATGTGGTAACAGGCAAGACATACACTGGTACTACTATCACCGTTGATGCTCCTGCTACTCAGGGTCAGCTCCGTGTTCTCGTGAAGGACTGGAAGGGCGGTCAGATAGGTGAGGATGGTCCTTTCATCTATAATGAGGCTCCTAAGTCTAAGTCAGAGGCTGATCAGGCTTATGATGGTCATGAGGAAGATGGTACAACATGGGTTGAGCCACAGACTAATGAGTTTGGTTTGAAGTTCTCTCAGAATGGTGGTACTTTCCGCACCAATACTGTTACTGTAGAGGTAAGCCTTAGCGGTAAGGCTACTGAAGGCTGGTTCCAGGTAGAAGGTCAGGACAAGGTTGAGTTGGTTCCTGGCGAGACCAAGACATTCACTATCGGTGAAGGTATGAACTTCAAGCAGACCAAGACTGTAACATGGTATGCTAAGAACGACAAGAGTGAGAAGAATGGTTCTGTATCCTTCACCAAGGTGGATCCTAACGCATCTATCACCGTATATGTAAAGGCAGACAATGCTCCAACTATCTATGCTTGGGTTCCTGGCACTCCAAAAAAGGAGTTGACAGGTGCATGGCACGGTAAGACCATGGATGGTCCTGAAGAGATTGGTGGTGTCAACTACTGGTACAAGACTTTCGATGGAGTAGAGAGCTTCAATGTGGTTCTGAATAATGGTAATGACAAGCAGTCAAGTGACATCACTGGTATCACAGGCGATATCTACTTGGAGTATGACGGTGGTTCAAATGTCAAGACGCTCGATGCTCCTGTCAACACAACAGCCAAGGTTACTTTGAGTCCTAACGGTGGTGACTTCGAGAAGACTATTTCTGTAACAGCAACCCTCAGCGACAATGCCAAGAGCGGTTGGTATAAGATTGGCGATGGCGAGCAGGTGGCTCTTACTCCTGGTAAGCCAGTTACCTTCACTCTCGGTGCTGACATGATGGAAGGCGAGAGCAAGACTGTAACTTGGAGCGCAACTAATGCAGAGGATAAGGCTAAGACAGGTACTGCTACCTTCAACAAGAAGGCAGAGGTGGTTATTCCTGCACCAACAGGTATCTTCGCTTACTTCCTCGCTCCTTCAGACTGGAGTCAGGTTGTCTGCTGGGCTTGGAATAATACAGACAACTTTACTGGTGGTAACTGGCCAGGTGTAGCATGTACCAAGATCGGTGTGAAGAAGAATGGTCTGGATGTCTGGATGTGGAAGTATGATGGCGATTTGACAACTGCTCCTACTATGATCATCTTCAACAACGGCGGTGGTCAGCAGACAAAGGATTTGAAATTCGAAAACGGTGCAGTTTATAACCTTGCCGGTAAGACCAATGAGTCTGTCTCAACAGGTATCAACCAGGTAGGTAGCAAGAAGGCTCCTGCTAAGTTGAAGATTTACTCTATCAATGGTGTGAAGGTAGCTGAGGTAGGCAGCATGGCAGATGCTGAGTACATCCTCGCTCCTGGTGTCTATGTTTGCAGTGGCAAGAAGTACGTCATCAAGTAATAAATCACTTTTCTCTTTTGAATACGCAAGTTTTCGGCTGAAAACTTGCGTATTTTTTTTCGTATAATTGTTTGTGTTTGTTTATTTTACTTATTAATGCAATCGGTTGCACGAAAAAATGAGCAGAAGTTGCTTTATTTATTTGTTATCATCATTTATTATGATTAATTTTGTAAGTGGAATAAAATTTGACTAAATATCTTAACTTAATTCAAAATTTTTTATGAGAAAGTTCAAGAAGAAGCTCTTTGCAGCGATGCTGCTGCTTGCCTCGTCTAATGCGATGGCGACTGACAGCTTCACGGTTAATCGTACAGATTTCCGAGATGAAAGTATTTACTTCATGATCACCACGCGTTTCTACGATGGAGATCCTAAAAACAATGTGCTCTGCTGGGACAACCAGGAAGCACAGAAGAGTACCAAGGACCCTTGCTGGCGAGGTGACTTCCAGGGTGTCATCGATAAGCTCGACTACATCAAGGCGTTAGGTTTCACTGCCATCTGGATTACTCCTGTCGTACAGAATGCATCCGGTTATGACTACCACGGCTATCATGCTTCGGATTTCTCCAAGGTAGACTGCCGCTATCAGAGTGGTGACGGCAAAAAGAGTGGTGACGTGATGTTCCAGGAACTCATCGACAAGGCTCACGCCAAGGGTATCAAGATTATCCTCGATATCGTGCTCAACCACTCCGGTAACTTCGGTGAGGAGAAGCTCTGCAAGGAGTTCGACCGCGATACACGTCTTCGTAACCAGGCAGACATCAATGCTTGTATGATTCCTAATCCCGAAACATTGGGTAGTGACTATCCAAGTCTTTTGCCTGCTGCTCAGTATCAGCGTCGTCTTGCCCTGATGAAGAATACCGATGGTCAGAATCATGATCCACATAACTACTGGCACCATTTCGGTAACTTCAACTGGGATGAGCCAAACCGCTGGTGGGCTCAGATTGCTGGTGACTGTGTGGACCTCAATACTGAGAATAATACAGTGGCTGAATATCTTATCAACTGCTATGGCAATTTCATCAAGATGGGTGTCGATGGTTTCCGTATTGATACATCCGGTCACATCTCACGTCTTACCTTCTGCAAGCAGTTCATTCCTCAGTTTGCTGCCCTCGGTAAGCAGTATGAGAATAAGCGATTGAACAAGGCTCCATTCTTCATGTATGGTGAGGTTTGTTCCCGTTACAGTGAAGTGCAGTACCGTGGTCAGGACAATCTTTCACCTTATTATTATACATGGCAGGCTCCACAGAACTTGATGGATCAGTTTGATGGCAGCCAGTCATATTGGGACACTCAGGAAATCTATGACCGTGGTACAGGTTATGATGATAAGCTGATGCCTCTCTGCGAGAAAGATAAAGCGAATTCTCCAGAAAGCAACAATACCTTTATGCTGAATGGCGCATGGCATGAGCCAGACTATTCTCAGTCAAGCGGTTTCAATGTGATCGACTTCCCATTGCACTACAACTTCGGTAATGCTGCCACCGCATACCGTTTGGCTAAGTCTGGTGATATGAAATATAATGACGCTACCTATAATGTGGTATATGTAGACAGTCACGACTATGGTCCTGGGTCAGGGTCTCGTTTTGGCGGCTCAGACGCTCAGTGGGCAGAGAATCTCTCTCTGATGTTCACCTTCCGTGGAATCCCATGTCTCTATTATGGTTCTGAGGTAGGTTTCCGTCGCGATGTTGTGATTGACAGAGGTCCTAATGGTCCTCTTTCTGAAACTGGTCGTGCTTACTTCGGTGGTTATATCACAGGTGATGTAGAAGCATCAGACTTCGGTGAATACAAGGCTTCTGGTAATGTGGCTGCCTCATTGAATCATGATGTGGCTCAGCACCTCATCCGTCTGAACAAGATTCGTCAGGCTGTTCCTGCTCTCCGTAAGGGTCAGTGGACTGACGAGGGTTGTACTCCTGCCAAGGGTGGTATCGCCTTCAAGCGTGCTTATAAGGACAGTTATGCACTCGTAGCCCTCAATGGTGGTGCTACTTTCACAGATTGCCCAGCTGGTACTTATACAGACTTGGTAACAGGCAAGACTTACACAGGTTCTACTATCACTGTTGATGCTCCTAATAATCAGGGTCAGGTTCGCGTACTCGTGAAAGACTGGACTGATGGCAAGCTCATTGATGATGGTGCTTTCATCTACGAAACTGCTGCTCAGCATAAGGGTGATCAGACCTATGATGGCAATGAAGAGGCTGGTACAACTTGGGTTGACGAGGCTCCTCTTCCGCCAGTAAGCGTTTCTCTTTCTCCAGCTGACGGAAATTTCCGCACCAATACGGTAACTGTTACCGCTGAGGTCTCAGAAGATGCTACGTCTGCTTGGTATCAGATAGAGGGACAGGACAAGGTAGATTTGACCCCTGGTAAGTCTGTTACCTTCACTATCGGTGAAGACATGAACTTCAAGGACACCAAGACAGTGACTTGGAGTGTAACAAACTCTGAAGGCAAGGAGAAGACCGGTAAGGTTACATATACTAAGGTTGATCCTAACGCATCTATCGTGGTCATGGTGAAGGCTGACAAGGCTCCTTACATCCACGCTTGGACAACAGGTGTTGGCGGCAAGAATCTGACAGGGGCATGGCCTGGTAAGGTGATGAAGGGTCCTGAGGAGATTGATGGTGCTAAATACTGGACTTATGATTTCGATAACGTTGAGAGCTTCAATGTAATATTGAATAATGGTAGCGGTGCTCAGTCTGGTGACATCACTGGTATTACAAGTGATACCTACTTGGAGTATGACGGTGGTAAAAATGCCAAGAAGATTTCTGCTCCAGCAAATTCGACAGCTGCTGCTAAGGTGGCTTTCAGCCCTAACGGTGGTGAATTTGAGAAGACAATCACTGTAACTGCAACGCTGAGCAGCAATGCTAAGAGCGGTTGGTATAAGATCGGTGATGGCGAGCAGGTGGCTCTTACTCCTGGTAAGGCTGCTACATTCACACTCGGTGCTGACATGATGGAAGGCGAGAGCAAGACTGTAACTTGGAGCGCTACTAATGCTGATGGTACAACCAAGACAGGTTCTTCAACCTTCAACAAGATTAAAGAGGTAGTTATTCCTACTCCAACAGGTATCTTCGCTTACTTCCTCGCTCCTTCAGATTGGAATCAGGTAGATTGCTGGGCTTGGACTGAATCAGACAACTTTACTGGTGGTAACTGGCCAGGTGTAGCATGTACCAAGACTGGCATGAAGAAGAATGGTCTGGATGTCTGGATGTGGAAGTATGATGGCGATTTGACAACTGCTCCTACTATGATCATCTTCAACAACGGCGGTGGTCAGCAGACAAAGGATTTGAAATTCGAAAACGGTGCAGTTTATAACCTTGCCGGTAAGACCAATGAGTCTGTCTCAACAGGTATCAACCAGGTAGGTAGCAAGAAGGCTCCTGCTAAGTTGAAGATTTACTCTATCAATGGTGTGAAGGTAGCCGAAGTAAACAAGGTTTCTGATGCAGAATACGTTCTGGCTCCAGGTATGTATATCTGCAATGGCAAAAAGTTTGTTATCAAATAAACTTACCGCTACTTTGGGACTTAAACAAGCACTTCGCCTGCTCTGTAAGCGGGTAGTGTGAGTTTGTCCCCGTGCGGTTAGCAGTTTATGTACATGATATCCTCTGAATGAGGCTGATTTTTGCAAATATCCGTTTTGCGAAATTCAGCCTCTTTTTCTTTGTTATTGCGAAAACGATTGCACAGAAAAAACAATAGAAAAGTGAATTGTTTTATAGTATTTATAAAAAGAATTCGTAATTTTGCGGTGTAATTATTCAACTATTCAATTTTAAACTTAACAATTTCATTATGAAAAAACTTGCCGCAAAATTATGGGCGGTTCTTATGCTCATGTTGGTCTCTATGCAGACGATGGCGACGGATGTCTTCACATCTAATCGTACTGACTTTCGAGACGAAAGTATCTATTTCATGATGACCACTCGTTTTTACGATGGTGATCCCTCTAATAACGTGCTCTGCTGGGACAACCAGGAAGCACAGAAGAGTACCAAGGACCCTTGTTGGCGAGGTGACTTCCAGGGTGTCATTGACAAGCTCGACTACATCAAGGCGTTAGGTTTCACTGCCATCTGGATTACTCCTGTCGTACAGAATGCATCCGGTTATGACTACCACGGCTATCATGCTTCGGATTTCTCCAAGGTAGACTGCCGCTATCAGAGTGGTGACGGCAAAAAGAGTGGTGACGTGATGTTCCAGGAACTCATCGACAAAGCTCACGCCAAGGGTATCAAGATTATCCTCGATATCGTGCTCAACCACACCGGTAACTTCGGTGAGGAGCATTTTTGCAAGGAGTTCGACCGTGATACTCGTCTTCGTAACCAGGCAGACATCAATGCTTGTATGATTCCTAATTTGGAAACATTGGGTAGTGACTATCCAGGTCTTCAGCCTGGTTATCAGTATCAGCGTCGTCTTGCCATGATGAAGAATACCGATGGTCAGAATCATGATACTCACAACTACTGGCACCATTTCGGTAACTTCAACTGGGACTTACCTAATCGTTGGTGGGCTCAGATTGCAGGTGACTGTGTGGACCTCAATACTGAGAATAATACAGTGGCTGAATATCTTATCAACTGCTATGGCAATTTCATCAAGATGGGTGTCGATGGTTTCCGTATTGATACATCCGGTCACATCTCACGTCTTACCTTCTGCAAGCAGTTCATTCCTCAGTTTGCTGCCCTCGGTAAGCAGTACGAGGACAAGCGATTGAACAAGGCTCCATTCTTCATGTATGGTGAGGTTTGTGCCCGTTTCGGTAGTGTGCAGTACCGTAATCAGGACAACCTTTCACCTTATTATTATACATGGAAGGCTCCAAAGGATCTGATGGATGGCTTTGATGGCAGCCAGTCATACTGGGACACTCAGGAAATTTATGACAGTGGTACAGGTTATGATGCTAAGCTGATGCCTCTCTGCGAGAAGGATAAAGCGGATTCTCCTGAAAGCAACAATACCTTTATGCTGAATGGTGCATGGCATGAGCCAGACTATTCTCAGTCAAGCGGTTTCAATGTAATCGACTTCCCATTGCACTACAACTTCTCTAATGCAGGAAGTGCATACGGCTTGGCTAAGTCTGGTGATATGAAATACAATGATGCTACTTTCAATGTGGTATATGTAGATAGTCATGACTATGGTCCTCAGCCAAATGATGGTGTCCGTTTTGGCGGCTCAGATGCTCAGTGGGCTGAGAATCTCTCTCTGATGTTTACCTTCCGTGGAATCCCATGTCTCTATTATGGTTCTGAGGTTGGTTTCCGTCGTGGTTCTGTGATTGACAAAGGTCCTAATGGTCCTCTTTCTAACACCGGTCGTGCTTACTTCGGTGGTTATATCACAGGTGATGTAGAAGCATCAGACTTCGGTGAATACAAGGCTTCTGGTAATGTGGCTGCCTCATTGAATCATGATGTGGCTCAGCACCTCATCCGTCTGAACAAGATTCGTCAGGCTGTTCCTGCTCTCCGTAAGGGTCAGTGGACTGACGAGGGTTGTACTCCTGCCAAGGGTGGTATCGCCTTCAAGCGTGCTTATAAGGACAGTTATGCACTCGTAGCCCTCAATGGTGGTGCTACTTTCACAGATTGCCCAGCTGGTACTTATACAGACTTGGTAACAGGCAAGACTTACACAGGTTCTACTATCACTGTTGATGCTCCTAATAATCAGGGTCAGGTTCGCGTACTCGTGAAAGACTGGACTGATGGCAAGCTCATTGATGATGGTGCTTTCATCTACGAAACTGCTGCTCAGCATAAGGGTGGTCAGGACTATGATGGCAATCAGGAAGCTGGTACAACTTGGGTTGACGAGACTCCTCTTCAGCCAGTAAGCGTTTCTCTTTCTCCAGCTGGCGGTTCTTTCCGTACCAATACGGTAACAGTTACTGCTGAACTCTCAGAAGATGCTTTGTCTGGTTGGTACCAGATAGAGGGACAGGACAAGGTAGATTTGACCCCTGGTAAGCCTGCCAACTTCACTATCGGTGAAGACATGGACTTCAATCAGACCAAGACTGTGACTTGGAGCGCTACAAGCTCTGAAGGCGAGAAGACTGGTAAGGTTACTTATACCAAGGTAGATCCTAACGCAGCTATCACCGTATATGTAAAGGCAGACAAGGCTCCTTACATCCACGCTTGGACAACAGGTGTTGGCGGCAAGAATCTGACAGGGGCATGGCCTGGTAAGGTGATGAAGGGTCCTGAGGAGATTGATGGTGCTAAATACTGGACTTATGATTTCGATAACGTTGAGAGCTTCAATGTAATATTGAATAATGGTAGCGGTGCTCAGTCTGGTGAAATCTCTGGTATTACAGGTGATACCTACTTGGAGTATGATGGTAGTAGAAGTGCCAAGAAGATTGATGCTCCTGTCAATACAGTTGCTACTGCCAAGGTTACTTTGAGTCCTAACGGTGGTGACTTCCAGAAGACTATCTCCGTAACAGCAACCCTCAGCAACAATGCCAAGAGCGGTTGGTATAAGATTGGCGATGGTGAGCAGGTAGCTCTTACTCCTGGCAAGGCTACTACCTTCACTCTCGGTGATGATATGCTTGAAGGCGAGAGCAAGACTGTAACTTGGAGCGCTACTAATGCTGATGGTACAACCAAGACAGGTTCTTCAACCTTCAACAAGATTAAAGAGGTAGTTATTCCTACTCCAACAGGTATCTTCGCTTACTTCCTCGCTCCTTCAGACTGGACTGATGTTCACGCTTATGTTTGGACTGATGGTAGTGGCGAATATACTGGCGGATGGCCTGGTGTAGCTTGTACCAAGACTGGTGAGAAGAAGAATGGTTTGGATATTTGGATGTGGAAGTATGATGGTGATAAGACTGAACTTCCTGCTAAGATTATCTTTAACAATAATGGTAATGGTAACAACCAGACTGGTAATTTCGATTTCGTAAACGGTGCAGTCTATGACCGCAACGGTAAGACCAATGAGTCTGTCTCAACAGGTATCAACCAGGTAGGTAGCAAGAAGGCTCCTGCTAAGTTGAAGATTTACTCTATCAATGGTGTGAAGGTAGCCGAAGTGAACAAGGTTTCTGATGCAGAATACGTTCTGGTTCCAGGTATGTACATCTGCAATGGCAAGAAGTTTGTTATCAAATAAATTACTGCTACTTTGGAACTTAAACAAGCACTTCGCCTGCTCTGTAAGCGGGTAGTGTGAGTTTGTCCCCATACGGTTAGCAGTTTATGTACATAATATCCTCTGAATGAGGCTGATTTTTGCAAATATCCGTTTTGCAAAATTCAGCCTCTTTTTCTTTGTTGTTGCGAAATCGATTGCATAGAAAAAACAATAGAAAAGTGAATAGTTTTATAGTATTTATAAAAAGAATTCGTAATTTTGTGGTGTAATTATTAAACAATTCAATTTTAAACTTAACAATTTCATTATGAAAAAACTTGCCGCAAAATTATGGGCGGTTCTTATGCTCATTCTAATCTCGATGCAATCGATGGCGACAGATGTCTTCACATCTAATCGTACCGACTTCCGAGACGAAAGTATCTATTTCATGATTACCACCCGTTTCTACGATGGTGATCCTAAAAACAATGTGCTCTGCTGGGACAACCAGGCAGCGCAGATTGAAACAAAAGACCCTTGCTGGCGAGGCGACTTCCAGGGTGTCATCGACAAGCTCGACTACATCAAGGCATTGGGTTTCACAGCTATCTGGATTACACCAGTAGTGCAGAACGCATCCGGTTACGACTACCACGGTTATCATGCCATGGATTTCCAGCATGTAGACTGCCGTTATCAGAGCAGCGATGGTAGCAAGGACGGTGACGCCATGTTCCAGGAACTCATTGACAAGGCTCACGAAAAGGGTATCAAGATTATCCTCGACATCGTGCTCAACCACACCGGTAACTTCGGTGAGGAGAAGCTCTGCAAGCTGTTCGATCGTAACACACAACTTCGCAACCAAGCTTACATCGATGCTTGTATGACCCCTACAGAAACTTTGGGTAGTGACTACCTGACCATCCTTCCAAAAGATCAATACCACCGTCGTCTTACCATGATGAAGAATATGGATGGTCAGAACCGTGATATTCACAACTACTGGCACCATTACGGTCAGTTCGGTTGGGATGATCCATCCCGTTGGTGGGGTCAGATTGCTGGTGACTGTGTTGACCTCAATACAGAGAACGACGAGGTAGCTAAGTATCTCGTAGATTGCTATGGTCAGTTCATCAAGATGGGTGTGGATGGTTTCCGTATCGATACATCTGGTCACATCTCACGACTCACTTTCAACCATCAGTTCGTTCCTCAGTTTGCTGCCCTCGGTAAGCAGTACGAGAATAAGCGATTGAACAAGGCTCCTTTCTTTATGTATGGTGAGGTTTGTACCCGTGGTCACGATGCAACCTATAGAGGTCAGGCCAATCTTTCTTGCTACTTCTATACATGGAAGTCTGATGAGTCTTTGATGAACCAGTGGGATGGAAGCCAAAGCTTCTGGGACAGTCAGGTATTGCCAGAGGGTTCTGGTCCTATCGGTCCTCAGGAACTCTGCGGTAAGGAAACATTTGGTGACAAGAAGAGCGAAAATGCTAAGATGATCAATGGTGCATGGCATCAGCCAGACTATTCTGAGGCAAGTGGTTTCAATGTAATCGACTTCCCAATGCACTATAGCTACAATACAGCTAATGATGCATTCCGTGTCGCTAAAGAAGATGAACTCTATAATGATGCTACATATAATGTAGTATATGTTGACAGTCATGACTACAGTCCAGGTCCAAACGATCTCAACCGTTTCGGTGGTACAGATGCTCAGTGGGCTGAGAACCTCTCTCTCTTGTTTACCTTCCGTGGTATTCCATGTATCTACTATGGTTCTGAGGTTGGTTTCCGTCGTGGTGTAAGAATCGACCCAGGTCCTAACGGTCCTCTTTCTGAAACTGGTCGTGCTTACTTCGGTGGTTATATCACAGGTGATGTAACAGCAACAGACTTCGGTGAGTATAAGGCTACAGGTAACGTAGCTGCTTCTTTGAATCACGATGTAGCTCAGCACCTCATCCGTTTGAACAAGATCCGTCAGGCTGTTCCTGCTCTCCGTAAGGGTCAGTGGACAACAGATGGTTGTAAGGCAACAGGTAAGAATGGTATCGCTTTCAAGCGTGCTACTAAGGATTGCTATGCGCTCGTAGCCCTCAATGGTGGTGCTACCTTCACAGATTGCCCAGCTGGTACTTATACCGACGTGGTAACTGGTAAGACATATACAGGTTCTACTATTGAAGTAGAAGCTCCTGCTACTCAGGGTCAGCTCCGTGTTCTCGTAAAGGACTGGAAGGATGGCAAGATCGGTGAGGATGGTGCTTTCATCTACGATACTACAGCTAAGTCTTTAGACGGTCAAGACTATGATGGTAATGAGGAGGCTGGTACAATTTGGAACGAGCAGGGTCCTATTCAGCCAGCAAGCGTTTCATTCTCACAGGCTGGTGGATCATTCCGTACTGAGACTATTAACCTGACAGTTACTCTCTCTGAAGACGCTAAGTCTGGTTGGTATCAGATACAAGGTCAGGATAAGGTGAACTTGACTCCTGGTGTGAGTGAGAACCTTACCATTGGCGATGGTATGAACTTTGGCGACACCAAGACTATTGAGTGGAGCGCAGAGGCCCAGGACGGTAAAGTAAAGAGCGGTAGCTTGACCTTTAAGAAGGTAGATCCTAATGCTTCTATCACGGTTTACGTACAGGCAGAAAATGCTCCTTTTATCTATGCTTGGTCAAAAGGTTCTTCTGTTAAGGAGTTGAAAGGTGCATGGCCTGGTACAAAGATGACAGAGTCTGAAGAAATCAATGGCGAAAAGTACTGGACTTGCGCTTTTGATGGTGTTGAGACCTTCAATGTAATCTTGAATAATAATAGCGGTGCACAGTCTGGCGAAATCTCTGGTATCACAGGTGATATCTACCTGAAGTATGATGGCGGTGCAAATGCTCAGAAGATTGATGCTCCTGTCAATACTGCAGCCAAGGTTACTTTGAGTCCTAATGGTGGTGACTTCGAGAAGACTGTTTCCGTAACAGCAACATTGAGCAGCAATGCCAAGAGTGGTTGGTACAAGATCGGTAATGGTGAGCAGATCGCTCTTACCCCTGGTAAGGCTGCTACATTCACACTCGGTGCTGACATGATGGAAGGCGAGAGCAAGACTGTAACTTGGAGCGCTACTAATGCTGATGGTACAACCAAGACAGGTTCTTCAACCTTCAACAAGATTAAAGAGGTAGTTATTCCTACTCCAACAGGTATCTTCGCTTACTTCCTCGCTCCTTCAGATTGGAGTCAGGTAGATTGCTGGGCTTGGAATAATACAGACAACTTTACCGGTGGTAACTGGCCAGGTGTAAGCTGTACCAAGACTAACATGAAGAAGAATGGTCTTGATGTTTGGATGTGGAAGTATGATGGCGATTTGACAACTGCTCCTACCATGATCATCTTCAGCAACGGCAGTGGTCAGCAGACAAAGGATTTGAAATTCGAAAACGGTGCAGTTTATAACTTTGACGGTAAGACCAATGAGTCTGTCTCAACAGGTATCAACCAGGTAGGTAGCAAGAAGGCTCCTGCTAAGTTGAAGATTTACTCTATCAATGGTGTGAAGGTAGCCGAAGTAAACAAGGTTTCTGATGCAGAATACGTTCTGGCTCCAGGTATGTATATCTGCAATGGTAAGAAGTTTGTTATCAGGTAGTCAATGGTTAGCCGCCATTACTTTTAGAAACATTTAGTTTATCATATTTCATTTATTTTAGGTTTAAGTACTCCTAAATGGCTTGAAAAGAGCAATTTTTCAGTCATTTAGGAGTCTTTTTTGTATATATAAATAGAAAATATATTAAAGATTTTGGGTAAAACCTTTTTTTTTTGTAACTTTGCGCCCAAAAGTAAAAACAATATAAAATTTAAATAGATA
>ERZ1026886.892-NODE-892-length-14277-cov-45.720433_pt1 | contig 14277 bp, 7 predicted proteins | sample MGYA00380173_ERZ1026886 | MGnify/ENA primary metagenome ERZ1026886 (study PRJEB33269, sample SAMEA4719809) | human gut metagenome | biome: human-associated habitat; feature: organic feature; material: feces | place: Cameroon | collected 2013-10 ... | reverse complement strand
ATCACCCATGAGCTTCGCACTCCGCTCACACTCATTCTCGGACCTCTGGAGGATTTGATGGAAGATAAGGAAATAGCAGAAAGAGTGCATCATAAGATAGGATGCATCCATGCCAGCGCGGAAAGACTCCTCAATCTCATCAACGATATTCTGGAATTCAGAAAGACGCAAACCCAGAACCGCAAATTGACGGTTGCCAAGGCAAATCTCGGAGCATTTGTGAGGGAAATAGGTGTGCGATTCAAAGATCTCAACCAGAATAGCCGTCTCAATATCCGTCTGAATATTAAAACGGGTGTGCCTGAGCTTTATTTCGATTCAGAAGTAATCAATACGGTAATCAATAACCTGATGTCGAATGCCATCAAATATACTCCGGAAGGCAGTATCACCTTATCGCTGACGATGCCAGAAGACAATACTGTAGCCATTGCAGTAGAAGATACGGGATACGGCATAGACAAAGATGCCCTGCCTCACATCTGCGACCGTTACTATCAGGAAAACGGCAATCATCAGGCTTCCGGCACAGGTATCGGCTTGGCTCTGGTGAAATCACTGGCTACTCTCCATCAAGCAGAACTGACTGTTGAAAGTGAAAAGGGACGAGGAAGCAAGTTTACCTTCTCACTCAAGGCAGACCGCACCTACCCGGAGGCACTTCACAAGGATGATAATCAGGATTTGGCTACGGCTGAAAATGCCGAAGAGAACGAAACCACGTCAAAAGAGCCAACAGAAGATATCCGTCCGCTTTTACTCATCGTGGAAGACAACGCTGATATTCGACTTTATATCGAAGAGTCTCTGCACGAAGATTATCGTATCATCCAAGCCTGCAATGGCAGGGAAGGAATGGAACAGGCTTTCTCGAAAGTACCGGATATCATCGTAAGCGACATCATGATGCCGGAAATGGATGGCATCAAGATGACTCATATATTGAAGGAAGATATTCGCACCAGCCATATTCCTATCATCCTGCTGACTGCCAAGACCAGCATCAATGACCAGGAAGAGGGATATGACAGCGGTGCTGATTCTTATCTTACCAAGCCGTTCAGTGCAAAACTGCTGCATAGCCGCATCAGAAATATCCTGTCTGGAAGAAGGCGATTGGCAGACTACATCGTACAGAAGAATATCTCACAATTCGAGACTTCCGCCGATGAACAGCAGACATCCCAAAAAGCTACCGAGGAAAAGGAAGATGCGATGACCTGCCAGATCAGCAATCTGGATAAAAAGTTCCTGGAGAAACTGAACAAGCTCATCGAGAATCATATCTCTACCGATGACTTAGACATGGCATTTATGACCGACAAGATGGCTATGAGTCACTCTACCTTCTATCGTAAGGTGAAAGCCCTGACCGGAATGAGTGCCAACGAATATATCAAGAAAGCCAAACTGCGACATAGTATGACATTACTGAAAAAGGGTGAATACAGTATAGCAGAAGTGGCCATACTTGCAGGCTTCAACAACCTCGGCAACTTCAGAGAGAGCTTTAAACGGGAATTTGGCAAGTCTCCATCAGAAATACTGAAAGGCAAATGATATAATGAATGAAAATAAGTAATAGTTGAATGATTTTCATAACTCATCATCAAATTTTATCCTTATCTTTGCACCCGAAAGTCCATCAAGGCTTTCAGGTGCAAAAAATATAAAACTAACGATCAAAAAAAGCAATGAAGAAAAGAATTTCTACACTCTTATGTCTCCTGGCGCTTGCAATGACAAGCATGCAGGCAAAAGACTACAATGTGAAAGATTTCGGTGCCATCGGCAATGGAAAGGTTCTCGACCATCATGCTATCAATACCGCTATTGATTCCTGCGTGGCTCATGGTGGAGGACGAGTGGTTCTGCCTGCCGGCACTTATCTCTGCGGAAGCATCCGTATGAAGAGCCATGTGGAACTGCATCTGATGGCTGGTTCCAAGATTCTCGCAGCTCCGGCTTCGATGAAAGCCTATGATGAAGCTGAGATTTTTGAAGGCACAGCTTATCAGGACGGCGGACATACTTATTTTAAAAACAGCCTCATCTATGCCATCGGCGCCAATGATGTATCCATCACAGGCAGAGGTATGATTGATGGCGAAGGTCTCACCAGAAGAGATACCGAAAAAGGCGGTAACCTGCAGGGTGGCAACATAGGAACGGGCGATAAGGCCATCGCCCTGAAGCAATGCCGTAATATCCTGATTCGTGATGTCACCATCTATCGGGGCGGTCACTTCGGCATCATCCTAACGGGATGTGAACTCGGCACCGTGGATAATGTCATCATTGATACCAATCGTGACGGCTTCGATATAGACTGCTGCAAGTATCTCACTATCAGCAACTGCAAAATCAATACGCCTCACGATGATGCCCTGGTATTGAAGAGTTCCTATGCCCTGAAGAAACCGGTTTTAACAGAGCATATCGCCATTACCAACTGTGTGATTACGGGTTACAAGTTTGGCACATTCCTGGATGGCACTTATATTCCGGAAAAGGTAAACTGGGTATGCGGCCGCTTCAAGCTCGGCACGGAATCGAATGGCGGATACAGGAATATTTCTTTGAGCAACTGCACCTTTATGTATAGCAGCGGTCTGGCTTTCGAGGAAGTCGATCAGGGATTGATGGAGAATATCGTGGTGAATAATATCACCATGAATCATGTTCACCACTACCCTATCTACATTACCACCGGTTGCCGAAACCGTGGTCCTAAGGAGCGCACCACCGTTTCTACCGGTCGCGACATCATGATCAGCAATGTCATTGCCAACGATGTAGATTCCCTTGCCGGCATCATCGTTACCGGTATGCCAGGTCTGCCACTCCGCAACATCTCGCTGAGCAATATCCGTCTGCAATATCGTGGCGGTGGCAAGGCAGAACTGGCGAAAAAGGAATATAGAGAACAAGGCACCAACTACCCTGAGCCCAGATTTGCGAAAGAAACTCCAGCCTTCGGTCTCTACGCCCGCCACGTGGATGGCATAGAAGTAGATAATGTGAGCTTCACTACGATGAAGCCCGATTATCGCCCAGCCATCATGCTGGATGATGTGAAGAACGAGCGCATCACCAATATCAAGGCGGATGTTCAGAAAGGAAGCAAACTGGTCATCAAGAAGTAAGATAGAGGTAATAAAAAGTAAAAAGGTAAAAAGGTAACTGAAAGAAAAAGGCAAATGCCAGTTTACTATCCAGCATTTGCCTCATTACTCGAGCTATATCTCGCCTTATATTTACATTACATTATCTTCCTTACTTCAGCTTCGGCTTCAGTTCATCCGGTGAATCGTTGGTAAACATATTCACGGGTGGCGCCGATTTCGTGAAGAGATTTTCAATCACCTGCTTATCCACCTCCATTGCCGGCTGGAAATCATCGCTCATCATATACTTCAGGATGGCATAACGCATCTGGTTTGCCACCAGGCGATGTTCCAAGTCGCTGGTTAAATCCATCGTAGTCATCAGAAGCTTGCCTCTACCCACCTTGGCTTCAATCATCATACCGAGCTTTCGGCTCACGTGCCAGGTATCTATCGGCTGGATTGCCGGCTGATAATCCTTCGGGAACTCACGGAGATTCATCACCTGCGCCTTGTTCAGCAACTCCCACCAGTTCAGGTTTGCCCAGTCATCCGTAGGGAAATTTCTGAAGAGTGGATGAGCCTTGTCGATGGTAGCACCCGTGGTATGAGGCGGACGCATCTTAAACCAACTGGTATTCCAGAACACCGGCAGATAGGTTTGCTTCACATCTTCGCCCATCTTCACCTTTCCGGCAGCCAGAATCAGCACCTTGCCACCCTTCTGCAACACCTTCTGTGCCTTGGCATCCAGACTATCAGCAATATAGATATCCTTAAGCGCCTTGGTATTCGGCATCTCTATCTGAGATGGATACACCCAGAAATCCCAATGGTTACGGGCTACAGGAGCATTGGAAGACTTCACCTGAATCTCCAAGACCAATTGCGATGGAGACGGAATATGGAGATGAGGGAAATCCAGGGATACATTGCCTAAACCGATGTTCTTACCCACAGGAAGCGAATTCTGATTATCAGCAAGCGAATTACCTGGAAGCGAAGACTTTCCTAATTTTCCTGAAGCCAAAACCTGCTGTTTTTCGTCCTTCACCTCGTATGTAACCTCAGCATTCTGCAGCGGTTCATGATACGCATTATAGAGTTCCACAGGAACCTGCAACTTGTCTTCTGAAGAGAAAACGAATTGCGGGAACTTGGCCAGAGGCACGATAGGCGAACAAAACTCCGTCCAATCCCTGGCATCGCAATATCCCTTTTCCTTCCAATGCACATTCAATACGCCCACAAGAGCAGTACCCTGTCCGCTATAATCGTTCAAGCCCAGCAACTGGAAGCCCGCATAATCCTTGGTTCGCAGGTTGCGCTCCAAATCATACTTATATGCCAAGGTCTGCAACTTACCGCTGGCATGAAGGAATTTCTCAGCCTGACTCGCCATACCGTTATCTCTCAGCAAATCAGAGAAGATTTCGAAGTTGCGGGCCTTATAGGCTCCCGTATATTGCGAAATCTCCTTGAAATCAGGAAAAGCGCACCACTGCCCCATCTCGTGGGTCAATCTTGGCTCGTTCACATCGAAGGTAATCGGTGTTCTTCCCTTCTGAACCACACGAACCATATCCCCATCGAAGTTGTCTTCCGATTGCGGAGCCTTCTTGTCCCAATCCAATCCGCGCGCACCACCCTTTACATGATACTCGCTCTTCGGGTCCCAAGCCCAACCGCCACCAACGGATGCACCACAATATACACGGCGCTTATCGCCAGACTTCTTCCATTCTTCCACAAAGTTGCCTACCCATTTCACCCAGTTTCCCGCTGGTTCATTGCCCGCAGCAAGCATACAGAAGCTAGGATGATTGCCATATTTCTCAACCATTCGCTGGGTTTCCTGCATCAGATAATGGTCGATGGTCATGCCATTGCCCAACTTTACACCATGATTTGGCCAAGATGGACCTTCGGGCTGAAGATAGATTCCCACCTGATCGGCTGCCGAGAAAGCCGCCTCGGGAGGACAATAGGAATGGAATCGCATCATATTGAGTCCATACTCCTTGCATTTTCTGAAAATACGGAGCCACGAAGCCTCATCGGTTGGCGGATAACCCGTCTCAGGGAAACAGCAGTTGCCCACCGTTCCTCGCATCCAAATCTTCTTGCCGTTCATATAAAACTGTCGGCCTTCGATGGAGATCTCGCTCATACCAAAGGTGGTACTGAAAGATTCCTTGCCCATCGTGGCAGTCAGGGTATAAAGATTCGGATGGAATTCATCCCAAAGCCTGATATCCTCGCCCATCGGAATGATGACAGCGAACTTCCCATCATCTCCTCTCTTCATTTTAGCAAACGAATGCTGGACTCCACTTACATCAAACAGAAAATCAGCCTTCCGTGCATCCCCCGTCACATCCATCACCACCTTAATCTGCTTTCCCTTTACATCAGGATAAACCTGCAGGTTGCGGATATACTGCTGCTGATGCGCCTGCAATTCCATTTTTCCGATGATGCCGTTCCAGTTGCCCTGGGTCTGGTCGGTTACGCTATGCGAATCCTGACCCACGCATACATTTTCTATGCCATTATACACCTTGATGCTGATTTCATTATCCTTGCCATATATAATATAAGGTGTAACATCAAACTCATGAGGCACACTCAGCGAAGAATCCCTGCCCGCCAACTTGCCGTTGATATAAACCGAAGTCTCTATATGAGGACGTTCCAGATAGAGGATAACGCGCTGCTTCTTCCACTCCTTAGGCACAAACACCGATTTGCGATACCACGCATTGCCGATGTAATGCTTCTCTGGGGTGAGGAAGAAAGGAAACTTCATGGTTCCCTTGATGCGATGCTTCCCATTTGCCAGCACTTCCTCCTGGCGATATTTCTCCATATAAGGATTGAAATAGAAGGAAGAATCATAAAGACTTCCTGTCCATTGCGTATGGGTACAGACATCATTACCCTTGCCGTTGGTGAGCATCGAACCCGGCAACTTGACCACATCCTCATAGGTAGGCGCATCTCCCTGCGAGAAACGCCACTGCCCCGAGAGGTCTATCTTATTATTTGAACTGAAGCCCTGTGCCTGCAAGGAAGTACAAGCCATCAAGCCCATTATCAATACAATATTTCTCATTGATGGTTGAATCATTTATTGTTGAGTTATTTCTAATTTCACGATTTCTTCTCCCACCTTCGTCACATCTGCTTCGCGAGGGAAATAAACCGGCATATCCTTCTGCAAAGGAAGAATGCGGAGTTCCAGCTTCTGGCAGTCGGCAGGCAGACGCCACAATCCCATCAGGAACGGGCGACCATTATAGAAGTTATCAGCTACCAGTTTGCCATCGGCATAGAGTCGGGCACAATCACCACGATATTGAATTTTCAGGAGATTTCTGCCCTGCAGCATTTCAGGCGAAAGATGAAGCTGATAAACCGCAGCCTTCTTGAAGTCAGCATCAGATGGTCCCTCTGCCACTTTCTGACCCCCCATGGTAATCTTGCGAATGCTCTCTGCCTCCTTGATTTTCTTGAAAGATGGAGCCAGAGACATCATTGGAACCATTTTCTTTGATTTGGAAGTTTGCAACATTCCCGAACCGTTTTTCTGCTCTACCGATTTTCCTTTCTCCTGCAGGAACAGATGCTCCGCCGTCTTGGAATCTACGAGATAGATGTTCTTATAAACAGGTTTGGCGATTCCCTTCGCCTTCACATTCTTCAGAACCTTTCCTTCCACAGCGATTTCGGTAGGAATGTTCTTAATCTGTTCCAGATAAATCTTTCCATCCCGCTTGGCTATCAACTGTGCCGTAGCGTATCGGATGCCATCGATATTTACCGGGAAGATGCACATCGCACCGGCAGGAACAGTCATCGGACGCTGAGGGAACTTCATTCCGCAGACATCAAACTGCACATTCTTCTTGGCAGACAACTGCTGCAATCGCTCATAGTTATTAATGAAAACAAAACCGCTCTTATCTTTAGAACGAAGCGACCAGCGAAGATGAGAATCATCACCCTTCTCTATATCCTGACTGCATGGGAAGCTAGACTCCATCGGAGCCAGTACTTCTGCATAATCATGCATAAAGAGATGCAGTTTGCGGAGCATGAAATAATGAGGATTCTTCTGTCCGAATTCTCCCAATGGCGCCTGGAAATCATACGTCTTTACCGGCATATCATTATAATTGGTAGCCTGAGTGCGCTGATTTTCATTCAGATAAACCGCGCTACCATCGTCCAGATTACCCGGCATCATCGCAGTAGGATTGGTTCCGCCATGATACATATAATATCCCAGCAGATTGCTTCCGCTACCCAACTTGACGATAGCCAGAGAATACGCATCTTCAGGATAAATATACGGACGGCGATGATAGGAAGTCATCATACCTCCACCCAGTTCGCAGGTGAAATAAGGATAGGCTTCATCCCCCTTGTTGATCTTCGCCTCTTGTTTGCCAAGCTGTTCGGTGGCAATCGCCGTACTGCTTCGGAAAGCCTTGAAGTTGAAAGCCTTGTAGTAATTACCAGCAGTCTCCTTCAGGCTGCGCTCCCAGAAACCATCGGCATAGTCGCCATAAAGCGGAAGCATCTCGCCGAAAGGCACAGGCGTTTTCAGTTCAGGCCATCCAGTACGGGTATAGAATGGCAAATCGAAACCTATCTGCTGGGCTATCTTCTTCAGCGCCATCAGATAACTGCCCCTGCCACGATATTCATTATCAAACTGTGCCGCAACTACCGGACCACCATCTTTCCATTGTAACCCCTGCACCTGCGAATAAATCTGACGATAAAGTTCGGTTGTATATTTCAGGAAAGTGGTATTCTCCTCTCTCATCTTGCATCCCTTGGTAAACATCCAGTCTGGTATGCCACCATTGCGAACCTCGCCATGGCAGAAAGGGCCCAGTCGGAGAACCACCGGCATCTCTTCCTGTTTACATACCTCAAGGAAACCACGAAGATTGCGCTGTCCACTCCAGTTGAACACACCTTCTACTTCCTCCACATGGTTCCAAAACACATAGGCGGCAATCATGGTAACGCCACCCTCCTTCATCTTTCTCACTTCCTCTCTCCACTCATTCTGAGGGATTCGAGAATAATGTACCTCGCCCATCACCGGCACCACTCGCTTACCATCGAAAATAAGGCTATGCTTATCCCATCGGATAGATTGCTGCGGAATCTGTGCTTGGGCATTTACAGAGCAAACTGCCATCATAGACATGATTGCCAAAAATGATTTAGTCTTCATTTTCATCAACGTATTTTTAATTATTTATTTGCAAAGATACGGATATTCGGAAAATGTAATCATAGAATTTTATACAAAAATCATAGATTTCCTTCTTTTTCATCATTTTTCCCTTCTTTTACATCATTTTTCCCATCAAAACACTTTATACCAATGACCTTCTTGCATTTTACAGTATTCTATTTTTTACCGGCATTTTCCTCATAAAGAACGATTTCTAACATAAAAAGAATGATTTTAAACCACATAATCAAAAAAAAATAAGTATATTTGCACACGAAATCGTATCAAAAAAAAATAGACTAACAATGGAAAAAAGAAAAATCATTTTAACGCTATTATTAGCGAGTATTACATGGCTTTGTTATCCAACAGCTACTGCAGGACAAAATGCAAGAAAGTTCTTATTGGACGCAACTTGGCGATTCTCGTTAGGAGATAACCCTAAAGCCAGTAATATTTCGTTTGATGACTCTAAGTGGAGAACGCTGACTCTGCCACACGACTGGAGCATAGAGCAACAAATAGACAAAGATGCTCCTGCAGGCAACGATGGCGGCTATTATCCTACAGGCATCGGATGGTATCGCAAAGAATATGTTGTGCCAGCATCAATGAAAGGGGAAAAAATCTTTCTCTATTTCGAGGGCATCTACATGAACTCATCCATATATATCAATGGTAAGTTAGTAGGTGGTCATCCTTATGGGTACACCTCATTCTTCTGCGATGCGACACAAGCCATCATTCCCGGCAAAAAAAATATAATCGCAGTAAGAGTAGATAATTCACAGCAAAAGAACTGCAGATGGTATTCTGGCTCAGGAATCTACCGACATGTATGGCTCATCCATACCCCTAAACTGTATATCGGCAATTGGGGCGTGCAGATTCATACACCTCAGATTTCTGATACAGAAGCTACTGTAGAAATAAACACCCTGGTTAAGAACGAAACCAACCATAACAAAAAGATTAAAGTAGTAACCCAACTGTCTGGGACTTCTCAAGCCAACACAATAGTTACCATTGCAGCCAACAGCGAGCAGCGGGTAAAACAGCTGTTGCATGTAAAATCTCCAAAATTGTGGAACCTGACATCTCCACATCTTTACGAAGCCCAAATCTCCATCTGCGAGAACAACAAGGTAATAGATAACTATAGTCAGAAGTTTGGTATCCGCAGTATCAGATATTCCAACAAGGGATTCTTACTCAATGGTAAAAAACTCAACATTACGGGTGGCTGCCTGCATCACGACAATGGTATCCTGGGAGCAGCAGCCTTTGACCGTGCCGAAGCAAGAAAAGCAAGACTGATGAAAGAAGCTGGCTTCAATGCAGTCCGTACCTCTCACAACCTTCCTTCTGAAGCGTTTCTCAATGCTTGCGACAGCCTAGGACTTCTGGTTATAGATGAAGCTTTTGATGGTTGGCGCGATGCCAAGAATAAGCATGATTACTCAACACTGTTCGACAAATACTGGCAAGAAGATGTTGAAAGTATGGTACTGCGCGACATCAACCACCCTTCAATCATTGCCTGGAGTATAGGAAACGAGGTAATAGAACGCAAGAAACTGGAAGTTATTACCACTGCGCGCAAACTAGCCAACAAAATAAGAGAATACGACAATCGGCCAATCACATCGGCCCTTGCCTCTTGGGACAAAGACTGGGAAATCTATGACCCTTTGGCTGCCGAGCACGACATCGTAGGCTATAACTATATGATACACAAGCACGAGGAGGATCACAAACGAGTTCCCAACAGAGTGATGTGGCAAACAGAATCCTATCCTAAGGATGCATTCAAAAACTGGACTTTGGTGAACGACCTGGATTACATCATCGGTGACTTCGTATGGACATCCATAGACTACATCGGAGAATCAGGTATCGGCAGATGGTGGTATGATGGAGATGTACCAGGCGAGCATTACCATCGCCCTCTCTTCCCTTGGCATGCAGCCTATTGCGGTGACATCGACCTTACTGGATGGAGAAAGCCAATCTCACATTATCGCAGCATGCTCTATAACGATACCGAGAAACTTTACCTAGCCGTGAAGGAACCAGATGGCTACAAAGGTAAGATCAATACTGGTCTCTGGGCAATATGGCCTACCTGGGAAAGTTGGAACTGGCCAGGATGGGAAGGCAAGAACATTGAGGTAGAAGTATATAGCAGATATCCCATCGTTCGCCTATATTTAGATGACCATTTAATCGGAGAAAAGGCTGTAAATAGGAATACAGAGATGAAGGCAGTATTTACCATTCCTTATCAAGAGGGAACCCTTAAGGTTGAAGGAATTGAAAATGGAACCATTAAGGAATCCAAAACTCTCTCTTCAGCCTCAGCACCTGCAGCCATCCGCCTTACAGCAGAAAATAAGGATATGATTGCCAATGGCGAAGATTTAGCTTTCGTACAAGTGGAAGTCATTGATAAGAATGGAAATCTCTGTCCGAACGCAGAAATCAAACTGTCTGCAGCAGTTACCGGACAAGGCTCTCTAGCAGCTATGGGTAATGCCAATATCAAAGATACAGACAGCTATGTAAACAATACTCATAAGACTTGGAAAGGTAGAGCCTTGGTAATAGTGCGCAGTAGTCACAAGAAAGGCAAGGCAGCATTAAGCATGAAGGCTGATGGCATCAAGGGAGCCACAGTTTCTTTAAGGATAAAATAAAGAAAAGAATAAACAATAAAAATGAAAGCAAAACAAGTAGTTACATGATAGGTGACAGCAATGTGAGCTAAAAAGCCCCTAGACTTTGCTGAAAGTCTAGGGGCTTGTAATCACCCGATTACTTCTTTACAATTTTCTCTATCTTGCAACTATGCACTTTCGTTTGTTTATCATAGTTGATGCCTACAAGAATCACGTCACCAACATAGTGCATCAAAGATTTCCCATATCCTTGACGCTTGATTTGACTGATAGCAGTATCGGCATCATTATTCCACTTCAGCTCTAACACAATCGCAGGAGCATCCACGTGACGGTAAGGCAACAGCACTATATCAGCAAAGCCCTTGCCCGTCGGCAATTCACGAATCATCTCATAACGATTTCTTGCAGTATAAAATGCCAACGAAAGAACACAAGCCAAAGAATTCTCATCATTGTATTTCAAGATGCTGGTATTTTGTTCATGAACCTCAGCCACGTTTGTTGCCACATCTTCCTCATCGCCATTAAACAAATGCGCCAATAAGTTTTCGGAATGTTCCAATGCACTGGTCACCTCCTTCCAACTGGTGTCCGCTATGGCTGCCTCAAATTCTTGGCGAACTTCATAATTTGGAATGCAAGCACTTTTGGTCTCACTATTGTAAGAAAGATAACCCAAATGGCAAAGAAGTGTCAGCACATCGTCCCTGCACTCTACTTTATGCATATCATTGCTAAATCGCAACGCATTTACCCTTACGGGAACATCATTGAGAGCATGGATAATATCATCCTTTAAGCCATCAAAATTCATCGTGATATAGCGTTTGAGACTCTCAAACGTATTGGTACTTGTCCAAAAGCTTTCATACGACCTACGCTTCAAAGCTCGCATTACAGCATAAGGGTTGTACATAGCTTTCTCCTTTCCTAGCTCATAACCATCATACCAACGCTTCATCTCATAAACATCCATCCCTCCATCGGTGGTACATAGACTTTCCACTTCTTTCTCCGTAAAACCGAAATAAGGAGCCAACTGGGCAGGACTGAGCATCGTGTATTCATCAAAGTTATTCAATGCTGATTGGGTATTATAGCGCTTGATTGGCAGAATACCTGTCATATAGCAACATGCAAAGACATATTCCGTCATACTTCCCTTGAAGAGGCGACGCAACAAATCCACGTACTCATCCATTTGTTTCTCCTGTCCTTCACGAGAAAGAGCATCCCATTCGTCTATCAAACAGATGAATTTCTCTCCTGTATGGTCAACGATGCTAACCAGCAAGTCCATCAAATCATCGTTGGCTTTCATAACGACCCCCTCATACAAGCCCAATAATTCCTCACAAATATCACGCTTGATATAATCAACAATGTGTTCATCCTTGCCATATTTCGTTACAAAATCAGTCATATCCAAATAGAGTACAGGAAAATGATTAAGATGCTTTTCGAAATCTTCATTCTTACAGATAGACAACCCCTTGAACAATTCACGTGAATCACACGACTTGTCATAATAGGCATTGAGCATCTTTACAGCCACAGACTTACCAAACCTTCGGGCACGTGTTACACAAAGGAAGCGATTCTCTGTCATCATCACAGAGTTCACTTCCGCTATCAACATACTCTTATCAACAAACTTCGAATTGCAGAGAGATGCGAAACCGTCATTACCTTTATTTATATAATTTCCCATTTTTCCCCTAATATTATTTTATATTTGCCATCATTTCGAATGTTTTTGGCAAAATTACGAATTTATTTTGTAACTACCAAATATTTCTATCTTCATCCATCAAATTCTCTGCTAATCCATGTCTAGGAACTTTATCAGATTCTTGACAAAGTATTACAAGAAGGGACTTGATGCGCATTGCAATACAGAATTTAACTACTTCTTCCTACCTTTGCGGCAACAAACGCAATCATCAAGCCCAGGCAGGCAGCGATGCTGATGGCAATGCGGAGACCTGTGGCCTCAGCAAGCCATCCGATAACCGGTGGGCCTACCAGGAAACCGAAGAAACTGATGCTCGAAACGATGGTGATGGCGATGCTAGCCTTGATGGTTCCCAGTTTTCCGGCGATACTGTAACAGATAGGCACCGATGAAGAGATGCCGAAACCTACCAGCAGGAAGCCCAAGGTGGCAGGAATCAGATAAGGCAAGGCAGCAGCCAGCCACAAACCGCCCAATATCAAACCACCACAAACCTTCAATACTCTGGCTGGACCATATTTCGTAACAAACCCATCAGCCATGAATCTACCCAACGTCATCGCACCCATACCAGCCACATAGCCCGCACGGATAAAAGCCTCATCGGGTTTTACTACTGATGAGAAATACACACCACTCCAATCATAAACAGTTCCTTCACAGAACATGCCGGCAAATCCCATCAATCCCAGGAGAAAAAGAATCGGGTCGATGGTCTTGAAAGAGAACTTCGGCACATCCTCCTCTTCCGCCTTCGCCGTAGCATCATCTACCAGAAAACGGAATCCGATAGCGATGATAAGAAGACTCATCGCCAGGATGGCTCCAAAGTGAACCTCTATCGGAAGCAAAGTATTGGCAAAGACGGCTCCGATGATACCACCCGAGAATCCGCCCAGACTCCACAAACCATGAAACGACGACATGATGTTGCGCCCATACATCTTTTCCACCAGGCAAGCCTGTGTATTGGTGGCGATGTTCATCAGATTTGCCATCATTCCGAAAGCCATCAGACTCAATATCAGATTGAAAACCGTAGTGCTGCTTCCTATGCAGAAGAGCACCAATGCATAGAGAATTTCAGATAAGGCAAGCATCCTCTTGCTGCCAAATCTGCTCACCAAGACACCCGAGAAAGCCATCATCAGAAGCTGACCGATAGGAATGGCGAAAAGCACCGATCCCAACTGTCCGTTGCTCAAGTGCAACATCTGCTTCACATCCGGAATGCGGCTTGCCCAACTGGCAAACACCACGCCCGGCACAAAATAATAAGCAGCAACAGCCACTCGCTTACGGGTTAAATCTCCCAAATTGCTCAAACTATTCATATTACTCAAACTTACAGTCATCCTTCTTAATACCTTATTTTATATACCCTATTTTATATACCTTAATTAATATGCCTATTTATATGCTTATTTATATGCCTATTTATATACTTATTTATATTTGCGGCTGCAAAATTACAAAAAAATGCAGAAAAACACCGAT
>ERZ1026886.889-NODE-889-length-14323-cov-5.178862_pt1 | contig 14323 bp, 13 predicted proteins | sample MGYA00380173_ERZ1026886 | MGnify/ENA primary metagenome ERZ1026886 (study PRJEB33269, sample SAMEA4719809) | human gut metagenome | biome: human-associated habitat; feature: organic feature; material: feces | place: Cameroon | collected 2013-10 ... | reverse complement strand
TGCATGAAGTCAGTCTGGTTGAGGGAATGAAAGAACTTATGCCTGTTTATTGTGTCATAGGTAAAATTCCAGCTGTTCGGAATATATCGAACAAAATAATCGCTATGGAGAAACGCAGATGATATTAAGGAGATGATATAGATGAAAAAAAGACATTTTGACATGGAAACAGATGGATTTTATGGTGCATATTGGAAATGCAAAACAGACTCAGACTGTGCAATGATCGCCATGATCGGAGATGACTCGGAGGATTATCTGGCGCGTACATCCGTGAAATGGCTGCATAAACTCGGTGTGAACGTAATGACGATGTCACCCGGAAAAAAGGATTATGGACATCATAATTATCCGCTGGAACGCATAGAGAAAGCAATTAATTGGTTAAAAGCACATGGCAATCAGAAGATAGGCATTGTCGGGGCATCTACTACAGGAACACTTGCATTGACTTCCGCTTCTTATTTTGAAGATATCACACTGACGATCGGTCTGACACCGAGTGATTTTATCTGGCAGGGATTTATGCAGGGCAAAAAAGATGGCTGTAAGGAATGGCCGATCGAGGGAGAATCTCTATTTTCATATAAAGGTGAACCGCTTCCGTACATGCCGTTCTGCTACAAACATCCGGACTACTGGCATGTGATTGAACAAGAAACCAAACGAACCGGTGATATGATCAATTCAAGAAAACTGTTTGATGATTCGGAAAAGGCTCATCCAATCATAGAAGACGAGATGATCAAGATTGAAAAAATCCATGGAACATTATTGCTGATCGGTGCAGAAGATGATGTGTTGTGGGATACTGCAAAATATATCCGTCGAATGAAACAGCGAATGAAAGAACATCCACACACATGCAGATTGGAGTCTGTCATTTATGAACATGGAACCCATTTCGTTTTTCCAGAGAGCATGCTAAAGACAATGCTCCCGGTTGGTTCCAGACTTTTTGTGAAACTGGCATTTCAGGCAGCAAGAAAATATCCGGAGGAATGCCGCAGTACACGTCTGGATATTGACCGCCGGGTGAGAAATGTGGTTGCAGAGTGGAAGAGTGCAGAAAGAGACTAACACAAGTTTTGACCGCTTATTTGAAATTGAAAAAGAAGCCAGATTTCTAGGATAAGATTGATTTATGCTACAGACGTGATTGGAGGAAGAAAGAATGAAAAACGAAGAATACAAAAAATTGTCAATCAGCGAATTTACAAAAGCAGCTGGAAGATATGAAAGTAACCATGCTGGTATTTACGAAATGTGTAAGAAGGATTATCCGGATATTCTGGAAGAATTAGAAAAAGAGCCATTTAATGATTTATTGGATGCAGGATGCGGACCTGCTCCAATGATTTCTTTATTATCAGAAAAATATCCGGACCGGCATTATACAGGGCTGGATCTGACTCCGGCCATGATCGAACAGGCAAAAAAGAAAAATATTCCAAATGCAACATTTGTTGTGGGAGACTGTGAAAACTTTCCTTTTGAAAACGATTCATTTGACGCAATTATTTGTTCTATGAGTTTCCATCATTATCCGAATCCACAGGCGTTTTTTGACAGTGTGAAGAGATGTCTTCGTCCAAATGGAAGATTGATTCTGCGGGATGTGACAAGTGATAATAAAATATTGATATGGCTGATGAATACACTGGAAATGCCTCTGGCAAATATATGTGGGCATGGAGATGTCCGGGTTCCAACAAGAGATGTGGTCATGGAATGCTGCAGAAAAGCAGGACTAAAAGTGGAAAAATTTGAAATCCGTAAAGGTATGAGGATGCATTGCGTTGTGAGAAAAGCCTAAAGGAGACCAGCTATGAAATTTTATGAAAGTGGAGATAATCGTAAACCAGTGATATTTTTATTTCCCGGCACCTGCTGTCTGTATAGCAGTTTTGATCATGTACTGGATGGGTTACATTCTTATTTTTACACGGTAACAGTTTCTTATGATGGATTTGATCCAAACGAGAAAACCGAATTTTATTCGATGGAAGATGAATGTGAAAAAATTGAGCAGGAAATCAGGAAAAAGTATGGTGGGAGAATATATCTTGTGGCTAAAATTCAGTCATCCATGGTAGTGCCTTTTATGTATAAAATGGTACATACAGGTACTCTTCCAAAATTTATGCAGAAAAAGCTGGATAAGACAGACGGTGGCAAAAAAGAATTATATAATGGATTTTTAAATATGTTTGGAATCGGTAAGGGAGGAAGTCCATGGATTACGAAACAGAGTATTTATAATCAGTTCTATTCTGATCTGGTTACGAAAGTCCAGCATGGAATTGATGTGCCTGGAACAACGATCCATGTGTTTTACGCAACCAAGATGGGAGAAAAATACGAAAAGAGATATTGTACTTATTTCAAAAATCCGGATATCCGGAAGCACAATATGCAGCATGAAGAACTGTTTTGCTGTCATAGTGCAGAGTGGGTGGAAGAAGTAAGAAAAGCAGTGGAATTGCCTGATGAAATATGACGAATTTCATTTTTATCTGGCTTCCAGATTTTTATAACGCAGATATATTTTTTAAAATGAGCAGAATTGTACTTTTTCTGGTTAAAATAGTGCAAGTTTTTCAGGGAAAAATAGTATAAAATAGATTGGATAAGTATGAACAGAAAAAGGAGACTTAAGATGAAACAGCTCACAAGACTTTTTATCCCAATCTGTCTGGAAACACTATTTTATATGCTGTCCGGTATGGTTGACACTCTGATGTTATCCGCAGTTGGAGACTATGCAGTCGGGGCGGTGGGAACGGCAAACAGTTATATTGGAATTTTTATCATAATGTTTTCTATCATATCTTCCGGCATGGTTTCGGTCATGACGCAGAATATAGGCGCAGGCAGACCGGGAGTTGCCTATCAGGCAAGGCAGCTTGGATTATTATTTAATGCTGTCGCAGGCGTGCTTATGGCTGTATTTTTATTTTCGGGAGCAGGAGCGATCCTTCGTATGGTAGGAATTGCGGATGCATTGTATGAACCGGCGTTGATTTATCTTAAAATTGTCGGGGGTGGGTGCATATTAAATGCGGTCATTCCTATCTTTTCAAGCTATCTGCGTGCATTCGGATATACAAAGCAGCCATTATATGCCACAATTGTAGGTAATATCGCAAATTTTGTGATGAATGCAGTATTTCTTTTTGTATTGCACAAGGGTGTTGCAGGTGTCGCCACAGCAACTGTGATCTCAAAGATCCTGAACCTGTGTATTGTACTGTATTTTTCACATAAGCTGATCTCTGCAAAAAACAGTACAGAGAGAATCTCAAATAAGACAGTCTTGGGGCAGATCGTGAAAGTCGGACTTCCGTCTGCATGTGAGACTGCACTCTATAATGTTGCAATGATGCTTGTCATACGTTTTCTGAATCAGATGGATGCAGAAGGACTGAATGTGACAGCCAGATCTTATACGGCAACAATCAGTAATTTTTCCTATTGTGTCGGTGCAGCACTGGCACAGGCAAATGCGATCATGACAGGCTGGCACATCGGTGCTGGGGAACTCGAAGAGTGTGACAGAGGGACAAAGCGGGCGGCATTTGTCGGAGTATGTGTGGCAGTCTGCATGGAGACAGCAATTGTGCTTGGTTCCGGTTTTATTATGCCGCTCTTTACAGACAACCCGGAAATGACTGCGCTGGTCCGCAAGCTGCTGGCAATCGATATTGTACTTGAGATTGGACGCGTGACGAATCTTGTGTTTGGACAAGCCTTAAAAACAAGCGGAGATGCAGTGTTCCCGGCAGTGATCGCAGCCGTTTTCATGTTTGTCTTTGCGGTGGGAGGCACATGGCTGTTTGGAATTTCCATGGGATTTATGGCCGTGGGAGCGTATATCGGTCTTGCAAGTGACGAGTGTGTGAGGGCTGTCGGCATGGTATGGCGCTGGAAAACCGGGAAGTGGAGAACAAAGAAGCTTGTGTGAGCAGAAAGCTGCAGGATCAACAAGATCTGAAACATAAAGTAATTTTCCCTTTTCCGAACCTGAATGTTTTTATCTGAAACTGATACCAATGCCGACTGCACCAGGACCGGTGTGAACACTGATACTGGCAGAAAGAGGACTGTAAAAGACATCAGCTTCCGGAAATTTATTGCGGAGCAGAGACAGCCATTCTTCCTGCTGTTCTGCAGTAAGTCCGGCACCGGCTGCTCCGATGTGCAGTTTCGACATATCCCAATCTGCAAATCTGTTTTCTAGGTCAGACTGAATGGCAAGGATCATTTTTTCTTCTGCTTTTTTCATGGAACCACGTACTTTGGTATAAGAATCCAGCTTTTCTCCCTGTATTGTCAGTATAGGCTTTAAGGAGAGGACTGTTCCAACCAGAGCTGCGGCAGGCGTGATGCGTCCACCTTTTTTCAGATATTCTAATGTATTCACAGTAATATAGATGCTTGAATGATAGGCATCAGATTCTAATGCAGTTTTTATTTCTTTTGCAGAAGCCCCATTCAGAGACATCTCTCTCGCATGAAGTACGGATTCGTATAAGGTAACAGAAATCCTGTGATTATCAATGACTTCAACTTTTCCATCATAATCCTGAGCATAACCTGTAGCAGCAGCACAGGAGTTTGAGAGACCGCTTGACATTGGAATATATACAAGTTCATCATAGCCGTCTGCTAAAATCTGATCCCATAAATCCATCACATCACCGGGTGATGGCTGTGAAGTGGAAATATGCTTATCGCTGGAGAGAGCATGGAAGAATTCTTCTTCTGTGATAGTATCATTTTCATAAAAAGTTTTCTCATCAATAATTACAGGCATATGTATTACATAGATCCCAAGTTTTTCGGCGGTACTTTTCGTAATACCGCTGTTCGTGTCAGTCATGACAGCTGTTTTCATAATGATTTTCTCCTGATATTATTAAAAATGCTGATAGTGAAATATTGGATTGTAAAAAATAATAAAATACTTTATAATGATGTTACAAATTGTAACATTAAAATATAATTTTTTCAATATTTACAGGAAAATATTTCGTCAGAATTGGGAGTTATCACAATGGAAAAGAGAGTAAGCCAGACAAATATCCAGGTAAAGCAGGATATGTATCAAGCGTTGCTGCGGTTAATGGGGAACAAACCTTTTTCTGCCATTGCCGTTTCAGATATTACCTCAGAGGCAGGTGTTTCCAGAATGTCATTTTACAGAAATTATAATGCAATAGAAGATATTCTGACAGAACATTTGGGTGAAGTAGTGGAAGAATATAGAGTGGAAGATGTAGAGAATCCTGAGACAGGAATGAAAAAGGTATTTTACGAAAAAAAATATATGATACGCTGCTTTAAGTTTTTCTATTTACATCATGAATTCATAGATGCGTTAATTACTGCCGGAATGGGAGATTTATTTCTTGCAAAAATCACGGAGTATCTTATTCAGAAATGGGTTCGTACAGAAAAAGAAACAAGAAAAGAAACATTAAGAATCAGTGCATTTGCGGGTGCTATTTACAATATGTATCGTCAATGGAGTAATGGAGATTTCCGTGAATTACCAGAGGATGTCGCAGAAATCTTATATGATATAAGAAAACAGACGGATTAAGTGACAGAAGAGACGCTAAATCCAAAGAAAAAGCAACAGTTGAACTGCTGATCCAAGGGGGGGGAAATGATTCAGACCAAGGATATAATTAAGGACACTTTCTGGGAAATTCTGGAAGAAAAGCCGTATAATAAAATAACAGTAAAGGACATCGTTAATCGCTGTCTTTTATCCTTCTGCCCATTTTTATCGGGAAGTAATTTCCAAAACAAACAATCTATGGTACAATATCTTAGAAGTTATCATCAAGGGATGAGTAGTGGACTATAGAGAAGAGCAGAGTACAATGAAAACTCTGGAAAGTGCATCTCAATTACCCTATCGTCACATGTGGAGACAGTAATAATGATGCAGTATTGTGGAAAAGAGAAGATATGGATGTGATTTTTTTAGATATAGATGGAGTATTGAACTCAAATTTATGGAACGAAAGTCATCAAAAAGAAATCGAAGAGGGGACGCTAATTGATAGAAATTTGGTATCACTCTTAGGTATACTTGTTAAAACAACCAATACAAAGATCATTTTAAGCTCTGGTTGGAGGTTTTGGTTTAATAAAAAGATGAACCCCCTTCGTACAGAAGCAGAGAGATTAGTTGAATTTTTTTCTTTAGAAAATATTTTTATATATGATTTCACACCAGATTTAACAACTGAGGAAATTAGGAAAACAAAAAGATTTAGTTTAGTTAAGGCACAAGAAATACTAAAGTGGATTGAGTTACATGAAGAGGTTAATAAGTGGATTGTTATTGATGATCTGGATCTGCGTAATAATATAGTTTTTGAACATCTGATAAGAACGAATCCTGAAATCGGATTAACAAAACAGGATGTTGAGTTAGCAATTAAAATGATAAAAGGTTAATAAATACTATCATTGAGATGTACATTTTGGCGAAAGGATACTTTTCGCAAAAGTAAATTTGTGAGGGAAATGTGGCGGAAAGGAAGTGAACAGCATGGCTAACGATGAAGAACTTTACAGGCAATACCTTTGCGGTGATGAAACAGGGCTTGAGACTCTGATGAAAAAGTACGGTGATCCGCTGACCTTATACATCAACGGTTATCTCCATGATGTTCACGAATCGGAGGACTTGATGATTGAAGTTTTTTCCTATCTGTTCACGAAAAAGCCACGCATCCGGGACGATGGATTGAAGGCTTACCTGTATAAAGCGGCGAGGCACATGGCCTTGCGCCACAAAAGCAGACGGCGGCTTTTCTTCAGTCTTGATGCCCTGACCGAAGAGCAGGACGGGCAAATGCTGGTGGAGGAGGTCGTCCGAACAAAGGAACGGAATCAGATTCTGCATTTTTGCATGGATGAGTTAAACCCGGACTATCGGGAAGCCCTTTATCTGACCTATTTTGAGGGCATGAGCTACTTGCAGGCCGCCCAGGTTATGGGGAAAAATAAGAAGCAGATTACCAATATGGTGTACCGGGGGAAAGAGCGTCTGTGCGGATTATTGGAACGGGAGGGGATTACAAATGTTGAGCCATGAGGAACGAGTCGCGGAGGTAAAACGGCGTATCGCCGAAAAAGAGCGTCAAAAAAGGCAACGGCGGAGTCAGATTACTGCCGTTACCGGTATTGCGGCCTGCCTTGCGGTAATCGTTGGCGTTTCCCTGTCCATGCCCGGTATCGTTGGTCGGATGGAAGGGAGTACTTCCACCGGCTTTGAAACAGCGGCGACGATGCTGGGCGGCAGTGCCGCGCTGGGGTATATCGTGATTGGGCTGCTCGCTTTTGTTCTCGGCGTGTGCGTGACAGTTTTATGTTTCCGCATCCGTCTGTTGAACAATGAGGAACAGACGGAGGAGCAAAAGGGGGACAATGGGGATGGAGCTTGTCAATAACCTTTTACAATTCATTGTTACCCTGCTGGGCTTCTTCCTGAGCGGAATCCGGTATCTGAAAAGCCGAAAACAGGCATATTTCCTGCTGACCTGCTTTTATGGCTGCTTTGCCCTTGGCTCCCTGTACTGGACGCTGTATCTGCTTTTGTTCTCTGAAACGCCGCAGGTCTTTTATGTGTCGGAGTTCGGCTGGGTGGCAAGCGTCGTTTTTCTTTACATCCTGCAATATGCCCTTTCCTCAGAGAAGGAAAGGAGATTTCCCTGCAGGAAAGCCTTGATTGCCTTCCTGATCGGCGTTCCGTTGTGCGTGTTTTACTGTACCTTTAGCGACATTCTCTCCAATTTGCTCTGGTGCGGTATGATGATTGCTGTTTCCTATCATGGAATCCGGGGGCTTGTTTATGCCCGGATGCAGGAAGGAAATGCGCGGAATATGCAGTATTTCCATCTCGGGGTACTGTGCTATGTGACGGCAGAATATGCCCTTTGGACTTCCGGCTGCTTCTGGCAGGGGGATTCCATTGCCAGTCCCTACTGCTGGCTTGACCTTTTGCTGACGATCTGCATCTTCGCGCTGCTGCCCGCCACAGGAAAGGCGGTGGAGGGATGACCTATATTGAAAATGTGTTTATCTGTATGGCGTCGCCTCTGCTGATTGCCATTCTGTGCATGGGAAAGCGGCAGACAAAGTTTTACCTGTTCTGCCTTGCGGGAATGGGCGCATGTCTGCTCTCCGCCTACATCAACACCTTTCTCACCGCGCTTTATGGGGCGGACACCTTTGCTACAACCGGGGAGATCGCTCCGGTGGTGGAGGAAGTGATGAAGCTCCTGCCGCTGCTCTTTTACCTTCTGGTATTTGAGCCGAAGGTGGAGCAGATCAAAACCGCTGCCGTGATTACAGCCCTTTCCTTTGCCACCTTTGAAAACATCTGCTATCTGATTCAAAACGGAGCCGGACATTTTTCTTTTATCTTTTTCCGCGGGATTGGAACGGGAGCGATGCACGTAATCTGCGGAGCCATCGTTGGCGGAGGACTTGCGTATGTGTGGCGGCGGACATGGCTGCAGATTGCCGGAACCTGCGGTCTGCTGGGAGCGGCAATCACCTTTCACGCAATCTATAATCTGTTGATTGCCTACGGCGGCGCAGCGCAGTATATCGCCTATCTTCTGCCTGTGCTGATTTTGACAGTGGGAAAGCTTATCGCCCACCGTCTGACATCATAATGAATGGATTTTTCTCCTTTGGGAGCTGCTTTTGGGTGGCTCTCAAATTTTTTTGTCAAATTTTGGTCAAGTTCCTTTGACAATTGAGGCAATTGAGTTTTTTGAAAAAATTTGATTTTGGGGTGAGAGTTTTTCCATGTTTTTGTACCTATATAAGTGAAAGGGTTTTTCAGCTACAGTTTCAGAAAAACCGGGAAGGGGGTCGAAGGATATGTACGATACAGCAAAACGGGTCGCACTCGTCAAACAGCGGGTGCGGGAAAACACCCGCCGGAGGCAGCGGCGGGACATATATAGATTGAGCACCGCGTGTATGCTGCTGTGTACAGTGCTGATGCAGGCGGCGGGCATGGTCATCGGGAAGGGACAGACTGCCACAAGGGGAGTGTTCGGCACGATGCTTCTTCGGGAGGACGCGGGCGGCTATGTGATGGTGGCCATCGTTTCCTTTGCGGCAGCGGTGGTAATTACAGTCCTGTGTTTCCGGTTCAGAATCAGAGAAAACCAGAAAAAAGACGGGACGGACAAGCCGAACCGATACGAACAGGAGGAGACAAGCCAATGAAGAAACGAATACTCAGCATCCTGGTGATATACTGCATGGTATTGGGTCTTTTGCCCACAACCGCCTTTGCCGATAATGACAGTGTAAAAAAAGCCATACAGATTGGCACAAGTGGGATCAGCGGTTATGACAGCACAAACAGCAGCTATGACTATATTTATTTTGGCGCATGGAATAGCAGCCCCGTCAAATGGCGTGTGCTGGATACAAAAACCAATATGCCCAATGCTCAGGAGGACGACGGATTTTTTCTGCTCTCTGATGCACTGCTTGGGACAGGGGAGTTTGGTGGCGTCGAATTTGATTATACGACCCCATATTTCAACGACTGGAAGGGCAGCCGTGCGCAGGACTGGTGTAATGACTTTTATAGCAGAAGTCTCAGCATTACGGAGCAAAAAGCTGTTTTGGCAACCAGCAAAAGTGATGCTCTATACGGTATGTACTATGACGCTTCTGACAACATCCTGGATGGGGACAAGGTGTTTTTCCTCTCGGCAGAGGAAGCGGAAAATGCAGCCTACGGATTTACCGATGACAATGCGCGTATCGCCAATTATGGCGATAGTGCGGGCGTATGGTGGCTCCGTTCTCCTAGAAGAATGAACCCTGATTCTGCAGGGACGGTCAATGAAAAGGGCGCTGTGATTGGTGAATGGGTAGGCCAAACCAACGCAGCCCGTCCTGCCTTTAACCTGAAGCCGGACTCTGTCCTCCTCGTTTCTGCTGCAGCAGGCGGCAAAGGTACTGCTGACGGAATGTTCAAAATCCCGGAATACAGCGGGGACGAATGGAAATTGACACTTTTGGACGATACCCGTACTTTTAAGGTAACGGAAACTACCGCAGCAGGAAAACCCGGCGGCACGGTTACGCTGAACTTTTCCAATCCGAGAACGGGGTTAAATGAATATATTTCTGCGATTATCGAGGGTGAAAACGGTGCGGCCTACTATGGAAGAATTATGAAGCCCACTGCCACAGACAGACAGCTCAGCTTTACACTGCCGCATGATCTTGCCAGCGGAAATTATAAACTCTATGTGTTCTCCGAGCAGTGTAACGGTGATTACCAGACTGACTACGCCAGCCAATTTCAGACGGTAGCGCTGACGGTGGAGGAGGCAGCCACCGAGCAGTTTGCCCTCACTCCTGGTGGCACCTATTACTTTGACCTCTCCGGTGAGAATATTCCAGGCACAGTAAACGATGATTTACCGGACAAAACAATGCATTATGTTCCCTTTACCTATGCCGGGACAGTGGATGCCTATAAGCTCACATCGGAGATGGCAACCACCGAGGAGTATGCACAGCAGAACGAATATACCCACAGCCTGTTCGTGGCAGACTATGCCGTAACGCATACGGCAAGTTGGAATACCTTGAACAATGCGAGTCTGATTTTCGGCAAAGGCTACGCCGCCGGCGGCGTGGACTATACGCTGCGCGCGCCGTCCGAGGGAAGTGATAAGAAGGGAAGTGATAAGATAGGTATAGATCGCTGCACGCCCCAAAGCAACGAATGGGACAGGATACTGGACAAGAACGACGGATATATCAAAAACTGGAAATGGATGTATTCGTGGGGGCAGGATACTTCGAGAAATATTGCGTCGCAGCGTGCGCTTCGTGGGAACAGTTCGAACCGCCGCTGGCATTACGGCGGTGCTGTGGGGCATAGCTCGGCCTTCGGTTTCCGCCCTGTCCTTGAAGTCCTGGACCCGGACACACTGAGCTCTGACGGGCTGAAAGCCGTTACCCTCGACCTTGGCGGCGGCAAATTGGGCGGAAGCTCCGAGGCTATCCAGATCATCGTAAAAAATGGTGAGAGCTTTACTGCGCCTGCCTCCGACGGTCTGAGCCGCCCCGATGGAGATACCGGCAGCTCCTTTATGTGGCTTGGCAGCGATGGCAAGCGCTACGCGCCCGGCGATAATGTTCCGGCGGATGTGACCAAGCTGACGGCGCAGTTTGTGCTTGTAGAGCAGTTCAGCCTCGCTCCCGGCGGCGTCTATTACTTTGACCTCTCCGGTGCGGGCATTCCCGGCACGGTGAATGACGCACTGCCGGACAGTACAATGCACTATGTTCCCTTTACCTACGCCGGGACAGTGGACGCCTACAAGCTCACATCAGAGATGGCAACCACCGAGGAGTATGCACAGAAGAACGAATATGTCCATAGCCTGTTCGTGGCAGACTATGCCGTAACGCATAAGGCAAGTTGGAATACCTTGAACAATGCGAGTCTGATTTTCGGCAAAGGCTACGCTGCCGGTGGCATGGACTATACGCTGCGTACGCCGTCCGTGGGAAGCGATGGTACAGGCTCGGGTAATTCCCAACGCTGCACGCCCCAAAGCAACGAATGGGACAGGATACTGGACAAGAACAGCGGATATATCAAAAACTGGAGCGCAATATATTCGTGGGGGCAGGATACTGCGAGTAATACGAAGGCGAACAGAGCACTTCGCGGGTACGGTTCGACCCGCTACTGGAACAGCTACAATGCTATAACCTCCCACTCGGGCCTCGGTTTCCGCCCTGTCCTTGAAGTCCTGAACCCTGATACGATGGGTTCTGACAGGCTGAAAGTCGTTACCCTTGACCTTGGCGGCGGCAAACTGGGCGGCAGCTCGGAGGATATCCAGATCATTGTGAAAAACGGCGGGAGCTTTACCGCACCTGCCTCCAATGGTCTGACCCGCCCCGATGGAGATACCGGCAGCTACTTTATGTGGCGTGGCAGCGATGGCAAGCTCTACGCACCGGGTAGCAGCGTCCCGGCAGAGGTAACCAGGCTGACAGCACAGTTTGGTCTCACAGAGCAGTTTACCCTCGCTCCCGGCGGCACCTATTACTTTGACCTCTCCGGTGCGGGCATTCCCGGCACGGCGAACGGCAGTCTGCCGGATGCGTCGCTGCACTATGTTCCCTTTACCTATGCCGGGACAGTGGATGCTTACAAGCTCGCATCAGCGATGGCACCCACCGATGAGTATGCAGAGAAGCACAAATATCTCCACAGCCTGTTTGTGGCGGACTTTGCCGTAACGCATACGATAAGTTGGGAGAATCTGAATGCCGCAGGGCTGATTTTTGGAAAAAACTATGCTGCCGGCGGCGTGGAATATACGCTGCGCGCGCCGTCCGCAGGACGCTCTTATGCGGGCTCTGGCGAGTCTGTACGCGGCAACCCTCAAAGCAACGAATGGGACAAGATACTGGACAAATACGACGGATATATCAGGAACTGGAGCAATATATATTCGTGGGGGCAGGATACTGCGCACAATTACGCGCTGGGTCGTGCGGGACGTGGGTACAACTCGGCCCGCAAATGGGAGCTCAACGATGCTTCGGGCGCCAAATCGTACCTTGGTTTCCGCCCTGTCCTTGAAGTCCTGAACCCCGGCACACTGGGCGCTGACGGGTTGAAAGCCGTTACCCTTGACCTTGGCGGCGGCAAATTGGGCGGAAGCTCCGAGGCTATCCAGATCATCGTAAAAAACGGCGAGAGCTTTACCGCACCTGCCTCAGACGTTCTGACCCGCCCGGACGGAAATACAGGCAGCTACTTTAAGTGGCGTGGCAGCAATGGCAAGCTCTATGCACCGGGCGATAATGTTCCGGCGGATGTGGATAAGCTGACGGCACTGTTTGATGATTCGGGCAGTCATACCGTGACCATCACCACGGATGCCCTGCCGGACGGCAAGGTGGGCGAGGCGTATAGCCAGACCCTGGCAGCCGACGGCACTGCGCCCATCACATGGAGCATCAGCGGTGCTCTGCCCGACGGTCTGAAGCTGGATGAGAATACCGGCGGGATCAGCGGAGAACCCACGGCAGAGGGAACCGCAACCTTCACCGTTAAGGCGGAAAACAGCGGGGGCAGCGATACAAAGGAGCTGTCTATTACGATAACCAAAGACGCCCCTGCCGAGTATACCGTCACTGTCACCACAGAGGGCAGCGGAATGGCTTCCGCCTCTCCCGCAAAGGCTGCGGCCGGCACAGAAATCACCCTGACCGCCACGCCCGACACCGGCTACCGCTTCAAGGAGTGGCAGGTCATAGACGGCGGCGTGACCATCCAGGATGATAAGTTCACCATGCCGGACAAAAGCGTGGAGGTCAAGGCAGTCTTCGAGGAGGATACGCCTATCACACCCACCGATCCCGCAAAGCCTGGCATCAGCGTCACCGGAACCTACATCTACAATGGCTCCCAGCATACCGTTACTGTAACGGGTTATGATTCTGCCACCATGGAGATCTCCGGCGACACCGCCACCGACGCGGGGGATTACACCGTTCGTGTCACCTCCAGAACCGGCAAATGGGCGGACGGCAGCACGGAGGCCGTGACCGCAGCGTGGAGCATCCGCAAAGCCACGCAGGAAGCACCTGCCGGCTTGGCCGGTGTTGCCCCCACCACCGAGGGTGGAAACGACGGCAAAATCACCGGCGTGACCGACAAGATGGAATACCGTATGGCAGGCGACAGCAGCTATACAGCGTGCGGCGGCACGGAGATTGAGAACCTGTCTGCTGGCAATTACTTCGTCCGCTATGCGGGGGACAACAACCACTTTGCCAGCCCCGATGGGGAGGTCACAGCGGGGGACGGCACACCGCTTGCGGATTGTGCAATCACCTTCAACACAGGCGGCGGCAGCGGCGACATGAGCCCCGTGACCGTCAAGGAAGGAACCAATTACATCCTGCCCGCCTGCGGCTTCACCGCTCCCACAGATCAGGAGTTTAAGGCGTGGGAGATTGGCGGCACGGAGTACCAGGTGGGAGATTCCTACACTGTGAACGGGGATACCGAGATCAAGGCACTGTGGAAAGACAGTGTCATTCCCCCTGCCGAGTACACCGTCACCTTTGACGGCAACGATGGTACGCCCTCTGTCAGCACCATGACCACCACCGGCCAGAAGCTGGGTTCGCTCCCTGACGCCTCCAGAAGCAGTCACAGCTTCAATGGCTGGTACACCGAAAAGAGCGGCGGCACGAAGATTACCACAGATACCGTATTTTC
>ERZ1026886.884-NODE-884-length-14364-cov-117.870222_pt1 | contig 14364 bp, 9 predicted proteins | sample MGYA00380173_ERZ1026886 | MGnify/ENA primary metagenome ERZ1026886 (study PRJEB33269, sample SAMEA4719809) | human gut metagenome | biome: human-associated habitat; feature: organic feature; material: feces | place: Cameroon | collected 2013-10 ... | reverse complement strand
GGAAGGTTGTGGATAAATGCCACGGCAACATCTCGCGTGCTGCCGAAATGCTCGGCATTACCCGACAAACCCTTTACGCAAAACTGAAGAGATGACGCCTTGTAGGGGAAGTTAAAGAAGTTAAGAGAAGTTAGGGGGAAGTTAAGAGACAAATGTATTAGAGCAATTTTATGGTTATTATTAAACTTATATATTTAATAGGTGGAATCTGCCTCATCCTGGGCGGTCTCATCTATCTGTTCCTTCGCCATCAGCGAAGGCTGAAGGCGCGTGCCTTTCTGATGCGTGAGGCTGTAAGAAATGGCGATTACGCCTTCCGACTCCCCACATCGGGCTTACTGCCAGGCGAAAGAGCCTTGCAGCAGGCACTCAACGACATGCAGGGCGATATTGCCCGCCTCGTTGCCCGGCACGAAGTGGAATCCTGTCAAAAGCTGACCCGCGTGCTCACCCACGAAATCATGAACGCCACGGCTCCCATCTCCAGCATCTGCCAGGCTTATCTCAGCACCCCGCAGATCAAGGGAAGCGAATACGAGGAAGGCATTCAGGCGATTCACGACACCAGCAAGTCGCTCACCAACTTTGTAGATAGTTATCGCAAGCTCACCCAGCTTCAGGCTCCCGTCGTAGAACCCCTTCCGCTTGCCTCTTTCATGGAAAGCATCAAGGCGCTCTATCCCGACATCTTCTGGCACATTTCCCTCCCTCAGGATGCCACGCTGGAAGCCGACCGCAACATGCTGCGTCAGGTATTCATTAATCTTACCAAGAATGCCATCGAAGCCCATGCCACCGACATCGATGTCCGCATGAGCCCAAACGAGCGTCCTGTCCTGCTGTTCAGCAACAATGGCGCCCCCATCCCTGCCGATGTGGCACGGGAAATCTTCATCCCATTCTTCACCACCAAATCATCCGGCACGGGAATCGGACTATCTCTCTCCCGCCAGATGCTGATGATGCAGAACATCGAACTAGGGCTTGCCGACAACAGCATCTCCGGCTACCATGTTACATTCTATCTGGAAAAGCAAGACAACAGATAAGCCCCTGTCACTTTCGCTTTTCAGAGTCATGACAATTTAAAACTTTTCAATTATTGCTAGAAGAAAATGACAAAAAAGTTTGGTACTTTCGAAAAAATGCAGTACCTTTGCCATCATAAAATAAACAACGTAACAACATTTAATACATGATGAGAATCGAAGACTACAGAGCGGCCATCTTACAATGCCTGCTCGATGCTAAGAATGAGGACGGCACTCCTGCCATCACTCCTAAGGAAGCCCAAGAGGCACTCAACGGTTTTACCGATGACGAACTGCAGGATGGAATCCTTTGGAATTCACCAGAAGACGTGGCTGAAATCATCCTCGAAGGATAAAATTACATACAAAGGATTGTAAATTACAAAAGTAATATCTATCCATAAACGAGAGTAATATCCATCTACAAGTATAGAAAAGGAGCAAAGACTTACCGGTTTTACCGATTCGTCTTTGCTCCTTTTTGCATAGAGAATCCTGCTTGCATATTGAATTCTACTTATGCAGAATCCTTTTATCGGGTTTATCTGGCGATAAACTTCTTGCCGTTACAGATATACATCTGCCCTGTCTTCATCTGCTCAATCTGCTGACCCAGCATGTTGTAAATCTTGCCATCACCCTTCACCACGACTGTGTGAACCACCTTAATGCCGTTGGTTATCTGCTCGTAAGTAAAGGTTACCCTGGCAAAAATCTGCTTGTTCTTACCCTTGGCATCCACATCGCCACTCGTAATGTTAGAGTTGTCGAACGCCAACTTGATGCTCTGGGTTGCTGCGAAGTCCTTGAGGTCGATGGTTACAGGACTCTGGCCGGCGGTACCACCAGGCAAAGTTACCTGATTTGCCAAGATAGAGCTTTCGCTTCCATCCACATAAACACCCGTAAGATAGATAGAGCGGTCGGCTGTGGTAGAGGTATTGTTGCTGTAACCCTCCACATTGATGCCCGTGATGCGATAACCGGCATTTACGGAGAAGGTGATGGTTTCACCATTGTTGTTGGTTCTCATCTTGATGTAACCATTAGATGAAGAGGCAGTTATCTCACCCTTCTCGCCTGCCGTATAGCAGGTACCTTTGATGATAGCCTTGTCTTCGGCAGGTGCCTTCATCTCTTCCATACCATTGGTAGGCTTCTCTACAGCCACCTTTTCAGGAGCATGGCTCACGGTCTGGGTAACGTAGGTTTTTCCATCTACCCCCAGGTAATCCGGCAGATAATAACCCAGATGAGGCGGCTGGTTGTAAGATGAATTCTGCCATACTACGCCCATGCGATAAACATGGTCTTGCATCAGGCAAGGCACCTTATATTTAGTAGGCTCCGGAGTAGAGAAAATCATGATCTTACAAGTTGGCGAAGTATAATCGTCCTCATGCTGGAACATAATCAGCTCCTCGCGCCAGTCGCCCAGCAGGTCTGCCTGCAGACATGGAGTAGCCTTGGTGGTATTGCACGCCGAAGGATTTCCATATTCATAGAAGTTCTGGAAGGTGACGATGCTCTTTCTTGCCGTATTATAGTTTTGGATGCGTGGAGAATAACCACCCGTTGTGGTACTGTATCGGCCATCGAAAGTCTGGTCGTATGGATCGCCCGTCCAATAGATTCTGAAGTTGGTATCAGGCTTTTTGCCGGCTATCACCGTATTGCCGGTGGCACAATCGCGCACATCAGCATCCGTGCTCGACCAGAACTCGAATCCTCTGTTGGCAGGCACGAAATCTGCCGCCAGTCCGCGTCCGTTGTCTCTATCGCCCGTAGCAACGCAAAGGAATTCTCCGGTGGTGGCATCGTGTACATCCCAGCCATAACCGCCCGCCTTTTCCTCGTGAGGCATCATCACCTCCAGACCAGGACGGTCGGGACAAAGATCGGTCAGATGGATGGCATCGCCATGACCCTTTCCCGTGGCACAGAGCAACTTACCATCATGACCGATGGTAGCCGCACCAATACAGATATCATCAAAGCCATCGTTGTTCACATCGCCCACGGAAATGCCGTGTACCCCCTGTCCGAAACTGGAATTTCCCGTTCCCGAACTGAGCACCTGGCCCTTGGCATCCACTACTTCCCACTTATTACTCAGGCCCTTATGAAGCCAGCGGGTAGAAAGTTCCTTGCCATTCCAATCCACAGCCCACAGGAAGCAGTTCTTGTAATATCCGCGCTGGAACACAGCCGATGGCAACTTGTCCATGCCGTCCAGATAAGCGGCACAGGCATTGAAACGCTCCGAACGATTGCAGTTGCTATCGCCGAAGAAACTGGAATTGGCAGTAGCCGAAGAAGGGAAGTCTTCTCCCGAACGGCTTGGCGAATACCAGATGGTGTGCATCGCCTCGCCCGTTTCACCATTGAATATGGTTAGGAATTCCTCGCCGCCGGTTACTCTACCCTTGCTGTTAAGATAGGTCTTGGTATTATCCACCGCCTGGATTTTGGCATCGCCAGCCTCGGTTACAAACCTGCCCTTGCCATCGGTAGAGCCATTGGCCGTCTTGCAGATCAGCTCAGCCTTTCCGTCGCCATCGAAATCATAAACCACCATCTGCGTGGTATGGTTGCCCGAACGGACGTTGAGTCCCAGGTTGATGTTCTTCTCCCACAGCGGAGTGCCATCCATGCGATAAGCGCTGATGATGACCGGCGAAGCATAGCCGTCCTTTCCGCTGTCACGCTGGTTGTCGGGCAACCATTTCAGAATCAGTTCATAGTTGCCGTCGCCATCCAAGTCGCCCACCGCCATATCGTCCGGGCGGTATCTTCCCGTGGTGTTTCCACTCTTGATACTGGCAGGACGCTTCACATCGAAGGTGGTAAACATGTTGTTCCAGGCAATGGCCTCGCTCGTTTCACCTGCCGAAGACACGATGCGATAAGTATCGCCAGGCTTGCCGTTGGCATCCAGATAACTGGTAACATCAGAAACGGCAGAAGCCACCTTCTTGCCATTGCGATACACATCGAAGGCCAGATTCTTGGCATCCGAAGTAAGCGAACGCCAGGAAACCAAAATACCCTGACTGGTCTTGACAGCCACGGGGGCACGATTCAACTTTTCCTTTACCTGCTGAGCTGAAGCAGAGAAGGAATTTGCTGCCAATAAAGCAGCCAACAAAAAATGCAATTTCATGTTCTTTAGTTTATTTGTTCCTAAGTTTATTGTTTCTAAGTTTAATTGTTCATAAGATTGTTCTCTATTTGTTTAATTGAATCCACACAGATTTCTCTATTTTAGGTGGAGAACAAGACAAAAGAGACTTTAATCCTCATTTTTGTTGCAAAAGTAATAAAAAAAACAAGAATATGCAAACTTTTCTTTGCCTAATTCAATTTTTATTTGTAAATTTGCAACCGCAAAGAGGAGGAGGGAACTTGCAAATCCCTCTTTCGCAAAGCTTCAGCAGAATAAAAAGTTTGCAAAGCTTCAGCAAAATAGAGACAAAAAGAAATTTTTACCGGTAAAATAGATATTTAAATAATGAAGATAGAAAACGAAATCATCAGCTCTGTCATCGCGGCGGTGAAGGAGCTTTATGGTCAGGACGTACCTGAGAAGATGGTAGCCCTGCAGAAGACCAAGAGTAATTTCGAAGGTAACCTTACCCTCGTCGTATTCCCATTCCTCAAAATGTCGAAGAAGACTCCTGAGAGAACTGCACTCGAGATTGGTGACTACCTGAAGGAGAACTGCGCTAACGTTATCGCAGACTTCAACGTGGTTAAGGGTTTCCTCAACCTTTCTATCGCTCCTGCCGCTTGGGTAGGACTCTTGAACACCATCAACGCTGACCCTAAGTTCGGCGAGAAGCCTGTTACTGAGAATAGCCCGCTCGTCATGATCGAGTACTCTTCTCCTAACACCAACAAGCCTCTCCACCTCGGTCACGTGCGCAACAACCTCCTCGGCTGGTCTCTGGCCCAGATCATGGAGGCTAACGGCAACAAGGTAATCAAGACAAACATCGTTAACGACCGTGGTATTCACATCTGTAAGTCTATGCTCGCTTGGCTCAAGTGGGGCAATGGCGAAACTCCTGAGACTTCCGGCAAGAAGGGCGACCACCTCATCGGCGACTACTATGTAGCCTTCGACAAGCACTATCGTGAGGAAATCGCAGAGCTCAAGGCTCAGTATATGAAGGAGGGCATGGACGAGGAAGCTGCCACAGAGAAAGCTAAGGTAGAGGCTCCGCTGATTAAGGAGGCTCACGAAATGCTCGTAAAGTGGGAGAACAACGACCCTGAGGTTCGTGCACTCTGGCAGAAGATGAACAGCTGGGTTTACGCTGGCTTCGATGAGACTTACAAGATGATGGGTGTAAGTTTCGACAAGATATATTATGAGTCAAATACTTACCTCGAGGGTAAGAAGAAGGTAGAGGAAGGATTGGAGAAGGGTCTCTTCTTCCGCAAGGACGATAACTCTGTTTGGGCTGACCTCACCAACGAGGGTCTCGACCAGAAGCTCCTGCTCCGTTCAGACGGCACCTCTGTTTATATGACTCAGGACATCGGTACTGCCGACCTCCGTTTCAAGGATTTCCCTATCGACAAGATGATCTACGTAGTAGGTAACGAGCAGAACTACCACTTCCAGGTGCTCTCTATCCTGCTCGACCGCCTCGGCTTCAAGTGGGGTAAGGACTTGGTTCACTTCTCTTACGGAATGGTAGAGTTGCCTAACGGTAAGATGAAGAGCCGCGAGGGAACCGTAGTAGATGCTGATGACCTGATGGCAGAGATGATCAAGGATGCTCGCCAGACAAGCGATGAGCTTGGCAAGTTCAAGGACATGAGCGAGGAAGAGCGCCAGGAGATTTCACGCATCGTGGGTCTCGGAGCGTTGAAGTACTTCATCCTCAAGGTAGATGCCCGCAAGAACATGCTCTTCAACCCAGAAGAGAGTATCGACTTCAACGGCAACACAGGTCCTTTCATCCAGTATACCTACGCTCGTATCCGCAGCATCATGCGCAAGGCAGCAGCCGAGGGCATCGAGATTCCTGCAGAGTTGGGCGCAGATGCTCCAATCAACGAGAAGGAGATTGACCTCATCCAGAAGATGAACGACTTCGCGGCAGCCGTAGCCGATGCCGGCAACAACTACAACCCTGGCGGCATTGCTAACTACTGCTACGAGTTGACCAAGGAGTTCAACCAGTTCTACCACGACTACAGCATCCTGAATGCTGAGAGCGAGGCAGAGAAGACCACCCGTCTGGTTCTTGCAGCCAATGTTGCCAAGATCTTGAAGAACGGTATGGCTCTGCTCGGTATCGAGGTTCCAGAAAGAATGTAATATTTACATAAGATATAATAACCTACAATTGAATATTGACTATTGACAAATAATGAGCACCCCCAGAGCCAGACTCTGGGGTTTGCTCATTTCGTTTTTATAGGGGTTAGGATGCTTTATAATAAAGGTCTGTATTCTTTATAAAAGTCTGTATTCTTTATAAAGGTCATTATTCTAAGTTTTTATCAATCAATTCTATTTCCTATTTCTATAGGATAGGATTCTAAAACAATGATCAACAGAAAATAAAAGAATAGAAAAAATGAATAAGATGCCCGTAAATCCTCCTTCATGGAGAAACGATACCGTGTTGCCTTTGCCCAACGAGGTAAAGGCGAATGCCTGGGCTGTGGATGCTGCCTGTTCCGGCAATCCGGGTCCGATGGAATACCAATGCATTGATCTCCAGACTGGTGAGCAGGTTTTCCACTATGGTCCCATTCACGGCACCAACAACATCGGCGAGTTCCTTGCCATCGTCCACGCTCTAGCCCTGATGGCCCAGCGAGGCATCACCGACAAGGTAATCTATAGCGACAGCGTAAATGCCCAGCTCTGGGTAAACAAGAAGCAATGCAAGACCAAGCTGGAGCGCACTCCTCAAACCGAGCAGCTCTATCAGGTCATCGCCCGTGCCGAAAATTGGCTCCGCACCCACCCCATCACCGTGCCTATCTTTAAATGGGAAACAAAGAAGTGGGGCGAGATTCCAGCCGATTTCGGAAGAAAAGGATAAGATTCTTCTTCTAAAATTTCACTATTTTGCGCGAAGTAGGATTTTTACCCCATTTCGCGCAGAATAGCGTATCACTATTTTGCGCGAAATGGTAGTTTCAGTACCATAGCAGCAAAATAAGGCTAATAGAAAAGATTAGCGCACAACACTTTTATGTTTTTTAACTCCATCAGCACACGAAAGTTCGGTAATTATTTGGAAGTTTCAAGAATTAATCGTAATTTTGCACCAAATCTAAATAGATTCATAACTAGCTAACTTGTAATTATTAATAATTCAACCAAACAATGAAACAAAAACATTTATTTTGGGGAGCTGCGGTTGCACTGACCTTCCTCTTCAGCGCATCAGCTGTTGCACAACCTAGACACACCAAGAAAAAGGTGAAGAAAGTGGTTGAGGCAAAGGTTGACGTTTGTCCGTTTACAGACAAATGGGTAGAAGACGAGACTAAGTTTGAGGATCGCAAAGAAAAAGCCCATGCTACTTTCGTGCCATATTCTACTACTGCTTCCATGCAGCAGGACGACTACTACAAATTTCCATGGCTCACTCCTAAACATGCCAATTATCTGTTGCTCAACGGCAAGTGGAAGTTCCACTATACTGCCGACTGGAAACAGGGCAAGCCTGAAAAGGATGATTTCTGGGCAGACAACGCCGATGTTTCTTCATGGAAGGAACTTCAGGTGCCTCTGAACTGGGAAATGGCAGGATATGATGTGCCTGTATATAATAATGTGGGCTATCCTTTCGAGAACAAACCGCCATTCATCACAGCCTTCAAGGATAACTTCGACAAGAATCCGGTAGGTTCTTATCGCCGTAACTTCAATCTGCCTGAAGGTTGGGAAACAGGCAAGCGTGTGTTCCTGCACTTCGACGGTGCCTGCAGCGCCATCGTGGTTTGGGTAAACGGCAAGTATGCCGGCTATTCACAGGGTGCAAATACAGATGCTGAATTTGATGTTACCAACCTCGTCCGCAAGGGCGACAACAACGTATCAGTCCGCGTTTACCGCTGGAGCGACGGCTCTTATCTGGAGGGACAGGATATGTGGCACCTGGGTGGTATCCACCGCGATGTTTATCTCGTAGCCACTCCAAAGACTTTCGTATCAGATCATTACATCACTTCTGCCCTGAACAGCGATTATGCATCGGGCAACCTGAATGTTGACCTGACTATCAATAACGCTGCCAAGGAGAGCTCTCAGAAGACGCTAGAGATTGAACTCCTCGACCCTCAGGGAAAATCTGTAGGTAAGCAGTCTGCACAGGTTGCCATGACTGCCAAGGACGGCGAGAAGAACTGCCGCCTTACCATCGACAACCTGACCGGTCTGAAGGCTTGGACCTCAGAGCAGCCTAACCTCTATACCGTTATCGTTCGCCAGAAGGCAGGCGACCAGGAAGAGATGGTATTCTCTACCAAATACGGCTTCAGAGATGTTGCCATCAAGGGCAAACTGGTTTATGTAAACGGCAAGCGAGTATTCTTCAAGGGTGTCAATACCCAGGATATTCACCCACTCTATGGCCACGCCATCGATGTGGAGACCATGCTTCGCGACGTAATCCTGATGAAGCAGGCCAATGTGAACACCGTTCGTACCAGCCACTATCCTCGTCAGGCAAAGATGTATGCCATGTTCGACTACTACGGATTGTACTGCATGAACGAGGCTGACGTGGAGTGCCACAACAACCACTCACTCTCTAACAACCCTACCTGGCGTGCCACCTACGTGGACCGCACAGAGCGCATGGTATTGAGAGACCGCAACCATCCTAGCGTGGTATTCTGGTCGCTCGGTAACGAGTCGGGCGGTGGCGACAACTTCCAGGCTACCTACGATAAGGTGAAGGAGCTTTTGCCTGGTCGCGACGCGTGGGTTCACTACGAGGGTTACAATCACGGTGCCAAGTACTCAGACTTCGGTTCAGACATGTATCCAAGAATCGAGGTAGTGAAGAAGCAGATGGATGGCCTACACAACAAGCCATACTTTATCTGTGAGTATGCTCACGCAATGGGTCAGGCTGTGGGTAACCTGCAGGAATACTGGGATCTCATCGAGGCAAGTACAGGTATTACCGGTGGCTGCATCTGGGATTGGGTTGACCAGGGAATCTACGATACACGCCGCATCCGCAAGGGTCTTCCTCTGAAGGATCCTAAGACCGGACTCCACTACTATACATCCGGTTACGACTATACCAAGATGAACAACGGTTACAGAGGATTCCAGGGCGACTTCATGAGCAACGGTATCATTACTCCAGGCAGAGAGTGGACAGCCAAGCTCACCGAGGTGAAGTATGTTTACAGAGATGTGAACTTCGAGTCTTTCTACAGCCGCGTACTCACCCTGAAGAACAAGTGCGCATTCACCAACCTTGCCGACATCTATGATCTCAGCTACGAGGTGCTCCGCAACGGCGTTTCTGTAGAGAAGAACCAGGTGGCTATCCCATCTGTATTGCCAGGCAAGACCTGCGATATCAACATCCCATACACCACCGCTGTAGATGATAAGGCAGAGTATGTCATCACCTTCAGCCTCGTTCTGAAGAAGGCTACTTCGTGGAGCAAGCAGGGTTATATGATGGCTCAGCAGCAGTTCAAGCTTTCTGCAGAGAATGTAGCTGGCACATCTGTTGCCGACCCTACCTTCGTACAGAAAGACCATGGCAAGTTGCCAGCTATCCAGGAGAAGGGCAAGCTGAAGGTGAAGGATAACACCATCACCGGCAACGACTTCAGCATCACATTCGCAGAGGATGGTACCATCGCCAACTGGACTTATCGCAATACTCAGCTCGTTCAGCCTAACGCTGGTCCTGACTTCAACGGCTTCCGCCGCATCGCCAACGACAACGTGAACCTGGGTGCTACAGGTGGTGTTGCCGAGAACGAGAATAAGGAAGAGGGTGCACTCACCGGCAAGAAGATGATGGTGAAGGCTCCTAAGAAGATGGGCAAGAACGTGGTTGTGGAAACTGCCGTTACCAACGGTAAGGATACTCACCAGATTGCTTACATCATCTATCCTAACGGAACCGTGGATATGAAGGTAACTACCAACAATTCTTCTGAGGAAACCCGAAAAATTGGTATTGCCATACAATTTGCTCCTGGTTTCGAGAATGTGGAGTATTATGCCAAGGGTCCTTGGAGCAACTACATCGACCGCCAGAGAGGTTCGCTGTTAGGTTTGTACAAGACCACCGTGGATGGCATGTTCGAAGAGCAGAGTGCTCCTCAGACCATGGGCGACCGCCAGGGCTTGCGCCAGTTGACACTCGACAACAACAGCACGAAGTTGCAGATTACCACCGAGGGCATGGTAGCCTTCTCGTTGTCTCACTTCGATGATGCCCAGTTCAACTACGACGTATTCTATGGTGGCAAGCATCCTTACGACCTGGTACGCTCTAACCAGATTTTCGCTCACTTCGATTTCTGGCAGCGTGGCATCGGTAACCGCAGCTGTGGTGGCGACTCTTGTCTGCCACAGTACATGACTCCAACAGGAGCTCATGAGTTCACCTTGCGCTTCACTCCGATGGCGAAATAAGGAAATAGAAATATGGGTATTATAGATCATACACACACGCCCTGAAAGGGCAAAAGCTTTGGAAATGAAAGCTTTTGCCCTTTCAGGGCGATTTTATTATATCACTTTAAACCCAGGGCGCTGCCCTGGGCTAGGAGCTTCTGCCCTTTCAGGGCGTGCTGCGAAATAGCTTTTAGTAATCCTGGATGTAACCCTTGGTAAACATGTCATACGACAGGGCTTCCAGTTCAGCGAGCGTCATGTGCTCCACGGCGTGCTCTATCTTGCGAATCAACTCGTCTCGCTTGAAATCATCGTTATCGCTCAGGCGCGATGTAAATCTATTGCTCATACTCGTTCGTAATTATTTATAATATTATTATCATACGCCTCATGGTTCACTAACCGGATGTTATGAGGAAGCTTTGGTGCTGCTGTTCCGGCAGTTACCACGTTTTCCACAGATGTGGATAAAGATGTTTCTACCCTGATTTCATCCCATAATCCGGCATCGAGGAAAGCCTGATGGGTGATGGCGCCACCTTCTACTATCAGCGACTGCACCTTATTATTATATAGGTACTGCATCATCTGCTTCAACACCTCTTCCTTACCCTTGGAGAAATCCAAACCCTCGAAACAAGGATGATGGCGGTCGATGACCAGTCGCATCGGGTCCTTGCCGCTCCAGTCTCTCACGTTGAGCTGGCTATGGTCACGCTCATCGGTGATTCTACCTACCAGGATGGCGTCGTTCTCGGCACGAAGCTTATGCGAAAGCATCTTGGTAAAAGGCGACGAAATCGCCATTCCCTGATAATTATTATCCAGAAAACCATTCGCAGTCTGCGCCCATTTCAGGATGATGTATGGTCGCTGATGGGTATTGAAGGTGATGAATCGCTTGTTCAGTTCGAGGCATTCCGCCTCCAGAACACCCACCGTTACTTCAATGCCTGCCTCACGAATCTTCTGGATGCCACGCCCCTGCACCTTGGCAAAAGGATCCACGCAGCCGCAGACGCATCTCTTCACACCTTTTCTTACGATAAGGTCGGCACAAGGAGGCGTCTTGCCATAATGCGAACAGGGTTCGAGACTTACATAGATGGTGGCATCCTTTAAAAGATGCTCATCCTCAGGCTTTACCGATGCAAAGGCATTCACCTCGGCATGGCCCTCGCCACAACGCACATGATAGCCTTCGCCTATGATTCTGCCCTCGCTGCTCACGATGACGGCGCCCACCATAGGATTAGGCTTCGCATTCAGTCTGCCGTTCTTGGCCAACTGCAGGCAGCGGCGCATGAACATTTCATCAATCTCCTGCTGAGAGAGCGGCTCTCCCGTCTTCGGATCCAGAAAAGATACTTTATTTTGTTCCATAATCAACTTTTCTTCTTTTTTTTTACTCACTTTCGATAAAATGTCGTATCTTTGCTCTCAAATCAAATAGCAATAAGCAATATCAAGATGAAAACGTACCAACAGTTTTGGCAATCCCTCACCCCACTCTATGATGCTGGCGAAGCGCAGGCTATCGTCCGCACCGTGCTTGATGTGGAGTACGGAATGACTCTGACCGACATAATCTGCGGCAAAGTTAATGAATTATCTTCAGACGAAGAAAGAAATCTGGAAGAAATTATCACAAGACTGCAAAATGGCGAGCCTGTGCAGTATGTTTTGGGCGAAGCCGACTTTGCGGGAAGAACCTTCCATGTGGAGCCGGGCGTACTGATTCCAAGACCTGAAACGGCAGAACTCTGCCAGTGGATAGAGGAGGAAGTTTCATCTCTGGATGCAGATGACCCGAAGCAGATTCTTGATATTTGCACGGGATCCGGCTGCATCGCCATCACTTTAGGATTGACCATTCCTAATTCCGAGGTGACGGGATGGGATATTTCTGAAGATGCCCTCCGCATTGCACAGGGGAATGTAGAAATGCTGAAGGCCAGGAATGTTAGAATAGAGTATCAGGATGCCTTGATGTTGCCAAAAGCTGCGGAAGCTGCAGAAGCTGCAGAGATATCTGAAGCAGCAGAATCTTCTCTTTCTAAAAGCTGGAATATCATCGTGAGCAATCCTCCTTATATCTGCGAAAAGGAGAAAGCAGATATGGAAAAGAATGTGCTGGAGCACGAACCGAGCATCGCCCTCTTTGTTCCTGATAAAGAGCCGCTGAAGTTCTATCGTGCCATTGCCGAATATGCATCATCTGCTCTCAAATCCGAAGGAGCATTATACTTCGAAATCAATCCTATCTACGAAAAGGAGATCAGGGAAATGCTGGAAGAACTTGGTTTCAAGGATATTAAGACCAAGGAAGATGCTTACGGAAAGAAGAGAATGATGAAAGCTATGAAATAGACTATCCCAGAAAGTCCACCGCTAGGCGTCCCTGCGGATTTGCAATCCGCAGTAAAAAAAGGTTCGACCTATTAAACCGGGGGATTTGTAATCCCCCAACAAAAGCATACTCCTAATCCCTCCAATAAAATTAAATGCATTATGGAATATTACAACAAGCCCAAGCACCCCAAGAAGCCGATGACAGAGCAGCAGGCTCTGCTGAAGCTCACCACCCTCTGCACACAAGCCGAACATTGCTCGCAGGAAATGCTCGACAAGATGAAGAAGTGGGAACTGCCCGAGGATGCCATCGCCCGAAACATGGAATTCCTGACCCAGAAAAAGTTCATCGACGATGAGCGCTTTGCCCGATTCTTCATCAACGACAAGATAAAGTACAACAAATGGGGACGCCGCAAGGTGGAGCAGGCCCTCTGGATGAAGCATATCCCGAAGGATATATCCGACCCCATCTTCGAGGAAATCGAGGATGACATGTATATGGAAACCCTCCTTCCCCTCTTGAAAAGCAAATACAAGAGCATCAAGGCGAAGAACGATTACGAGCGCTCGATGAAACTCATCCGCTTTGCCCTGGGAAGAGGCTACAGCATGGATGTCATCCACAAGTGCATCGACAAAATGAAAGAAGAAGATCTGATAGAAGGATGCGACTCAGTATTTTAGGGAAAATCATCAACCTGCTCCTGCCCCGCTATTGTCCCATCTGCGACAACAGACTGCTGGGTTCGGAAGAGATGCTTTGCATAAATTGCCTCAAGCACCTCCCCCTCACCATGACCTGGAGCGACCCCTACGAAAACGAGATGGCAAAGATGTTCTGGGGCCGCATCCCCATAGAGCGATGCGCCGCACTCATCTACTACAGCAGCCACTCCAAAACCAGTAATGCCATCTACCAGCTGAAATATCACCATCGGCCCGACATCGGCATCTATCTGGGCAGACTCATCGGAAGCAAGGGTCTGGAAGTCAACTTCTTTGAAGGCATCGACGCCATCATCCCCATTCCCATCACCAAGAAAAGACAACAGGAACGAGGCTACAACCAGAGCGAGGAGATAGCCCGGGGAATACAGGAAAAGACGGGACTTCCCATCATTACAGACGCAATCAGGCGAACCCTGTTTACAGAAAGCCAGACCCACAAAAGCAGAACTGAACGACAGGAAAACGTAAAGCACGTGTTCCAGACATCAGATTTCTATCACGACACCCAAGGCAAGCACCCCATCGCCAACCTTGCCGGAAAGCATCTACTCATTGTTGATGATGTCTGCACCACAGGCGCCACCCTCGTATCCTGCTGCGAAGAACTGCTCAAGGCGG
>ERZ1026886.881-NODE-881-length-14381-cov-6.850412_pt1 | contig 14381 bp, 10 predicted proteins | sample MGYA00380173_ERZ1026886 | MGnify/ENA primary metagenome ERZ1026886 (study PRJEB33269, sample SAMEA4719809) | human gut metagenome | biome: human-associated habitat; feature: organic feature; material: feces | place: Cameroon | collected 2013-10 ... | reverse complement strand
TATGAATGAAAAAGTTTTAAAAACCTTAGAATATAATAAAATTTTAAATCAGCTGTCTGAATACGCATGCAGTCCGGAGGCAAAAAAACGCTGCCTCGCACTGCGTCCCATCACAGACAAAGCTCAGATTGAACAGCTTCAGCTCCAGACAAAGGATGCTTTAAGCCGTCTGTTCCGGTGTGGAAATCTCTCATTTTCCGGCGTACACAACGTCAACGATTCGCTGAAACGTTTAGAGATCGGAGCCTCCTTAAGTGCTGCAGAACTGCTTTCGATCTGTTCTCTCTTAGAGGCTGCCAAGCGTGCAAAAGCATTTTCCCGCTCGGAAAAAGAGGAAGTCCCGGACGATTCACTGACCGGATTTTTTACTGAAATCGAACCGTTGACACCGCTCTATGACGAGATCAGACGCTGCATTCCCGCAGAGGATGAGATTGCCGACGATGCGAGCAGCACACTGCGTTCCATCCGCCGCTCCATGCGTGGCATGAACGACAGGATCCGTGCCCAGATGAACAACATGATCAACAACAGCACCACCAGAAGCTATTTACAGGACGCTGTGATCACTATGCGTGACGGTCGCTACTGTCTGCCGGTCAAAGCCGAAGCAAAATCCCAGATTCCCGGCATGGTGCATGACCAGTCCTCATCCGGTTCCACCCTTTTCATTGAACCGATGGCGGTCGTGAATCTGAATAATGAATACAAAGAACTTCTGTTAAAAGAAAAAGACGAAATCGAAAAAATCTTAGAAAACCTGAGCAGTCTGACTGCTAATTTTTCTGAACAGATTGCTGCGGATTATACAATTCTGGCAGAACTTGATTTTATTTTTGCAAAAGCTGCTTATGCACAGACCTACAACGGTGTTGCACCGACGTTTAATAATGAAGGATATCTTCATATTAAGAAAGGACGCCACCCACTGCTCGATAAGAAAAAAGTGGTTCCGATCGATGTCATGCTAGGCAAAGATTTCCAGCTTTTGATCGTAACCGGTCCAAACACCGGTGGTAAAACTGTCTCTTTAAAGACTGTCGGACTGCTTACTTTAATGGGACAGTCCGGTCTTCATATTCCGGCTTCTGAGCGATCGGAGCTTGGTATATTTGAGGAAGTGTTTGCAGATATCGGCGATGAGCAGAGTATCGAACAGAGTTTAAGTACTTTTTCATCCCACATGACTAATATCATCCGCATTTTGAAAAAGGTCAACGACCGTTCGCTCGTTCTCTTTGACGAGCTTTGTGCCGGAACTGACCCGACGGAAGGTGCCGCCCTTGCGATCTCCATTTTATCCAAGCTGCACTTATATGGTGCGCGCACTATGGCAACCACTCACTACAGTGAATTGAAAGTATTTGCTCTTTCCACCCCGGGCGTGGAAAATGCCTGCTGTGAATTCAATGTTGAAACTTTAAGCCCGACTTACCGGCTTTTAATCGGTATTCCGGGAAAAAGTAATGCCTTTGCGATCTCGGAAAAACTTGGTCTTAGCAAAGACCTCATCGAAGATGCCAAAACCCGCATCAGTGAAAATGATGAAAACTTCGAAGATCTCCTTGCCGATCTCGAAAAAAGCCGTGTGACCATCGAAAAAGAACAGGCTGAGATCAACCGCTACAAACAGGAAATCCAGTCCTTAAAAGAGCGTCTGGAGCAAAAGCAGGAAAAATTAGATGCAAGCCGCGACAAGATACTGCGCGATGCAAACGAGGAAGCGTTCCGCATCTTAAAAGAAGCCAAAGATGTGGCAGATGAGACAATCCGCAACTTTAACAAATACGGCAAAGCAAATGCTCCAATGAGCGAGATGGAAAAAGAGCGTACCCGACTTCGTGACAAGATGAATGCGAGCCAGAAAAAGCTTGCCGACCAGAAGAAAAATGCTGTTCCAAACCACAAAGTCCCGAAAAAGCTTCAGATCGGTGACACTGTAAAAGTGATCAGCATGAATTTGAAAGGAACCGTGCACACACTTCCGAATGCGAAAGGCGACCTTTACGTTCAGATGGGAATTCTGCGCTCTCTTGTCAATATCAATGACCTGATCCTGATCGATGAGGATTCCCCGATGATGTCCGGTGCAAAGGCAAACAAAACCGGAGCCGGAAAAATCCGCATGAGCAAATCCGCAACGATCTCCCCGGAGATCAACCTCATCGGAAAAACCACAGATGAGGCGATTGCTTTATTGGATAAATATCTCGATGACGCTTATCTTTCCCATTTAGGCTCCGTGCGCATCGTACATGGAAAAGGAACCGGTGCACTGCGGAATGCCGTGCACACTTACCTGAAACGCCAGAAACATGTGAAGTCCTATCACCTTGGCGAATACGGTGAGGGCGATGCCGGTGTAACAATTGCCGAATTTAAATAAAAACAAGGAGGATATATGGCAGCAAAACAGAAAATTTTAATTGTTGATGATGATAATAATATTGCAGAGCTGATCTCCCTTTATCTCACAAAGGAATGCTTTGACACAAAGATTGTAAATGATGGGGAGGAAGCACTGATCACATTCGAGCAGTACAATCCGAACCTTATTTTGCTCGATCTCATGTTACCTGGAATCGACGGCTATCAGGTGTGCCGTGAAGTGCGTGCAAAGGCAAATGTTCCGATCATTATGCTCTCCGCAAAGGGGGAAATTTTTGACAAAGTGTTAGGTCTTGAACTCGGTGCGGATGATTATATGATGAAACCTTTCGATTCGAAGGAACTTGTTGCCCGCGTCAAAGCCGTGTTAAGACGTTATCAGCCAGTGAAAACCGAGGAAGTGATCCCGGATCTGAAATGTGTCAAATATGAAGATCTGGTCATCAATCTTTCGAATTACTCTGTCATTTTTATGGGGCAGGCGGTAGATATGCCGCCAAAGGAACTGGAACTTTTATATTTCCTTGCCTCCTCCCCAAATCAGGTTTTCACCAGAGAGCAGCTCTTAGACCATATCTGGGGTTATGAATACATCGGTGATACAAGAACCGTGGACGTCCATGTAAAACGACTCCGTGAAAAGATTAAAGACCATGCGAACTGGAGCCTTGCTACGGTATGGGGAATTGGATACAAATTTGAGGTCAGAGATTAAATGAAACGTACATTATACTTAAAGCTTTTGGGTGGTTATCTGCTTTTTGGCCTGCTTGGTTTTCTCATCATTGCGACCTTCACTTACCACCTTACTTTCCAGCACCTTGAAAAAAAAGAAGCTCAGAATTTATACCGGGAATCTGCCCTGATCTCATCCAGTTATGCGCAGAATTATTTCAGCAATTCCATGACATTAGATGAGATTAATGAACAGCTCAGCGCTCTGGGCACTTATCTGAATGCAGATATCTGGATCGTAGATACACACGGAAAGATCCTGATCAACACTGCTGGCACAGAAAATACGGACGAAACGATTCCGGACTTTGATATGACAGACTTCGGCAACCGCTATTATCGTGTCGGGAGCTTTTACGATTATTTTCAGGAAAATATGCTGAGTGTATTTTCCCCGATCACGGTCAACTACAAAGTGCGTGGTTATGTGATCATCCACAAAGCAGAATCGTATCTGACCGCATCTGCAAACAATCTGTCTGCGATCGCATATACAACACTGGCTCTGATCTTTGCTGCCGCGTTTGTCGTGCTTGCATTATTTACATATGTAGTTTATATTCCGATCCGCAAGATCACCCATGCGGCAGACGAATATTCCAAAGGAAATTTTGATGCCAAGATCGACGTGCACTCCAATGATGAGATTGGTTATCTCGCCGCATCCTTAAACTATATGGCGAATGAGTTGAACACGTTAGAGGAAGATCAGAGAAAGTTTATCTCCAATGTCTCACACGATTTCCGCTCCCCGCTCACCTCTATCAAGGGATATGTGGAAGCGATGTTAGACGGAACTATCCCGGTCGAAATGCAGGAAAAATATTTAAATATCATCCTGTTTGAGACAGAGCGATTAAATAAGCTGACAAAAAGTCTTCTGGAATTAAATAAATTTGGTTCTCATGGTGTTATGCTGGATGTGACGGATTTTGATATCAACCAGACGATCAAGACAACGCTCCTGACTTTTGAGGGAATCTGTGCCAACAAACATATCCGCTTCAACCTGATTCTCTCCGGTGAGCAGTTGTTTATCACTGCTGATTTCAGCAAAATCCAACAGGTACTTTACAATCTGATCGACAATGCGATCAAGTTTAGTCATCAGGATTCCACGATCACGATTGAGACAACCGAGAAGAACGACAAAGTATTTGTCTCGGTCAAGGATACCGGAATCGGTATTCCAAAAGACAGTCTGAAAAAAATCTGGGAAAGATTTTACAAAACCGACCTGTCCCGCGGAAAAGACAAGCGTGGCACCGGTCTTGGACTTTCCATTGTAAAAGAAATCATTCAGGCACATGGAGAAAATATCAACTGTATCAGTACAGAGGGCGTTGGCACAGAGTTTATTTTCACTCTGCCGATTGCCAAAGATAAAGAATAAAAACGAAAAGCGGAAGCTGTGTTTTAAGACAGCTTCCGCTTTTCGTTTCTGAAAATATCCACAATGATTCTATACGCTTCTCATCCCACTTGTTTCTCTAACTTCCGCAACAGTGTCACAATCGGAACAATCAATATTCCACAGAAGAAATTGCTGATGCCATGCACAAAATCCCACGGCAAGCCAGCAATAATCCATGCAATCATCCCTTTGAAACTCAGTCCAAAAAGAATTGCCTGTGCCGGGGCATAGAGTGTTCCAAACAAAAATCCGTGACATGCATTTACTACCATATACACAATTGGCTGTATCTTCTTCGGAATTTTTCGTGGAAGCAGCATGGTCACGCCCCACAGAATTGTCCAGAGATACAGATACGGTATCCACCATGTCGCAAATCCCGTAAACAATCCATTCAGTAATACATACGTGTAAATCGGATACAGTGCCTTTTTCCGATAAACAAGTGTAAAAGAAATTGTAAAAACTCCAAGCAAATGCACATTCGGCAGTAATTCCATAAATACTTTTGATGCATACATCAAAGCACCAAGCATACCGAATATTGCCACTTCCCTTGTTTTCAGCTTCATTATTTTTCTACCTTAAACTCGTAGGTATCGCCTTCGTTCACCGGAGTGGAATCCACACCTGTGCTTGCATACTCTCCATTTACATAGAATGCCCAGTAAGCTCCGTCTGTATCATAATCTGCAGTGATTCCGTTTACAGTCTTTACATAAAGACCGTACTCGCTGTCATCTCCTTCGATCAGATTCAGCTCTAACAAAGCGTCGCCGACTGTTTCTTTATCTGTGCTGACCACAAAGTTTGTCTCGTTTCCATCTGCATCCACCACGATAAAAGTAAATTTGACACTGCCTTCGCCTAATATGATCTCCTGCGCCATAGCAGCATCCACACTCTCTGTCTCTGCAACCGCTTCTGTCTCTACAGTTGACTCAGTATTAACGATTGCTGTCTCTGTATTTTTCTGAGTATCTGCTGTATTCTCTGTCTTGCTGCCACATCCAACTGCTGTGATTGCCATTGCCATAGCAAGCATCATGCAAAGAAGCATGGATTTGATTTTTTTGCCTGTTAATTTCATTTTAGTTTTCTCCCTTTTTTCATTTTAATACACAATCACAAAACCCTAACCTAAGCTATACAAATTGTGAAAAATTATATTTACTTTTTTATGAGTTTTGCAATTACTTATAAAAGCAACAGGCTATATGTTAACATATATCTTTTTTTATGGCAATGCATTTATTTTATAGCCGTTCACATATGACCCAGCACCGTTTTTTGCAAAACGCAATTCCATATGCGAGAATATCTTCTCTTCCGTCATTGCGAAGTTCCTCGTCATATCTGCGGTCTTTAATCTGCCTCAGTGCTGTTTCACACATTTTTTCCATGCCGTCTAATGACGCAGAATATTTAACTTCTATCACAATTCCGGCATCTGGATTTTCGGGTTCAATAAAAATATCACAAAAACCGTCCCCTGATTCTTTGTTTGACTTTATCAGCCACTCCGGTTCACTCCTTAATAACCCGATCAGTAAACCATGATAAAAGTTTTCTTTATACTCATCACGGGCTTTTGTATCCAAAATACTGATTGATTTATCCAGAATCGCCGTCATACGCTTCTGGATTTCCTCTGCATTGCCCTCTAAAAAAGCCTTGCAAAATTCCTGCACCGGTTTTGCGTCCTTCATAACAGTCTGCTTAAACCATTCTTGTATCTGGATAATAAAGACTTCACGAATCTCGCGATTCGGAATCACAAGCCTGTATGCACCGTTAACTGCTCCGCCTGTCCTTGTCAGATAACCTGTGGTAAACAATACACTCCATAAATTGTCAATGCTGTTGTCAATTTCATCATAAGTCAGATCAAGCCGGATATTTTTTTCGATTGCTTCTCCGGCAATCAACTGTTCAATCTCATCTCTCGTCGTTTTATCTGCTTTATCCACAAAACGTTTTACCAGATCATTGCTGCTTGTATTAATCCAGAATGCATCTGGTCTGGCGTTTGGATCTGCCACCAGTTTTTTCACATAGTTCATAACATCCCACGGACAGTAAATCTCTGTATCTCCAAAGCGGTATCCGTCATACCACTCCTTGATATCCGAATCATATTCCGTCAACTGATAGTCTTCTAGCAGCTTGTGTACTTCATCCTCTGTAAATCCAAACTGTTCATCATGCTCTATGTCGACGATCGAGTTAATTTCAAAATTATTCAATCCTGTAAATATGCTCTCTTTGGATACTCTGAGACATCCTGTTAACACCGCAAACTGTAAGAACTCATTCGTTTTTAAAGCCTGCCCGAAAAAACCACGGAGCAGGGAAACCATTTCCTGATAATAACCGTTCTGAAAAGCTTTATCCAGAGGAACATCATATTCATCGATCAGAATGACTGTTTTTTGCCCATAATGCCTGTATAAAAGCTGGGACAAAGTCTGCAGACTGAATGTTAATTCGCTTCCATTCATAGTATATCTGCCACCATTTAAGGAAACCAGTGACTGATATTTCTTTTTTTCATTCTCCGATAATTTTTCACTGTTCCTAAGAAATGAAAAACGCTCGGCTTCATTTCCGATCAATTGCCGGAAATTGTCCTTTGCATCTTCAAAGTTTAATCCATCAACACCTTTCAGGGAAAGAAAAACAACCGGATATTTTCCCATATATTCCTCACACATTTTTTCGTTCTGTGATATATACAGTCCATCAAAAAGTGTACTATCCGCACCGATTTCAAAGAAATTTTTCAGCATACTCATATTGAGTGTTTTTCCAAAGCGGCGTGGTCTTGTAAAAAGATTCACTTCTCCCCAGTTCTGCAAAAGCTGCTGAATAAGTCCTGTTTTATCAATATAATAAAAGCCTGCTTCCCGCAATTTTTTAAAATCATCAATTCCTACCGGTAATTTTAAAATGTTCCCCATAGAATCCTCCAATAAAAGAAATCCGCTATACTATGTTTCTTAGTATAGCGGATATATTTTGAAAACACAACCAACCTTAAAGTCAATATTATTTTTTCAAATCATAATTATAATATTACTCTCGATCACTATCCCTGATTTTTCAATTCTATCTTTTTCCTGCTCATACTCTCCCGGCAGCATACGCCATGCAAGCCCGCAGCCCGCAGAAATCTCCTGTGGTAACGGAATCAGTCTGCCCGGAATTTTCTGCTCATGACAGTAATCTTCCATTGCCATTGCGGCTGTTGTCGTGTAAAAAGTAAGTATCTGGTAATTTTGTTTTGTGCGCATATCGTCGTCACCTCCGCTACAAACCAAGCACATTAGCCAGTTTTTCGCAATTTTCATCTGCTGCGAAAATATTCACTCCGTCCAAATCCGTGCTCCGGTTCGAAAAAGCCGGGAATAGAAATCCTGCTTCCGGTGTTCCTGCTTCATATTCTCCTACCGTCGGGCAGACCGCCACGACCAGAAAACGGTAAACCTCCTCCGATTCCCACTGGTTCTCCTTGTCTGCGCCTTTTACCGGAACATCATAGTTTCCACAGAAAACCTCGATCGTGTAAGGTTTATCCACAACATAACGTTCCCCGATATATTCATACAATGAATACAACAGTGCATCGTTTTTCAGCTCGCAGTCCCTCAATGCGGTCAGCAGATGCCAGATACTTCCCGGTTTCTTCTGTCTGCTGTCAATCCTAAAATTTTTCAACTGCTCATTGGTTTTTGCATATGGGATTGTCTTGGCGATCGCAAGCTGTTTCTCTTTGTCTGCCGGAGACAGCTTTAAAAAATGGGTGTTGAACGAGCCGTCAATGAATCCTTCCTCGTCCATATAAGCACCCGCTACACGGTTAAAACAGTTTCTTGCTATCGTCATTCTTCTGGTCAGTTCCAGCATATCTTCTCTGTCGATGTGCATGATAATATCTCCATTTATATCTGATGTTTTTCCAAAATCTCCTGCCACGCCCCAAGCAGCCTCTCCATCTGGAACGCCGCATTCGCCGGACTTGTGGAGGGAAGTTTTCGGATGTCCCTGCCGGTGACCGGATAGGTATACTTTTGATACAGGTCATATGCTTTCGCACCATTGGCATAGATTGTCCTGATTGGCGCATGGTCAAGGATCACAGACAGCTCCGCCGGCACAACATTTTTGATGGAACTGTCGGAAGAACCTGCAATATCGCACTCTGCGATCACATCCCAGAGTGCAATATGATGTTTTAACAGCAAAGCCTTTTTCTCCGGGATTCCCTCCGGCACAGGCTCTTCAAAAAGTGCCGCAATGACCTTCCAGAAACGGTTCTGCGGATGTCCATAATAAAAATTCTGCTCTCTCGACTTCACGGAAGGAAGCGTTCCGAGAATCAATATCTCTGAATTTTCATCAAAAATGGGATCAAATTCATGTTTTACATGTGTTAATTCCTGATTTTGCTGTCTCATGTCAAATTCCTACAATTCTATAATATAAAAGGTATTTTTGCCAGCCTCTTTCGCCCGGTACATTGCCTCATCCGCTTTCTGAATGAGATTCGCATAATCAAGGCTGTCTCCTCTGGCACTTACGATTCCGATGCTGCACGGCACCGGCATCAGCTTTTTTGTCCTCGGACTTATGTAATTTTCGTTCAACTCCTTCAAAATACGTGAAATGACTGTCTCGATCTCACTTTTATCCAGATTTCCTGCATAGCCAAACACGAACTCGTCACCGCCATTTCTTCCGACATACCCTTTCAGCTCTTTTTGCAAAATTCCTGCTACAAACTGAATGATCTCGTCGCCCTCCTGATGACCGAAGTTCGTGTTATAATCCCGGAAATCATCAATATCGAGAAAACCAAGTGTAACCTGTTCTCCGCTTTCCGCCGCCTGCTGCACCATAGAAAGCAGGCTCTGCTCAATCGCTTTTTTATTCTTGATCCCGGTGAGCGGATCAAGCTCTGCAAGTTCTCTCAAATGGTGCTGCCTCTGTTTTTCCTGTATATCCTCGCCCTCAATATAGGCCAGCAGCTCATTGATCCCTGCGGAAAGTTTTCCCATCTCATCCTTAGTCTCAACCGGTATGCGCAGTGAATAGTCCTGCTCTGTCTTGATCCGGGTAAATGTATCCAGAATTTTCTCGATTGGTGCAAGCAGCCTCTTTGTCATTATGTTCTGTGTGATCAGAACCCCGAATGTGACAAACGCAACTGCAAATGCCATCAGAAAACTGTAATTATTCGCACTCTTTTTCTGAGCGCTGAGATTCTCTGTGATACGCACACCCCAGTCCGTGCATTCCACATTTGAATAGTATGTAATATAGGACATTCCCTGATAATGGTAACGCACTTCCCCCTGCGGATTCTCCTCATGATCGATTGCGTCCCACGCCTTCTGGAAATCCTCCCGGTCCTTCTGGCTGCTCGTAAATCCTGAGAGACTCTCTTTCTGCGTTGTAGTTCCCGCCGTAATGATCGCATAATTTCCATCCAGAAGATAAAATGTTCCCTCTGCGAGCGAGTCCATATTCAGACGCAGCTGGTCAAAATATGCGGTATCCAGTTCTTCTGCAATATAGCCGATCAGATTATCATTCCAGAAAACACCAATGTACGCCGGAACGATTTTTTTCAGTCCATCGTCTGTCTCCCGCTCATAGGAATCTCCTATAATGAAATCTCCGGTATGAAAACGCTCATCCACGTATTTCAACTCACTGATCTCGCTGATGTCATAACTCTCACTCGAACCTACAACATGGAAATTTTTATCAAGAATAGACACACTCGCCACGTATGTTCCGTATTTCTTGCGCTCCTTTAAGACATTGTTCACATACTCCTGATCCACCGGATCGTCGCTCTCCCCAAGACTGTACCGGATCGCATCCTGTGTCAGCGAATAATTCGCCACCATCTCCATCTCTTCCCGTCTGTCCCCACAGAACTTCTGGATATTCATAATCTGATTTTGGCTGACTGCTTTCAGATTCTTTTCCGCCATCTCATCGATCGACTGATTCGTCTCATATATGGAAAATATCCCGAAGACCAACACCGGCACTAAAGTAAAAAATAACAATAACGTTAAAATACTATTCTTTATCTTCATCGTTTTTGCACTTCTCCAAGTTTCGTTCTATCATTTCATCCTAATGAAAGCCCGTTTTTTTCAAACCTGAGTATATTTTACCACAAAAAAACTTTTTCACATATAATAAAATGCAAGCTCCACGGACATTTTATTGTCAAAAAAAGAACAGTCCTCACATTTCTCATGTTAAGACTGTTCTTACTGTCCACGTTCCACTTTTATGAAACTTCGCACCGGTCAAATTCCAGAACGACTTTGAATAAATCTCCGTCCACGAAAAGCTGCATTTTTCCATGCATAAGTTCCATCAGGCTTCCTGCAATCGACAAGCCCAGACCATTTCCTTCTGTGTTTCTGGAACTGTCCCCACGGACAAATCGCTCCATCAGCTCCTCACTGGAAATGTTCAGCGGATATCTGGAAGTGTTGCGGAATGTGATCTGCACTTTTTCTCCGGTCTGCTCCAGATTGATATAAACCCTTGTCTCCGGCTGTGCATATTTGCAGATGTTGTTCATCAAATTATCAATAACACGCCAGAAATGTCTGCCATCCGCCATAATATAGATCGGTTCTTCCGGCTTTTTGATCTGAAGATCTAATTCGTTCTTCTCCGTTTTCTCCTTAAATTCCCCTACCGTCTGTACCAGAAAAACACCTGCCTCCAGTTTTTCCAGATTCACGGAAAGGCTTCCGCTGGAAGCTTTGGACGCTTCTATTAAATCTTCAATTAACTTTTTCAGGCGCGCAGACTGACGTTCCAAAACCTCTAAATATTCCTTTGCATTCTCATTTGGAATCTCCTCTTTTTCCAACAGATCCACATAGTTGATAATGGAGGTAAGCGGTGTCTTGATGTCATGCGAGACATTGGTAATTAATTCTGTCTTGAAGCGTTCGCTTTTCATTTTTTCGTTCACCGCTTTGGAAACACCCTCATTGATGCGGTTTAAATCTGCCGCATGTTCTTTTAACGCCGGAATCATATGTTCCGTGTCGATCTGATAATCCATATCGCCCTCTGCGATATGTTTTCCGCCTTCCTGAAGTCTCTTCATCTGAATTAAGATTTCTCCGCCCGCAAACAGAATCACGGCTTTCTCTGCAAACCAAACGATCATGATTTTAGAATAATCGACACCAAACACAACAAAGATCAGAACTTCCAAAAAGTTTACGCCAAGAAAAATCGCAAGCCCTTTCCACAGGATGGACTTATTCTCGCCCACTTTGTTCCAGCCACGGTAGATCGAACGGAGCACTTTATAGATGAGTGTATTTCTCCACCACTTTCCAAGCTTGATACGCACTGCAAAATCCAGAAGATACCCAAGTGCCAGCCATCCGCCACACAAGAGCAGAAAAAGCATTGCCGCCGCATAAAAAACATAGTTGTCAGGACTTCCGGCATTGCCAAGCAATGAAATGCCCACTGCCAGACTTGATTCTGCTGCTAAAAATATGACAGTAAGCAGATCGGCCGGTACTTTGCAAAGAAAACTTCCCTGCACCTGTTTTTGATCTTTTTTATGCCCTGCTGCACTTACCAGATAGACAAAGCTTGCCACAAACACGATCAGGCTGAGTGCAAGGATCACATACACGCTGTATTTCATGTGATCTGCCAGATTCACAATATAGTTTATCTGGACAAAATAATCGCTGCCCCAGACTCCGACACCCTCTTTTTTCACAAGACTGTCCGCATCCGGAATCACAGATAACACATAGTAATCCGTTCCTGCGTCACTGCCCTGCACGGTGTAAAGGACATCTGCCTCGGAGGAATCATAATCGATACGGTTTTTTATCTCATCATTCGGTACCCCTCCGACATAGGAAAGATCTACCGTCTGCAATGTAACCGATGTCGGTGCACTCACGACTGTCTCTGACACTGTGACCTGCTCTGTCTGCTGTTCCTGCGTATATGGATAACGCATCTCTGCCGTCCAGTCTGATGTTCCATAAGAATAGGTGGTCGCAGTCAGCTTCCAAAACGTCAACGGTGCATTTTCCAGAATATTTTTTACATTGCGCAGATCATTTTCATCTGCACCCTTTGCATTCTGGATGGTAATACAAAGTGCCGCCTGTTCATCGTTTTCTGATGTTTTCTCCCGCAGTGCCTCATACTCTTTATCTGCCGTATTGTATACATACGCATAGTCTGTCGTCTCTCCGGTACTGTCATCCACCAGTGTCACTTTCACTTCTGACACCGGGAAATAACATATTTCAGTTGCAGCTTCTTCTTCTGAAATCTGTGCAGATGGCACATCTGACACCTGATAATAAAAAATACCGCTATCTGTATCATACACATATTCATTGATATATTTATTTCTGTACTCTCTAGTACTGTACGCAATGTAATACCCGCCAAGCACAGAGTTATCCACATAAATCGATGTGTCAGCATTCATATTGCACTGAAAAAGATGAAGATTGTCGAGACTTACTTTCTCATCAAAATTCGACTGCACATAGGTGCTCTGCTGATTCAGATCCAGTTTTTCCAATTCCTCGTAATTGGACGCTTCCACAACTCCATACCGGAAGTTGGTATCCTTAAAATAGGTTTCATTTTCCGTGTTATTCAGATTCAGCAGCACTCTCGCAGAGTACTTTCCGGCAATCCGTTCAAACTGCTCCTCCCGGATGTCTTCTACACTTCTTGTATAAAACCCAAGTTCACTGATGGCATATGCCCCGGCTGTGCCTGCCAACAGCATCAGTGCTGACACTGTGATCAAAATCCACGCAATGATTTTTGCCACGGGCGATTGTTTCAACTGTTTCATATCGACTGTCCTTTCTCACTTACACTTCCATTTTATAGCCTCTCCCCCAGACAACTTTTAAGTGTCTTGGTTCCGCCGGATTGTACTCCACTTTCTCCCTCAGATGTCTGATATGTACCGCTACCGTATTCTCATTCCGAAATGGATTATCGTTCCACACTTTCTCATAAATTTCATTCGGCGAAAAAACCTGCCCCGGATGCTGCATCAGAAGTTTTAAAATGTCATACTCGGTTCTTGTCAGCTGCACTTTATCCCCATCAAGTGTCACTTCCTTCGTGACATCATTCAGTTCGATCCCACCGATCACGATCGTGTCCGGTCTGACCGTGCCGCCTCCCAGTTTCATGTAACGCCTGAGCTGGGATTTCACGCGCGCCTGCAGTTCCACCGTATTAAACGGTTTTGTCACATAATCATCTGCTCCCACGGTAAGTCCGAGCACCTTATCGGTGTCCTCGCTTTTGGCGGTGAGCAAAATCACCGGAACATTGCTGACTTCACGGATTTTCAACATTGCTGTGATGCCGTCCATCTCCGGCATCATAATGTCCATAAGAACAAGATGAATATCTTCATTCTTTAAAATTTCCAACGCCTCTCTGCCGTTGTAAGCCTCAAAAACCTGATAACCGTCTGCCATCAGATATATTTTCAATGCGGAAACAATATCTTTTTCATCATCACATACTAATATACGGTACATTTTCTTCTCCTCCGGATTCGAATGTTCTCAGTGCGTAACTGAATCATTCCCTTTATGATCATGTACTTATTGTAAAGGATTCTTTATGAACTTCCAATGAGGTAAAACATTAAGATTTGATGAAGTTCTTTCGCTTTTTTCCTCTCTTCCATGCATTGGAAGCATTGCCAATCGCCTCCTATTGTCTATTTGTTACAAACTTGTTACAATTCATTTGTCCTTAAGAAATATGTTTGTAACAT
>ERZ1026886.879-NODE-879-length-14413-cov-10.855760_pt1 | contig 14413 bp, 11 predicted proteins | sample MGYA00380173_ERZ1026886 | MGnify/ENA primary metagenome ERZ1026886 (study PRJEB33269, sample SAMEA4719809) | human gut metagenome | biome: human-associated habitat; feature: organic feature; material: feces | place: Cameroon | collected 2013-10 ... | reverse complement strand
GGCATCAGCAATAACGAGCATAAAAACGTCTGTCTTACATTCATGTTAATAAATAGGTTATAATTATTATTTTTAGATGTTAATATTTCATTTTTAGAAGATGTTTAACCACTCTATTAAAAAAGTAGATTTTGGCTTTTACGGAAGCAAAGATAGAACTTTTATTAATAGGTTATAACGCCATTCACTAAAAATACAAACACAAAAACTTATATAAGCACTAATTATCAACGTGTTATAAAAACATGCACACCAGAAAAATACAAAGTATATACAATGGCTTTTAGGTGAAAATTAAAGATAATTTAATCAATTTTGACTACTCGTTCTTCAAAATCATCAGGAAAAAGCGAACGCAATCTTATACGTGAACGGTATGAATATACAGTTTGCCGAGAGCATCTCAAAAATGCAGCAATCTTCTCATTCTCACCAATACCAAGACGCATCAAGGCATAGATTCTCAATTCCGTATTCAATCTACCAGGTTTCTTTGGTTCTATCAACTCCTCTTGCTTCATCAAGCCATTGAAAGAAATAACAAAGTTAGGGAAGATTTTAAGGAAAATACGGTCAAAGTCTTCAAAAAACTCCTCTATCTCTTGTTCAACAAGCGCATTTGATTTTAGTTGCTTATAAAGTTCCTGAATTTTTCCCGCAACAGCAAGTTTTTTGAGAGAACGGCGATAATCTTCCAACTTATCAATATAAGCCGAACATTTATTCATAAACTCCATGATATAGATATTCTTGATCTTATTACTCTCAAAAAGTGAAAGATTCGTATCTTGCAAAGTTGCGTTAGTCTCATTCAATTTGCCATTAGCCAAAGAAAGCTGAGAATTCAGGGAATTCAACTGTAAATTCATATCATTCAGGCTCTTATTTGAAGTTTCTAAAGCACGACGAGCCTGCGCTATCTTCTTTAATTGCTTCCGTGTAAAATACATCATAAAGCAGAGCATTACAACCAATATACTTACTAAAGAAAAACCATAGAGAATATTCTTTTGCTCTGTTTTCAGCATCGACTCATAGGCCTTGTCGATAATCGGCAAGGCATCAGATATCTCTATAATACGAAGGCGTGCATTACAAAAAGTTGCATCCTCCATAGACTTTCGCATGTAGCGGTAAGCACGCTTCACATCTCCTTCTTCATAAAGCAAAGTAGCCAAACGACGCAAGGATATATATTCTTTCACATTATTCTTCAAGTCTGCTATAGCAGAAATGATCAGATATTGTTTTTCTTTATCTGTCTCATTAATTTGACGATAAATATCAGAAATGGCAAAAGCCACATATCCCATTTCACGATCTTCATAGGACAATTTCTTATAAGAATCAAAAAGACAATGCAACGCATCAGTATATTTATTCTGACTGCAAAGAAACTCTGCCTTATCCCAATCAGACTGCTTGTCCTTCATATTTTTCAACGAATCCCGAAACATAATCCTTCTTCGCTCATTATCCGCACGCTGATAAGCCGTAATGGAGGTCTCACGAAGACCTTCATAAAGATTTCCGTACAAACTTAAATAATACTTACGCATATCGGCAGACATCGGTTTATGTTCCAACCCAGACAAAATCTTATACGACTCCACATAAATGCCCGTCTTATTAAAAATGTCAGCAATATCCAATTCTGAATAGACACTATCCTCGTAATTATGAAGAATCCTGGCATAATGCAGCTTTCGTTCAGCATAAACATACGCAGAATCTAACTTAAAAGACTTGTATTTAGTAAACAATTCACGAGAAGCTGACAACTTGTCTTGTGCACTTTTTGCATGAACATATTTACTCTTAAGTATACCTACCTCTTGCTCATACTTTTTGGTATATTCCTTACTGGCACTGATCACTTTATCCAAGTCATCAAGAGTCGGTTGCTTAGCTGTCGTAATTGTGTTTCCACCCATGCAACACAAGGTATGGAAAGACAATAATATGAAGGTTAAAGACTTTGTCATTATTTGCTGGTTTTAAAGTATTAATGCCCTAAAAGACATTTTTTAAGCTTTTCTAAATCTTGCAACCAACTGCAGGAAACTCGGTATGAGAATGCACAAGGAGAAGCCTACGGCATAATATACCGTCTTCTCATCACCATGGAAGAGGTCGATAAGCTTGCCGTCGCTCTGAGGAAGAAGGTTAGTCAGGATATAAGCCATCGTGTTGTTGACCCAATGCAGCAGGATGCCTGGCACAAGGCTACGGGTGCGATAGTACATCCATCCTAAGAGAAGACCCATGAACAGGGCATTGACAAACTGGGCTGCATTGCCATGCACAGCACCAAAAATGGCAGCCGAAATCATGATGGCAACCCAATGGTTGCGCTTGCTCATCATACCCAGCAAGGTACGGAGGATGGCGCCACGGAAGACAACCTCCTCGGTCAATGGTGCCAGGATGCCTACAGCCACATACCCCCAGGGCTCTTTGAGCAGCCCTTCGAATATGAGGCCTGTGGTCTCGTCCATTTCCAGTCCGATTTGCTCATACACAAACTCAAGTGGAATCATGGCACCCAAAGCAAACAAAGCTACCCAAAGAAGAGTGAGCCAAGGTTTGGACAACAGATAGTTGCGAGAGATGGGAGTCCACTTGGTCTTCAGAAAAATGACCAGGGTAATCACACTGCTGAACACCGAGGTAAGGGCAAGCAGCACGGGATTGTGCCCCGAAAGCATGGCTGTTCGCACATCTGCCAGTTCCTCGTGCTGAACAAATGACCAGACAAGCATTCCCAAGAATGAAACTATAAGCTGTACTACGACAAACACAATGCCATACAGCAGAATATCCATAACACCTTTCTTTACCTCTTTCATCGTTTGTATCTGTTTATTTAAATTTGTTTCTATTCGTTCTCTTTATCTTTCTGCAACAGCGCCACAACGGTTTCCTCGTCTTCACGGAGTTGCTCTGCAAGTTCCTCAGGCGACTCGAACTTACGCTCGCCCCTGATGCGGTGCACAAAGCTCACCAACAGCAACTGACCATAAATGTCGCCATCAAAATGGAAGATATGTGTCTCGATCGTTGTGCGCTTTCCGCCGAAGGTAGGACGCGTGCCTATATTCATCATGCCCCACTTCATTTCCATCCCCTGTTCCAACCTTACCTTGACGGCATAGACACCGGCGGCAGGAATCATTTGACACAAATGGGAGATGTCTATGTTGGCAGTAGGGAAGCCTAATTTGCGACCCTCATGAAAGCCATTCACCACCTTGCCTACGATGGTATAAGGATAGCCCAAGCACATATTGGCAAGCTCCACCTCGCCTTCGCGCAGAAAGGAACGGATGACCGAAGAGGACACATTGATGCCGTCGAGCTGGAATGCGTCATTGCGAACTACCTCCATGTTCATCTCACGTCCATAGCGTACATAATCATCGAAGGTTTCCGCACGGTTGCGACCGAAGCGATGGTCGTAACCGATAAAGAGTGATTTCACGCTCAACTGATTACACAGCACCTTGCTCATAAACTCCTTGGCAGAAAGCGATGCCATCTCTTTATCGAAATGCAGCACCACCACATTGTTTATATCGGTGCGGGAGAGGAGAAGCAACTTAGAGTCGAGTGTACTCAACGACTCTGGCTGATAGTCGCTCTGCAACACCTTGCGCGGATGCTCGTCGAAGGTGATGACCGTTGCCTCAAGTCCCTGGCTGTGGGCTTTCTCCACCAGCTGACGTATGAGATACTGGTGTCCTCTGTGCACTCCGTCGAAAAAGCCGATAGTGGCCACACAGGGCTTCAAAGACTTGATGGCAGTACCGTCTTTCAGCCTACATCCGTCCTGAATAGTATAATATACTGTTTTCATCTTGTTTTCCTGTCTTTATTCCTCCTGATGACACATTGCTCGCCTCACAGCACGATACAGTTCGCCTGCCCAAAGAACGAGCGAGGTTGAGCCAATAATGATTGCCCACTCTTTAAGCGAGAGAGGCTGGGTGCGGAACATTTCACCACCGAAAGTAACGATGAGCCACTGACCTGCCAAGACCAGCAGAAGCACCAACTGCATGCCCTTATCCTGGAGGTAGTGACGGAATGCAGACCTGTTGCTGCCCAAAGCTTTGGCATTGAAGAGATTCCAGAACTGCAGCATCACAAACGTGGTGAAGAACCATGTCAGTTCGTGCGTATCGACTCCTCCCCTGCCGCGACGCTCACAATATACCAGGAAAGCAAACATCACGACAAAGAAACTGATGCCACAGAAAAGGATTCCTGCACCCATGCTGCGGGAAATGATAAAGTCGGAAGCCTTGCGGGGCTTTTCCTTCATCACCTCGTGCGAAGGAGGCAAGGAGGCTAAAGCCAAGGCTGCAAAGGTGTCCATTATCAGGTTGACCCACAATATCTGGGTAACGGTAAGCGGCATTTCGGTGCCTATGATCGAACCGCCAAGCACCAGGAGCAAGGCTGCCACATTGACCACCAACTGGAAAAAGAGGAAACGCTGAAGGTTGCGGTAAAGCGAGCGTCCCCACATCACGGCATTGGCAATCGACTTGAACGAATCGTCGAGCAAGGTCATATCCGAAGCTTCCTTGGCTACCGATGTGCCTGAGCCTAACGAAAGCCCAACATGAGCATAGTGTAGCGCCGGGGCATCATTGGTTCCATCGCCTGTTACCGCCACCACCTCGCCATGTTTCTGGAGCATGGCCACCAATCGCTGTTTGTCAGTAGGACGGGCACGGCTCATCACACGGATATTCTGTGCGCGTTTATAGGCTTCCTCATCCGAGAGACCCTCCCACTGTTCGCCCGTTATCATCTGTTCCTCAAGCGGAGTCATCTCGCCATCCGCCCCTATGCTTGTATTGTCTTCCTCGAAGATGCCTATCTGCTTGCCTATCTCGAAAGCCGTAGCTGCCGTGTCGCCCGTCACCATCTTTACTTCTATACCAGCCTTTCTGCACTCCTGCACTGCTGCGGGAACCTCCTTGCGCAGAGGATCGGTAATGGCAACGATAGCCTGCAAGGTCATCTTACCGTCTTCTGCCTTCTGATAGGCAAAGGCTAATGTACGCATCGCCTTGCGCTGGAAGTCAGCAAGCTCTTCCTGTGCTTTTTGCTTTTCCTTATCGTCCAAGTCGCACTTTGCCAGCACGATCTCGGGAGCTCCTTTCACAAAGAGATACTGTGTGCCTTCTGCAAGAACACGGGTGGACATATACTTTCGCTCGGTCGAGAATGGTTGCTGGCTCACCACGGTGCACTGTTTGCGCAACTCGGCATAGTCGTGCCCCTTAGCTTTGAGCCATAGCAGCAATGCCGACTCGGTAGGATTGCCTATACCTCGGTCGTTATCCAGTTCGGCAGTGGTGTTGACGGCTATCGCCAAGTGGAGCAAATGTTCGCTTCCATGTTTCAGCAAGAGGGTGTCCACCTGCATCTGGTTCTGCGTCAGCGTACCTGTTTTGTCGGTACAAATCACGGTGACAGCTCCCATCGTCTCACAGGCATGAAGCTTGCGCACAAGATTGTTCGACTTGAGCATTCTTCGCATATTGAGAGCCAAGGAGAGTGTAACTGCCATAGGCAAACCTTCGGGCACAGCCATCACTATCAGAGTGACAGCCATCATGAAATACTCCAACACAAGGTCGGCCATATAAAGATAATCCTTGCCTCCCCATACAGGATTGGTCAGGATGTCGTGACCGAGAAACAGTACAAAAGCGGCTACCGAAACGATTGAGCCCACCTTGGAAATCATAGTAGCCAACTTGTCCAACTGCACATAGAGAGGAGTCTTCACCGCCGTCTGCTCGGTCGACTTGGCCGCTACCTTGCCTATTTCAGTAGCATCGCCTACTGCCGTCACCCTGAATTCTCCACGTCCATTCATCACCATGGTAGAACGCAAAACCACATTGCGGGCATAAGCTCCGTCGCCACCTTCATCGAGCGATTTCTCTGTCATAGGCTCACCGGTAAGCGATGACTCGTTGATCTGCAAATCGGTACAAGAGAGCAGGACACCATCGGCTGGCACCTCATCGCCCACCTCTATCAACACTATATCATCTACCACCACATCGCGGCGTGGAATCTCTATCACCCTCCCGTTTCGGCGTACCTTTACAGGCTGTTCCTCGCTCAAGGCTGTAAGGATATGAAACTTCTTGGCAGCATCCCGCTCGAAATAGAAGCCCACCGTTGTGGCCAAGAATACAGCCACAAAGATGCCTATCGTCTCCATAAAGTTGTGCTCTATAAAGGCCAGAACCAGAGAGATCAAGGCTGCTACAAGAAGTATTTGGATAATAGGATCACGATACTTATCCAAATAGAGTTTCCATAATGAGATACGACGAGGAGGCGTGAGAACATTGAGTCCACACCTCTTTCTACTTTGTCCAACTTGCTCGTCGGAAAGACCAGAATTACTATTTATTTCTTTTGCCATTTGTCATGAAGCACTTCGTGTGCTATAAGATGATGGTGCAAAGATACGGCATTTTTCTGATTAATCGAAAAAAATGCCCAAAATATTTGGTTATTTAGCAAAAAGCTATTACCTTTGCAGTCGAATTGCAAAATTCACGGACTTGTAGCTCAGTTGGTTAGAGCAACAGACTCATAATCTGGAGGTCCCAGGTTCAAGCCCTGGCTGGTCCACATTGAAAATCAAGCACTTACGAGCAATCGCAGGTGCTTTTTTCTTTTGTTAGTGACCCTCAAGTGGCCTTTTCGAGACAAAACTCATCTCCCGTGACCTTTTGAAATTTCACAAAATGATTAGTGATTGAGCGACATTTCAATTACCAAGCGAAGACACCAATGACACCTTTTTTCTCGAAGATGGAGCCGTGAAATACGGTGTCATAAAAAGTAGGGCTCCCCAAACTAAAGTCGTTTTTTTTACGTCAACTGAGATAATGAAGGTTATTTGAGGATTTCCCAAAAGCCTCCTTTGTCTGGTCCGTTTCGCTTAACGACACCTCATTCTTGCAGTTCCTTTATTCTCGTTGCAATCGTTTTGCGTGATTTGCTAGTATGGCTTGCCATCTGACCGGAAACTCTTGGTTCAATAATTTCCTGTCTATTTCTATATGATTTCTGTGAAGTTTCTGTAAAGTCCCTTTCTGGCCAACCTGTTCATTATTGTCTTTTGCATCATTAACATTACCTACATAGATGCCTTCAACGGCATCTATTACATGAACACCTGTGTAATTATTGTTAAAAATCAAGCAAAATAAAGGAATTACGTCGGTTGTGATCGTGTTTTTAATGGGTTTTTAATATCTTTGCATCAAACATTAAGAACTTTGCATGGAAAATCTGAATAGAATTAAAGGAGCATTGGCTGATGCTGGTAAAACTGGTGTCTGGCTTGCCGGTCAATTAGGGAAGGATCCCGTAACGGTTTCCAAATGGTACACAAACACCACCCAACCCGATTTGCAGATGCTGGCAAAGATTTCGGAATTATTAAAGATTAACATTCGAGAACTATTGGTAAATCAAAACTTCTAAATAAACATAAGATGACAACAATAGATGAACTTACAAAAATAATAAAAGATTATTATAACGAACAAGTAAGATTAGGAAAAGGGAAATCATTAGATGAATGCAATTCACTTTGTATTCCTATTGCGAGTATTCCTTTACACTTAAGGGAACACAAAATTAATTGGAAGACAGATTTCAAATACGATAAACTCCCAGACTTACTACAATCACTAAAAGGAATAGGAGTACTAAGAAGAAAGCCTTGTTATATTTATGTAGATTCAACTACGACACCCCAAGAGAAGTATACGGCTTGTGAATATACTCCACAGAATAATATTGGAAATGAGTCTAAATCTCCAATATACGCCCCTAAACCTTATGAGATAAGGAATGCATATAGAAAATTATCAACTAAGCCAGAAGAATGGATTTCTATCAAGAACATGATGAATGAGGTGAATTGGGAAGGAACTCCGAAACAATTTAGTCGGAAGTATAGTTTTCTCCAATTTAATCCTATTAGTAATATTGTCAGAGTACACAACATCTCAAGATACGAAATAATTGATGATATTTACTTCCCAGAGAAAAATAACTATCTATCGAACGTAGAAAAATTACGCAAAATGGCGTTAGATGAAAATTGGGATGACAATGAAAAGAAAAATAAACTTTTGGACAATTACCTGTGTTACACATACGCTCATGTGAAAGATGAAAACAAAATTGCTTTTTCAGATGATGAACTACATGCTTGCTGGAACACTGGACTCGTGGATTATCGGTATGAGCCTATATATTGTTATTTAACACGAAAAGACGTTAATAATCGCTGGATATTTAAGGCTTTTTGTATAAAAGGCGAGGACTTTGGAAAAGAAATGGGGCGCAATATCTCAATTATGCCAGAGAGGGCTGTGTATTTTAATGAGAATAATTTGCTTTGCCAACCTACAGAAGAAAATTTATCCGTAGATAGAGATCATATTATTAGAGAACACCCATCTAGGTTGCCATCTGAATGGTTAAAACAAGCGTTGCCCAACCAGTCCGCTTGGTTGGAGAACGAAACTCCAACAGATTATGACAAAAGAATAAGTGATCTGTTACCAAAAGAATCTCCTTCTAACTTATTTCTACAAACACTGTTGAAACAGACAATTGAAGAATCAATCAAAAGATGCCAATGGAACTATAAAACAGCCATCCCTTATTATGATCCATGTTCAAAAAAGATAGGTTGGTTTTTGCCTTTATGTACAAGGGTATCTAAAAACATTGATGGTACAGATACAATCCGTCTCGTACCATTTGCAGCATTAGTCGTTTCTAAGGGGAAAAGCGGTAGTTTCCAAGGGGAAACAATATATAGACTCAGTTGGGCTTATCGATGTGCTCGCTTAGTCTGTAGACCTGATAGTGATTGGTTGACACCTTTATTCTCGACAGATGACAAAATTGATACGGAAGAATAAAGTCTTGATTCTATAAATATGCAACGCAAGAATCTCTTTGATGGCGAAAGCTATAAGGCTGAATTTGCTATAATAATTTATCGGTGGCTTATGAGTCACCGATGGGTTACTTATGCAGATATAATGGCAGACAGGTTAGGTCGATCTATTGAAGAACTACCCGCAAACCTGTCCAATTGTGAAGGCTATGGCGAGCTGAAGAAGACTGTTGGCATAGTAAAAAAGTCTATCTGCGAGATTGTTGGCAACGATTGCTTTGAAGAGGAAGGCAACAACCGAAACAAACGGTTCCGTTATGTAGGCAAGGACAATGATCCTCTTGCTGATATGCGAAATGCAAAGGCAATCAACAACCTCCGTCAGTATTGGAAGTTCTGTCAGGATTCTGCAGGGTTCTTCCCAAAGTCATGGTTGGAGTACTTTTTCAAGGATTGTCAGGACTTGTTGGATATGAAAGCTAAGCGCCATAAGGGAGAACAAGTAATTAGCGCAAGCCTTGATCGTATCTTGACTAACATAGAGTATCTGCCATCTCTGTATGAAGCCATCACCAACAAAATGGTTTTGGAGATTGACTACAAGCCTTTCGATGAGGAAGAGGTAACGCTGATGTTCCATCCCCACTACCTAAAAGAATATAATGGAAGATGGCACCTGTTCGGTCGTGCAGAAGGAAAGGAACCTGAATATGGCTATAACATAGCTCTTGACAGAATACAGTCAAAACCTCGTGAAAGGTCAATGGTTGAGTATGTTCCAGCACCGAAGCATTTCTATGATGAGTTCTTTAAGGATATAGTTGGCGTAAGCCACATGAAGGATGCCCAGAAGGAGCATATAGTAATTCGTGCGCGTTCATTATATATTTATAAACTGATGGATACGAAACCCCCCCATAAGAGTTACACCGTTGTTAGGCCATTCGCACAATATGAAGACGGCGAGTATGCTGAGTTCTCTGTTGACGTTGAGCCGAACAACGAGTTTTATGGTCGCATACTACAAATGGGAGCAGGATTGGAGGTTGTTTCACCAGAATCCGTTCAAAATGAAATCGCCCAACGAGTTCATAATTTAGCTGACTTATACCCTAAGAAAGAATAGTGGAATGGTTCCAAATTAGAAAGAACCATTATACTCATGATTACTTGATTTTATTAACGAAAAGCATATTACCTTTGCAGCGTCAAACTTCGACACCACTTCGGAGTTGACGCTGCAAATCGTTTGGTGGGGACAACAAAATCTGCATACTATGAAACAGACAACAAACAACAGCAAGAACAACATGAACAAGAAAGCTAACCAAAAACAGGTCATTAAAAACAAGAAGGCAGAAGCCAATGCTCGCCGTAAGGTAAACAAGAGTTGGGAGAAAATGGAGCATACCCCACGATACCGCTCTGCATCAGCGAAGGAAGTTTGCGACACCATCACCAAAAAGATTGAGATAGAGGTGCTGGATGGGATTCTCCTAAACCTCAGCATCAAGAGTCAGGCAAAGCCTGCAAGCGTTCAGAACCGCATCTTGAGGCGTATCATTGAGAAGCGTCAGGCACAGGCAAACCACAAGAAGTACGGCCGTACAGAAGACCTTACATCAGTACACGTCAGCATAACAAGCACCAGCCGCAGCATGGAGGCCATCCGCAAGAAAAGGTTTGCTGCATAGCCTGTCAATAAATACGTATTGGTTCCTTTTAATTTGGAACCAATACACCTAGGGAAAAGCTCAGGTAGGACGAGAAAAGTCTGTAACTTTGCATCGCAATTCCGAGAGAGTTGGTTTTGTATAAACATTATTATTTATCACAAAGAGGTGGCGGCCTATTCCGCTAAACAGACAAACTCAAAACGAAACGAAGATGAACACATCACTCGCACTCGTTGCCGCAAAGGCACTCCCAGCCCTTTCGGGCAGTTCTCTCACCTACAAGCCAGAGAAGAACGTGTACCTCACCCTTGGTTACACCAGCGCTGCTGGCAACACCTACTACAAGGCAATCCGCCTCTCTGACCGACTTGCCGTGTACTACCACATTGGTGAAGGCTACGTTCACACTTTCCTGAACGGCATCACGCTCTTCGCATGGAACGGACAGAAGGCAAACATCATCGCTCAGAAGTTCTGGGGCGGCTGCAACTGGAGATGCTTCAACGAGCGCACAGCCAAGGAAGAGAGCATCATCATGCTGAAGGACTTCCTCGCAGGACAGGCAAAGGCAATGGGAAGCGTCATAACTGACAGCCAACTGCTCGCCTTCTCAAGATACATGATCGAGGAAACTCAGCAGAAGTTGCTCCGATAAACCAGGGGGACAGAGAGAAACAACAACCAAAGTCACAAACCAAGAAAAACAAACAAGAAGATGGCATCACTTACAAAAGCGATCAACAAAGAATTGTTCGACCAGATCCTGCCAACATTTGGCAATCCAAGAGTTCACGTTCCTGTGTGGGACGAAGGTCAGAAGATGTTCCTCTGTGAGGAATACGAGAGTGGCAACGGACACCGCTACTACAAAGGCGTACGATTCTGCGACCGTATCGTCATAGTGGAAAAGGTGGGGCTCTACCACACCTGGACCTACATCGACGGCATCGAAGTATATGCCTTCAACGGCAAAAGACTAGAACTAGTACAGAAGCGCGACTACGACAAGACATTCCGCAACGAAGAGTTCATCCGTCATGAGTCGGAGACTATGGTGCGCAACTACTTCGAAGGCGTTCTGAAGGCACAGCGGTCATCTATGCCACAGGAACAACTTGAAGCACAAGCCAAAGGTATCGTTGAAGGTTGCTACAAGAGTTTCCTTGATAGCGACTTCAACACACGTCTCACCGAAATCCTCCCACAAATCGAACAGAAGTAGGATATGCAGAACACACAGATAGACACACAGAACCACGAGCAGCAGCTTGCATACGAGCTTGTTGCCAACACAAACTCCAGCTTCTTCCTCACTGGTCGTGCTGGTACAGGTAAGACAACCTTCCTTCACAACGTGCAGAAGTTGGTTGGAAAGCAGTTCATCACCCTTGCACCAACAGGTGTGGCAGCCATCCTTGCCGGTGGTGACACTATCCACTCTTTCTTCGGTCTTCCGATGGAGGTTTGCACTCCTGGCACCTGCGGAAAGATGAACGAGGCAAGAATTCTCACCCTCCTCCATGCAGATACCATCATCATCGATGAGGTGTCGATGGTGAGATGTGACGTGATGGATACCATTGATTACACCATGCGCAAGGCTCTCAGGAACAACATGCCATTCGGAGGCAAGCAGATGATCTTCGTGGGCGACATGTTCCAGTTGCCTCCTGTGGTGAAGCAAGGTCCAGAAAAAGACTTGCTGAAGGACTTGTACCATACAGATGACTTTTTCTTCTACAAGTCGGATGCCATCAAGCGTATGCGATTGGTGAAGATTGAGTTCCAGAAGGTGTACCGTCAGGATGATGAACACTTCCTTCACATCTTGGAGAATGTCCGCATGAACAAGGTGACACCGGAGAACATCATACGCCTCAATGGTCGTGTACACACACCAAGCGAGGAAGATGGTGCGGTCATTACCTTGGCATCCATCAACAAGACGGCAGACAAGATCAACCTTCAGCGATTGGAGGAGATTGATGCAGAGGAGTTCGTGTACGAGGGTACAGTTGACGGAACCTTTGAGGAGAAACGCTTCCCTGTAGAGTTGAAACTTCGCCTGAAGGTTGGTGCTCAGGTAATGTTCACACGTAACGACCAGCAGAAGCGTTGGGCAAACGGAACGCTCGGAAAGGTGACTAAGCTCACCAAGGACGAGATAAGCGTTACGCTCAACAATGGCGAAACGTACGTTGTGCCTTGTTGCTCATGGGAATCGTACAGCTACGACTACAACAAGGAGGAGCGCAAGATGAAGAAGGAACTGACTGGCACCTTCACCCAATACCCTCTGAAGTTGGCATGGGCGATAACGGTACACAAGAGCCAGGGCATGACCTTTGACAAACTCTCGCTCGACCTGAGCCGAGGTATGTTTGCAGCAGGACAGCTCTACGTAGCACTCAGCCGTGTACGTACGCTGGAAGGTCTTTACCTCTCGAAGAACGTCATTCCTCAGTATGCCCACACTAGTCGTGAAGTGCTCACTTACGCAAGCGAGTACAACAACAAACAGCAGATTGGCAACGAGATCGAGAGTGGCAAGGCTGTCTATGGCGCTCTTCAGCATAACGACTACGATGAGGCTGCCAAACAGTACCTGATGCTTGTGGCAAAGAAAACTGAGGATGGCGACTTCAAGGAGGCGATGCAGCAGGCAAAGCGTTTCCTGGACATACTGGTGTGTGACGAACATCTATATGGAACGATAGAGAACGTACCCGAAAGTCTTTACCGCTCAAGCCATTGGGCTCCGAAGTTCATTGCAGCTTTGCTGAGTCTTTACGCTCAGAAGTACGAGGATGCCTTGGCCCTCATCGAAGAGGTGCTGGAAGGCCATCAATGTGCAGAGGCTCTGTACATCAAGTCGCGTGCCTTGGCAAAGCTTGAACGCTATACAGAAGCAGACGAGACGAACTGTCAGTTGGCAAATGTGTTTGAGATGGCAACACCTGACGCAAAGGTTCTCTTCATGATTGCCATGCTCAACGAGATGCACATTGGCGATCCAGGTCTTGATCTCATGCGAAAGCTGGTGGAAGCTCGCCCAAAGTACGACCTCGGCATCCTTGCCTTGCGCACGTTGATGCAGAAGCATGGACTGCAGCTCGACAAATTGTCGGACAACAACTATGAGTTGGTGGATCTCTTCAATTCTGATGCTACAGAAGAGGAGTTCCTTGCCCAGTTGAAGGTGTGTCGCGAAAAGGCGCCAAAGGCAATTGCTTACCTGATTCGTCGAATAAAGAAGAAGGAGTTCAATGAAGAACAACCCATCGAGGAATGATGGGAGGCTCTTCTCAAACGCAAAAGAAATATGGAGAATTTTACAGCAAAACAGAGAGACATACAAGAAACAATGTTCCCTATTGTCAAAGCAGCATTCAAGGGAAAGGGTGATCAGATATTCATTGGTGTTATGATGATTGACACTGGTTCGGCAAACTGCATCCTGAATAAGTCTATCCTCCCGTACCTTGCAGATGATGCTGCCATTGAAGGCAAAACGATGAAGAACACTCCGTACAGGGCAAAGACGTGGAGTGTCAAGGGTACTCGTTGTCGTTCCACATAGGCAACGGAGTGTTTTCTGATACGCTCTATGTCAACAAGGACATGGACTTTGGTCAGATATTTATTATCCCGAACTGAGGTAGAGAATACTCTATATCTCAAAGTCAACAAGGAAAAGACCGTAGTGTCATACGTGCGTGGAGTGAAATACCTCGGCTACTCCTTTTATGTGATGAAAGGCAAATGCCAACTC
>ERZ1026886.875-NODE-875-length-14449-cov-4.693831_pt1 | contig 14449 bp, 12 predicted proteins | sample MGYA00380173_ERZ1026886 | MGnify/ENA primary metagenome ERZ1026886 (study PRJEB33269, sample SAMEA4719809) | human gut metagenome | biome: human-associated habitat; feature: organic feature; material: feces | place: Cameroon | collected 2013-10 ... | reverse complement strand
GTAGAGATTGAAACCAAGGTGGGTACGTTTGAAAGCGATGTCTTTAAGATTGTGGACGGCAGATTGCAGCTAGGCGAAATTTTTCTGGCGAACGGCGAGGGCAGGCGTATACGCGTGAGGTAGGGGGAGGTTATAATAAAAGAATATACAATATAGGTATTCCTTGTGGAATCAGAAAAGTCCAGTCTGTAATTTTAAAAAATTAATAGACTGGACTTTTTTGCAAATTCCTAAATTTTTTATTCAAGGTAGCAAGTGAGTTCTTTGATATAGACAAAAACTGTCTTTGTAGTGTGATACACTAAAGATACATTAGCAGAAATGTAAAATAGAGATACATTTTAGTATCTCTATTTACATACGTAAAAATATAATTTTTTCAATCCACATATACCAAAAGTATATGACTCTTTCATTGTACAACAACAATCTTTAGAAGACAAGAGAATACAGGGAAAATTGCTGATTGGGTTAAAATAATAATGCTTGACAGTAAGGTGCTATAACGTTAAAATATAATTGAAAATGAAAAAAGTGAGGTGTTCAGTATGTATCCGGCACATATAAGAAAAGAAATATCTTGTGATGGTAAAGTAACTTATTCATTTCAATCTGTTGCTGAGCATTGCCGTAATACAGCAAAATATGCTAGTGAAGCATTAAAGGCAGTAGGCTTAGAAAAGACTGCTTATCTTGCAGGCTTATTACATGATTGCGGCAAACATACGTTCGGATTTAAACAGTATATTGAAGATGCGGTTGTCAATGAAAAAGAAGTTAAGCGTGGTACTGTTAATCATACTTTTGCAGGTGTAAAGCTGATTTTAGCGAAACATGCTAAATATGTTGGTGCAAATGACTTCCAAGATTTAACTATTGAATTGATAGCTTATGCAATCGGAGCACATCACGGCTTATTTGACTGTATAAAAGATAAGGATGAAAGTGCCTTTGCTTACAGATTAGAAAAAGAAAACATTGATTCTGAGGAGGCTATAGGAAACTTCTATAATGAATGTGCCAGTGAGGATGAAATTGAAAAATTGCTTCTGGAGGCAACAGATGAAATAAAAAATCTTGCTGATATAATAGTTAGTATAGATAGCACAGAGAATTATAAAGAACCTGAAATTCCGTTTTATTATTCATTGGTGTGTCGTTTACTGACATCGGCAGTTATAGATGCTGATAGAAAAGATACTATGGAATTTGAAAAAAATGAGGTAACTAAGCAGTTAGACTTAGATTGGAGTAGGATTTTAGCGAATTTTAATTCTTATATTGAAAATTTTAAGACAGAACGGGATATAGATTTAGCACGTAAGGCGATTTCTGCTGCATGTGCTGTTGCCGCGCAAAAACCTGAAGGAGTATACAGGTTAAATGTTCCGACTGGTGGTGGCAAAACTTTAAGTTCATTGCGTTATGCCTTGGAACACGCAAAAAAATATCATAAAAAAAGAATGTTTTTTGTCATGCCTTTACTGTCCATCATTGAACAAAATGCACAGGAAATAAGAAAAGCAGTACAGGATGATAGTATTCTTTTAGAGCATCATTCTAATGTCATTGATGATGAAAACAGTGATGTCGAGGAATTAAATAAGAGAGAGCTGCTTATACAGTCCTGGGATAATCCTATTGTGATAACAACATTAGTGCAACTTCTAAATACTATGTTTTTAGGAAAAACCAGTTCAGTCAGACGTTTTGCATCTCTGTGTAATAGTGTAATTGTTTTTGATGAGGTGCAGTCTTTGCCAAATACAATGCTCACGCTGTTTAATTTAACGATAAATTTCCTTGTGAAAAAATGTCATGCAACTGTTATTTTGTGTTCTGCTACATAGCCTTCCTTTGAAAATGCTGAGCACAAATTATTAAGCGAGGTTAGTGACTTGATTACGTTGCCCTCTGAAACTTTAAAGGTTTTTGAACGTGTGGAATTAGTTGACAAGGGTTCTATGAGCATGGAAGAGTTATCTGATTTTGCTTTAGAAATAATAAGGAGCAAAAAAAGCCTTCTAGTTGTATGCAATACAAAACGAGAGGCTAAAGAGTTATTTGAGAGTTTACAGGCTGAAGTAAACGGCGTGATTCCAATGTATCATCTATCTGCTTCGATGTGTACAAAGCATAGAAAAATGATAGTAGAGTCAATGAAAATTGATTTGAGTTTACCAGATCCTAAACAAATAGTTTGCGTTGCAACTCAAGTAATTGAGGCTGGTGTGGATATTTCTTTTAACTGTGTTATTAGATTACAGGCTGGAATGGATAGTATTGTTCAGGCAGCAGGAAGATGCAATAGAAATGGCGAAAATAAATTAGAGTCGGTTTACATTGTAAATTTATTGGGAGAGAAACTTCATCGGCTTAAAGAGATTGAAACTGCTAAAAGAGCTACTGAAAGTTTATTACAGGAAGTTAAAATAAAAAAACATTATACTAGCTTGAACTCCGATGCAGCTATTTCCTTTTATTATAAAAAGCTATACTCTATGATGAACAAGGGTGAGCAAGATTTTTTTGTACCTAATTTACATAAGTCTTTATACGGATTGTTAAATCAACATGATGTTGCAGATGGTTACTTTTTGGCGCAACAGTTAAAGACGGCAGGAAAGTATTTTAATGTTTTTGATAATAATACCGTTGAAATGATAGTGCCTTATGGGAAGGGGCAAGATGTTATTAGCGAGTTGAATTCTGAGAAAGCTATGTATAATCTGGCGTATGCGGAAGAAGCTATAAAGCAAGCAACCGGATATACTGTTACATGTTATCAATATCAGATAGATATTTTAAAGAAAGATGCAGCAGTAATATATAATGATTGCTTTGGCATCTATATCTTGAATGATTCTGCTTACTATGATGATAAGCTTGGTTTAAATTTAGATGCTATAGGTGGCGAAGGAGTTTTTTATTAAGCAATGGAGGTGTCATATGCATTCTAATAATGTCGAATTTGAGGTTTATGGTAATTATGCACTTTTTAGTGATCCAATCATGCGTGTAGGTGGTGAGAAGTGTTCTTATCAGGTGCCTACATATGAAGCATTAAAAGGTATTTTAATGTCGGTGTATTGGAAGCCGACCATCATTTGGTACATTGACAAGGTGCGTGTAATGAATCAGATTCAAACAGAGGTTAAAGGCGTCCGTCCAATTAAATACACTGGTAATGGAAATGATTTGGCATATTATACATACCTGAAAAATTGCCGGTATCAAGTCCAGGCGCATTTTGAATGGAATAAGAACCGACCTGAGTTGGAAGGTGACCGAAATGAGAATAAACACCATAATATTGCAAAACGGATGATATTGAAAGGCGGCCGCCGAGATGTTTTTTTGGGAACACGCGAATGTCAGGCTTATGTAGAGCCTTGTAAATTTGGTGAAGGTTCTGGGGCCTATGATGATGTTAATGAATTGGCTTTTGGTGTTATGTATCATGGTATTACTTATCCGGATGAATTTTATTCTCCCGAAACTAAGGATTGCATGACTGTACGTTTTTGGCGACCAGTTATGAAAAAGGGTGTTATTGATTTCATACGTCCCCAAGAGTGTACTGCTACTAAGAAAATTCATCCGATGAAAATGAAAATTTTTGAAGATAAGAAGAATTTTAGTGGTTTAGATGAGTTCGAACATGAGGAAGGAGGAACAATAGATGAGTTTGTTTAATAAAGCCTATGAGACATATGAATACCATAAGTCATTAGTAGGAATGATTGAAGCCGGCAAATCGCCTTTGTTACCAATCTCTCATATTTTGAAAAATGTACAAATTGAAGTAAGCATTAATTTAAATGGCGAATTTGTAAGTGCAAGAGCATTGGATAAAAAAAGTAAAGATCCTAATGTGCCTTTTGAGCAGCCAACTATTATTCCTGTAACAATAGAATCCGGTAGTCGTTCCGGCAAGAATCCGGCAGCGCATCCATTAAGCGATAAATTAGATTATCTGATTCCTACAGAAAACAACAAGCATCAGGAATATATGAATTTGTTAGCAAATTGGGAAGCATCATCAGAATATGGCGATATAAAACTAAGTGCTATAAAAAAGTATCTTGATGGTGAAACGATTGTCAAGGATTTAGTAAGAGAACAACTTTTGGAATTGGATAAAAATAACAAAATAGCTGACAAAAAAATTAATGGTGTAGAACCATTGCAATGCATGGTGCGTTGGCGTGTTTTGGGAACAGACGTAGAAGAATGTTGGCGTGATAAACAGCTATTCCAAAAATGGGCTTCTTATTATGACACTCAGATGCAAAATAATGAGAAATTCATTATGGATCTTTGTATGATTTCTGGAGAACAAGAAATTCTTGCACCTATGGTTCCTAAAGGAATTGTAAATATGCAGGCAAATGCTAAATTGATTTCTTCTAATGATACTGCAAATTTTGTTTTTCGTGGACGCTTTACTGATGCCGAACAAGCAAGCAGTGTAGGATATTCAACCTTTCAGAAAGTGTTTGTAATTTTGCAGTGGTTGGCCAATAATTCCGAAACTAGCTTTTGCGTATCTGATAGAACTTTTTTGTGTTGGAATCCTAAAGGAAAACCTGTACCAAAGTTTAATAAGAGTATATTTGGCGATAAAAAGAAAACAATTTTTGTTCCTTCGGATTATCGCAAGGAATTAAATAATACCTTGGCAGGATTTAAAAATGATTTACCTAATGAAGAGGATGTAATTATTGCAGCTTTTGATGCAGCAACAACCGGACGATTATCATTGGTATATTATAATGAATTAAAGGCATCTGTTTTTTTTGAAAGAATTAATAGCTGGTATAATAGATGTTATTGGTATTTTTATCAAAATATCCAATCACCGTTGTTGTATGATATAGTGCGTTTTGCTTTCGGTGTTCAGAGGGGCAATGATGATAACAGCAAAGTTGAAGTTGATGATAAGCTTTTAAAACAACATATGCAGAGGCTGTTTAAGTGTCTTATTGAGAAACTACCTATACCTTATGATATAGTAATGGCATTAACTGCCAAGGCTTCAATGCCCAAAAGCTATAATAAGAAAAATCGTGAAAAGATACTTTCTGTAGCTTGTGCGGTCATAAGAAAGTATTATAATGATAAGGCCCAAAAGGAGGAATGGAATATGAGCCTTGATAAAAATAAGTTGAATCGTGATTATTTATATGGCAGATTATTAGCTGTATTTGAAAAGCTAGAGATTGATGCAATGAAGAGCCGGTACGGCTATACTGATAATGATATCAGGGAAACTCATGCTGATAAATTGTGGAATTTTTATTGTGCTAAGCCGGAAAGTGGTGCAGCGAATATTAATGGTGCTTTAAGACCTTATTTGAAATATTTGCCGGACACAAGAAAAAACTTCTATTTGGGCCTTATTGGCGAAATTATGGGAAAAATAGGTGAAACAGCTGATAAAATCCGCAATAAAAGTCTGGAACCCTGTTATTTGATGGGTTATTATGATCAGCGCAATGATTTATATATATCTAAAAAAGACAAACAAGAGGAGGATAAGTAAAATGGCAGAATTAAGCAACAAAATTGACTTTGTATTATTGGTAAGTGTAAAAATGGCAAATCCCAATGGTGATCCGCTGAATGGTAATCGCCCGCGTATTGATTATGGCAGCTATGGTGAAATTACAGCTGAATGTATTAAACGTAAAATTCGTAACCGTATGCAGGATTTGGGATATCCTATTTTTGTCCAGTCTAATGATCGCAGCGATGATGGCTTTACTTCTTTAAGTGATCGTGCATCGGCACTTATTGCTAAAAAGCTTGAAGAAAAACATTTAGCAGAAGATAAGAGCGATAAGAAAGTAAAGAAAGGTGACAAAGTTAGTCCGGAGCAGTATGCTGCCTGGACATGTGAAACTTGGCTTGATGTGCGTAGTTTTGGACAGGTATTCGCATTTAATAATAAAAAAGATAAAGAAGCAGCAGGTGTTTCAGTAGGTGTAAGAGGACCTATCTCGATTCATCAGGCAGTAAGCATTGATCCCGTTGAAGTATGCTCTTATCAAATTACCAAAAGTGTCAATGGCGAAAATAAAGATGGCAAAGAAGGAAAATCTTCTGATACAATGGGCATGAAGCACATGATAAAGTTTGGTATGTATGAAATTAAGGGTGCCATTAATGTTCAGCTTGCAACGAAAACTGGTTTTACAGATGAAGATGCTGAAGTTGTCAAAAAATGTTTATTAACTCTGTTTGAAAATGATGCTTCTTCGGCTCGTCCGGATGGCTCTATGGAAGTTGTTAAGTTGTATTGGTGGAAGCATAATTGCAAGGAAGGGCAGTACTCTTCTGCTAAGGTTCATCGTTCTGTTAAAGTAAAGCTTAAGGAAGGTATTGCAGAGGCACTGTCTGCAGATGATTATGATATTGTTGTCGATGAATTGAATGGTCTTGTTCCCGAAGTTAAAGAAGGAATGTAATATGCAGAAAGATTGGTATCAAGACTTAAATGAATATATTCGTTTGGGTGAACCCAAGCTGGAAGAAAAAACAGTTGCCTGGCAGACCGCAATTGGCTTACAGGCAGTAGATGGCCTTTCTACTTCTGATTACTTACTGGAAACGGCTAAAGAGAATATTGAAGGCAAAATCACTATTAGTGAAGCTAATGATAAAATCAGTAGTTATTATGAGGAATGCAACGATAGGAAAGCTATTGAAGCTGGAACGAAAGAAGCGGATGTTGTAGCAGGTAGGATTACTGCAATATTGGGAGAAAAAACATTTAGCTTTTCTCCTGCTTATTGGATTTCCATACATAAAAACCTTTTTGCGAATGTATTTGCTCATGCCGGAGAGGTCAGAACCTATAATATTAGTAAAAATGAATGGGTTTTGAATGGAAAAAGTGTTTTTTACGCATCCTATGATAGCATTTCTATGACACTCGACTATGATTTTAATACTGAAAAGAGATTTTCTTATAGAAATCTTAGCGAGAGTGAAATCGTTAAGCATATAGCAAAATTTACTTGTGATATATGGCAGATACATCCTTTTTGCGAAGGAAACACTCGCTCAACTGCTGTTTTTATCATAAAGTATTTGAATTCTTTAGGATATTCCATAGGTAATGAAGCTTTTGCTAAGGATTCCTGGTATTTCCGTAATGCTTTGGTTAGAGCAAACTATAATGATTTACAAAATGGAGTTCACGCTACTACGGTGTATTTAGAGAAATTCTTTGAGAATTTACTATATAACGGAAATAACGAATTAAAGAACCGCTATTTGCATATTGATTGGCATGAGTAAAAATAGTGCAGAATTATCCTGTGCGAAGTTATATGGAACATAAAATTTAACTTAGGTTCGCAACTTAAGCTAGAATGGGAAACTATAAGTTTTCTCACATCAAAATAAATTTTTGAGTATTTGAGTTGAGCTAGTTCGCAAAAAATGCTTGATTTAAATGAATAGAGAAGTAATTTGTTTTGATGCTGTCGCTCCCGCGAGGGAGCGTGGATTGAAATACCTTTATCGCCATAATTATCGATATAACGCATTAGGTCGCTCCCGCGAGGGAGCGTGGATTGAAATAAGTCTTTTGCAATCAATGATAGCAGCCTTTGCGTGTCGCTCCCGCGAGGGAGCGTGGATTGAAATCGCTAAGGCTGCTAATCGTCAAGCACAGGTTGCCGTCGCTCCCGCGAGGGAGCGTGGATTGAAATATAGAAGTTTGCATTTTCTTCAACAGTATCAAGGTCGCTCCCGCGAGGGAGCGTGGATTGAAATTAATATTACTGTGGACGCAGAGCTGTCTGCAATCAGTCGCTCCCGCGAGGGAGCGTGGATTGAAATAGGAGCATATCAAGAATAACCCTAATATGAGCACGGTCGCTCCCGCGAGGGAGCGTGGATTGAAATTTGGGTAATTTCTCTGCTAATTTTGCAAGTAATCAGTCGCTCCCGCGAGGGAGCGTGGATTGAAATGGGGCGGCCATTCTGCTTGTAAAAGATGGCTACAGTCGCTCCCGCGAGGGAGCGTGGATTGAAATATACAAATGAACATATTAATCAAAGAGTGCCTAGTCGCTCCCGCGAGGGAGCGTGGATTGAAATGCCATCACCACCATAAGGCATAGTGGAAAGACGAAGTCGCTCCCGCGAGGGAGCGTGGATTGAAATAGTAAAACGATCGCTACTAAGAACCAGCCTTTGAGTCGCTCCCGCGAGGGAGCGTGGATTGAAATACAGTAGAACCGATAAGACTATTGACAACACTAAGTCGCTCCCGCGAGGGAGCGTGGATTGAAATGTCCGATGCCTATGTATGGTATTCCCGGAATGATGGTCGCTCCCGCGAGGGAGCGTGGATTGAAATCCAATATTTCTTTAGTTTGTGCATAACGTCGCCCGTCGCTCCCGCGAGGGAGCGTGGATTGAAATATGACATAGTACCAATCAGCTTTACAACGTACTCCCGTCGCTCCCGCGAGGGAGCGTGGATTGAAATGCTGTTACAGTCTGTGCCGCTGTCGCTACCGTTGGTCGCTCCCGCGAGGGAGCGTGGATTGAAATACCGCTTGCCTTAATGTCGATATAAGTGCGGTCTGGTCGCTCCCGCGAGGGAGCGTGGATTGAAATGAAAAGAGTGATAATATAAGAACCATCTTCCGCCGGTCGCTCCCGCGAGGGAGCGTGGATTGAAATGTAACAATCGCGGACGAGAATTGAGCCTTACGCAGTCGCTCCCGCGAGGGAGCGTGGATTGAAATCTGGCTATACGCAGGTTTAGGTGAAGCCATATAGTCGCTCCCGCGAGGGAGCGTGGATTGAAATAATTGTCTCAATACCGGACATAGACTTATTAGGGTCGCTCCCGCGAGGGAGCGTGGATTGAAATTTGCTCAACATTGTTATCATCAATTTTTATTTCTGTCGCTCCCGCGAGGGAGCGTGGATTGAAATAGCGGTACAATTAAGCTCACGAGTATCTTCAAGGGTCGCTCCCGCGAGGGAGCGTGGATTGAAATATCTATTAGGGTAGAGATGACTATGGATTATCAGTCGCTCCCGCGAGGGAGCGTGGATTGAAATGGATAGGTTAATCTCATGTAATTAGTAAAGTCAGTGTCGCTCCCGCGAGGGAGCGTGGATTGAAATCCGCTGCTACTGGACAATATGGAACGAATGGTTCGTCGCTCCCGCGAGGGAGCGTGGATTGAAATCCAAAAAAGAGGTACAGATGATGTAAACGGCTTGTCGCTCCCGCGAGGGAGCGTGGATTGAAATGCGGCTTTGACGTGAGCCATTTAGATAAAGGAACTGTCGCTCCCGCGAGGGAGCGTGGATTGAAATGACCATACATCGATAAGAACGGCAACAAGCGCACGTCGCTCCCGCGAGGGAGCGTGGATTGAAATAATATTTTCTATAGCCTGTTCGCCGAGGTGAGCAAGTCGCTCCCGCGAGGGAGCGTGGATTGAAATTTAACCAGCCAATCAGTGAAATCAGTCATCAGGTCGCTCCCGCGAGGGAGCGTGGATTGAAATAAGACCTTAAGAAAGCAGGACTCAACCCTATTCTGTCGCTCCCGCGAGGGAGCGTGGATTGAAATCCGTCTACTGTTGGTAATACTATTAGATTTAATGTCGCTCCCGCGAGGGAGCGTGGATTGAAATACAAGTTACAACTATTGCAATTGTGGTTGTGTGTGGTCGCTCCCGCGAGGGAGCGTGGATTGAAATTGATAGCCGCGTTGTGCATCAGGTTACTCCTAGGTCGCTCCCGCGAGGGAGCGTGGATTGAAATCCTGTTGGCAGCCTTGCCGATTACTTCGGTATTCCGTCGCTCCCGCGAGGGAGCGTGGATTGAAATTGCCGTTCCTAACTCCAACGGCAAATTTGAGTTATCGTCGCTCCCGCGAGGGAGCGTGGATTGAAATAGTGGCAGTAGACAACAACAAAGTGGGATTTTGTGTCGCTCCCGCGAGGGAGCGTGGATTGAAATAAAATTATTGAGGTGTAAAATATGGGTGATACATTGTCGCTCCCGCGAGGGAGCGTGGATTGAAATATGAAGTCGAAACGGACGATCATGATGGCCATAAGTCGCTCCCGCGAGGGAGCGTGGATTGAAATAAGAACTGCAAGCAGCCGCTGCAGGTAGTGACGCGTCGCTCCCGCGAGGGAGCGTGGATTGAAATGTATGTTTGCTAATGCTCCGAGATTAAAGACTATCGTCGCTCCCGCGAGGGAGCGTGGATTGAAATTGTATATGGTAACGTGGGTGTAGATTTTGGCGAAGAGTCGCTCCCGCGAGGGAGCGTGGATTGAAATAACGTCCACGCAGGAACGGTCCTCCAAGTGCATACGTCGCTCCCGCGAGGGAGCGTGGATTGAAATAGCACTTGGGCTGCAAGGCATAGAGCTAAAACAGGTCGCTCCCGCGAGGGAGCGTGGATTGAAATACTGCGCGTAATTATCTTACGCGTGAAGAGCGCTGTCGCTCCCGCGAGGGAGCGTGGATTGAAATTCATGGTTATAAAACTACCTTTGACAGTGGTTATCTTGTCGCTCCCGCGAGGGAGCGTGGATTGAAATCCTTTACCAAGGCAGATAATGATGTTGAAACAAATTGTCGCTCCCGCGAGGGAGCGTGGATTGAAATAGGATTTAAAAAAAGCAGGTCTTAATCCCATTCTGTCGCTCCCGCGAGGGAGCGTGGATTGAAATATAAGTACGTATGTCCATTACAATTTGTGGTTGAAGAGTCGCTCCCGCGAGGGAGCGTGGATTGAAATATTGCAGCCTGCGTTTACCGGCGGCGAAATCAGCGGTCGCTCCCGCGAGGGAGCGTGGATTGAAATGTGCAGGAGCGTGAACAGGCAAGAGAAGCGGCAAGGTCGCTCCCGCGAGGGAGCGTGGATTGAAATTCGAAGCTCAAGCCTGCTTTACAATTGACAAATGTCGCTCCCGCGAGGGAGCGTGGATTGAAATTGTACGAACACCTTAATGGCCGTTAAAGTACGTTCGTCGCTCCCGCGAGGGAGCGTGGATTGAAATATGCACGCAGCGTATAGCCCAATCATTAGCTTTATGTCGCTCCCGCGAGGGAGCGTGGATTGAAATTTATAATGATAATTTAGCTTTAGTTAAGCAAAATTGTCGCTCCCGCGAGGGAGCGTGGATTGAAATAACATTACGCTGAACGCCTTTAATGTGTTGTGGTGTCGCTCCCGCGAGGGAGCGTGGATTGAAATCGGTATTGCTAATTATTTTTCTAAATGAGGTGATTGTCGCTCCCGCGAGGGAGCGTGGATTGAAATTGTATTGATTATTAATCCTCAACTAATGCCGTAATAGTCGCTCCCGCGAGGGAGCGTGGATTGAAATACCGCTACCACCTTTTGTTACTCTAATAGCAAAGTCGTCGCTCCCGCGAGGGAGCGTGGATTGAAATTATATTCAATCTGTATTTTTCTTGTATCTGTTTTAGTCGCTCCCGCGAGGGAGCGTGGATTGAAATAACGGCGTGATTACTATGAGTAAAACAGCCTTTGAGTCGCTCCCGCGAGGGAGCGTGGATTGAAATATTATATAGCGAAAACACCCGAAAAACTTACTAAAGTCGCTCCCGCGAGGGAGCGTGGATTGAAATAAGGCGGCAACCGATACATTGACCACAGGGTAGGGTCGCTCCCGCGAGGGAGCGTGGATTGAAATACCGGTGGAGAACGTCGGTATCTCAAAGACTTTAGTCGCTCCCGCGAGGGAGCGTGGATTGAAATATGTTGTTATCCATAGCGGGCTGAAGCTGCAGGAGCGTCGCTCCCGCGAGGGAGCGTGGATTGAAATTAATTTTGTATCTTTTCGCGATTTATCCGGAAAATCGTCGCTCCCGCGAGGGAGCGTGGATTGAAATTGGAGCTTGTAGAACGTACTGATGAACGTAGTGCGTCGCTCCCGCGAGGGAGCGTGGATTGAAATCGCCGGTTCCGGTATAATCGGAACCATTACTAGTGGTCGCTCCCGCGAGGGAGCGTGGATTGAAATATAGACTGCGTGATATTGGTTATGACCCGTTTGTGTGGAGCGTGGATTGAAATTTCATTTTTCTTGGCATTTAGGGCAATAAGCTTTGTCGCTCCCGCGAGGGAGCGTGGATTGAAATATCTATGGTATACATAATTTTTACCTTATCATCGTCGCTCCCGCGAGGGAGCGTGGATTGAAATGCTGCCTTGACCATCATAAAGAAAGTCAAGAACATGGTCGCCCCCGTGAGGGAGCGTGGATTGAAATGCCTGGTCGCTACACAAAGCGGTGCAGCTGGGGCTGGCGTCGCTCCCGTAAGGGAGCGTGGATTGAAATCTCAACCGCTTTGGTTCCGAGGAAGATGCAACCAGTCGCTCCCGCAAGGGAGCGTGGATTGAAATACCGAACACGGTTGGATTATCGGTTTTATTAATGCAAATGACGTATTCTGGTTAGCTAAAAGGGAAAGGAGAATTCTTATGGAATATTGTGAAGATGAATTCTTACAATTATCAGGTATTCAGCATTTTTGCTTTTGCCGTCGACAATGGGCGTTGATTCATATAGAAAATCAATGGCAGGAAAATGTAAGAACCATTGAGGGTAACATAGTCCATGAACGTTGTCATGATGATGGCTTTATAGAAAAACGCGGTAATCTGTTAATTACACGTTCTTTGAGTATCTTTTCAAGAAGATTAGGCGTTTCCGGACAATGTGATGTTGTAGAATTCAGTAAGACTGAAAACGGATGTACTTTATATGGACGAGAAGGATTGTGGCACCCTTATCCCATAGAGTATAAGCGTGGAAAGAGTAAGCTGATTGATGCTGACAGATTACAATTATGCTGTCAGGCTATGTGTTTGGAAGAAATGCTGCATGTTGATATACCTAAAGGTGCTTTATATTATAATGAAACACATCGTCGGGAAGAGATTACTTTTACTGCTTCTATGCGTGAAAATGTAGAATCTATGTTGCGTGAAATGCATAACTATTATAGACAGGGCTATACACCGAATGTTAAGCCTAAAAAAGGCTGTAGCTTATGTTCTTTAAAGGATATTTGTTTGCCGGTTATATGCAGGAAGACAGTTGTGGCGGATTATTATGCAAAATTTTTAAATGAGGATGCATTATGAGACATTTACTGAATACTTTATTTGTGACAAGTGAAGATATTTATTTATCGCTGGACAATGAAAACGTGGTAATAAACAGGAATGGTACTGCAATAAAAAAATTACCGTTGCGTATGTTTGAGCAGATTTTATATTTTGGCTATATGGGAGCGAGTCCGGCGTTATTGGGAAAATGTGCTGAGCATGGGATAGCCGTGTGTTTTTATAAACCAAGCGGAAGATTTCTGGCGAGAGTTATGGGACATAATAACAGCAATGTATTGTTACGCAAAGAACAGTATCGGATTTCGGATTCAGAGGAGCTTAGCTGTAAAATAGCGCGTAATTTTATTGTTGGTAAACTGTATAATTCTCGTAGCGTTTTGGAGCGTGCTAAACGTGACCATGCTTTAACTGTTGATGTAGCTAATATTGAACAAGCCAGCCGTGAAATTATGCGTTTAACAAGGCTTTCCAGAAAATGTACCGATTTAGCTGTACTGAGAGGATTGGAGGGCGATGCTGCCAGCTTGTATTTTGCTCAGTTTAATGAGCTTGTATTGCAAAATAAGGCTTATTTTAGATTTACTAATAGAAATAAAAGGCCTCCGACAGATCCTGTAAATGCTCTATTATCCTTTGCATATACTATTTTGGCTAACGATTGTGCTGCAGCACTTGAAGGAGCCGGATTGGATCCGTATATTGGTTTCATGCATCGGGATAGACCGGGACGCTTGTCTTTAGCTCTTGATTTGATGGAAGAGTTTCGCAGCATTATAGCAGATAGATTTGTGCTTACATTGATTAATAATCGTGTGATTAATGAAAAATCATTTAATAATCAGGAAAACGGCAGTGTATTATTAAATGACGATGGACGAAAGACATTTTTTGAAGCTTGGCAAAAACGCAAGCAAGACGTAATTATGCATCCGTTTTTGCAAGAAAAAATACCATGGGGATTAGTGCCTTTTGTTCAGGCGCAGCTTTTAGCCAGATATATACGCGGAGATATAGATGAATATCCGAGCTATTTGTGGAAGTGAGGAGAAAATACTATGCTGATATTGGTAACATATGATGTTAATACTCAGGATGCCGCTGGCAGGAGAAGACTTAACAAGATTGCTAAAATATGTTTGAAGTATGGGCAGCGGGTACAGAATTCTGTGTTTGAATGCTTGGTAGAACCACATGACTATACTTTTTTACAAAACGAGTTGCTTAAGATTGCTGATCTGACGAAGGATAGCCTGCGTTTCTATAATTTGGGTGCTAAATATAGTACGAAAA
>ERZ1026886.871-NODE-871-length-14488-cov-9.173838_pt1 | contig 14488 bp, 10 predicted proteins | sample MGYA00380173_ERZ1026886 | MGnify/ENA primary metagenome ERZ1026886 (study PRJEB33269, sample SAMEA4719809) | human gut metagenome | biome: human-associated habitat; feature: organic feature; material: feces | place: Cameroon | collected 2013-10 ... | reverse complement strand
TAGAAAAGCCTTTTAGCGACTTTTACTCCTTAATAAAATGTTCAATAAAAAAGTTGGAAGACTATAAGTGTTTGGTATTCAGCCCTAATATTCCTTTGGAATAAAAACGATAATCAATAGAAACTGATTGAGCTTTAATTATTAAAGTCATATATAATATGATTTGTACTATACTGCTAATATCATAAAAGAAGGACGCAAAACAAAAACGCCCATCAATAAACGACAAAAGTTTTTTGCTGATCTGGTTTTTGTTGGGTTGTTTATTATATCTTGTAGCGACATTTCGATGGGATAGGTAAAGGTGTTGAACGACTGCTTTTCTCTTATTTTATGCAAAATAATGCAGAAATGTTAGCAAAAGTAATAAAAATGCAACAAAAAGCAATAATTTATGGGATTTTTTGCTTGATATTGTAGAAAAAGTCTTACCTTTGCAGCGGATTTGAGAGGATAAGCGTTAGAAGACAACCAAAGATGAGAAATCATCATGCTGGAAAGGAGCATTCTTTTCTTTTCCAAAAGATTCACTTTAAACAACTTTTAAAAAGATTCGATTATGAAAGTAGCAATTGTTGGTGCAAGCGGTGCAGTAGGTCAGGAATTCCTGCGTATCCTTGCTGAGAGAAATTTCCCAATGGATGAGTTGGTGTTGTTTGGTTCTGAGCGTTCGGCTGGACGAAAATACAACTATAAGGGAAAGGACTATGAGGTGAAACTCTTGCAGCATAACGATGATTTTAAAGATGTCGATATCGCATTCACATCTGCTGGCGGTGGAACTTCAGAGGAGTTTGCCGATACTATCACCAAGTATGGTGCTGTGATGATTGACAACTCAAGCGCTTTCCGTATGTGCGACGATGTGCCATTGGTAGTACCAGAGGTAAACGCCGAGGATGCGCTCAACCGTCCACGCAACATCATCGCCAATCCAAACTGCACCACCATCATGATGGTAGTGGTATTGAAGCCTATCGACGACCTGAGCCATATCAAGAAGATTCATATTTCTTCTTACCAGAGTGCTTCGGGTGCTGGTGCTGCAGCCATGGCTGAGCTTGAGCAGCAGTATAAGGACATCATCGAAACTGGCAAGACAGACCATATCAACAAGTTCCCACATCAGTTGGCATACAATGTCATTCCTCAGATTGACAAGATGACTCCTAACGACTATACCAAGGAGGAGATGAAGATGTACAATGAGACTCGTAAAATCATGCACTCTGATGTTCGCACCAGTGCCACCTGTGTACGTGTTTCCTCACTTCGTTCTCACTCAGAGAGCGTATGGTTCGAGACCGAGAAGCCATTGGCAGTAGAGGACATCCGTAAGGCTTTGGAGGCTGCTCCTGGCGTAACCGTAAAGGACGATGCACAGAACTACGTATATCCAATGCCTTTGGAGAGTGCGGGTAAGGACGATGTCTATGTAGGCCGTATCCGTAAGGATCTCGCCGATGACAACAGCAATACATTGTGGCTCACAGGCGACCAGATTCGCAAGGGCGCAGCGCTCAATGCCGTTCAGATCGCTGAGTATTTGATCAAAGTAGGTAATGTGAAATAAGATACATGCTTGAAAGATTCAAACTCTTGCTTCGGGATATGAACCGGGGCATTTATGAGAAAGAAACCGAAATATCGCTCTCGCTCCTTGCCGCTCTGGCAGGCGAGAGCGTTATTCTTTTAGGTCCACCGGGTGTGGCCAAGAGTATGGTGGCACGACAGCTGAAGTGTGCCTTCCGTGGAGCACGCAATTTCGAGTATCTCATGTCGCGCTTCTCTACGCCCGATGAGATCTTCGGTCCTGTGAGCATACAGAAACTGAAGACCTCCGATACCTATGAGCGTGCTGTGGAGGGTTATCTTCCTACAGCCGATGTCGTGTTCCTCGATGAGATATGGAAGGCGGGTCCTGCCATACAGAACACCCTGCTCACGGTCATCAACGAGAAACTGTTCCGCAACGGCATACGCGAAATAGAGTTGCCGCTGAAACTCCTCGTGGCTGCCAGCAACGAGTTGCCAGCCAAGGGCGAGGGACTGGAGGCGCTGTGGGACCGATTCGTCATCCGCATAGAGAGCCGTCCCATCCGACAGGAGAAGAACTTCCGAGAGATGCTCCTGGGGGTAAAGAGTGAAGCGGGAGGACAAGGTCAGGAGGCAGAAGAAAGTGCCCAGTCGAATGCGATTACCGCTGAGGAGTATGCGGAATGGTCGAAGGCCATCGATCGCATAGGAGTGAAGGAGGAGGTACTCGATGCCATTTCTGCTATCCGCAAGTCGCTGAGGGCAGTCAATGTCGACGAGGCCGCCGAGCGCCGTCATGTGTATGTGAGCGACCGTCGCTGGAAGAACATCATGCGCCTGCTTCGTACTTCAGCCTTTATGCAGGATCGTGAGGAAGTGGCGGTATGCGACCTTCTTCCCATCTACCATTGCCTGTGGCAGGAGCCAGAGGAGAGGGATGCCATCCGTGCGCTCGTCATCAGAGCTCTCTTTGCTCCCCATGCCGACAAACTGGTGGAGATGAAGAATGCCCTTGCCGAGGACATCAAATATCATCGCATCCGCCGCAGTCCTGATGAGGGCAGGGATTACGAGGGTGAGATAGAGAGTCTCTCTGATGCCCTGACTTCCCTGGAACGCCAATTAGGCGACAACCTCTTCGTTTCTTCCGACGACAAGACCGAACTCTCTTCTTATCTTCGCGATTTCTACAGAGAGCTGGCCTTTACCCGTCAGGACACGATGAAACTGTATGCGGAGTAGCGCATCCACGTGATACTTATTTCTCCACCAGTACGTCCTTTTCTTCATAACTGTCGAAGCCGATGCTCATGTCAGCACCGTGCTCCCGGAAGATGGAGATAAGGTGTTGCTGCATGTCGGGGTCAATGGCTATCTCGCCATTCTTCGCCTTATAAAACCTGCGCCGGGCATAAGGCGTACGGGAATAGAAATAATGGGTTCTTCCCGCCGGGATGGTACTGTAGATGCGCTGGAATCCCCTTGCCCATACTTGCTTTTCTGACACAAGATGATAGGGGCACTTCTCGCCCTCACACTGCAGGTGCTTCACATTGAGCACCTCAAAGGTATCGGCACAGGTAAGTGCCTTGACATATTGCGCATAACGGGCGCAAGTGTTGCTGCGTGTGCAGGATGCCATGGGGCAAACTACACTCAATGAAATTTTCTTCATAGTTTCTTTTATTTTTAAGTTTCTGAAGTTTTGCAAGTTCAGAAGTTATAGAAGTTATCACTCCCTTCGGTCGTTAGAAGTTATAGCCAACAGCCTTTTTGGTTGAAGATCTATCTGTAAAGACATACGTCTTAACTCCTTAACTTCCTTAACTCCTTTAACTTCCTGATTTGCGAAAGTTGAGTAATTCATAGAATGGTAAGGCTTATACAGGGATGCTGGAACTCGGAGATAGCTTTTTATCTTACCAGAGCACATTTGTGCCCTTAGTCAGGGCACAAAAGTGTTTTAGGCAGACAAAATATTAAGTCTAAGTTCCAGTGATCAGGAAAGCAGTCATACCAACTTCTCAGATAGCAGGAATACCAGAAGTTTCAGTCGCTATGTCAGAAAATGGAGCAAGCCATCGTCGGATGGAGCTACCTCTGATCTCTTGATTTTTATGGATGAAATCGCTCAACGTATTAGTCGCCCATTAACGAAAACGAGTAGCCTTGTAGCTGTTTACACGATAGCCTACGGCAATAATCATATCCAGATTATAGACATTAGCCTCATACCTTTTTCCTTCGGTAGCAGTTATCCAAGTTTTTTGGATAACTGAATACTTGTTGAGATCTCCTTCTTTGAGCTGAGCGACATGGGGCAGAGAAGACAGGCATGGTGTGAGAGGCGATAGGACTCCACTTTTCTATGCCCTCCCTTTCCTATCTCTATCATTTGCAGCATTAGCGGAAAATGGTAATTTACATCTTGCCTATTTAGGCTGCATAATTCCATCGCTTTATGTATTACAGGCTTGAAGTTTTCGTCCTTCTTATACCCAACAGCCACACACAATTCCCTTGCCAGTTAATACTCTTGTCTAATCTCGTCAGTGTGCTTTATGTTTTCAAATGTTTCGTTCATTGTTGGTATCTTCTAACTATTTTATCGATATTATAACTTTAAATTTTACAAAATATCATTTATCTACAAGTATCGGATGAAACTCCCATCCATCCAGTTGGTCATGTCTTTGTCCACCAGGTAAATATTCTTCATTAATTTCTATTTCGACTTTTTTATCTTCCAATTCAGCCCTCTCTAGAAATTCAAACATTAGTTCCTTTTTTATGGGAGAATCATAAGTATAAACGGTACATGCTTGCACAATCTGTCTTGCATATTTTAATAAATCATCTTCTGCTCTAAAGGGATTTCTAACGAGCTCTTGTAGATGTTGAAATTTTTCTTTTCCTTTAGGATATTGTGTAGGTAAATCTGTTACATCGTCCAAATCATTCTCTTTACGACCAAAAAGAGAATAAATCTTATATTTTTCTGGAAGTAAAGAGTGATACATGTCTGCATCATTTTTACTATCACAACAGACAATGATATCGCCTTCATATATTTCTTCATCAATATACTGACGAATTGTTTCGCAAGCAATTTTTGTTGCTTGTTCTTTATGAAAAGAACTCTGCATGATACCAAGGCAAGGAAGGGCGATACTTTTGAATTTATTGACGACAGCCATATTCAATACATTTCTATAGCATGTTGCTAGCAGTTGTTCTTCTAGCTCATTTCCATCTTTCCATAAAGGTGCAACGGCATGAATGATTTTATGACAAGGCAAATGATAGCCATTTGTCATTTTGCATTGAGCAATCTTGCAACCACCCAAAGTTTTACATTCATTAAACAGTTCGCTCCCTGCTTTCTGATGTATTTCGCCATCTATTCCAAATCCGCCTAACAATGTGACATTGGCATTATTGACGATAGCATCTACACATTGGTTTGTGACACTATCGACTGTAATATATATATGTTCCGTTCTGTGGGTATTATTTTTTCGTCTCATTTCTTTGTTTTTTATTAAAAGGACAAAGGTCTATAGTCAATTCTTTTAACTGCCCTTCATCGAGATGCATATCTTTCAACAAGTCCAATAATTCTTCTTGCCTTGGTTGCCCCAATGTCATTCTATAGAGGGACAATACATTCATAAGGTGTTCATAACGATATTTGTCACGGCTCAAAGGATATAAAGGAACTATACGTTCAATATATTCCAAAGAGTCTTGTTGTTCTTTCGTCAATTTCTCTGTAGGCAAGCACCAATATGGAACCATATCAGAGCTATCGCCTTTCAGCTCTTTTGCTGCTTCAAACATCTCATTCCATTTAAACTTATCACCATATAGCTTTGCTATATTCCGTCTAATAGCAAGGCATTTATACCTGTTGATTCTTCCTTCTCTTTGTTCGAGGTCTATAGGATTTGAAGGAAGATTCCAATGCACGATTTTTCTTGCATACCAATGAAAGTCCAACCCCTCTTGCCCTATAGATGTAGAAGATAGAATGAATGGCCGGAACGGAGAATTAAAAGCTTTACGAATGTTGGTCGTTCGTGTTAAAGACTTATCTGTTATTGTTTTGTCTATAAAGGAAATGGCAAAATGAGTTCGCATCGCCAAATTCTTTTCTTCATTGCCAATTGATTCTCTTGTATCAACCCGATAATTGCTTGTCCCAATGATAGCCTCATCAACATGTTTCCCTATCTTGTCGGTATTTAAAAGATGAGCATATTCATCAAGCACAGATTGGAGATTTCCCTTTACGCAATAGTCGAGTGCAGATTCATAGTAATCATCGTCACTTTTTTTGTTGTATACAAGGTCTATAATGGCAGCACTTTCCGCCTTATTAAACAATGAAACGAAGGCTTTTCCTACTTTGATAGCATCCTCAAAATCATGCGATTGACGGTAGGCACATACTGCAGGAGAGGCTATGGCAATGTTAGTCATCACTTTTATAGCATTGTCTGGAATGCAAATTTGAGTATCATTTGTGGCATCATAGCATCCATCGAGCATTTTCATGATAGTCAAAATATAGGAAGCATTTCCTCTTCTTTGTTTAGGCAAGCTTGCTGTATATTGGTTGGTACTCAACAAATCTTGAATTTTTGCAGCTATCTTCTTACGAATATCGGAAAGTCTATTTCCAAATTCTTCTTTTGGAACAAACAATTCTGCTAATGCCTTACAAGGATATTCCAATAAACTATTAGTTCGCAGTCTGTTTTCTCCATATCGATCCTTCGGTGTTCCATTCGCTCTTCTTTCAGGAATATAGCGAATCTGATTTATTCGTTTGTCTTCTTTTCCAAACAAACGCCTAACCTCTCCTATAGTATAAAGTTCCGCATAATATGACATCATACATGATACCATTCTTGGTACCATTTCCCAAGATGAGAACAGGATGAACTTAGAGAAATGTTTAGCCTCTCCATTTTCAAACAATCCACCTGCTTGATAATATGGATGCGATGCTGGCACCCATAGTAAGTACTGAATAATTTTCTCGTGCTTTTGTCCAAATACAAGATTGTGAAAGTATTGTAATTTTCCGTTGTCAGCTTTGACCTCTTTATAATTGTTGATTTTGTATTTTGCCAGCAATAAAGTTTCAATTCGACATTTTTCCCAAACTTTTGACTTTTGTATTCTTGCTATAATGCTTTTCTTTAACTCATATTTGTCCATAAAAGACAACAAGTACGGTGCCGACTTGACATACTCAATTGGGATGTTTCGCAGTTCGAGCGTGTCCAGCAATTTCTGTCCTTGTGCATAAGCAAGTATATCCTCTGTAACAAGGTCTATATCTGTGACTATCTCTTTTATTATACCACTATTGAATCGTTCTGTTCTGCACATGACACCATAAAGTTCATCTTGTGCTTCTTCTTTTGCGACAATGATAGGAGCGATATCTTTTACATCAGTACGCTTGAGAGCCGCAGAATATTTCTGCCATTTTAATTGAAAGCGATTTGCCTCATCTTTGCTTACAAACAAGAAATCCATAACTTTCATGAATTCCTCAAAATGCTCATCCTTTCCATCCTCATTGATTTCCTCCAATGTAGAATATGGTTTATAGGGCGTTGCCGAAAGAAGCAAAATTTTTGTGTTGGTTTTTGATGGGTCAAAGAACTTTTGAGTAAGAATGGATTGCTCACTCTCCCCATTGCCAAGTAGGTCGCTAAAACGTTGAAATTCGTCCATGATGACAAGGTCTGGATCAAGCATGTCAATACCGATGATAGCAAAAGCCCTGCGTAATTTGTTAATCACCTCAGATTTTCTGCTCCAAGAGTATGAGACAGCAATGGCACATTCGCAAAGTTCTTTGCAAGTTTCCTCAGAAACTAAAGCCTTTATTTGGACAAGTATATAATCCAAGTAGTTTAACCCTGTGTCGTTTATCTTACAATGACTACATTTGTTTATCTCATTGTCATAATATGTCACTAAATCATCCCAGTTTTTTACATCAGCACTGAAAAAATCATAAAGTTCATTCTCTTTATTAGCAAGACGATCATCATGCTTCAAAATATCAAACATCAAAGCACGCTCATGGGCTGTACCCAATGAATTAGTCAACCTAAAGGATGTAGATGGTGTTAGAGGTATGATGGATTCAGGCATATCTACATTTTGGGCATTGTCACGTATGTCCTTATTTGCCAATGTAATAAACAAATGTTGCATAGACAAACGGCTTTGATTGATATTCATCTTATTGGCGATACCCAATTTTTCTATGTTTTGGTCTGCGATGTTGATATTAGAGCATATATAAACAACTTTGAAAAAGTCATCACCATCTTGTTTATGCCATTCCTTTACCAAGTCGATAACTCTTTTTGCAACCATAGTCTTTCCTAATCCCACTTCATCAGCAAGCAGAACACGTCTATGCCCCATATCCTTGAATATATGGAGTATTCTTTGTGCTGTAGCTTCTTGAAAATCTGTTGTTGTCATAAACGTTTGATATATTTGATTGCTGTTTGAAATTGTTTGTACATTCTATCGAAGTTTTCAGGAATAACATTTCTGTCGGCCTTTTCTATGATTTTTTGGATAGCTTCTATCTTGTCTGGAGTTCGATATGCTGCTTTCAACATATCTTCATAGAGTGAAGTGGTCATTTCTAAATCCTTGCCTGCTATTTTACCTTGCTGTAATTCATGTTCCATCTGTTGACTCTCTGCCAAGAATTCTTCAGGAGAATCTGTGAGCATAAATGCCAAATAATTAATGAACTTGCTCTTGGTATTGATGATAGACTGGAATATAGCCTTGTTACGCTCTTCCGTTGGCATACCATGAGTGTCTATTTTGATAACACGGCTTATATCATCGACCTTTATAATATAGAATTCTGTTAATGCAGATAAAGGCATTCTATTAAAAGTTACACCATCACAAAGTTCTTGTTGCAGCAAAGGACTGTAAAGAGGATGAACCAACACAGGAACATTTGCAATATGCTTCTTGCAAAATATACTAATCCTATAATGTTCACCATCGCTCTCCTCTTTGGCATAATGAATTGCTCGGATAGCCTTGTACAATTCCTGCTCGTTCTTAATAGTGTCTTCATCTACTTCTTCCTGTTTCGGAACATCTATTACTTTTTCAAAGATACAATCCTTGTTGTCATTAATAAGTTCCCTACGGAATTTGTCATAACTCATGCAATATGGTTTAAATTGGAGTCTAAGCAGAAATTCGACATTTCTTCCAAATCCGTTACCCGTCGCATTTGTAGAACCAAGATAGAGATAATTCAGTAAGTTTTTACCATTACGAATGAAGTAAACCTTCTCATGAATATCTACGCTTACATTTTTTTCGACTTTGTCGGTCATCACTTCCTTGGTAGTATAAACACCATCATTCAGCATCCTCAACATTCTCTCCGTTATACTGGCATGACGAGTAACAAGAGTTTTCTTTGTGGCAGGACGTGAAGAAACAAAAGCTTCCAATGTACCTTCATCAACAAAAGGAGATATTATAATAGTTTCGGCTGCATAGTCCAACATTTCCTCCAAGCATGTTTCTTTGCCATCATATCCATCTATTCCCATTGGAAAGAAATCATAATCTTCAAAGGGATGATCTACGATAAATTTTTCCACTTTAGATAGGGAAAAACGCAAATCTTCGATACTTTTTCTTATATCCTTTTGAGGTGTACGTGATTCAAGCCAAAGGAGAAAGTTCGCCAATGGTTTATGTTTCTTCAGCCTCGCTTTGCTTGCTTCTTTATTGCCTATAATTCCAGTTAACTCGCAAACGACATCTATGTCATCGGAAGAACTTAAGTTGCGAGACATAACAACCAGTTTTAACTGGCTTATGTTTGGATTATCAGACTTAGTTTCTTTTATAATCCATACTTTGGGATGGAAGTTTACAAAACCTTTTCCATGCGCATTCAAAGAAATTTGAACGATACTTTTTTCAAGCAAGGAATAGATATTCGTCTTTAAATTTTGTGGTACAATAATATTGCCTGCGTTGCAAAATATGGCAAACTTCCCTGATGCCTGATTGATTGCTTCCAGCACACAATGAGGAGCTTGTAGAGCTTCATCAGAAAGCTCACTCATAGTTCCAAGCATAAAAGGAACAGAAAGCAACATTGGCATATCTAAGCTATAAGTAGTACACACAGCAAAATCTACAACATAGCCATCACTTGTCAGAACTTCATTGTACATAACTTCATTAAGCAGGGTATCAGCCATTTGTTACCTCCTTTCTTAATTCATCAGCAAAAGCCTTCACAGTTTCCCACCTATAACTCAATTTATAATTGTGTACTGGGTATTTAGGGTCGTATGTATAAGTAGGATTGTCTATCTTACTTCTTGAACCTTTTACTCTTTGCTCTCTTCTCACAATACAGTCGTCAAGGGCAGAATAATTCTCTGACAACAAATATTTCTCTGCTTCACGACAGAACAACTTAGAGCTGTTCTCACGTAATGTAACCATATCCAAGACTTTCTCTATATTGATTGATTTTTTCTTGTATTCTTTAAGTTCATGATAAAACTTATCCAGTATAGTCTCATCAACCTTCTTGCCATTTCTTTGAGAATATATGCAATTATAGCGAAGATGGATGATATACATAAAGTCTGCAAACTCTTGTGCTTTTTTTTGTATGATTCTTAATTTTTCAGGCAAGAGCTTTTCTTCAACACCAGGAAAAACATTAGCCAAAGGTAATTCTTCATGTTCCACTATAAAGCGCAATAATGTACCTTGGCATGCTTTTGCTTTTAAGATATGATCCACAATAAATCCTTTATCTTCTGGAGTTAAGAGTGTAGAACAAGATATGGTAAAATCATAATTCACAATGGGAAATGAGCAAAACTGATACAATCCTCCTTTCTCATTAACGTCATCATTGCTGTCTTCACTATCACTTCTGTATCGTTGTGGCTGAGAGTGAAGTTGCTTGGAGGTAGCATAGATGAGTTCAAAGAGTTGAGGACTACGAAGAATTTCAAATGTTTGTAAACCAGAACTATAAATATAGGCGGGATCATACTTCACATAATTATTACTATTTTTGCCAATAACCTCACTTCCTGTTATTCCTCGTTTATCTTCAGAACCTTCATAAAGATTCCTTGTCATAATTCGCTCTAAACGAATAACCTCTGCACGCACTTCACTTAAACGACTATATCGTTTTTCCGTTGCTTTCTTATATAATTGCGGCATCAGTGAAAAGTATTTCATGTGCTTTTGTAAAGTTGATATACCAGGAAACATCAAGTCTGCAAATGCATCACGGATACGTCCAATGCCTAACTCGTCAAGTGCTACTGATTCTGAAAGCATCTTCATCACCTGTAGTACTCGATTCTGTTCATCTTTATTTGTATGTATATACCCAAGTTTCATAAAATCACTCTTTATAGTTTTCCCCTCTCAATTCCTCTATCAAGTCTTTGGCGATATTAGTGTCGCTCATCAGATGTAGTCCCAATTTTATTCCATAATAAAGTCGAACATGATTATTCCCTTTCCCATTTTTTAGTGCTTCGACAACATTGTTTGCTACGGCTTCTCGGCTTTTTGTGTGCAATGTGTCACCGCAATCTTGGATGAGGTTCTTTATGAGTCTCATCTTCGATAGTCGCCTTCTCATTTCAGAAGGTGATAGGTTTATCTTTTGTACCGAAGTTGGCTTTCTCATATTGCCTTTTTATTGAATACTACTGCAAAATTACAAAAAAAAATCATATTCGCAATTCTTTGCTTGGTTATTTCAGGGGAAATGCGTATTTTTGCAAGTGGACTTTATGGCAAATCCTTGTTTCTATTAAAGTGAAAAGATATGAATGAACAGAAGAAATTGACTCCCGAGTTGGAGAAGCGTGTGCAGCAGGCGGTGGATAATTTCATGCAGGGGTATGGCTGTTGTCAGTCTGTAGTGGCTGCCTTTGCCGATCTGTATGGTCTTGACGAAAAGATGGCGAAGCGCATCGGTGCTGGCTTCGGAGGTGGAGTAGGAAGGATGCGGATGATGTGCGGTGCCGTGTCGGGAATAGTTGTCCTTGTAGGACTTGATTGCGGACAGACCGAAGGCGATGACCGCGAAGGAAAGTCGGCATGCTATAAGGTGGTGCAGCAACTTCTCGCCCAGTCGAAAGAGCAGAATGGCAGCATCATCTGTGCCGAGATCTTAGGACTGAAAGGCCATGAGAAAGCCCAGTCGAGCTATGTCGCCTCTGCCCGTACAACCGAATACTATAAGTCGCGCCCATGCGCTGCCAAAGTGGAGAGTGCAGCCAGAATCTTTGCCGAATACTTGATGGCGAAAGAGTAAAAAATGAACTACCAAACGAATAAGGACTTTGCCGAGGCCCAGTATTACCTGAAGATGCTGGACGACTTCTGTAAGACAGGTCGGGTGATCATGCCCGAACTGCCGGCACAGGTCATGCCCTGGAATACGAAGGAAGACCCGCTGAAAGACTATCTCGTTCATCTCTTCAACCTGAAGATAACCATCGCAACAGGTGAGGAGGTGCAGAAGTTCATGCGCCAGGTGGTGAACAGCAAGATCAAGGCAAAGGTGTTCTACGACTGCGTGGGCAAGTTTGTTGTGGAGTGTGTGCATCACATCCGTTTTCAGCGCCAGCGTGCCTGGACAGCCTATCATCGTGCCGAAGATGTGCTGTCCTGGACCAGCTTCAGGCGTATGGACAGGCAGGTGTGGCATCCCTTGCTCAATCAGTTGGAGCAGGATTATGGTGCCGACGGTTTCGACAAGCCTTTCTTCGTGCGGCTGTTTCAAGGCGAGGGCGCTTCGAAGAGCGAGAATTGGGAACGCCTGGTGAGAGACTGGAAAGACTGTATCGAAAGGCAGACACTTGGCAAACTGAAGAACTTCATCGCCATCAGACAGGCAAATTTCGAGAGCGGACTCGTCAAGATGATGGATCAGGTGACCCGAAACATCAAGGCCAAGGGAATACCCGAGAGCAGAGCCGTACAGGCTTGGGAACTGATGTCGGGCGGATGGACCGAGACAGAGTTTGAACGCAGGCTTAACCAGATGAAGATACAGGACCGCTATCCCGAAATCAAGGAGATAGTGGCAAAGATGGGACGTGTGGCAGACGCCAATGGCAAGGACCGACTCACTATAGCCTCGGGCGTAGACATGAAGATGGAGCACTCAGCAGGCAGCGACATTGAGGGCATCACCGTGGGCGACGACCTCAACTCCTTGCTGCCTCTCGAACTTGCACAGTATAGCGATGAGGACATGGAAGGACTCTTTATCTATAAGTATCGTACGCGCAGGTTGCAGACCTTCCGCTATAAGAGCGAGATGGCAAAGCCTTCACGCAAGTTGGGCTTCACCCATGCCTCGCGCAAGGGTCCCATGATTGTGTGTCTCGACACTTCGGCAAGTATGTATGGCACCCCTGAGCGAGTAGCCTCCACACTAATCTCCCTGCTCGAAGAGACTGCCGAGGACCTGGAACGTGACTGTTATCTCATAGACTTTTCTGTCAATATCCATGCCGTCGACCTGATGGAGAAACGCCGGCTCAACCGCATGCGCAAGTTGGGCTTGCAAATACCTCAGTCTTCGGATGAGTCTGATGCTGAGAAGCCGCAGCGCCAGTCTGGCGCTTCTCATCTTCCCTTCATCGGTGGTGGCACGAATGCACGCAAGATGATGGACGAGATGTTCTCTCTGCTCGATAACGACGGCTTGCGTTATGTCAATGCCGACGTGCTGTGGATCACCGACTTTATGATTCCGGAGCCTCCTCGTTTGCTGATCGATAAGTTCAAGGAATACCGCGACACGGGCACCCGCTTCTATGGCATCTGTATCGTACACGAGCAAGACAAGGCCGAGAATAATTCCTGGGAGCCTTACTTCCATCACATCTATACCATCACCTATCGACCCGTGAGGAGGTATTAGCTGATTTATCTCTTTTTCTGCATCATCATACGCGACTTTTCCTTTGCCAGAGCCTGCATGTCCACGGCAACATCGTCTTCGTCAACGATTTCCACGCCTGTCATCGTCTCTATCACATCTTCCATGGAAACCACGCCACGAAGGCAGCCGTATTCATCAATGATGATGGAGATGTGCTCTCGTTTTTCCAGCATCTTTTCCCATATCTGATACAAGGATTCGTCCTCCTTGAAAGAGAGAATCGGGCGTACCAGTTCGGATAATTTGGTTTGGAACTTGTCGTCCGAAACCTCCTTGAGCACCATGTCTTTCAGAACATATCCTACGATATAGTCCTTATTGTTGTCATAAACGGGGATGCGGGAGAATTTCCACTCTTTCTGCTCGTAAAACTCCTTGATGGTCTGATTGATGTTAGCCGATTCCACTACGATGGATGGTGTCATAACCTCTTTGGCTTTTACTCCAGCCAGACGGATGCAGCTTTTGATAATCTTGCTTTCTGATTCACGGAAGATACCTTCTGTGGTACCTACATCCACCATGGCAGAAACTTCTTCGCGACTCATGGAAGCCTGATGGTTCTTCGGTGTAAATACCTTTGTGATAAGCTCAGAGAGCAGTACCAGAGGATAGGTGATGAAAATGAGCACCCTGATGATCTTGGTAGATGTCATTGCCAGAGAGCGCCAATAGGAGGCACCAATCGTTTTCGGGATGATTTCTGAAAGCACCAGAATCAACAGAGTAAGAATGGCAGAAATGATTCCGAAGTATTCTTCACCAAAGAGTTTCATAGATTCAGCACCTACACCGGCAGAACCGATGGTGTGGGCGATGGTGTTGAGCGAAAGAATGGCACCTACCGGGCGATCTACGTTGTTCTTATACTGTTTCATCAACGAGGCAGTCTTGTTGCCTTGATTCTCCTTCATCGAG
>ERZ1026886.862-NODE-862-length-14534-cov-8.144209_pt1 | contig 14534 bp, 7 predicted proteins | sample MGYA00380173_ERZ1026886 | MGnify/ENA primary metagenome ERZ1026886 (study PRJEB33269, sample SAMEA4719809) | human gut metagenome | biome: human-associated habitat; feature: organic feature; material: feces | place: Cameroon | collected 2013-10 ... | reverse complement strand
TTATCGTGAAATATAAACATTTTAAACAGGCCTTACTTTTTAAAGTGGGCTCAGTAGTTAGATAAAAACTTAAAATTTCTTTATTTTTATTATTGTAGCCAAAATGTAATACGTAGATTTGTATAAATTACATTTTTATAGTACCTTTGCAGCCGCTTAATAAAGATGAGTATATACTAATTAACATTTTAAGATACATTATGCAGAAAAAAACTTACATGAAGCCTCTTGTTAGCTTATATGCTATGGAGGCATTGACCATTTTTGCTGGCAGTCCAGGCAAGCCCAGTACCCCCCCATCTGTACAATCCCCTGGTTTTCAAGTCGAAGGAGGCGTAACAAGCGGAGATGACGAAGACGTTTGGGAATAGGCATGAGAACAATTAGAAATTAACCACAGGAACACAAATTGAAAACGGATTAGAACATGAAAAAGTTTTTGTATTCAGTATTGATGTTGGCTGCTGTAGTTCTCGCAGCCTGTAGCAACGACGACAATGGCGATACACAGCCAAAGAGAGGAATGATTCTCAATGCTTCTGTTGAAAATCTAAGCTCGCGTGCCACTATGACAGATGAAAGCGGCACATGGAAGTTTGCATTTGCCGCGAACGACAAGGTAAGTGTAAGCAATAACAAAATATCAAATTACTATACTTTCACAAATAATGGCAGCCAGTTTACCTGTGCTCAAGCTGAGGCAACCACAGAGAATGCCGACTGGTATGCTTACTTCCCAGGTAATGAAGTGGACCTGAAAAACCAGACTGGCACATTTGCTGACGTGGCAAACAAGTTTGCTGTAGCAGGAAAAACAGCCCAGACTACAACGGGCGAAAATGGTCTTTCGATTACTCTGAAGCCCAAGGTGGCTGTGCTCCGCGTAGTGGCAGTAGACAAGAAAGGCATATTAGACATTCACGTAAAGACAGCTGACGGCGGATGGGTGAAAGGACTTACTGCCACAAAAGATGCTGCCGACTTCACTGTTAGCACAAGCGATACTAAGACAACCCTGCTCCATAAAGCAGAAGGCACAGTGAATGCTGGCGAAATCAACTATGTGGTAGTGCCTGCTGGTGTGAAAATAGCCATATATAATGGTGACTTGCTCCTCAATACGACCAAAGTAGGTCTTACTGCAGGCAAATACTATACTATCACCTCGGGTCCTACTAAGGGTAAAACCAATGCCCTTATCAATGGCCAGGAGACCCCTGTAGAATGGGTACAGCTTTGGGCTGGTGGTCCAAGATTCGCCACACAGAATGTAGCAGAGGAAATGACATGGACTGACGCTGCAAATACTGGTAAGGAATACGTATGGGGCGAGAACTGGCGCACGCCTACAGCAGCGGAAGTCACTGAAGAAGGAGGACTTCAAGCTGAGTGGAATACTAAAGAAGGAAAATGGGTAGTAAAAGAAGGTTCTCCTACTATCAACGTAACGACGAAAGACGGCATTGAAGAAACGGTTGAGTTTACAGGTGTGCAGCCTGGCTATACTAAAAACACGCTGACGCTTTACAACAAGATTGACTCACATGGCTATAGTCATTTTAATTTCTGGACAACTACGGAAAACAATGGTTATGGTTGTATGTATAGAATTATGATTGATAAAGGCATTATAGGAATTTTTGGCCCTTCCTCATTTGAATCTAAAGATACTAAATGCCTTGTTCGTCCTGTACTTTCAATTGAGAATATTACGAACAACAAAAAGTAAATGTCCCCACTTAACCCCTGTCAACGCAAGCCTATGTCTTGCCTTGACAGGGGTTATTTATTAGGGTGTCCTGTTCGTCGTACCAATTTTAGCTCACTTTCCAAAGCGTTTTGGTTCGTTCTGTAACCCAGCTTTTGGACAAATAAGTCAACGTGAATTATAAATAAGTAATAACAGAGTCAACTCGTATTATCAATAAAACTTAAAGTGGTCAACTAAAATCGTTAAACCACAGTGCTCGGTAAACCAATAGAAAAGCCTCGAAATATGAAAGCGGCTTCGATGGTCAATAAAGCCTATTTCGTAGAGCAATAAAAGCGGCTTTGTAAGCAGTTGAAGCCTATTGCATCTTCTTGTATAAGATGTAGGAATTATCCCATAACTTCTCTTAATTTCCCCCAACTTCTCTTAATTTCCCCCAACTTTTCTTAATTTTCCCCAACATATCTTCACTCCCCGTATGCGAAAGTTGCATTATATAATAGTAATTTAGTATTTTTGTAAGCTATAATTAAAAAACTAATCGACTACAAGGATGAAGACAAACAAGAACTTTAGGCTCATGCTGCTCATGGCAGGCTGGGTTATGATGAGCAGTACGGCAGCACAGGCTTCCGTGCGAGATACGATAGATATCAACTGGGGATGGCAGTTCCATCGCGGCGATATAAAAAGTATCAGCCTGCCTTCTGACAACATTCAGAATCACAGTCTCTTGGATGAAGCTATGCAGGGATGCGAGGTCGTCAACCTGCCTCATGACTTCCAACTCTATCAGCCCTGGGTGGCACCGGGGGCAGACGAACGTGCCAACAGCAAGGATGCTGCCAATAATGTGAAAAGCCGACTCAGCGCAAGAGGATTCAAGGAGATGGGCATTGGCTGGTATCGATACGAACTGGCACCCCAGGAAGAATGGAAGGGAAGACGGGTGATGCTCGACTTCGGAGGCATGATGCTTGTGGGCGATGTCTATGTGAACGGACAGCATGTAGGGGCAACCGACTATGGCTATTTGGGATTCGATATTGACGTGAGCCAGTTGCTCCGTTATGGCGAGAAGAACGAGATAGCAGTGAGGACAGATACGCGTGCTGCCAATAACTCGCGATGGTATACGGGCGGCGGACTCTTCCGTGATGTCCGTCTTATTGTCACTAACGACCAACTCTATTTCCCTCGCCATCCACTCTATATCACTACTCGCAACAACCGCGAGGTGAACATCAGGGCAGAGATCGTGAACCGCCAGAAGAAACAGAAAGGAGAGAATTTAGGCGCGATGCCCATAGAGGTGAAAATCCTCGACATGACAGGCAGAGTAGTGGCGCAGCAGAAAACCGACATGCCTTTCAATGCCAAGTGGCGCGACCGCGAGTATGAACTGCCAGCCATCACGCTGGAGGGTGCCCAACTGTGGTCGTGCGACCGTCCTTATCTTTATACTGCCGAGGTGACGCTCTACGACAAGGAAGGAAGAGTGGCTGACAAAACACGTGAGCACTTCGGTATGCGTACCATAGAACTGTCGCCCCAGCACGGACTCCTGCTCAACGGAAAGAAAGTGTTGCTTAAGGGTTACGCCAATCATCACACCTTGGGAGCCCTTGGTGCTGCAGCCTATCCTCGTGCCATCGAGCAACAGATACTCACTATGAAGCGCTTTGGCTTCAACCATATTCGTACATCCCATAATCCTTACAGCGAGGACCTGTTGCGCCTGTGCGACCAGTATGGCATCTTGGTGGTCGACGAGCTGTATGATAAATGGAACTCGCAGTTTACCGGAGGCAGGGGAGACTTCCTGAGCCTTTGGCAGAAGAACATACCCGAGTGGGTGAAGCGCGACCGCAATCATCCCTGCGTCGTCCTATGGAGCTTGGGCAACGAGCTGCAGCATCGTGCCGACATGCCCTTCAACGACTGGGGAGTAACTCTCTACCGACTGATGCGCCAACTGCTGCATCGCTACGACAACACGCGTCTCACCACGGTGGCAATGCATCCACGTTATCGCAATATCGATACCGACTCGTTGCCTGCCGATCTGGCTGTTGCCACAGAAGTCAACTCGTATAATTACCGTTATATGTATTTCCCCGGCGACATGAAGCGCTATCCCGAAAAGATATTCTATCAGAGCGAGGCGAGCACAGAAGCCATGGGACCCAACTTCTTTGAGATGGAACTCGACAAGGTGATGGGACTTGCCTACTGGGGGGCTGTCGACTACTTAGGCGAGAGTTTGGGCTGGCCGCTGAAGGGATGGAACAAGGGAGTGTTCGATATGACCATGCTTCCCAAGCCCGATGCCTACTTCGTGAAGAGTATGTTCTCTGAAGAGCCACTCGTACATATCGCCATCATTGAGAAGGCTGGCACCGATACGCAGTGGAACGGCATCAATGTGGCTACCCAACGGTTGTCTGAAAACTGGAACCGAAACCAGGGCGAGCAGCTCTCACTCTATACCTATACGAATGTCGATGAGGTGGAACTGCTGCTCAATGGCAGGAGCCTGGGAGTAAAAAAGAATGACGCTGATCCTAACCTGCGCAACCGCATACGCTGGGATGCTGTGCCTTATGAGCCTGGCACATTGGTGGCTGTGGCAAGGAAGGCAGGAAAGGTAGTGGCGCGTCATCAGCTTACCACTACCGGAGAGGCTGTGGCGCTGAAGTTGAAGCCCGAAACTACCGATTGGCATGCAGACGGCAAAGACTTGATGATGGTGAGAGTGACGGCTGTTGACCGCAAGGGGCGTCGCGTGCTGAGTGCTCATGACTTACTACATATAGAGGTGAAGGGCGAAGCCGACATCGTGGCAGTAGGCAATGGCGATATGGCTTCGTCAGAGTTGCCAGTAGGTGACAAACAGTTGGCAGCCCATGCCTCGCGCAGCCTCTATAAGGGTTCTGCTTGCATCTATTTGCGTGCTCGTCGTCAAGCAGGCAAGGTGGAGCTGAAGGTAAAGAGCGGAAATCTGTCAGCAGGAAGCCTGCGCATGAATACACAGTAATATATAAGCGATAGTTGAGCAAATATTTTTTCCCAACTGGGAAAAAATATTTGTTCAGTTAGTTTTCTGTTTTTTCCCAGTTATTTTTTCATTTTCCAGCAATTTATGCAAGAATATGCGGTATAAATATGCGCTTTGTATAGCTGCTGTTGCGATTTTAGCAGGAACCTTTGTATTCGGATGGTGTGACACCCTTCTCGCGCTTGAACAGGCGGTTGAAATACGAGAAGTTGTCGAAACCGCATTGTTGTGCCACTTCGTTGATAGGCTTGTCGGGGAATTGTAGCAACAACTTGCAAGCCATGTCGAGACGAAGACTCAGGATGTAGCTGGAAGTGGTAAGACCCGTCAGGGCTTTCACGCGGCGGTTGAGTTGACCACGTGACATATACATGGCAGAAGCCAGTTCTTCAAGGTTTATCATTCCCTCTGTTAGTCGTTGTTCTATTTCATAGCGAAGAGTTTGTGCAAACTTCTCGTCAGTCTCTTGAGTCTCACCATCAACAGTTTGTTCTTGATGATTGGTGATGGCTACGTAGTCTTCTCCTTTATGTTTTCTTTTTCTCAGTAGCACGAAGGTTGTCGTAGCGATTAGTATCACCATGAACAGGGTGAAGACTATTATATGGATGAGATGTTGGGATCTTTCTTTGGCGCTTTCTGCCAATAGTTGTTGTGCTCGATACTCAGCATCGTTAGCTGCCAGTCGGTTGGCAGTTTCACGTGTGTAGAGTGAGTCTTTCAGTGTCGAGTAACGTTGTAGGTGGATAGCAGCCTGTTGGGGGTGCTGCTCCTTGAGTAGCAAGTAGAGTTCGTGCTGAGCTTTGCTCTCTCCACGTATGTCACCGATGGCGGTAAAGAGGTCTACGGCTTTTTCGTATTGCCATTTTGCCTCTTTCGGCTTACCAGTGAGTCGGGCTATAAGACCGAGCTGTTTATGGCAGATAGCAAGCGACTGGCGGTTGCCTACTTTTTCGAGTTCGGAAAGAGCCACCTGGAGAGCCATGCAAGCCTCGTTGTAGCGACCTAAAGCGATGAGCGCATCCGAGAGTTGTGACAGACGTATGGCAGCACGGTCGGGTCGTCCTCGCTGCATGTCGAGCTCGTAAGCAGTTCTCGCATATTCGAGTGCCTTTTTGTTGGAAGCTTCGTTGCCTATAGCATGCAATATCTCTGCAGCCATTCCGCTCTGAATGGCTATACGAGCCGTGTCTTTTATCTCGCGACTGATTTTCAGAGCCTCTGTAATATAGTTTTGTGCTTTCTGGGGTAGGCGAGCAGCAAGATAGATGCCTGCGATGGTGTTGAGTGAAGAACTGATACGTGACTTATCGCCTAAGCGTCGGTCGATTTGTAGAGTCTGTATAGCATATTTGATACTTTCCTCGTAGGCACCTAATCGGAAGTGTGCGATGGCTGCTACTGACAGGCAGTCGCTCAAGAGCTGTTGGTTTTTACTCTTTCGGCATAGGGGTAGGGCGAACAAACTATAGCAGATACTTTGTTGGTATTTATGGTGCGTCAGGTAGTGCTCGGAAGTCCAGTACCAAGTGTACATACGGATAGTGTCGGATGGGGTGTGGTGGTTGAAACGGAGAGGCTCATCACTTGTTTCCTCCTTATAGTAAAAAGCCATGAGTTGGTTGGCAGCAGAGATGAGACGTGTACGATCGTGCTGTTCAATGACGAGCAGCAGACTGTCTATATTTGTGTCCTTGGCAGCTCTGATGAGGGGGCATAGGTGTGTGAGCAAAAGGACAATTAGTAGTATTTTCTTCATTTTTGCAGTCTTTATGTCTGCAAAGATACATTATTATTTTGAAAAATGAAAAAAAATCACAGAAAAAACGATTATTCCGACTTCTGCCCTTCGAAAGTTGAGATAAAACAAAAGCAGCAGCGCTTTTTGGGGCGCTGCTGCTACATTCAGAAGAAGATCTTTACTGACGCTTCATGATCTTCTTTCCATTCACAATATACACTCCCTTCCCAGGGTAATTCACCTTTCGTCCGTTCATGTCGTACACCGTTACAGGCTGTCCTTCGCTGTCGACGAAGATGTTGCGGATGCCTGTTGGTTCCTGTGGCGTAATCTTCATTCCGTAAATCTTCAGCCAGCTCTTGCCTGCCATGGCGCGAGCCCTTGCAGGAGCCTTCTTCTCGTCACCCGTGTACTGGCTGTTGTAGATGTACACATACTGTGGTGTAGCCACATCATAAGAAACCTGCACTTTGTCTTGCATGTCGGCAGCATAGTACTTGGCCTCTTCCTCACCTATCTTCACGGCCAGTTGCGAACCGCCTTCTGTCTGATAGTCGATATCGATAGTTCCCTTTCCGTTTACTACGATAATCAGTCCGTTGTACCAGCTTCCGAAGTCTGCTGTTACGGTGGCATCGGCAGGAATACGTTTGTTCATCGTGTAGTAATCCATGGAGGTGTTGAGGATGAGACACTGTTCCTTGGCGTCAAATCCATCATTATTTGCTGCAGGCAGATTGTAGTAGACATTGTTGATTACTACATTTTCCACGTTCAGAGCCTCTCCTGTCTTCTTGTCTGTCAGGTCGGAAGAGAAGTTGGTCTGATATTCTTCTCTTATCTCGGGTACCTCTACATTGTCGTCAGTACGAGGTGCTCCTATCACTACGTGGGTTTGCTTCTCCTTGCCCAGCCAGATGGAACCTTCCCAAAATTCAGCACCCTCGGGCTCGAGAATCATCAGCATCTTGTCGAGGTCTAACCTCTGAACGTTATCCATGGCAGATTCTGTACCGGTGAGGTTGAGCAGGGCATGCTCGCCTCTGAGGGTAAGACCGTGCTCAGGACCTGTCTTCGTGTATAAACCGTGAGTACCTCCTGTTGCCACCACGGTGCAGTTGTCGATGGTCAGGTTTCCGCAGTACATGTCTATTCCGCAGGAGTATCCACCCTTTTCCTTATTCGTAGTCTCGACGGTCAGTATACTGTTCTCGTCGCCCACGATGGTCAGGTTGCTTCCTCCAGGTACGCCTAATTCATGTCCATACCTGATAGGAGTGCCAGGAGCTTTCAGCGTGCAATGGCCTACTACGCGGATGGTCAGGTCGCCGCCGCTTCCGCTGATGATATTGGATGCCTTGAACTTGGTGGCATCGATATTAGCCCAGGTGAGTGTCAGCACCTCGCTCTTCGGGTCGTAGCTCACGGTCTTGTCGCCAAATATATCATAGGCATTCTTCTCGTCTACCAGTCTGCCGCATACATAGAGCACCACCTTCTTGACAACTGGAGGCTCATAGGTGTACGTCATTCCCGCATACTCGCTGGCATACAGTCCGTTCTGGATGTAAGCCCATACACGGCAACTGCTCTCTATCTGGATAGGTTCGGTATAGGGTGCATAAGCCACTTCGGAAGCTTCGGTTCCTGCAGGCACCACCTTATAATATAATGTACCCGTGCTGTTGGGGTTGGTAATGGTGAGCTGGAAGGCCTCGCTGAAGGTGTTGCCCTCAGCCGAGAAGACAGGAGCCTGTAAGTTGACGATGCCTGCAGCCTGTTTTCTCGACTTGAAATACTGCCAGATATTGTAGTCGTAAGAGGCATCTTGTGGAGTATACAGTTGGGCAGTGTTGTACACCTGTGTATCGAAGAACTCGTCCCAGCGGTAATCGCTCAGATTGGCGATTGGGGCATTCTTGCTCAAGCAGAGAACATGCTTGATGTTGGGGCTGTTTTGGAAATGATAGCCTCCCTTTAAGGTGGTGAGGGTAGAAGGCAGCACAATCGTCTCCAACTGTGGGCAATTCTTGAAGGCATCCCCCATGATCGTGGTGTAGCCCTCTGGGATGATGATCTGCTTGATGCCCGCTCCCATGAACGCCTCCTTGTAAATCTCGGTGGCATCCTCCGGCAACACTACTTCTGTAAGGTTGGTACAGCCTGAGAAAGTACTTAAAACCTTACCGACATGCTTGGGGAATACAAAGCTGGTGATGGCTTTGTTGTTGCTAAAAGCCTTGTCGCCGATGGATGTTACCGTCTCGGGCAACTGTAGGGTGGCAATAGGAGCCTCATAGAAGGCATAGTAGCTTATCGTCTTCAGGTTCTGGGGCCATGTCACGTCGGCAAGTGATGTGCAACTGCCGAAAGCCCATACTGGTATGCTCTCTAAGGTCTTGGCTAAGATGACCTTGGTAAGCTGGGTGCAGTTGCGGAAAGCATATCCTTCTATCGTTGTCACGTTGGAAAGGTTCAGTTCTTTGGGCATGGCACATCCGTCGAAGGCTGTTTCCCTGATGGTGGTGAGCGCTGTGGGGATATTTATCTCTGTCAATTGCTTGCAGGATTTGAAGGCTCCCTCGGCTATTTCGGTGAGGGAGTTGGGCAGGGTTACCTTCTGCAGGTTCTCGCAATTATAACACATCCAGTAACTGAGGCTCTTCAGCGATTCGGGTAAATGAAGTTCTGTAATCGAACTCCAGTAGAAAGCTTTCTGGCCTATGCTTGTCAGACCTTCATCGAATGTCAGGGCTCCCAAACCGCCGCAATTGGCCAAAGCCTCTTCGCCTATCGACGTGATGCCAGTTGCAAAAGTGAGACGCTTCAGATTTCTACAATGGTGGAATACCTGTTGTGGCAGGACGGTAATCTGCGGAAGGTCTACCTCGCCCCTCCAACTGCTGCAGCTGAGAAATGCCTTTGTACCAATCGTTTTCACTCCTTTGGGAATGTTTAAGTTGACCAAGGAAGAACAATATTCGAAAGCTCTGTTTCCGATAGAGGTAATGCCTTCCGGCAGCTTTACGGTTTCCAAAGCAGAACACTCGCTGAAAGCCATTGCGCCAATCTTGGTGACCGACTTGGGACAGATGAAACTTTTCAGTTTGGTACTTCTGAAGAACGTGAGAGCGCCAATCTCTGTCAATGGCGCCTCTTCGTCTATCACGAAACTTTCCAGCTCTACGGCATCTAAATATCCCACTAACTCGCTGACCGTCTTGGGAAGGGTGATGCTCTTGAGGTATTTGTTGGAAGTAAGAGTTACCTTTTTTGCTCCTTCTTCCACGATGACATGGGTAACATCGCAATCTATGAAACCTCCGATATTGGCATTCTCCATATTGCCAGGGAATATCAGTTGGTTGATGCCTAACTGGGTGCAATTTTCAAAAGCAGCTTCGCCTATTTCCTTCATGGAGTCAGGAAAACGAAACTGATTGGTGAGTTTCAGGTTTTTGCAGTCGCCAAAAGCCCCAATTCCGATGGTTTCCAATGACGTAGGAATGTCGATGTTGGCTAAGTTGGAGCATCCTCTAAAAGCGCGTGCGTCTATTGTTGTCAACGTGTTAGGGAACATGGCTCGTATCAGATTCTCACACTGGTAGAAACAATCTGTTGGAATCTTAGTCACATTCTTAGGAATGGTGATGGTCTCCAACTTGGTCTTATAGAATGCCGAAGCCTCGATGGTGGTAAGGCTCTCTGGAAGTGTGATCTGAGTGAGTCCACTCTCCTTGAATGCATTTTTGCCTATCTTGGTGACGGTGTTGGGAATGACGAGGGTAGTAAGGGCAGAGCACCCTTCGAACAAACGGGTACGAATCTCCTCCAATTTTTCAGGCAGGATGACACTCTTCAGCATCTTGCAATTGGCGAAGGAAGAGTAATTCTCGAGCTGGGTAATATTTGCAGGAAGTTTTACCTCTTCGAGCGGGTAGCCACCGTCAAGACTGCTAAAATCGATGTCCACTTGGGTGTTATCGCCTTCGAAAATCACGGATTTCACATATGAGTTATATCTTCCCTTAATTTCCACTTTCTTGATACCCGGCTCAAAAATATATTTAGTAACTTTATAGTCTATAGCATCATAGTGTGTTGATTTGGCAACAACCTCTTTTACAGAAAGCGTAACCTTCTTATCGCCAATAGGTACCGTCATATTGTAAGGTACTCTTACCTCGCCGTTGACTTTTATAAAGTAAATCTTGAGATATCGGCTGCCTTCTGTTCCAAGTATCTCGTATTGGCAATTCTTTGAAGTCAGCGTAACTTCTGCAAGTACAGGCATACTTATCGTCAAGACAAGCAGCACCATGAGCCATCTGCAAACCTTGCAGAAAGGAGGAGTAGACTTCTGTTTCGTCACAGACCGAAGTGACGGGATTCGTGCCTGCACAGCACCGCTATGCGACCGAAGGACTGATGTAAAATTCTTCATATTGTTTCGGTTTTTATTGGTTTATATTGTGATGGAAAATCTCTGTCAGTATCAGGCTGAAACACACAGGTGTCTTCGGTTGCAAATTTACTAAAAAATCACGAAACGTATATAACACTAAAAAGGCTTTGAATAGCACAAAAGGGGCTTTCTGTATAGTACAAAACGTGCATAGGGTGTCGCATTCCCCATGAATGAGGCAATGCGACACCCTATGTGTTGATGTAAACTGAATTTCAGAAAATGATGAACGGCTTATTTGTTGAAAGCATAGTAGAAGCCATCGTTCATCGCCATGCGGAGCTGGAATAAGCCATTCTCGTCGGCAGTGACATTCATCTTTGCGCCACTTGGCAGACAGGCCTGGATGCTGCCGTCCTCATTGAAGCTGAAGAGCTCGCGAATGTCGCCGTCCTTGCTGTACGACCAGCTCTTGTTCTTCTTGTTGAATACGAAGTATGACTTCTCGCCGTCGGGGTCGGTTATCTCGTAACCATTCTTCAAAGTCTTGACAGCATACATGCGACCGTCCTTGCCCATCACGTCCTTGGTGGTTCCCACCTGTCCGATCACCTTCTCGCCTGTCCAGAACTCGATGGAGTTGAGCACGAGGAGGTCGGCTACAGAACATACAGCATAGGCTGGAGAGATGAGGATAAAGATAAGCTCGTTGACAAACTTGTTGCCTGTAGCTCGCTTGTTCCAGCTGAGTACTGAGTTGGTAAGGCCGAAAGAGCCGATGCATGAACTGAGAGTCAAGGCACCCACTGTGACTGCGATGACTGATTTGGTGAATGTTTTCTTCATCTTGTTAAAAAATTAATGTATGTTGATAATTGATTATAGTGTTTCCGGTTCTTGAAAAGCCCTAAAACTTGAAATGCCGTTTCAGCCAGCGGCTCATCATCTCGTAGGCACTCTCTTCCTCCTGATGCTGAGGCTCGGCAAAGGTGAGATGCTCGCCAGAGGCATCACCATGCTGGTCGGGGAAGATAATCATCAGATTGGTGCCGGAGAAGAAACGGGTCAACTCTTCGGGCAGACGCTCAAGGGCGGTCTTGTGAGAGACGGTTCCCTTGCGGGCTGTTACCACCACAAACATGTGGTCGGGAGCTATCTGCGAGGCTATCTGGGGCATCTCGTTCCAATGGTTCATGAGCGTATAGTCGGAACGGACCTCGGGATAGCGGTTCTTGATAAACTCGTTGATGAGCGAAAGTGCCTCCATACGGCCATGGAACTGTATGCGGCAGTCGAGGTTGCGTGCCATGCGCGACAGACGTTCTACCCAGCGATAGAAACCTGGTTCAAACTCAGCTCTTGAGGGAACAGCCACCTGTATGCGGCGTATGGTGTTGAGCGGCTGGCGGATGCGTGCCATGATGATCTGGCGGCTGAGCCCATTGAACAGACTCTGATGGAACTCGCCCCAGAACTTAGGCGATCGTTCCGGATGCATGTGCATGCCGATGATGATCTCGGAACACTGAAACTCGTTGAAGGCGTGCTTGATGCCATTGGCGATGTTGGCAGCTATTCTGACCTGGGTCTGCGTGAGCACATCGGTGGCTGCTGCTATCTGGCTGCAATGTTCGAGCAGCCGCTTGCCTTGCTCCTGGTTGTAGCGCATGTCTTTGTCCTCATACACCACGTTGAGACACACCAAACCGCGGTTCAGCTTCTGGTTTCTCACCAAGAAGGCGAGGCTCATCAGGTTGTCGGCATATTCGGGATAGCGCACGGGGATGAGTATCTTCTCATCGTTGGCGCTCTTCTCGTCCTCAGCCTCCGGCAGCTCCTTGTCTCTTAGTACTATCATGCGCGAAGACCAGTCGGTAAGCAGCGAGGAGATGATACAGGTGCACAGTATCATGATCACCACACCGTTGAGCATGTCGTCGTCGACAAGATAGGTGTTCTTGCCTACAAGAATGTTCATTCCCACCATCACCATGGCGATACTGCCTGCAGCATGGGCAGAGGTAAGACCGAACATCATGTGACCCGAAGACAGGGGCAGGCGGAAGCCAAAGCAGGCAGCATAGGCGGCAATGGCCTTGCCCAGGGTGCCAAAGAACACGATGCACAGCACCACCCAGAGAATATGACCGCCCTGGAAGAGCAGCCCCACATTGATCAGCATGCCCACACCTATCAGGAAGTAGGGAATGAAGAGGGCGTTGCCGATAAACTCGAGCCGGTTCATCAGAGGCGACACATGAGGTATATACCTATTTAATATAAGGCCCGCAAAGAAGGCACCGAAGACTCCCTCGATGCCTACCATCTGCGAGAGAGCGGCACTCATGAAGAGCATGGCCATGACAAAGATAAACTGCATCACGGCATCGCTGTATCGGCGAAGGAACCATCGGGTGAGGCGGGGAATGAGGAATATCATCACACTGCAGTAAGCGGCAAACTTGGCTGCAAAGAGTACCCAGAAGAGTACGCCGTCGTGCTCGGTGAACGAAGCCACCAGACCTGCCAGCATCACTAAGGCGATGAGCAGGGAGATCATGCTCGACCCCACACTCAGCGTGACGCTCGGCTTCTGTTGCAGTCCGTAACGCGACACGATGGGGTAGGCAATGAGCGTATTCGAGGCCATGATGCAGCTCAGCAGAAATGAGGCTTTGGTGGAATAGTCCAAGAGGGTGACGCTCATCCAATAGGTGAGTCCGAAAGGAACAAAGCACGTCAGCAGACCATAAGTGAGCAGTCTCGACTTCGCCTTCTTCATGCCCTCCATGTCCATCTCGAGGGCAGCCAGAAACATGATGTAGTACAGTCCCACCTTGCCAAACAACTCAAAGGAAGAGTCGCGCTCCAGGATGTTGAGCCCGTACTTGCCTATGAACACTCCCGCCAATACCATACCGATGATGTGTGGAATGCGGAGCTTACCCATGATGATAGGCGCAAAGAGGATGATGATCATCACGACGAAGAAGATCAGCGTAGGGTCGGTTATCGGGAAATATTGTGCAATGTTCAGCATAGGCATTCTGTTTTTCGGGAGAGTTCTCGAGCATCAGCTGCATCACTCTTCCTATAATATGGGTGCAAAAATAATAATAAATCTTGAAAAAGCAAAGTCTTTTGCCTCCTTATCAATTATATGTGCAAAGATTTTTGTAAATTTGCACCCGGAAAGCAAACTTAAGATAGAAAGATAAGCCCTCTGTCTGCTGATGTTTCATCGTAAATATGAGTAGCGGCGATGGATGAATGATTTTGTGGGGAAATATGCGGAAAATCAGCAAAAAGTTTGGAAGATATCAGATAATTTATTATTTTTGCTGTGTTTAAAAATAAGCGTTATGAGATCCGTTCAAGATTATATAACAATCATTAGGCAGAATGTTTGAGGTCACAAATTGTGACCTCAAACGGCAGAGGCGGTAACCGCTACTCATCTTATGCTTTTACAGAGCAAGGCGTGGCAATGCTTAGTAGTGTTCTTCGTTCACAAACAGCCATTGAGGTCAATATACAAATCATGCGAGCCTTTGTTTCCATGCGCCACTTTATGGTAAACAATGCTTCTGTTTTTAGTCGTTTGGAAACGATGGAATAT
>ERZ1026886.858-NODE-858-length-14596-cov-3.770992_pt1 | contig 14596 bp, 8 predicted proteins | sample MGYA00380173_ERZ1026886 | MGnify/ENA primary metagenome ERZ1026886 (study PRJEB33269, sample SAMEA4719809) | human gut metagenome | biome: human-associated habitat; feature: organic feature; material: feces | place: Cameroon | collected 2013-10 ... | reverse complement strand
CATATTGAAGTCGTCTGAACTTTTATGAAATTCAAGATTTGCCTTTATTTTTGAGGCGTTTTTGGGTCTTGAAGAAGGAGTATAGCGAGCTACACGACTGATGAAAGGTCAAAAAACGGCCAAAAAGAAAGGTGAAGATTGAATTTAGAAGAGCTCAAACTCCAAATCAAATCTTCGTCAGAAAAGTTCAGACGACTTCTATAAAAGATAAAAGTCCACAAATACATGTCACGCAAACCTCTCCTGACAAAGCAGGCCAAACGAAAAAATCATCAAGGGGCTACCAAGATACTCGTTTCATCCAGCCAAAGACGGATGCGGCCCTGCGGAAAATGCACGATGCGTTGCAAAGTGCCATCCAAGCGATAGATGCGTACACACTGGGGATGATCAAGCTGCAAAACAAGCCATTGTTCACCAGCAGCCTTGATAGGGAAGGACGTTCCAACAGCAGAAAGCGCGACTCCAACACCCGTATCGTCAGCAGGGAGATCCCCCACCACCATAGTGAAGCGACTCCAAAAACCTGCCGTTCGGTAAACCGTTTCAAGAGATTCGGGCACATGTAAGGTCACATGCTGAGGACGACACTGGGCAAAAGGATAACTATCTGTATTGCTCCCTTCTGGAGGAACCGAAGCATAGCAATAGATGTCCGTGAGATACTGACATCCACAGAAAGCATTATCACCAAGCGCTTCCACTGTTGAAGGAAGGGATATCTGCGTAAGCATGGGACAGTTGCGGAAACATTCATTGGCAATATAGCGCAAGGTTGGCGGCAACTTCAGAGAAGCCAAATTCGTACAACCCATAAACTGCATGGAACGCAACGTGTCGACACGAAGCTGGAGATCGAGCGAAGTGACAAATGGATTACCCACAAAGGGCGAAAGACCATCGGCGCTCTCAAATCCACTCACGGTGTATTCCACACCTTGGTATGTAACTGTGGCAGGAATGGTGATGGCTCCCACATACATCTGTCCGCTAGGAATTGCCACTTCAGCATAATTGCCGTCGCCTTGATAGATGGCATTATAGTCGATACCACCAGAAGTAAACTTCTTGGGCAAAGCAGGAAGGTCATCAACGAAATGCGTAAACGCACTCCATTTGGCATGGGCACGGAACGTTTCAGCCAATCCTTGCTGCACATGAATGGTCACCTTCTCTGGATTCGGAAGATGACGGAAAGCATCCGTTCCCACACATTCGGGGGAAGATGGATGCACATAAATATCAGTCAAGTCCCGACAGCCATTGAAAAGGTCTGTTCCTGTGGTCTGCAGACTCACAGGGAGAGAGATACGCTGTAACGCACGACAATTGCTGAAAGTTTCACTACCCAACTGCTTGAGCGAACGCGGCAACTTGCACGTTTTCAATCGAATGAAATCGCGAAAAGGAGCACCGAAAATGCCCTGAGGCGTAGCGGCGTTCTCGAGATCAAGCGAACGGAGCGACTGGAGCGTTGAAAGATACTGAAGGTCATCATCGGAAAGACATCCCGTGAGGATGAGTGTTTCAACGGCATCGGCATCAGGAGCCACCTTTTCCAGAGAAGAAGAAAGTTGCCCAGCCTCAGCCACATCAACGGTACATTCGCCCACCAATTCTGCAGCAGTATATCCTTTCGCCTTAACAAAGAGCGTATCGCTGGTCAACACAACAGATTGTCCGAAGGAAAAGATATGGGCATCTCCGCCAAGACGCTCCTGAACAAGAGTTTTAACCACGTTCTTATCAAACGTAGCTTGATACCTGTAGGTAGAACCCAGAAGCGGTTTTCCATCGAAACAGACATTTCCAGATTCCCGATCACTAAAAGTGACATTCTTCAAGTCACAAACCACATGCACAACGGGGACCTTACGTCCATAAGCCGACACTTTGACTTCCTGCTGACGAGCATTGACAACTGGACGCCAATGTTTGGCCGTATCCTCCAGTGCCATGAGTTGCAGATAGTCACCCTCCACAGCTGAATGGCCAGCCTTTAAGTCAAAGTCCAGACTTTGTGTACTGCCGCCGTTCATCGAAACGGACTGTTCACCGAGAGATTCCACCTTCGTGCCGTCGGCATGGCATAAATCCCAATGCATGCGCCCTGTCCAGTTGCGACAAGCTGTAAGATTGGATAGATGAATCGTCGTCTCCTCTTCAGGAAAAAGCGTTGTGAGAGTCGTATAGAAACCAACATAGTCATTCTGACACTCCAAAATGAAGGGGGCAATACAGTCATCCTTCAACGGAGAAATACCCACGACAGCCTGTTGTTTGTTGGCAAATTCAAACTTACCATCAGTAGATGTCATTGCAGAAATGGCGAAATATCCGTTTCCACTACCGTTCCAGCCGAAATTGAAATGAAAAAGATTGTCGCGATAACCGTCAAGCACAAATCCGTGAGCACCACGCCCTAGCCTTGATTCCCCGGTATATATCACCGGACGATCCGCATCGATTTCTCTTCGCATCATGGCATCCCATGTGGCTGCATCATAGTCGCTGGCATTCAGCAAGCGTGCCGTGGAAGCATAGCGGAAATATTGGGAAAGCGCAACAGGAACCAACGTTTGGCGGGCACCGCTACTTTCGGCATCGTAGTACATCTCCACAGATATACCCGCATGGCGCATCAATAAAGCGACAGCCTGAGCCTGCTCTGCTGTATAGTTGGTATAGCTTAGGGGCATATGTTCCCAATCGTAGTGGGTCTGCCCGAAATGAGCAGTCATCACGGAATCCTTCCAGATATGGGTTTTATCTCCTTCACCGACAAGAGGCCATTGGTGATAGCGCATAACGATGGCCATTGCCGTAGCTGCACAACCCGTGGGATAGGCTTGTGGAGTCATCTGATTGAAAGGAGCCCATTGCCCCCACTCCGCAGTAGGCAACAAACGTTCGCCTTTATAAAGGGCGGAACGTGCAGGGGTATCCGTCGTTTTCGACAAGGCCCCATACTGCGCTTGATAACTCTCGAGCAAATCCGTCAAGCCATCGGGCAAAGACTGACCGCGAAGGGCTTGATCAGTATAACCAAGGATACACGGCATACGTTCATCGCCCGATACGATGAGAAGCCGACCATCGGCCTCACTCGCAAACAGATAATAGGCTTCGCCAGAAGCCTGTGCCGAAGGAGCTGTCCGCAAGAGTTTTCTGCCCCCATCACGGCCATTTTCCAGCCGCAGCACATCTACCGATGTCCTACGTCCAGCTGTTTGAAAGAACTGTTTGGCCACTTTCGTTGCCTCATCGAGGGAGCGCTTCTGCGCTTGGCCCTGAAGCACCAGCGAAAACAACAGACCAACGACAGCAGATAATCTGAGTCTCATCATCAATTTTCCTTTTTCAATTCTCGACCATCGATATCCACACAACGCACAATGCGCATCTCGTTGAGCTTTTGAAGTTTTATGAAACGGTCAAGCGGAAGCAAATCTTTTTTTGCCAAACGGCGATTGTACTTCCACCAATTGAGCAAGCCACGATTATCCGGCTTCTTCTTGTCGGGCAACTGATGGTGCTCTTTCAGATACGCTTTCAACTCATTGTATTTCATGTTCCAATTCAATTGGGAACGCGAAAGGGGAGGTCTATTCATAATTGCGAAAATTCATTTTCCAATAAAACAATTCAATATAATCTGCTTCATCTTCAACAAACGACGGAGCAAAACGGACAGGGAAATACCAAAGGATAACCCGTCCTGACTTCGTACTCATCAATTCTTCCCCAAGAAGCTGCGTACGCGTTCAATGGGGATACCGAAATTAAAATTATCCGTACCATTCAGCTTGGCGAAGTTCACCCCCACCAAACGTCCTTGCTCGTCAATCACGGGACTACCGCTCGATCCCTGCATCGTCGGGATGCTATAGAGCAAACGTTCGCCATCGGGAAGTTGCGTGATCTGTCCGGCCGTCATCTGCACCTTGATGCCACGTCGCGTACTGGCAAGGTCAATGCCGGCATTATAGCCTATCATGTAGAGCGTCTGGTTCATCTTCAATTTTCCGTCATCCTCCTTGCTTCCCTTGAAAGCGTCAATCAAGCGAGAGACGAGTCCGGCGCTTGCCGCTCCCTCAGTGGAAAAGACATGAGCCTTCGACGGTGTCGTCAGACTCTTGAGTTGGATAAGCGCCAAGTCGGTGCCCGCATCCTGCGACACACGCACCACTCGACATGGATTCTTTTTCAGGAAATCGGTTTCGTCGTTCACATACGAGTCATTATAAGCCACACCCACCTGACAGACAGGACGGATGCGAATACGATTCATGTCAGCCTGACCGAGATTATCACGGACCTCCGACAATTCATCGTATTGGTCACTAAGCTCCTGCTGGCGTTCTTCGATTGCTGCCACTTGAGCCTCATCAGCGCCATATCCCCAATAAGCTGCAGAAACACAACTTTCCTTTTCCTGCTCGAGAGCGGCATACTGTCCGGCCAATTCCTCCATCTTTGTTTCATAAAGCGAACGAACATAAGCCACAATGGCATTCAGACTGCTCTTGACCTGATCTTCGTCGATAATGGGTTGCGCCACATGGCGGTTGGTAAGCATCGAACCATCGGAGGCGATGAAGAAAGCCGTACCTGTGAGATAACCACAGTTGTTCCGTATTTTGTTTACATCATCGGTGAGGTTCGTCAGCGTTCCGTCATCAGCAATCCCACTAAAATAAATATGGTTGCCGTTAGGAAGCTGTGCATCATAGTAAAACTTGTTGAGCACCAAAGCCACGCCAGAAGCCTCTTCTTTATAGAGGTCGTCAGCCGAGGGCTTCCCGTCCGAACAGGCCCCCAACGTCATCACCAGCGTCAAGCAGAGCACAAGGGCCCGCCAAAAAGAAAAATGAGATATTTGTTTCATTGTTGCGTCGAAGAAATAGGATCCTGAGACAAACACGAAAGTCCGTGCACATTTCGTCGGCCAAGTTACGATTTTCCTAGCACTCTGCAAAGAAATAGGGAAGAAAGATTTTTCTGTCTGCCTTGCAGACTAACAGATTTGCCTTTTCCAAGAAAAAACTGTAAGTTTGTAGTCGAAACAACCCAAATTGAGTATGATGAACAAAGAAATAAAACAAGTCCCTTACGGCGTATCCGATTTCATTGATGTCATGACAAGCAACATGTATTATGTGGACAAGACCATGTACTTGCCTATCTTGGAAAAGGAGGCGCGTAGCGTTTTCTTTACACGTCCACGTCGTTTCGGCAAAAGCCTGTTCATCAGCATGCTTCGCGCCTACTACGATTGCAAACATAAAAACCAATTTAACGAACTTTTTGGCAATTTGTGGATAGGCAAACATCCCACCCCCTCACAAGGAAGATACCAAGTGCTCTTCTTGGACTTTTCACAAGTAGGAGGAGACTTGGGTAACGTCAAACAACGTTTTGATTCCTACTGCGGCAAACGTATAGACACATTCATTCAACGATATTCGGAATTCTACCCAGCAGAACTTGTAGCCGAAATCAAACAAAGCGAGAATTGCGCAGACAAACTAGACCTGATGTGCAATTTCGCATCAGAACAAGCCTATCCGCTCTATCTTGTGATAGACGAATACGACAACTTCACCAACACCATTCTCAACGAACAAGGTGAAGCGACGTATCATGCCATCACTCATGCCGATGGATTCTATCGCGATTTATTCAAAAAATTCAAAGGAAACTTCGAACGCATTTTCATGACGGGCGTGAGTCCTGTGACCTTAGATGACGTGACCAGTGGCTTCAACATCGGATGGAACATCACCATGAAGCCCGACTTCAACGACTTGCTGGGCTTCTCGACCAGCGATGTGCGGAAGATGTTCCAATATTATAAAGAACAAGGATTGCTCCCTGCCACGAGCGATATTGAAAACATCATTAATGACATGAAACCATGGTACGATGGCTACTGCTTTTCTGACATGGCTTTGCAACGGAAAGATAGGGTGTTCAATAGTGACATGATTCTTTACTACCTACGCAACTTCATGAGCTATGGGTGTGCACCCAAACAAATGATAGACCCCAACACAAAGACAGACTACGGAAAAATGCGAAAACTTCTTCAGTTTGACAAGTTGGACAACGAACGTAAAAGCCTCATCAGACAGATTGCGGAAGAAGGACAATTGGCATGCGAATTACTCGACTCTTTTTCAGCCTACCAAATACCGAAAGTAGAAATATTTCCCAGTTTACTGTTCTATTATGGTATGCTCACAATTAAAGGGACACGCGGTGAACGAATGCTGCTGGGAATCCCCAACAATAATGTACGCAAACAGTACTATGATTACCTACTTGAGGAATATCAGAACGACAGCCCAGTTGATACGATAGAATTAGGAGACTGCTTCTACGAAATGGCTTATGGAGGCAAATGGCAACATTGCTTACAGTTCATGGCAGACGCCTATGCCAAAGTCTCTGCTGTTCGAGATAGCATAGAATCAGAGCGAAACCTCCAAGGTTTCTTCATGGCATACTTCAGTTTGACGAACTACTACTACACAGCTCCCGAACTCGAACTGAATCATGGATTCTGCGATTTCTTCCTTTTGCCCGACCTAACGCACTATCAGTCCCGCCATTGCTATATCCTTGAACTCAAAATGCTACATAAAGGTCAAGCTAAAGAGATCGTACAAAAACAATGGAATGAAGCCGTAACACAAATAAACAGCTACGCACAAGCACCACGCGTTGAAGCCTTACGTCAAGGCACTCAACTGCACAAAATCATCATGCAGTTTGAAGGCTACAAGCTCATACGAATGGAAGAAGTGTAAAGCTTATTCATTTTTCACATCAAACAAAGGAAACGCAAATTCCCGTGTAATTTTCTCGTTCATATAGCCAAGCCACCCATTTGGGCGGGAGCTATAATCAACGAAGAAAATCACACGGGAATTAACGTTTCAGTTTATCCGCAGGAAATTTTAGAAGGTCACAGTGCCCAGGTTGCGGTCAACCAGCATACCGTCCTTCATCTTCAAGTTGTACTTGCCAGCCTTCTTGGCGCGGAACTTCAGCACGAAGAGATTGTGGTCGCCTTCCTCGAGAAGGAAATTGTTGCCACGATTGACGAAGGTCGGGAAAAGTTCCTTCTGACCGTTGGTGTGCAGACGGTCATAGGTGAGGTTCACCATTTCCTTCATGTCAAGCAATTCGGTGCCGACATATTCCAGTTCCTGCGTATCATAAGGCAAAGCGAATGACAAACCGTTCACATAGTGGAGAGCCTTGCCGCTCACTGTGATTTCCACCATGTCGCCAGCTGCAAACGACTTCTTGTTGGGCGTAAGAACGAGTGAGCCCGACACCTTGTCGTTGGAATTGCGAACACCACCGTCAAGTTCGGTTGTCACGCAAGAGATATCATAAGCATCAATCAGACCGTTCTTGTTGATATCACCAGCGCTCACATAGTCGAAATCGCTGTCGCCACGACGCAGACCAGTGTAGTTCATATATGAAGTCAAGTCATTTTCGTCGATACGCTTGTCGTGGTTGATATCACCCTGGAGGAAGCTTTCGCTGCCAGCCACCTTAAACACGTACATCTCACGACCAGAACCGAAGTTGCCCACAGCCTTGTCGAGGTGCATGCGGATATAGCGGGCCTCGGGATGACCAGCAAAGGCAAACGTCTTCGTCGAACCATCCTGAGCCCAAGCAAACTTCACGGGTTCACTCCAGTTCTGACGGTCCGTACTCAAGCTGAACGTACCCTCAAGGAGCGTACCGTTTCCAGCATCCTCACGAGGCATATATTCGAGGCGGTCGAGTTTATTCACCGAACGCAGGTCAATCGTCACATCTGCAGGAACGCCTTCGCCCTTGCCCCACTTGGTGTGCCAGCTGGTCTTCTCATCGAAGTCAAAGAGCTTGTTCACGCCCTGACCGCCCTGATCAGCAGCTGAATTCTGAGCCTTGATGCCCTTGATTGCAAATTCGAGCGGGTTAGCCTTCGTTGTGGCGCTCACAGTGGTCCAATCTGAATAGCCATCCTTGTTGACAGCACGAACCTTCAAGCTATAAGCCGTTTCAGGCTGCATACCATCGAAGGTAAACTTGGTGTCGCGAATCGTGGAGTAAAGCATACCGTCGTATTCCACTTCATAGAAATCGGCATTAGCCACCTTCTCCCATGAAGGAGTCAGGTCGAAACAACCCGTGTTTTCCTCTGTGATGGTAGCCACAGGTGCCTGGAGCGAACCGCTGTGGGTGCGCACACGGTCAGGCGTGGCAAATTCAAAGCCGCTGATTTCCACTTCCACAGAATTAGCCGTCACGTCCGTCTTGCCCACCTTGACCAGCATCTGCGGGTTCTTGGCAATCACCTTGTCAGCCATTTCTGTGCCAGGAGTAGAGAAGCGGTTGAGGTTCGGAGCTGCATTGTAAAAGTACACGTCAGTGCCCTTCTCGAAATCAGCGAGAGAGCTGACAGCCGTCAACTTCACACTCTTTTTGCCCACCTTGGCGGTCACCTTTTTCGGTTCACGGCTCACGTTGATGCGCAATTCCGTTTCTTTCTGTGCCTCGAATCCGTTGTAAGAACCGAAGGTTTGAGCCACGGTCACCGTGAGACGACCCTTACCGTTGCCACTTGTCGACACTTCCGTGCGAGTGCACTTACCCTGCAGGTAAGCCTGGGTTGCGCCATCGTCATCGTAGTCACAGAAATGACAGTCAGCCTTAGCCGATGCATAGATTTCATAAGCACGATAATCCTTGCGAATCTGCGAAGGATTGTTGTTGGGGTTCGTCATCGGGATGATGGCGTCGGACTTCACAAACACGGGAAGCTTCCAAAGAGGAGCATCATAATGGTTGATGATGCGTCCACCATCGTAGATCTCACCGTTGTAGTAGTCCACCCAACGGCCCTCTGGCAGATAGATACCATTACGCACATCGTTGCCCACTTCGTCCATCTGCGTGTTCTGATAGACCGGAGCCACGAGGAACGACGGACCAAACATGAACTGATACTGTGTTCCAGTTCCCAAAGTGTAGTCATTGGGATAATCAAGGAACATGGCGCGAATCATAGGCTTACCGTCCACTGCCTGACGGGCAATGCTGTAGGTATAGGGCATGAGTTCACTCTTCAGTTTCAGGTAAGAGCGGTTGATGCTTGTGGCGGGTTCGCCAAGCACTTGCGGATACTTCGGGTTGGAGCCCCAACCGTCCATATTGAGTTCCATCGGAGTGAAAGTCTTCCACTGGAATTCACGCACATTCACAGGCACGTTCTTTCCGCCGAAGATACCATCGACGTCACTGGTGATGTTAGGCTGACCCGACAAACCAGAACCGATGAATGTGGGGATATGGAAACGAATGTATTCCCAGTCACCACCTGTTTGGTCACCGCTCCAGATACCGGCATAACGCTGTGTGCCGGCCCATCCGTCGAGCGAGATGATGAACGGACGTGCATCATTGCCATAGTAAGGCATGATTTCGCCCACATCGCTCACACCATTAAGGCCGAAGCTGTAACCCCAGCCCACCCAGGCCACATCTGTCTTGAGTACACGCACACCTGCGTCGCGCACTTCCTTCACGATGTCACGCTGAAGCAAAGGCTCGATACCTTCCTTCGGGTGGAGATCGCTCTGCGTCCACAGACCGATTTCAACGCCCTTCGAGCGGGCGTAGTCACCAAATTCGCGGAGGTTCTGAATGTTGCCATCGAGCGAGCCCGTCTGGCCGTAACCTGCTCCATAACCATCGTTGGGAAGGAACCAACCGAGAGGCATATCGTTCTTGATGTAACGGTCAATGGCTGCACGGGCAGAGAACTGATAATTGTTCTTCTCGCCGTTCAGACTTTCCTTGATGCCGCCATTATCCTTCTGGCTTTCGTTGTAGCGCTTGCCGTCCTCATAAAGCATGAAGCCATCCTTGGCCTCCTTCCAGTAGTCGCGGTTGTAGGCATTAAGATGACCTTCGTAGAAACCGAACTTGGGAAGCAACACGGGATTACCGGTCAGCTGATAGAAGTCGTTAAGCAAATCGACGGGCTGCTGATTGACCATCACGAAAGCATCGAGATAGTCCTCCTGATGCGTCAGGATGACCTTTCCGTCCTCCGTTGCACCAAAGTCGTAGCGGCCAGGCTTGAAGGTATCCCACATCACGCCGTAACCCTTCGTGCTCCAATAGAAAGGAGTGGGCGAAGCCACGCCACCGTCCACCCAGTTGTTGGTATTTTCGATAGCAATGCTCTTACCCTTGTGGCTGAAGCGACCGTTCTGCACACCGCCACCGTAGAAATATTCGCCGGGTTGTGCGCGGAAGGTCAATGTGGTGCTGCTCTTGTCGAACTTCACGGGTTCCACACTCTGAAGCACGATTTCGCCCGTAGTCTTGTTGATCACCGTCAGGAGACCTGTGTTGCGATCGAAAGTGAGCGCCACCTTGGCCGTGTTGATACTCACGGTGCGGTCGGTCGTGGCAAGGTCAACCCCCATGGGCGAACGACGAGCCGAACCCACGAGGATACGGGCAGGCGGCGTGGCCTGCGGGTCACGCACAATACCCCCGTTGTCGTCGCGGAACAGACGGAAGATGTTTTCACCATAGAAGTCTACGGTAAGCATCTTACCATCTGCGTAAGTCAACTCGATGGTGGTGTTGTTAAGTTTTTCAGCTTTGGTGATTTGGGCCGTAGTGGTCTGCGTGATGCCCGTCAGCAAAGGCAATGCCTGAGCTGAAGGAGCGGCTACGGTCATACCTGCCACAGCAAGGGGAAATGCCATGACGATAGTGGCGTACTTGCCGTGATGCAGACGCTTTGACTTTCTCATAGTCGATGTAGGATTTGGTGTTTCAGTTTCTGGCATGCACCATGCCGTGGGGTTAACAACCCATACGTGCTGCCACAAACCGAGGTTATTTGATTAGTATAGTTGGCTACAAAGTTAGCGGAATTCGTGCAAGTGGACTACCGCTAAGCTAAAGACTTAGCGGCTTCGGAGATCATTATGCCTCCTCGTTTTTCCTGCTTCTTCCTGCCATTGCTTTTTAGGACACGAGGTCGGTCATCCACAAGAGGACAGTCCACAGGCTTTACTTTCCCACGTTCCGTGGGTAGGGCCTTCAAGCCAAACTCTTTGATATTGCAAGCTGCATTATAGTCGCGGTCGTGAACCATACCACAATCAGGGCACGTCCAACTGCGATCGCTCAATTTCAATCCTTTATACACATAGCCGCATTTGCCACAAGTCTTTGAGCTTGGGGCAAAACGGTCTATCTTCACAAAATTCACGCCATACCACTCGCATTTGTATTCCAACATCGTAAGGAACATGCCAAAAGAAGCATCGGCTACGGACCGAGCCAAATGATGGTTGCGTGTCATGCCCTTCACATTCAAATCCTCCATACAGATGGTGCGCACTTGGTTGTCGTGCGTAAGTGTATAGGTGATTTTGTGGAGAATGTCCTTACGTTGATTGGATATGCGTTCCTGCAAACGGGCAACCTTTATGCGAGCCTTGTTCCTATTTGAAGAACCTTTCTGTCTACGACTCAAACGCTTTTGCAACAGAGCAAGACGATTCAGACTTTTCCGCAAGTTCTTGGGATTGTCAAATGTCCGTCCGTCGGAGCATACTGCCAAAGTTTTAATTCCAAGGTCTATGCCAATTGTCGTATCGTTTTTGACCGCAGATTTCGGTATTTCCTGTATGTCTGTGTCAACGAGGACAGAAGCAAAATATCTACCCGATGGTGTCATGCTTATCGTGACGGTTTTCACGATACCTCCGAACTGGCGGTGCAGCACCGCTGGGATGTCTTTCGCCTTTGGTATGGTTATTGTGTTTTTGGAAAAATCGACACGGCAATGTTGGGGACATAGAAAACTCTGCCTGTCCTTGCGCGACTTGTAACGGGGGAAACCAACGGCTTTCGTGTTGCGGAAAAAGTTTGTGTAAGCCGTATCAAGATTGCGCAATGCGCTCTGCAACGACTGTGAATTAACCTCCGTGAGCCATTCGTGTTCCCTCTTCAGTTCCTTCTTCATCAAGTTGGTCAGATACACGTTGCCAAGAGTTTCCTTGCGTTCCTTGTATGCTGTGATTTTCATGTTCAAAGCCCAATTATAGACAAAGCGACAGCAGCCGAAAGTCTTTGCAAACAAGACCTTCTGCTCATCTGTCGGATATATTCTATATTTGTAGGCTCGCAACATATATGCAAAGTTAATTATTAAAAATCAGAAAACACCATGATTCAGAAAGAATATTTTTCAAAGAACCACTCTAAATTCCTCATCAAGTATCATATCATCTTCGTATGCAAATACAGAAAACAGTTACTTGTCGGAATAATCGAACACGACATGAAGAAAATCATGCGACACATATCAGAAATGTCTGACTTTGACATTGAAGTCATGGAAACAGACAAAGACCACTTACACCTGATGGTTAGAAGCGATCCGAAACTGTCACCACTACAGATTGTCAGACGATTAAAGCAAATGTCTACCACTGCTGTTTGGAAGAAGTATGGAGATTTCCTACGGCACAACTTCCACAAAAAACACACTTTTTGGACTGACTGATATTTCGTATCTTCAATCGGGAATGTTATTCAAGAGACCATCAAAAAACATATTGAAAACCAAGGGTAGCTACGCGACCCCGCATTTTTCATCCCCTAAGCTAAAGACTTAGGGGTTTTCAAATACGCTTTCCATAAAAAAGTGAATAGAGCAAAGACTGAACATATCAGAGCGTTTTTCTCCTCCATGCAACGGAAGGGGGACACTTTGCCAATCACGTCCGTCTCTCAGCCGAAGTCATCAGACCTCCGCTCGTCCACCCTCTGCCGTACGTTGCCGCATGCTGCTCACCCAAAGTCCGGCCGCTGTCAACGCACCGTTGAGCATGAGCAGTTCATAGCCGAACTGGTAATTCCACCACACGGGAGCATAATGGTCAAGCAGTCCGCACACAACGGGAGCCGCCACACACACCCAAGGCGCCCAGCGATCATCTGCTCCACGTCGCGTGAAGAGTCCATAGGCATAAAGTCCTAGTAGCGGACCGTAGGTATAAGACGCCATCACATAAATAGCATTGATGACATTGCCGCTGCCAGCCACCCGATAGACCAGCATGCAACCCAAGAAGACGACAGACAAGGCCAGATGCACGCGACGTCTCACGTTCTGTGCCTTCGCTTCCGGCCATTGACGGTCTTCCACTCGCAGAAGATCGATACACACAGTGGTGGTCAAAGCCGTAAGAGCAGAATCGGCACTCGAGAAGGCTGCGGCTACTATGCCAAGCGTGAACGGCACAACCACCCACGTACCGAGCTGACCGCTACCCACCAACCACGGCAGCAGTTCGTCACCGGAAGTCGGAGCCGTCAATCCCTTTTGGGCGCACAGCGCATAGAGAAGGATACCCATACCGAGAAAAAGGGCATTGACAGGAAGGAACGCCAAGCCATAGGCACACATATCCTTCTGCGCATCACGCAATCTGCGGCAAGTGAGATTCTTTTGCATCATGTCCTGATCGAGTCCGGTCATCACCACCACAATAAACACACCACTGAGGAACTGCCGCCAGAAAGCCTGCTTGCTCGAAGCGTCCCAACAAAACACACGGCTCATCGGACTGTCAACCACCGTCTGCACCACGCCTTGCCAACTGAGATGCATCTCTCCCGCTGCCGCCCACACGATGCCCACCGCGGCAACCAGCAGGCAGAATGTCTGCAAAGCATCAGTTCGCACGATGGTTTGGATTCCACTACGACGCGTGTAGAGCCAGATGAGTAGCAACACTCCAACGGCTGTAAGCACAAAGGGAAGCGCACCATTCCCCAGAAAGGGTGCCACAACAAACTGCTGCAACACAAGACACACCAGATAGAGACGCGCCGCAGCCCCTGTAAGCTTGCTCAACACGAAGAAGAGAGCACCTGTGCGATGCGAGCATGGTCCGAAACGCGTAAGCAAATATGAATAGATACTTGTCAGTTGCAACCGATAGTAGAGCGGAAGCAGCACAAAGGCCACGACCACATAACCCAAGATGAAACCCATGCACATCTGCAGATAGGTCATCCCTGTGGTTTGTGCCCAGCCCGGCACTGAAATAAAAGTGACGCCCGAGATACTGGCACCAATCATACCGAATGCAACCATCCACCAAGGCGAACGCCGTCCGGCACGGAAGAAGGCATCATTGCCCGAACGGCCGCGACACGACGTACGATGGGATATGAAAAGAAGAAGAAGGAAATAAGCCAACAAGGTGGCTATCATGAAAAAGGCTGCCATGAATAAATGTTGGAATAATGAAGTCGTCTAAACTTTCTGACGACTTCTTGATTTGAATGCACAAACGATTCACCGCTCCCCTACTACAAAGGAAACGGTGAATCGCCTATGAGAACACCTCGACCCTAACCTAAAGGCAAGAATCCACGAGGTGACAATGAAGTCGTCTGAACTTTTCTGACGAAGATTTGATTGAGAGCTTGAGCTCTTCTAAATTCAATCTTCACCTTTCTTTTTGGTCGTTTTTTGCCCTTT
>ERZ1026886.854-NODE-854-length-14723-cov-3.218844_pt1 | contig 14723 bp, 8 predicted proteins | sample MGYA00380173_ERZ1026886 | MGnify/ENA primary metagenome ERZ1026886 (study PRJEB33269, sample SAMEA4719809) | human gut metagenome | biome: human-associated habitat; feature: organic feature; material: feces | place: Cameroon | collected 2013-10 ... | reverse complement strand
CTTTACGCAGGATTCGTGGTCGACAGCGCTACCCGTTTCGCGGCAACTGTGCATGGCGAGGATGGCATTGCCCATGTCGACACCACGGAGGGGGATGGACGAAGCGAGGATGTTGCCCAAGGTGCTTCCGCCCGCCACGTCGCTATGGTTGACGAAGCGCTGACACGGAACACCCGCCTTTTCGCAGAGAGAGGCGAAGATGGCAGCCGAAAGGGCATCGCTGGCATACTTCTGCGCAGCGTTGAACTTGATGACGGGGCCTCCACCCAACACGGGATGGTTCGTCGGGTCGTACTTCTCGGAATAGTTGGGATGCCAGGCGTGGGCGTTGTCGGCCGACACCATGAAGGCACGTTCCACGGCCTGATGGAAGGCTTCCTCCGTGTGGCTCTGCGACAAGGCAATGCGCTTGAGCATAGAGGCGAGGAAAGGACTGCCTGCACCCTGCTTCGTCTGTGACCCAGTTTCTTCGTTGTCGAAGATGGCGAGCACCTGCGTCGTGTCGGTAGGCTGGGAAGCGAGGAGGGCTTCCAGTCCGGCATAGCACATGGAGAGGTCGTCGAGACGGCCAGAGGAGATGAATTCGTTGTGTACGCCGAAGGTGCAAGCCGGAGTGGCATCGGCCAGGTAGAGGTCGAAATCGAGAATATCGTTTGCCGTGAGACCGGGACAGCTCGGCTGGAGTTCTTCAACGATGACACGCATCAGCATGTTGCCGCGTTCCAGTTCGCTGCTGACAATGCCGAGAAGGGGCATCATATCCTTCTGGCGGCTGAGTTTCACACCGTCGTTGACCTGACGGTTGAAATGGATGGCCAAGTTGGAAATCTGAAGGAGCGGACGTTTCACGTGGAGCAGCAAAGTGCGCGGATGCATGGTTTCTTCACCTTTGACGATGACACGTCCGGCGAGGGTGAGCGGACGGTCGAACCACGTGGACATGATGGGTCCCCCGTAGACTTCTGTGTTGAGTTTCACCATTCCGCCCTCCGTGGTGATTTCAGCCTGAGGCTTGATGCGGAAGGTGGGCGAATCGCAGTGGGCACAGATCATGTGGAATCCGGCATCGGCCAGTGTGCGACGGCCTATCTGGAAAGCAAAGATGGAAGAATCGTTTTTGGTGACGAAGAAACGGTCACCGGGATTTACCTCGCCAAGGGCTTCGCAAGGGTCGAGTTGGCGGTAGCCAGCCTCTGTGAGGGCCTGGGCGATGTTCTTCACTGCGAGGAAATTGACGGGTGAAGCGTCAAGGAATTGGAGGAGACGTTGGAGCATGAGGGTGATGGATTAGGTGTTGTATAAATGGGCAATGGGAAAGGGACGTAGGCGGATGTCGCGCAAAGATGAGGCGATGACGCCATGTCGTTGTCAGTCGTAGCGGCGACCGTTCTGGAGGACACGGTGGGCCGGCTGGCGATAGGAATCGGAGAAAGGGCTACGCTCCGGACGATAATAGTGCGAACGCACACCGAGCAAGTCGCATATGGCTTGCGGGAGGTCGTCGGTCATGAAGCGGAGAGAGGCGGTGCGGCGCAACCGCGCTGGCAGTTGGGGGTGGAGTTGGGTATAGCGCGGAGTGAGATAGACCATAAACGGCACGTCGAGTTGCTGGCGAAGGGCTTGGGGAGCCTTGTCGGTGAGCAAGTCCGTGCGGCAATATTGCGCACGGAAATTGTGAACCTCTTCGCCATGGTCGGAGAAATAGATGACAATGGCGTTTCGATGGTCGAAAAGGCGGATGATACTGTCCACCACAAGGTCATTGTAGCGCGTGGCATTGAGATAATGAGCCACTTCGCTCCGCTGTTCGTCGGAAAGGCGAGCATTGAGATTGGCATAGCGTCCGCTCTTGACGGGCAGCGCATAGCGGTTACTGACATCAGAAGCCGAGAACGGAGCCTCCGAGGCCGGATAGCGACGGGAAGCCATCATGTGCTGGCCATAGAGATGGAAAATGCAGAAATTGCGCTTTGGGGCCATCAACTGCTGCGCCTGTTGGGCGAAATCTCCCACGAGGGAAAGGTCGAGCGGATACTTGCTTGTGTTGCGGCGGTCGAAGATGTAGGGTTCGATGGAGGGATGGTTGATATACCCCATGGAAGCATCCCATTCACCGAGGGCATCGTTGGGCGCAAACTGATTGCTGAAATACGTCACGCGGTAGCCCGCCCGTTTGAGCAATGCCGGCAGGAGCGGAGCGTCACACCAGCGCTGAGGGTCAGCCACGGAGGCCATTGACAGGAAATACTTGAAATTCTCAGTCGTGAAGTTCGACGAAGAGATGACATCCTTCATCAGGAAAAGCCTTCCGCTCTGCTCGCGCTGGCGCAAGAGGGGATTGGTGTTGTAGGGGCCATCGTAGAGGTTGCTCATGTGGCGATTGAAGGATTCGCCGATGATGAGCACCAAGTCGGCTTCGGGCTCTTCGGCTGTGACATGCTCGTCATAATTCTTGAGCGTCAGGGCGCAACGCTCGAATTCCGCCTGCGATTCGCGATATTGCAGGACGGACTGCCAGAACGTCCAGGTGGCGTTGCGCTTCACGGGTGTGTGGAAACGGACGACGAGGTCATAGTTGCGGTAGGCATCAGGGCTGAAGAACAGCACTTGTCCCCACATCAGCAGACAGCCCGCCCCCATCACCATCCTGGCCGCGCGGTTTCGGGGCACCATCGGCCACGTTCCCCATCGGCGGGAGGTCCACCATTCGGCAGCGCCCCATGCCACGAGCATAACCAGCAGGAGGAACGTGGGGAAGGAGAGAACGTAGTTTGCCACGAATTCCGAGGTTTCGCGCGAGTTGGCTTCATGGACAAACTGCAGGCTGAAGGCATCCCAATGGCGATGGAAGAAATAGACGAGAAAGGCCGTCGAAACGGTGTAGGCGGCAAGCGTCACATGGAGTACCGTATGCACCGCCATGCGGACGCAACGCGGCAGAAGTCCTACGATATAGAAGAGGAGCCATATCCAGGCTGTATAGAACAGCACATTGAAGGGGATGCTCACCAAGGGATCCCACCAGGTGGACGTGTTGAGCTGGCACAGTTCGGCCGCCATGAGCAGCAACACATAGCTGAGGGCCACGGCGGGGCGGAAGGTGACAGCGGGAAAGTGGAAACGGGGCATTTCGGGGATATTCGTTTGATGAAAAGAAAGGGAGACGCGTTCCGGGGAAAGCACATCAGATCACCACAATCCGTGCCGCCACGCTGGTCTTGCCGTCGGCAGTGGCCACCATGACATGGTACACACCCGGTGCCACACGATGGCCGCCGGCATGACAACCATCCCAGAGGAAACTACCTCCGGTGCTGTTGCCGCGTGCCACGAGCTGGCCGCCTGTGGAGAGAATCTTCACTTCCGCTCCGTCGGTCAGTCCGCAGATGGTTATACGTCCGTGATACTCCGGGCGGACGGGATTGGGATAGACCTTTACGTTGTTCTTCGCCAATTGCTGCTCGGGCTGTGTCACGCCTGTGCGGTAGGAGCAGAGTCCGGCATCGGTGCCAATCATCAGTTCGCCCGTGGTGGGGTGTATGACGAGGGAATAGATGTTGTCGGAAAGCAGCGGGGAGTTGTCGGCCGTGAAATGGCTGATCACTTCCGAGCCATCGGCATTGACCAGATAAATGCCCGAACCGATGGTGCCGAGCCATTTGCGGTTGCCACCGTCGACGGCAATGGCCGACACCGCGATGTCGCTCAACAGATAGTCGGCATAGTTCGTGCCGTCATTGCGGGGCACTTTGGGCTGATAGATGCTGAAATCGGAAGCGAACCACTTTTCGGGTTGCTGCACAACGAACACGCCATGCCCACCGGCTATCCAAAGCTGGTCGTTACGGTCGAAACACATGTCGTTGACGTCCTGGAGGTTACACGTTGTTCCGTCCTCGTTCGTGGCGGAGAAGCGGAGTTGGCTCTGGTCGTCATCGGTGTCGTCGATGGTGCCGTCGTAGTCGAGGCAGGCCAGACCTGAGCTGACAGATGACTGGATGCTGGAAGCAATCCAGACGCGGCCGTAATTGTCGAAAAGCATTTTGCCCAACTGCAGACTGTATTCGTTGAGTCCGTCAACGGGGATGGAAGCCCAAGTTCCGTCGGTCTTGAGCACCTTCACGCCTTTTTTCGTTTGCGAATTGAGCACCCAGAGGTTGCCGTCGGCATCATACTCGAGATAATCGACAATGGCATATTTCGGACGGTCCAGTCCGCTGTGCTGCTCATGTTCCAAACCGGAATTCGCCGTTCCGTAGTGTTTGACGAACTGGAAATCCTTATATTCCGCAATACCTCCGAAAAATCCGATGAAATGATGGGTGGGGTCGGCGGGATCCTGCACGATGGTCGTGTAGTCAGTGAGCCAGACATCTTTGTTGGTCACCACGTTGCTACCCTCAGTCTGGAAGAACGTCCATTTTCCATCCTCATAGGCCATGGCCGTGGGCTGACAGACATTCGTGTGGAGTCCGCCGGCAATGAGCAGACGGTCACCTTCGTAGCGCATGCGATAGGCCAAATCGCGCAGCGGGCCGAAGCCGGCAATGGCCGTGGTATCACTCAGCGTGAGCGTCGCTGCAGAGGGATCGTAGGCGTAACGACTGAACTTGGCATTTTCAAGCACCCACACCTGTCCGTCTGTTGAACGGGTGGCATCGGTGATGTAGCGGCCCATGCCCACGGTGGAGAGTTGCGTAGGGTGGTCGGCCGAGGCGAAATGAATGCCCCATGAACCGACAAACTGTGCCATGCGTCCGGTCGTGTTGCCCTGGTCGAGATAAGTGGGGCTCACCTGCTGCATGTCCCAACCTTCCGAGGCATCGGTGCGGGCATAGTAGAGTCCGCCGCAGCCATCTGCCTGCCCCTTGACATAGGGGGCAAGAAGATAGCACCCGTCGGCAAAGGCCAGGAACTGCGACACCAACAGGTTGGCCGTCTGTTTCCATTCGCTGAGCGAATAGAGATTGTCCGTCATGAGTCCGCTGACCACGGTATGGTCAAGTGCCGCTATCACCCGCTGACTGCCCATCACCACGGCGTCACGCACGGATTGCAGGAAACGGTAGTAGGCTTTCACTTCGCGTCGCTTGAGGTCGACCACGATGACACCCTCGGTGGTGCTGAGGGTGGCCCAGTCGTTGGCCACGTTCAGGCGATTGATGTTGACGTCATACTCAGAGAAGTTCTTGACCTGAGGGATGTTGACCACGGTGCCGTCGTCGTAGAGGAGATCGATATTCTTGGAAGTGTAGAGCAACACAAGGCAATGTTGTGTTTCCGAATAGCCCATCGCACTGATGCCCTTGTCGGAGAGTCCATTGCGTCGGGTGTATTCCCGCACGGAACCATCGGCATCGTCGTAGGCCAGGAGATTGCCATTGAACCGGGCATAGGTCAAACTGCCTGCACACACGGCTTGCTGCGCCTCATGATAGGCCAGATGATAGGTCCACAATGAGGCGTCATCGTCATCGGCTGGCACGGATGCGGCCGAAGTAGCGGGGGCGGGGAGGGCTGTGATGGTTGTCGGTCGTACGGCTGCAAAGAGCAGGAGAAGGCAGAAAAGTAGGTGTCGCATGGGCTTGGTTGTTGCTTGGGAGGTGGAGAGGTTTCACTCCATCGTATGGAGGCTGCGTTCCATATATATATATTATAAGGTATAACGCAAGTGTCGTCCTTTTATTGAGCCGTCAGGCAATTTATTTTCACAATCCCACCCACGGCGTCAGAGTGGGGAGTGGAACCTCGTCACGCGTGTTCAGGCTTCCTGGGTCTTGAGAAATTCCACCAGTTTGGCCACGGCACGCGCACGATGGCTGATGCGGTTCTTCACGTCGGTGCCCAGTTCGGCAAAGGTGAGGCCGGTGTCCTCGGGGATGAATACGGGATCATAGCCGAAGCCCTCCGTGCCGCGTTTTTCGGTGCTGATGAAGCCTTCCACCACGCCTTCGAACACGTGTTCCTCGCCGTTGAGAATCAGGGCGATGGCTGTGCGGAATTGGGCGCGGCGGTCATCCTTGCCCTCCAGAGAATGAAGCAGTTTCTGCGTGTTGGCCTCGGGGTCGTGGCGGTCGGGGTAGGCATAGCGGGCCGTGTGTACGCCCGGTGCACCGCCGAGAGCTGCCACTTCAAGACCCGTGTCGTCGGCAAAGCAGTCGAAACCATAGCGCTCCTTCACCCATCGTGCCTTGATCAAGGCATTGCCTTCAAGGGTGGGGGCTGTTTCGGGTATATCGTCATGGCAGTTGATGTCAGCCAGGCTGAGCACTTCCATTCCGCTGCCGAGGATGGCACGGATTTCCTGCAGTTTGTGGGCGTTGTTGGTGGCGAATACGAGTTTCATTGCGTTGTGTTTGTTTGATTACGGTCGCGAAGTTACGAAATCTTTTTGAGAAAGAACTTACCTTGCGGGGGTGGATGTCAGCCTGCTTCCGTGGAAGAACCCGAGTGTTCCTGCTGAAGTTTTCCGATGCCTTCCTTTTCCATAATTAAAACTGGTGGTTCTCATCTCAGAAAAGAGACGCACGGGCTTCCACAGCCGGTGCGTCTCCAAAACTTTAACTAACAAATAGCATGAAAAACTTATCTGAATCTTCTGCTGCAAACGGAGCAGGAACCGCCCGCCCGTTGGCTCTCACACTCTTGGGGGAGGCGGAACGGTCTGCGGGAACTTCCGTTTGAACGATGCAAAAGTACGGAACTTCTTGGGCTTCAGACCCTAATCATTCGTCAAAGGGCACCAAAAAAAGGTCAACCCTTGCGGACTGACCCTTTATTGGTTGCAGAAGGGAGAAAAATCGGGCATGCGATGCTCATTTTCCCACCCATGTGCTGTGGGATTTATTTCATGCGGAGCTCCGTCTGCTTTCCGTTGCGGAGCAGATAGGTGCCGGCAGGAAGGCCCTGATTCCAGTTGCCCAACGGGGCACGGCGCAGGCTACGGCCGGAGAGAGAGAAGACCTCCACTTCTGTGGCGGCATTCCAACCCGTTGCCGGAGAAACGGCTTGGTTGATGCCTTCGACTGTGCCAAGCACCACGCGTTGCCAAGCGCTCCAGGGAGAAGTCACTGAGCCCGACTCTGAACGAACGCGCCACTTGTAGACGGCATTCGTGGGGAGGGCGTCGAAGGTGTGGTGCAAGTCGGTGAGTCCCTTCACCACCTGCACGGTGTTGTCTGCCGAAGGTTCGGCAAGCACAGCGGTGCGGGCGGCAGATTCACCGGAAAGTTCCATTTCGCCGTCGCACACCAGCAACTGGCCCGTCAGGTAAACACGCTTGGCCGTTGTCGAGATGGAAACGCGGAAATCATCGTTCACATTCTCAAACACCACCACGTGTTCGGTATCGGAGGGAGTCACTTCGCGGCTCTGCTGCACGGTGCCGTAGGCGTTACGCAGTTCGACAAGCACCTTGTTGACATCACGCGAATAACGCTTTTCCGTGAATTTCACGCTGACCTTTTCCGTTGCGGGAGCGGCCAACACGGGGGAGACGAGCGAACCGGCTACGGACGAGGTGCCCAACTTCAAGCGAGAGGGGCCCAGGAAGAGCTTCGTGCCCGTCCAGCCCGTCGAAGCGGAATAGTTGTCGAGTTTCGAGCTGATGTCGATGTTGGAGTCTTTTTCGCCTGTTTGGTCCTTGCTCCATTCGTTGAAGTCCTCCATGCAGAGTTCGGTCAGATCCTGCTGTCCGCTCTGGTCGGGACGGAGTTCGAGAGAGTAGGTTTCAGCCTTGTCAACGGCGCCCCATCGGGCAGTGAATCCGTTGGCCGAGGTTTCTTCCGTGGAGAGTCCGGCAGGAATGTCGAGGCTCAATCCGCCCATGAAGGCGAAGCTGGCCAGTCCGTCGGCACCATAGCTCATGTGGGTGATGGGCTTGCTGAGGAATTTCGTGCCGTCAGTGTTGGAGTTGAAGAGGGTGGCGGCAGGGGAGGAAGTGTTGGTCAGCTGATTGTTGCCCTTATAGGGATAGAGGTCACCCGAGTAGCTGTAGTCGTCGGCTTTGTTGTCGGCAGGCACGATGGCGCAACGCTGGTGGCCGGGAATGTCGTTCACCGTGTTGTTCCACCATGCATCTTCGTCGAAGTCGACATGGGTCACCATCAAGCCCTTTGCCTCATCTTCAGCGAACCAACCATCCTGCTGGCGGTTCTCGATGAGATAGTATTCATTGCGGTTGGCATCGTTGTAGACCACGTAGGCCACAGGCTCCTTGTCGAGCGAGGGAATCCCCGTCACGGTGCAAGCCTTCTTCAATTCCACGGGCTGCAACCATCCGCTGGTCCAACGCTCATAGGCCGTATAGCCCGAGGGAGCATAGCCGTCTCCGTTGTAGGAACCGGAGTCCATCAAACTCCAGCAACCCATACCGAAGCCACCGCTATAGTCCACGTCGTACATGTCGGGCAGACCCAGGCAGTGGGAGAATTCGTGGCAGGCCGTACCGATACCGCCCAAGCGGGATTTTGACGTGCCGTAGAGTTCGGAGGCACAGCCGTAGGTGCCGATCTTCACGCCGTTGAGCGTCAGATTGTAACCGCCGTAGGTGATGTCCCATTCGTGCGGCCAGATGCAGGTTTCGTCGCCACCTTCGGCTTCACTGTTGCCGGCGAAGATGATGAACACTTGGGCCACCTCGCCATCGCCGTCCCAGTCATAATCCTTGAAGTTGACCTTGTCAGCCACCAGTTTGCAGGCTTCATAAACCATGCCGGCGGGATCAATGTCGTCGCCGCCTTTGTTGGCACCGTAGGCTGCCAGATTCTTCGACACGGTGACAGGACCTACCACGTCGAACGTGAGGTCGAATTTGCCATATGACTGCGCCAGAAAGTAGTCATGTACGCTTCCGGCATTGCCATTGCCGTCATAGCCCGTCTGGTTCATCATCTTGTCGAATTCCTCACTGGTGTTGTCGGCATGCATTTTCTGGTCCTGGAAATTGACCAGAATCCCCAATCCGCGACGGTGTGCCACAGAAGCGGTGGAGGCCAAGGCCTTCACAGCGGGCAGACGGCGCTTGCGACGTTCGTTGCGCGCAGCAATGCGCTGGCGATGGAGTGTGGTCAGCTGGTCATTGACGGCAGATGCAGACTTGAGGAAAGCTTTCTCCGACTCGCTGCGCTGGTCCACATCGTGGGCTGCAACGGAAGTGGGAATCAGATTCGTGCCGCTGAGGGTGGCATAGCACCAAGTGCCGTCCGTACTTTTCACAACGGGAAGGCCGTCGGTCGTGCGCAGGCAGTGGAAGGATTCGTCGCCGCTAAGCACCACCGTGACTTGCGTGCCGTCTGGCTGTGTCAGCACGCGCGTGATGCGCTTGGCGGGAATGGCCCAGGCTGAAAGGGTGAGCAACAGCGCTGAGGCAAGAGTAAAGATGTGTTTAAGCATATGGGGCTTTTTTGTTCAAACTATGAAACGAATGCAGCATATCCTCCCGCTTTTTCTGACAAAAAAGAGGACTATGCCTGCAAAGCGCGACAAATTTAGTGCATTCTGGCCACACTTGCAACAATGCGCAATGTCTTTTCGGTTAAACTCCCTCTTTTTAGGCATCGAACGACTTCCGCCTTGATGGGGCGCAGCCCTGAAGAAGGCTGCCATCACACGAAAAATACACGCAGACTTTATGCTTTTGCCCCACATTTGGCCCACTTTCAGGCTTCAGCATGAAGAAATCAGCGTAAAGCCCGAATACTCTCTCATTTTATTCGTACTTTTGCCGCGTGAAACACTTCACAACTTTGTCATACATCCATTCACATTCGCTTTTGCTTTTGCATAATCCAAACACCTAACGACGCATGAAAGAATTCTTCCGCGTTATGCGGCACTACGTCCGTCCGTATAAAGGCTACCTCGTGGGTTCCCTCGTGTTCAACCTGCTTTCGGCCATTCTCAACGTGTTCTCCTTCGTCTCCCTCATCCCGATGCTGCAGCTTCTTTTTGGCATCGATCGCAACCACTATGAGTTCATCGCATGGAACACGCCGGGACTGGGCATGAAGGAAATCGTGGTCAACAACCTCTATTGGTATACCACTGAGCTCATGGCCCGTTACGGAGCCGCCACCACGTTGCTCTTCATCGGCCTGTTCCTCGTGACGGCCACGTTGCTCAAGACGTCGTGCTACTTCGCCTCCGTAGGTATCATGGTGCCCCTTCGTACGGGCATTGTGCGCGACATCCGCACCCAGGTGTACCATAAAATCATTTCGCTCCCCCTGAGTTTCTTCTCCGATGAGCGCAAAGGCGACATCATCGCCCGCATGAGCGGCGACGTCAACGAAATCGAAAACTCCATCACGGGCTCGCTCGACATGCTCATCAAGAACCCCATCCTCCTGGTGTGCTACTTCGGTGTGCTCATCTACACCTCCTGGCAACTCACGCTCTTCACCATCGTGGTGCTCCCCCTCATGGGATGGCTCATGGGCCGCATCGGCCGAAAGCTGAAGCATCAGAGCCTCGACGCACAGAACAAATGGAGCGACACCATGGCCCAGCTCGAGGAAACCCTCGGCGGCATGCGCATCATCAAGGCCTTTGGCGCCGAACGTAAAATGTACGACCGTTTCGACCGTTCGACCAATGAATTCCGAACGGCTTCCAACCGTGTGGCCATACGTCAGGCGTCTGCCCACCCCGTGAGCGAATTCCTCGGCACGGCACTCATCGTGCTCGTCCTCTGGTATGGCGGTACACTGATCTTCTCCGACCATTCGCCCATCGATGCACCGACCTTCATTTTCTATATGGTCATCCTCTACAGCATCATCCAGCCGCTCAAGGATTTCTCGAAAGCCAGCTACAGCATTCCGAAGGGTATGGCCTCCGTGGAGCGCGTCAACAAGATTCTCAATGCTGTCAATCCCATCACGGAACCTGCCCATCCCGCCACCATCGACGGACTGAAGGACAGCATCGAGTTCCGCCACGTGAATTTCTCCTATAACAGCCACACCCCCGTGCTCAAAGACGTGAACCTCACCGTGCGTCGCGGACAGACCATCGCCCTCGTCGGACAGAGCGGTTCGGGAAAATCCACGTTGGTCGACCTTCTTCCCCGCTATCATGACGTGGAATCCGGCGAAATTCTCATCGATGGCAAGAACGTGAAGACTTTGGCCATCAGCGACCTCCGCGCCCTTATCGGCAATGTCAATCAGGAGGCCATCCTCTTCAACGACACATTCTTCAACAACATTGCCTTTGGTGTGGAGAACGCCACCATGGAGCAGGTGATTGAAGCGGCCAAGATTGCCAATGCCCACGATTTCATCATGGAAAGCGAAGAGGGCTACGACACAAAGGTGGGCGACCGCGGTTGTCGTCTTTCCGGTGGTCAGCGTCAGCGTGTGTCCATTGCCCGCGCCATCCTCAAGAATCCGGCCATCCTGATTCTCGATGAGGCCACTTCGGCACTCGACACCGAAAGCGAACGCCTCGTGCAGGAAGCTCTCGAACGCTTGATGAAGACGCGCACGACCATCGCCATCGCCCATCGCCTGTCGACCATCAAGAATGCCGATGAAATCTGTGTGCTCCACGAAGGACGCATCGTGGAACGCGGCACCCATGAGGAGCTGCTCGCCCTCGACGGCTACTACAAGCGTCTTAACGACATGCAGCAACTCTAATTTCCCTGTTGCATCCGCTTTCGAAAACTCCCCCACCACGCGACAATGATTTTCCTTTTTCTGCTTCTTCTCTTCTTCTTCGAAGCCGACCGACTGGTCTTCTTCGCGATGAACCACGGAATCGTTCCCTTCACCTGGGATGCCTTTGTAGACACTTGGTGGCACGGACTTCCGCTCGATGTGGCCACGGCCTGCTATCTGCTTATCCCTTCATGGATCATCACAGGTATCGGCATCTGGGTCAGAATCCGGCATATCAAGGCCATCGACCGCACCATTGCGGCTATCATTTCCACGGTTCTGGCCCTCGTGTGGGTGGCCGATGCCTGCCTCTACGGATTCTGGGGCATCAAGCTCGACGGCACGGTGTTCAACTATCTGGACTCCCCGCAGGGCGCCCTTTCCAGCGTTTCGGCTGGTTATATGGCAGGGGTCATCGTGGCTTTTGCTGCCACTGTAGCTATCGTCTATCCCCTCTTCTGGCGTGCCATGCCGGCCCACACGGGCCGTATCAGCGACCGCAAGCGGAAAGTCCAGACCACTGTGGCATGGATCCTTCTTGGCGGACTGATTTTTCTTGGTATACGTGGTGGCGTGGGAAAAAGTACGGCCAACGTGGGACGCGCCTATTATTCTGACGTGCAGTTTCTCAACCATGCGGCGGTCAACCCCGTGTTCAGCATCTTCTCCTCCATGCAGCGCTCGCGCGACTATGCCGAATCCTTCAACCTCCTGCCGGAGGAAGAACGGGCCGAAGTCTTCCGCTCGCTTGGCTATGATACCTGCAGCGTCAACTCCATTCCGCTGCTCAACACGTCCCGCCCCAATGTCATCGTGGTCATCATGGAGGGCTGCGGCGGTGTGTTCGTTCATGCTGTTGACCCACAGGCCGACCCCAAAGTGACGCCATATCTCAACCGGTTGGCCCGCGAAGGCGTGGTGTTCACCCAATGTTACGCCAACTCTTTCCGCACCGACCGCGGCACGCTCTGCACGCTGAGCGGTTACCCCTCGTTTCCCGATGTGAGCGTGATGAAGATGCCTTCGAAATGCACCCATCTGCCGTCACTGGCCTCTTCGCTGCGCAAAGCGGGATATTCCACGGAATTCCTCTATGGCGGCGACATCAACTTCACCAACACCAACGGCTATCTGCTCGGCACGGGCTACGAACGCACCTACGGCGATACGTCGTTCCCCTCTTCCGTGCGCCGCACGCATGACTGGGGCGTGACGGACCGCATAGCCTTCGACACGCTCTATCAGCATGTCCTCCGCCAACCGGCCGACCGTCCTTGGCATATCGGCTTCCTCACTCTGGCCAGCCACGAACCGTGGGTTGTGCCCTACGACCGCATCAAAGGTGACAAGGTGGCCAACTCCATGGCCTATCTCGACGACTGTATCGGCCACTTCATCGGCCGTCTGCGCCGTACGCCGCAATGGGCGAACACGTTGGTGGTGTTCCTTCCCGACCATGGCATCAACTATCCTGAGGGCATCAGCGATGCCGACGAGCGCCGCTCCCACATACCTCTCATCCTGACAGGAGGAGCCGTGAAAGAGCCACGCACGGTGACCGCCCTCTGCAATCAGACGGACCTCGTTGCCACCCTCCTCGGCCAACTCGGATTGCCGCATGGCGAATTCCGCTTCAGTCGCGACGTGCTGAGTGCCACTTATCGACGCCCCTCGGCTGTACACTCCTGGAGCGAAGGCATCTACTATAAGGACTCCACGGGCATCAGCGTCATCAATGTACTGGCCAAGCCTGTGAGTGTCATGCGCTCGGCCCCCAACCCGTCGCCCCAACGGGAGAAGGCCGCCAAGGCTTTCCTGCAAACCATCTACGATGACCTCGGAGCGCTCTGATTTCCCCAAAAACATCTTCTTCCCGAACAGACAAATGAAAATCCTAATCACTGGAGCCTCGGGCTTCATCGGCAGTTATATGGTGGAACGCGCCCTCCAGGAAGGCCACGAAGTGTGGGCCGCCGTGCGGGCCACCAGTAGCCGGAAATACCTCACCGATGAGCGTATCCGATTCATAGAGCTGGACCTCGGCCATGCCGAACGTCTCACAGGTCAGCTGGCAGATCATTTCGGCCAACATGGGGCTTTCGACGGTGTGATCCATGCCGCAGGTGCCACCAAATGCCGCCATGCGGAGGATTTCTTCCGCATCAATGCTGATGGCACCCGCCTGCTGGCCTCTACGCTGTTGGCCACTGGGGCGCTGCGAAAGGACGGACGCTTCGTGTTCATCAGCTCGCTCAGCGCCTTCGGCCCCGTTCACGAACAGGATGACCAGCCCATCAGCGAAACGGATTTTCCTCGTCCCGACACAGCCTACGGTTGCTCAAAACTGGCTGCCGAAGCGGCTCTCAAGGAAATGGAGGGACTCAACTATGTGGTGCTCCGTCCGACAGGTGTCTACGGGCCACGCGAACGCGACTATTTCATGATGGCGCAGAGTATCAAGCGCCACGTGGACTTCGCCGTGGGCTATAAGCCGCAATATCTCACGTTCATCTATGTGGACGACCTCGTGAGTGCTGCCATGCTTGCCCTTACCCGCGGAAAGAGCGGACGCGCCTATTTCGTGAGCGACGGTGATACCTACAGTAGCCGAACCTTCAGCCTCTTGCTTCAGAAGGAACTGGGCGTAAAAGGGGTGGCCCACATCGTGGCTCCCCTTTGGGTGTTGCGTGCCGTGAGCTGGGTGGCCGAACGGCTGGCACGTCTCAGCCACAGCACTTCCACGCTTAATTCCGACAAGTATCGCATCATGCGCCAACGCAACTGGCGCTGCGACATACAGCCTGCCCGCGAAGAACTGGGCTACGAACCGCAATGGCCGCTCCGACGCGGCGTGAAGGCTGCTGTGGCATGGTACAAGGCCAACCATTGGCTCTGAATTTCCACGCCTGACTGACGGACAGAATGATTCCGAGTCCTATATTATGATGGTGTATGACGGAATCCTTCTGCCCATCGGCTTACGGCCTGATCATGAAGTCGTCTGGACTTTTATGAAATTCAAGATTTGCCTTTATTTTTGAGGCGTTTTTGGGCCTTGAA